>Ga0079104_1001315_pt1 | contig 17066 bp, 11 predicted proteins | sample MedtruBG_FD_76829 | JGI IMG/M metagenome (GOLD analysis project Ga0079104, IMG submission 76829) | Root nodule microbial communities of legume samples collected from California, USA - Medicago truncatula BG | ecosystem: Host-associated > Plants > Roots > Nodule | place: USA: California...
TTTATAATAACCATTTGAATCACCTCACAAAATAAATCTAGATTTATTTTGTGCAAACTCATCGAATAATATAAAGCTGTTTTGCCAAGCTATGAATTTTATTAATTAGAACTTATATATGTTATTATTGCTATATAACTTGCAAAAATTGCTCATGTGAAATATATTATAAATATGAGCATATAAGTTTATAGGATAAATTACGTGTTAGAAAGAAAAAAGGTAGGTATGATTTAGTGAAGAGAAAAACACATAAATATCAGACACGCCAATATATGTTATCAAGCGACTATGAAATATATCATTATTTAAATGATGATATTAAAAGCGTAAATATTCACCATCATGATTTTTATGAAATTTATTTTTTTATTTCAGGAGATGTAACATACTTAATAGAAGGTAAGTCATACTATTTAGAACCTGGAAATATAGTTTTAATTGACTCAAAAGAACTTCATCAGGCAGTTATAAATTCAGAGGAAGGCTTTTATGAAAGAATTGTTCTTTGGATAAACAGAAGTTTTTTAAAGAAGCTTTCGAGTGAGAAAATGGATTTGTCTCTTTGTTTTGAGGATACTAAGAAAAAGAATGTGTTGAATGTGGATTTTGAACAACAAAAAAATATAAGGTTTATTCTTAATAAAATTGTTAATTTAGAGAATTATAAAGGAATAGGTTATGAATTATTATATAAAGCTTATATTACAGAACTTATGGTTCATATAAATAATCTACTCTTTTATGAGAAGCTTGAATTAGATACAGAAATAAAAAAGAGTAATCTTATTGATGGGATAATAGAATACGTCAATAATAATATAGAGGAAGATATTACTGTTGACGAAATAGCAGAGAAATTCTATCTCAGTAAATTTCATCTTTCTAGGGAGTTTAAAAAGTATACAGGAACTACAATTCACAGGTACATAGTTCAGAAAAAACTTATAGAAGCAAAGGAATTGATACTAAAAGAAATGCCAATAATAGAAGTTTATAAAAAGTGTGGTTTTGGAGATTATTCTAATTTCTTTAGAGCATTTAAGAATGAGTATGGAATTACACCAAAACAATTCTATGAGGCAATGAAAAACATGAAAATATAATATTCGAATTTTTGGCAAGAGCGCTAGAGGTGTAAATTAAGTGCCATTCTAGAAAATTATCATGTTTCAATTTTTATTAGTTAAAATCTTGACAAGGAGTATCAGCCATATTGGATACGTCTGATATGGTTATTCGTATGCCTCAATAGAATTAAAATTTTCCTATTAAAAAGAAAACGTTTTTTTAAACAAAAAAAGCGTTTTTTTTAATATTAGATACAAATCAATTTAGTTATAATAGAGCTATACAAATTTTTAAATTATATGAGGGGGTAACTTGAATGAAAAGGTTTATATCTTTAATGGCAGCAACTGTTTTGGCGACATCTCTAGCATTAACGGGATGTGGAAGCTCTAGCACAAAGGAGGCATCTTCAAAGGAGGATTCATCAAAACCAATAAAATTATCAATTACATGGTGGGGCGCTCAATCAAGACATGATTATACAAAAAAATTATTAGACTTGTATACTAGTAAAAATCCAAATGTAACTTTTGAAGCTACACCAAGTGGCTGGGATGGATATTTCGATAAACTTTCAGCATTAGCAGCAGGAGATACAATGCCTGATATTATCCAAATGGATAATGCATATATTAGCACTTTTTCAAAAAATAATATGCTTGCAGATCTTAGTGAGTTTGTAAACGATAAAACTCTAGATTTAAGTAGTGTTGATTCTAATTTAGTAGATACAGGTAAGATGAATGGTAAACTTACAGGTGCTGCTATATCTAGTACAGCTTTAGCACTAACATATAATCCTGATGTATTTGCAAAGGCAGGATTACAAGCGCCAGCTCCGGATTGGAAATGGTCTGATTTTGAAAAAGCTATGATGACTATAAAAGAAAAGACTGGAAATTATGGAGTTGGAAAATTAGAAGATTTTAACTACTTTCCATATTGGGCAAGACAATATGGGCAAACAATGTATTCGGCAGATGGTACCAAATTAGGTTATGATGATGATAAAGTTTTTGTAGAGTTTGCAAAAATGCTTAAGAGATTGCAAGATGCAAAAGCAATGCCAACACCTGATGAATGGTCACAAATAAGCTCAAAAGGAAAAGAAGCAGAACCAGTTGTTACAGGAACAGGAGGATCAACATTTGACTGGACAAATTATGCAAATATGGTTGCGAAAACAAATCCAAATCTTAAATTAGCACTTCCACCAAATGGTGAAAGTGGAACAAAAGAACTTTGGATTAAACCAGGAATGTTCTTCTCAGTAGCACAGTCATCAGAACATAAAAAAGAAGCTGCTAAATTTATAAGCTGGCTAATTAATGATGAGGAAGCAAATAAAATAATTAATGCTGAACGTGGAGTACCAGCATCTTCAAAGATAAGAGAAGCATTAAAACCATCACTAACACAACAACAAAAGGATATGTTTGATTATACTGATCTTGCAATAAAAAATTCAACAAAAGCAGATTCGCCGGAACCACAAGGTGTAGCGGAAGTAAGAAAAGTAATGACAGATTGTATTAATGCAGTGTTATACCAAAAATCAACACCAGAAGATGCAGCAAAAGAATTTAGAAAAAAAGCCAATGAAATTCTTGCAAGAAATGCTAGTAAATAGAATTGCATTATAATAAGAAATTATAAAATAGTAGTAACACTTAAAGTTTAAGTGTTACTACTATAAATTAATTAAGATGAATAATATTATAACTGTTCCTAATATCCTATAACATTATTATTTTATTTATTGAAGTAGGAGGAATTAAAGTTGACTGGAATTATAAATGGAGAAGTTAGTAGAAGTGTAGATGCATTGCAATTAAAAAAATTATACTATGCAAATAAAGACAAACTGCAAGGTGAGTGTACAGACAAAACATGGATAATTTTCAAGGGGGCAATTGAAGCAGCTCGCATTGTTATTGAATGTTTAACTTCCAATAGTGATCAAGCAGGTAATCTTACTCAAGAGGATGTTGAGGGAGCTATTTTTAATTTAAAAACGTCAATTGATAGGTTACGAACCGAGGCAGAGGGGTATATTCTTGTTGATAAGTGGTTTGGTTGCCAGATTACACCTGAAAACTTTGAGTTTTTACAAAGCGTTGAAGTATCCAATGGTATGCTGAATGCTGCAAATTGTATGAGTAATTGTCAGACGTCGGTTAAGTTGTTTAACAAAGCTATCTCTCAACAGAAAAAATGGATAGAGATTTCTTTTGATTGGAAAACATCTGTCACAGTTACTTGCAAGAAAACTGGAGTTGAGTTTCGCGATAGTACTGATAAACTTATTTTTGCAATTTGTATAACATCAGATGAATTGAGATACTCATATGCTGATTCTCAATCGGATTCATCAAAAATTGCAACAGCGCTTGAGCAGATGTGGACGATAATTACAACAAATCAAGGCTATGGCTATGGCGAATGTTATAATATTAAATTTAAAGTGGACTTTGAAACTAAAATATTAGAATACAATATAGTTAAAAAAGGAGAAGGCGGAATATTGGCTTCGGGTACTGTTAGCAATATTCTAGTAAATAATTTAGAAAAAATGGTTGTGGTAGAAGAGGGGCAAGTTATCGATAATTTCATTGCAATCGGTGGGGAAGAAATTATTGCTCAGCCTAGTACAAAAAATATTTTGAAAGGAAAGACAATATATGCATTTGGTGATAGTATTGTGGCTGGCCACAAATATTTTTCGGGTTTTGTTGATTTCGTTATTAAAAATGAGGGAATGCAGATAAAAAAGTATGCACATAATGGTGCAGTCATTAGTTTAGGAGCAAAAAAAACAGTGGGAGGATACATCGTTAACCATGTGCAACAAGCCTCTTCAGCATCTCCAGATTATGTGGTGTTCGATGGAGGAACCAACGATGCAGAAAATATCCATAATAATGGAAGAACACCATTATATAAGATTGGAATCTTGACAGTAGAAAATGACCCGAAAGCATTTGATACAAATACGTTTGCAGGCTCGTTTGAAAAGACAATTTATGAAATAAAGCAAAAATGGCCGAGTGCAAAAATTATCTACGTTTCAGCACATAAATTAGGATCGCGTGATTGGAATACTCAATTGGCACTGAGAGAAATTGAGTTAGCTGCATGTAAAAAATGGGGAGTTACAGTTGCGGATGTTTTTGAAAACACTGATTTAGATACTCGCATTATTGAAATGAAAAATATCTATACTTTTGATAATTTGACCGCTGCAGGACTTCCGAGTATTAATGGTTCTGGTACTCATCCAAACATTGCTGCTATTTATAAGTACTACGTACCAGTATTAACAACAACTCTCTTAAATCTTGCGACAGTAAATTAACAAGTCGAGAAAGTTAATTGAGTTTAGTAATTTGTAAATGTTTATTTAATTGTATTAGTTTGGAGGAACGACAGATGAACATATATGTTAAGAAAGTGAGAGATAAATGTGGGGCATTGGTACGTAAATATAAAGGGTTAAAAGATAAGACTAATAAAATAGAAATGGATGTAGAACATAAAACATTAAGCACTTTGAGATTAAAATATTCAAAAAGCATTCTTTTTAAAATGGTATGTGTTTTTTTATTACTTATTATTGTTCCAGTGGTACTTATAGGCGTGTTTTCATCTAATTCTATAACAGCGTATATAGAAAATGATGCTGAGCTAAAACTATTAGATACAACAGTACAAACATCAAGATATTTTAATCTATTCACTAAATCAGTAGAAGATGCAACGCTTCAATTAGCTTTAGATCAAAATATATCTAATAGAATTTCTGAGATAAATAATAATAAAGAAGATATGTTTGCAAAATTGGATAATGTGAAACAAGTAGAAGAAAATTTGACTAGTTTTGCACTTAGTAATAAATACATAAAACAACTTTTCATAATAGATAGCTCCGAAAATGTATACTCAAATGATAGTAATAATAAAAATATTAATTATAAGAATTCATCTTGGTATGAAGAAGTAATTAATGGGAACAAAAAAACTGTCTGGATAAGCAACCGTGAATCAGATAGCAGTACTGTTAATAATGGATTGTCGGTAGTAAGAATAGTAAATGCCAATTCTGATGGTAGCAAAAATAATACTATTTTATTTGATATCGATAGTAAATATTTCACAGATGTATTAGCAGATATAAAAGTAGGTAAAGATGATTTGTCATACATAATAATACCTTCGGGAAAAGTATTGTCAGGAAAAGGAAATCAAGAGGAAACTGAAATTGCAGAAAGTGAATTTGTAAACAAAATAAAAGAGAAAGCTCAGATATCGGAAAAGACTATTATTAATGTGAAATATGAAAGTAAAAACTATCTAGCAGCATATACCAAATCAAATCAAAATGGATGGATATTTGTAACAATGATACCTGAAGATGAGATTACAGCAGAATCTCATTTACTTCAAATAAAGATAGCAATTTTAGGAATTATATTTATAATTATTGCATTAATAATTGCAGCAATTTTTTCGCTGCAAATAACAAAGAGATTAAATGTGATTGTTAAAAATATGAAAATGGCTGAAGAAGGAGATTTGAATATACAATTGGGCGATTTGGGAAAAGATGAAATTGGTATTTTAGGAAACACATTTAATTCAATGATTATCAAAATCAAAGATCTAATTAATCAAAGTAAACAATTGACAACAGAAGTTAGCTCATCATGTAGTAACATTTTCAATGTATCTAATGAAACAACGAAAGCTTCACAAGAAATTGCAAAAACTATTGGATCAATTTCAACGGGGACTCTTAATCAAACTAAAGAAATAGAAAATAGTATAAATACAATAAATGAATTAGCAAAGAAAATTAAATTTGTAGTAGATAGTACTAGAAATATAGAAAATTCCTCCAAGAATGTTAAGCAAGTGACTAGTTTAGGAATAACATCATTAAATGAACTAGTTAAAAAAACTAATGAAACAAATAAAATAACTAAAGAAGTTATTTCAGAATTTGATATTTTAAACGATTATCTTAGAAATATTAATCAAGTTACTACAGTGTTAGAGAATATTGCACAGCAAACCTCATTATTATCTTTAAATGCATCGATAGAAGCAGCTAGAGCTGGTGAGGCAGGAAAAGGGTTTGGTGTTGTAGCCAATGAAGTTAAAAAGCTGGCAGAACAATCAACATCTTCAACTAAGGACATTCAAAAGTTAATAGAAAAAATATCAGGTCAAACCAATAAGACGACCATTCTGATGAATAAAACTGGACTTATTGTAAAAGAACAGGTAGAAGCAGTTACTGATTCTTCTAATTCATTTTCAAAAATAGACGAAGAATCTAACATTTTATTTAGTAATATTAATGAAATAACTATTGCAATAAATAATATAGATAATGATAAGAATAACGTTGTAGAGAATATTAGTAACATAGCCAAAGTATCAGAAGATACAGCAGCAGCGACACAGGAAATGTCAGCTTGCACAGAAGAAAATACTGCATCAGTAGAAGAGTTGAATAATATGATAGAACAATTAGATCATCTATCAAATAAATTAATAAATGATATGAAAAAATTTAAAGTTTAATAGAAACAAGAGTTGTTGAAAAATAATTTCTATAGTATTTTTCAGCAACTTATCTTTTTTACTTAAAGCATATTGTATAAGCTTTGGTTCATCAAAATAATCCCAATAAATAATTTATCAAGTATTATTAACTGGAATTTAAATTTTACAATAAGTGTTATATATTTTATACTTATTGTAAAGTTAGTTCTACTTAATATATTTTATACAGGATATTAAATTCAGCTGGAGTAAAAGATTTCGATTGAAAAGTTTCACTTTATGAAAGGATAAAAATAAAGATTTATGGTTAAAGGTATGAAAAATAAATTTGTGAAAAAGTACAAATCATTATCAATAAAAAGAAAAATAATATCAATATTATCAGTTTCTATGCTTATATTAAGTATTATTAGTTTTATAGTAATGCAAATATCATTTAAAATATATGATAATCAATTAATAAATAATTCTTCAGAAACACTTAATCTTTACACAACAAACATTGAAAATGAACTTAGAAAGATTGATAAGTTAACATTTTATATTTTAAGTGACAGTAAGGTGCAGAATTATATTAATACTATAAATAGTGAGGAAAATTCGTATGAAAAATATTATGCAATAGAGTCAGTAAAAAAGATACTATTAGATCAATCTGAAACCGAAAAATATATATCATCAATTACTTTAGTTGATTTAAATGGAAACGTTTATACATCAGGAAATAGCATGGCTAATTTTAATGAAGCTACGCAAAAAGAAATTTTGAGAAGAACCGAAAAAAATGTTGGAGGAATTACATGGGTAGAACCATTAAATGGAGATAGCGATTTTATTGCTGCAAGAAAAATAAAATCATTAAGTAATATGAGTACTATAGGAACCTTGATGATAAGAATTAATACTATTGGCTTAATAGATTGGATTTCAAAAATTGCTCCGCAAAAGAATACTAATATTGTAATTACTTCTGACACTAATAAAATAATATACAAAGACACCAGACTTAAATTAGATGAAGATAGTACTTTAATACTAGAAGGTAAAACAAATAAAATTTACGATATTGATGGTACGAAGTATTTGATTAATTATGGAAAGTCGGACTACACGAAATGGAATTATATTTATCTTTTGCCATATGAGAATATATTTAAAAATTTAAACCTTATAAGAACAGTATTAATTGTATGTTTTCTAATAACTTTCATAATAGTAGATTTTATTGGAATAGGTTTTGCTAACAAGATAACAAATCAAATTATTGTATTAAGCAAGAAGATGAAAAAAATTCAAAATGGTGATTTTACTATGAAGAATATTGATAGAATCCCAGATGAAGATTGCGATGAAGTAGGACAACTAAATAATAATTTCTTAACAATGGCAAATAAAATAGATACGTTAATTAAAGAGAATTATATAAAGCAAATATTAATAAAAGAAACTCAGTTAAAAGCTCTTCAAGGTCAAATAAACCCACATTTTCTATATAATACATTAAATTCGATTAATTGGGAGGCTAAGATAAACAAACAATACAAGATATCAACTATGGTAAATTCACTTGGAAATTTACTTAGAAATTCAATTAATAATAAGAATGATATCATAAAGCTTAGCGAAGAAATTAATTTGGTTCAGGATTACATTACAATTCAAAAAATCAGGTACGAAGATAGATTAGAGTTTAAAGTAAATGTAGACGAGAATGTAAAAGACTGCTGTATATTAAAGCTAATACTTCAGCCAATTGTGGAAAACTCAATTAAGTATGGAGTTGAATATTTAACAGGAGTATGTGAAATTGAAATTAATGCATTTAAAGATGGTGATACTGTTCTGCTTGAAATAGCAGATAATGGTATAGGGGTTGATGAAAAATTTATGGAGAAGTTTAAAAGGGGAGAAGTGGAGTCTAAAGGAACAGGTATAGGTTTGAAAAATATAGAGGAAAGAATAAAGCTCTTTTTTGGAGAAGAGTATGGTTTAGAAATTACAAGAAGAGCTGATAGAGGAACTATAGTGAAAATTAGAATTCCGGGTAGTATGTGAAGATAGAAGGGGATAAAATGTATAAGGTATTAATTGTTGATGATGAAAGAATTATAAGAGAAGGTATAGCAAACGTAATAAATTGGGAAGAGAATGGGCTTACATTATTGGGTACTGCAATAGATGGAATTGATGCATACGAAAAAATTAAAAGTAATGTTCCTGATATTGTTATTACAGATATTATAATGCCTGGAATGAATGGTATAGACTTAATTACAAAGGTCAGTGAAGAATATAAAGAAATAAGTTTTATTATATTATCTGGCCATGGAGAGTTTGATTATGCAAGCAGGGCGATGGAATTTGGGGTTAGGCATTATATACTTAAACCTTGTGATGAAGATACAATCATACCAGTATTAGTAAAGGTAAAAAAAGAAAAAGATGAAAAAGAAAATTTCTTGAAAAATATAAATTATAATTTGAAAAAAGTAATACCTCAAGTAAAAGAGCAGTTTTTAAGAGAATTTGTAATGGGTGGGAGATATAGCAGCCATGAAATAAATTATTTCCGTGATTTATTTAAAATAGGAGAAGATAAATTCAAGCTGATTATTCTAAAAATAGATGAAGAACGTGATCTGCTTGAAAAATTTGCTCTAAAAAATATTGCTTGCGAGCTGATTCGAGAAGATAGAGTTTATCTTAGCAGCATAGTAGAAGATAATATTGTTATGATAATTAAGTCAATAGATTTAGATGAACTGAGTAATACATTTACTAAAATTAGAGAAATGTTTTTTCAGTATTTCAAAGCTATTACATCAATTGCAGTAAGTAATGAAAATAGCTTTAATAATATACAAGAAATGTATAAAGAGGTACAAGAATGCTTAAAATATGAATTTTATTTGGGGGAAGGAAGTATTATAACTAATAATGATATTAAATTTGAAGAGATAGATGAAAACTCAGAAATTAAGATTGATTATGATGCAATAGGAATTGCCATAAAAACAGGAGATATTGAAAGTATAAGCTTAAAGCTTAAGAATATTTTTGAAGTAATTGATAAAAGAAAACTAGAAATAGAATTAGCCAAGACATATTGTATAGAATTATTTTTAGTTATAATAAGACAACAGACTATTGATAAAATACGAGAGTATTCTAAGGGGATTAGTAAAATTGATAATATGAGTACACTAAGTCAGATTTACAAATATATTAAAGATACAGCTTATGAAATAGCAGAAAAAAATTATGAAAATACTAATAAGAATTACGGAATGGTTATAAACGAGGTTGTTAAATGTCTAGAAGAAAATATCAGTAACGAAAGTCTGTCATTAACATGGATAGCTAAAGAAGTATTATTTATGAATGAAAATTATTTAGGAAAGCTATTCCATAAGCAAACCAATGAAAAATTTTCCCAATACGTTATGAGGGTAAGAATGGAAAAGGCTAAAGAACTTATAGTGAATAATGATTATAAAATATATGAAATTACGGAGAAAATAGGATTTGCTGATAATACACAATACTTTAGCCAAGTATTTAAAAAGTATACAGGTTTTACGCCATCAGAATATAAGGCACAATCAAAAAAATAATAGACCAATATTAAGACTGCTGTTTTTTAAACAAAAACAGCGTTTTTTTTTATGGGGTTTTAATTTGGACCTAGCTATAATAAAGGTATAAACAATATGAGGAGGTAACTTAAATGAAAAGGCTTATATCTTTAATGGCAGCAACAGTTTTAGCTACATCTCTGGCCTTGACTGGATGTGGAAGCTCTAGTTCAAAGGAGGAGAATGCAAGTACAGATTCATCGAAACCAATAAAATTATCAATAACTTGGTGGGGGTCACAATCACGACATGATTATACAAAAAAAATATTAGATTTGTATACTAGCAAAAACCCAAATATAACGTTTGAAACTACGCCAGCAGGTTGGGGTGGATATTTTGATAAGCTTTCAGCATTAGCAGCAGGTGATACAATGCCTGATATTATGCAAATGGACTATGCATATATAGCTACATATTCAAAAAATAATATGCTTGCAGATCTCAGTGAATTTGTAAACGATAAAACTTTGGATATGAGCGCTGTAGATCCTAATTTAATGGATACTGGTAAAGTAAATGATAAACTTGCAGGTGCTGTTATATCAAGCTCAACTTTAGCACTAACATATAATCCAGAGGTATTCAATAAGGCAGGATTACAGGCACCAACACCTGAATGGAAATGGTCAGATTTTGAAAAAGATATGATCACCATCAAAGAAAAGACAGGGAATTATGGAATTGACAAATTAGAAGACATGAACTATTTCCCATATTGGGCAAGACAATATGGAAAAACATTGTATTCAGCAGATGGAACAAAATTAGGATATGATGATGATAAAATTTTTGTGGATTATGTAAAAATGCTTCAAAGATTACAAGATGCAAAAGCAATGCCAACTCCGGATGAATGGACACAAATAAGCGCTAAAGGAAAAGAGGCGGAACCAGTTGTCACAGGAACGGGAGGAGCTACCTTTGATTGGTCAAATTATGCAGTAATAGTTTCAAAAGCAAATCCAAACCTTAAATTAGTAACGCCACCATATGGTGAAGATGGAACTAAAGCACTATGGAATAAACCAGCAATGTTTTTCTCAGTGGCACAGTCATCAGAACATAAAAAAGAAGCAGCAAAATTTATAAGCTGGCTAATTAATGATGAAGAGGCAAACAAAATAATGATGGCAGAACGTGGAGTTCCTGCATCTTCAAAGGTAAGAGATGCATTAAAACCATCACTATCACCACAACAAAATGATATGTTTGATTTCACTGATCTTGCAGTGAAACATTCTACAAAGGCAGATCCACCAGAACCACAAGGTGTGGCAGAAGTAAGAAAAGTAATGACAGATTGCATTAATGCTGCACTATACAAAAAATCAACACCGGAAGATGCAGCAAAACAGTTTAGACAAAAGGCTAATGATATTCTTGCAAGAAATGCTGGAAAATAGGCTTCGAATTAAAAAGAGTTAAATCAAAAGTAAAATTTCTAGTGAAATTCAGTAACACTTTTTAGTAAAGTGTTACTGATAAAAATCAGGAAAGGAAGTGTAATATATGAGCTCAAAAAAAGGAGCTTCAAGCTTTAATGCAACAGCAGAACCTTTAATCAGAACAAAAAAACCAGGTTTAAGAAAAGGGGCATTAAACTTTAATAGTAAAAATTTAGTAGGGTATATACTTATAGCACCATGGTTATTTGGTTTTTTATTCTTATATGTAATACCTATGATATCGTCGTTATATTTCTCATTAACTAGTTATAATTTACTTACTCCTCCAAAGTTTATAGGATTAGAAAATTATAAAAGAATGTTCTTTGATGATCCGACATTCTGGAAGACACTAGGTACAACATTTTATTATGTATTTGCCTTAGTACCTTTAAGATTGGCATTCGCACTTTTCGTGGCAATGCTTTTAAATAGTAAAAGAAAATTTATAGGTGTGTATAGAGCTGTATTCTATATACCATCCATCGTTGGAGGGAGTGTAGCTGTTTCAATAGTATGGAAGCAGATATTTGGTAACGATGGTGTTGCTATGTCCTTATTAGCCTTAATTGGAGTGCATCAGGATGTATCATTTATCGGAAATCCTTCTACAGCAATTTGGACAATAATATCTCTTGGGGTATGGCAATTTGGTTCAGCTATGCTTATATTCTTAGCAGCACTTAAACAAATTCCAACTAGTTTATACGAAGCTGCTACTATTGATGGATCTAGTGCTTGGAAGCAGTTTTGGAATGTAACATTACCAATGCTTACACCAGTAATATTCTTCAACTTAATATTACAAATTATAAATGCATTTAAAGCATTTACAGAAAGTTTTGTAATAACACAAGGTGGACCAATGGATAGCACTTTATTCTATGTATTAAATTTATATAGAAGATCTTTCACCTATTTTGATATGGGATACAGTAGTGCCTTAGCATGGGTATTGGTAGCAATAATAGCTATATTCACTGCATTTATATTTAAATCCCAATCACAATGGGTTCATTATGAGACAAAGGAGTAGTGGTAGCGTGGTAGTAAAAAAACATAAAGCTGGAAGAACATTTCTATTTCATTTTACAGCATTATTAGTAGGATTTATCATGATTTATCCATTAATATGGATGCTTTCAAGTTCTTTTAAGAGTAACTCTGATATATTTGTAGATGCATACTCACTAATACCTAAAACGTGGGATGCAATAACTAATTATACCTCAGGTTGGGCAGGTATCGGTGGCGTTTCATTTGGAACTTTCTTATTTAATTCAATTATAGTTGCGGTTGTAGGTACTGTTGGAGGTGTTTTGTCATCAGTATTTGCAGCGTATGCATTTGCTAGAATGAAGTTTAAAGGCTCAAAATTCTGGTTTGCCTGTGTAATAGTCACACTAATGATACCAAATCAAGTAATGGTTGTACCACAATATATTATATTTAAAAACTTAAATCTTATAAATACTTTATCATCATTGATAGCACCATGGTTCTTTGGAAATGCATTTTTCATATTTTTAATGGTTCAATTTATAAGAAATATACCAATTGAATTAGATGAAGCAGCAATGCTTGATGGATGTAATAAATTTCAGATATTTTATAAAATTCTGCTTCCATTAGTATCTCCATCAGTAGTTACATCAACGATATTTTCATTTTATTGGATATGGCAGGATTTCTTCCAACCATTAATATTTATGAGTAAGACTAAAAACTTTACTGTATCTTTAGCATTAAATATGTTCTTAGATCCAAACTCAGCTAACAATTATGGTGGAATGTTTGCAATGTCAGTTGTATCTCTTGTTCCAGTAGTAGTTATATTCTTTATATTCCAAAGATATCTTGTTGAGGGCGTAGCTTCTAGTGGATTAAAAGATTAGAAGTATAAAAGAAAAAGAGGAGCGAAATATGGGCAATAAAGTTTTCATTTTAAATAGAAAGATTGAAACAGATAAACATTTAAAAGTTATTATGTCAGTTAATATTTAAATAGCTTAGATTAGCAATGTAAAAATAAGGAGATGAATTTTATGAAAATGACCTTTAGATGGTATGGGGAGGGAAATGATACTGTTTCTTTAGAACAAATACGCCAAATACCAGGAGTAAAAGGTATTGTATGGGCTCTTCATGATATTGCCGCAGGTGATGAATGGCCAATGGAAAAAATCCTTGAAGTAAAAAAAGCAGCAGATGAATATGGATTTAACCTTGATGTTGTAGAAAGTGTTAATGTTCATGAAGATATTAAGTTAGGATTGCCAACTCGAGATAAATATATCGAGAATTACAAAAAGACAATAGAAAAGTTAGCTAAGGTTGGAGTAAAGGTAATTTGCTATAATTTTATGCCAGTATTTGACTGGCTTAGAACAGATTTATATAAGAAAACCGAAGATGGATCAACAGCCCTTTTCTATGAAAAAGCAAAAATAAAGGATATAGATCCAATGGAATTGGTTAATAAAATTGCATCTAATCCAGATCTTACAATGCCAGGTTGGGAACCAGAAAGATTAAAGAATTTAACTAAGCTTTTCGAAGCGTATAAAGATGTAACAGAAGAAGATTTGTGGGATAACTTAAAATATTTCTTAGAACAAATTATTCCAGTAGCTGAAATCAATGATATTAAGATGGCAGTTCATCCTGATGATCCACCTTGGCCAATATTTGGGTTACCGAGAATCGTTAAAAACAGAGATGATTTAGCAAGACTATTAAAGCTTGTTGATAATCCATATAATTGTCTCACTCTTTGCAGCGGAGCTATAGGCTCAGATCCAAAGAACAATGTACCAGCAATGATAAGAGAATTTGGTAATAGAATTGCTTTTGCTCATATTAGAAATGTAAAGATTTATGAGAATGGTGACTTCATAGAAACATCTCATAGAACTTGCGATGGTTCACTAGATATATGTGACATAGTAAAAGCTTATCATGAAGTAGGATTTACAGGATATGCGAGACCGGATCATGGAAGACACATCTGGAATGAAAAATGTAGGCCAGGCTATGGACTTTATGATAGAGCACTTGGAATTATGTATCTATGGGGAATATGGGATTCTCTTGAAAGAAATAAAAATATTTATAATTTCTAGTGAAAATATCTACTTAAAATTTAACAACTATGTAAATATGGTTTATATATTAAGTCAAATACTTAGTTTGAATATTTATAATAACAATTATTAAGAGGTGAAAATAACATGGATAACACCAAAGTAATACTAAGTAAAGAAAGTATAAAAAATAAAGCTTTATGGGAAAAAATAAATATTGAGCTTCCAAATTTTGATTATGATAAGATGTCAGCTTCAACTAAGAAAAATCCTACATGGGTTCACTTTGGAGCAGGAAATATATTTAGAGGTTTTATTGCAATTCTCCAGCAGGAACTTCTAAATTCCGGAAAAGCAGAGTCTGGAATTGTTGCAGTAGAAGGATATGACTATGAAATTATAGATAAAATATATTCTCCTTATGATGATTTAAGTTTGCTTGTAATTATGAAACCAGATGGTAGCTTAGAGAAGAAAGTAGTAGGCAGCATAGGTGAAAGTTTAGCAGGTGATTTTTCAAGAGAAAAGGATTGGAATAGATTAAAAGAGATATTTTCAAATCCATCATTACAAATTGCGAGCTTTACAATAACAGAAAAAGGCTATAGCGTAAAAAATATATCTCAAGATGATATATTAGATGGATTAGAACATCCTATAAGTATTATTGCAAAAGTTGCATCTTTAGCATATGTAAGATATCAGAATGGGCAGCTTCCAATAGCTTTTGTAAGTATGGACAACTGTTCGAAAAATGGTGAAAAGCTTCATGATGCAATGGAAACAATAATAAAGAAATGGACAGAAAATGGGTTAGTAGATAAAGGGTTTCTTGAATATATAAATGATACTAAAAAGGTATCTTTCCCTTGGAGTATGATAGATAAAATTACACCTAGACCATCTCAAAGCGTCAAAGATACTCTAGAAGAAAGCGGCTTTGGCAGCATTGAGATTGTATGTACTAACAAAAATACTTATATTGCACCTTTCGTAAATGCAGAAGGACCACAATATCTTGTAATAGAGGATGATTTTCCAAATGGTCGTATGGTATTAGAAGAAGCAGGAGTATTCTTAACGAATAGAGAAACAGTTGAAAGAGTTGAAAAAATGAAGGTTTGTACTTGCTTAAATCCACTACATACTTCATTAGCTGTTTTTGGATGTATTCTTGGATTTGACCTGATTGCAGATGAAATGAAAGATCCGTGCTTAAAGAGATTAGTAGAAAAAGTTGGTTATGATGAAGGAATGCCAGTCGTTGTAAACCCAGAAATTCTTCAGCCAAAGGATTTTATTAAAGAAGTAATTGAAGTCAGACTTCCAAACCCATATATACCAGATACACCACAAAGAATTGCGTCTGATACATCTCAAAAAGTTGGTATTAGATTTGGCGAAACAATCAAGTTGTACTGCGAAAGAGAGGATTTGGACCCTAAAAACTTAAACTATATTCCTTTGGTTATTGCAGGTTGGTGCAGATATTTAATGGGAATAGACGATGATGGAAATAAGATGGAATTAAGTCCTGATCCTTTATTAGAAGAATTAATACAATGTGTTTCTGGAATAAAATTGGGATCTAAAGAATCAGTTAAGGATAACTTAAAGCCAATACTTATAAATGAAGAAATTTTAGGTATTAATCTTTACGACGTTGGTCTAGGAGAAAAAATAGAAGAATACTTTATTGAAATGATTTCAGGAACTGGTGCTGTAAGAGCAACCTTAGAAAAGCATTTAAACTGCTGATAATATGTTCATGTAAAAATACTAAATAAACAAACTAAATTATTTTTTACACTATATGTATAAAAACAAATAACTGATAATAATGTTTGCCTTTAAGTATATTTTATTTATCTTTGCTACAAAATTTAATTAAATGCAGGCATTATCATATAAATAATTTTATCTTTGCTAACCTATCTCTGCAAAGATAAAATTATCTCTGAACAATTCAGGTAAAATGATTATAATTTAGAAGTTAATCTTATTGAATGAATAAAATATGTGGGAGATTTTTTATTCATTGTTTAATTTAGCATACTGCAATTGTTGGTTAACAATTGCAGTACATTTTTAATTTAAATTGAAAGCGGTGTTTTTATCTTGAGAAAATTTATGGATGAAAATTTTTTATTAAAAAATGATACTGCAGTAATGCTTTATCATAATTATGCTAAGAATCTGTCTATTATTGATTATCACTGTCACATTGATCCAAAGGAAATATATGAAAATAAAAAATTCAA
>Ga0079104_1001316_pt1 | contig 17064 bp, 20 predicted proteins | sample MedtruBG_FD_76829 | JGI IMG/M metagenome (GOLD analysis project Ga0079104, IMG submission 76829) | Root nodule microbial communities of legume samples collected from California, USA - Medicago truncatula BG | ecosystem: Host-associated > Plants > Roots > Nodule | place: USA: California...
GGCCGCGAACCGTATATTTCGTATACCTTCCTGAAGCCCCTCGTCACTCGTAGGTTTTACGTCTCGGAGAAACCCTCCGTGATTTGTCCAAAACCGGGAGACTTCGCATGCAACCACGTTTCGATATTAACGCTGTCGAGCCTGACTGCTTCAAGGCAATCATGAACCTCGAGATGTACGTCCAGAAGTCGGGCATCGAGAAGCGATTTCTACATCTCGCCAAGATCAGGACGTCACAGATCAATGGATGCGCCTATTGCGTCGACATGCATACGAAAGAAGCCAAGAAAGCTGGTTTCTCGGACCAGTGGATCGCGCTGATTGCCGTTTGGCATGAATCTGCGCTTTATGACGACAAAGAACGCGCGGTACTGAATTGGGCAGAATCGATCACCAACATCGCCTCTACGAGAGCCCCAGACGAAGATTATGATCAGCTGAAAAACCATTTCGGGGAAGCCGAAATTGCGAAGCTGTCCACCGCTATCAGTACGATCAACGTCTGGAACAGAATGGCGCTCGCATTGCGCTTGCAGCATCCGATCGATCACGTCGCCAAAGCGGCTGCAGAGTAATCGGTGCGACTTTCGAGATAACCCGGGTGATGTAGACTAGCCGCGCCTTTTTCATCCGGGTATTTTCGGGATTATTGCATGCCCTAAATCTGTCCATCCGGAGGGTCTTTATGACACGCGCGATATCAAACGAGCCGTTAGAAGGCGACCAATCAAACATCGCCTCGTCGAAGCCTGACCAGGCAGCCGCCATCTGCTGGCGGCTTTCGCAACAGGGTGAGATCGAAATATTGTTGATCTCGAGCTTTGGAAGCGGTCGGTGGATATTACCCAAAGGTCATCTGCAAAAGAGGGAACTATCCTTTCGCGCTGCACAACGCGAAGCTCTCGAAGAGGCAGGGATATCCGGTAAAATCCGTAAAAAACCGGTTGGGTACTTCCGTTACAAAAAGGACGGGCGAATTGAACTGACCGTCGCAGTCCACCTATTAAAGGTATTTAGCGATAACGAAATCCACCCAGAATTAGGCCAGAGGAGGAAGGTTTGGGTTGCGCCACACGATGCAACGTTGTTGGTCGACGAACCGGAACTCAAGACAATACTCGGCTCACTGGCAATCCAGTCCGCTCTCACATCTCGAGACCGACAGGCACTGTTTAGCTCTGCAAACCCTAAGCCTGCGACGCCGCAAAATATTGCCGCAACAGCATTCTGATAGGGTATTGTCGGCGGCTGGCACCCTGGGTCCGAAGCACACACACACGATCTTCCGAGCCTAAAGGGGGCCAGCGGTCTCGCAGAAATCACGCGTGACAGCCAGCCCGATATCTACTTTAAGCGGCCTTGCGCTTAGTTGCCCAATCTTCCAGCTTTGTGGCACCGAGGCGTGCCTTTCCAAGGGGAACCAAGGAGTTCTGAGCGAGCGGAGAGCCGAAGTAACCAGCGGCGGGATCGGCTACTACTTTGCGAGGATCGCCGATCGCTTCGAGATACCGCGCAATGATGTCGCACATTCGCCCGCGCTCAGACCCTGCGACATCAACGATCGCATTCACAGGGGGGCTCGTGACCGCTTCCACCAGCAATTCCGCCAAGTCATCGGCTGCAATCGGCTGGAAATGGCCAATCGAAAGCCGGGCTTCGCCTCCACTCGTCCCAGCATCGGCAATCGTTCCCATGAACTCCATGAACTGCGTGGCACGAACAATCGTGTAAGGGATCCCCGACTCCTCGATCAGCGCTTCTTGAGCCGCCTTCGCAACGAAATAGCCATTGCCGGGAAGCCCGTCAGTACCGACAATAGACAGGAGTACATGATGCTTGACGCCCGCCGTCTTTTCGGCCGCCATAAGGTTTCGCGTGGACGCCTTGAAGAACTCCATCACTTCACTCGGATCGAATGATGGGGCGTTCGTGACATCCACCACTACGTGAGCGCCTCGGAGCGCCGCTTCAAGGCCTTCACCTGTTACACTGTTTACCCCGGTACTGGGGGAAGCGACGACTACCTCGTGAGCGCGAGCCGACAGCAGAGAGGTGACTTTTGATCCGATCAGCCCCGTCCCGCCTACAACAACGATTTTCATAATTTTCTCCATAGAAGCTTACAGTTGAGCGACCACTATCTCATGATGGCTTTCCGCTCATGGCTTATGAAAATCGCCCAGGGCGGCCCTAGCCGCTAGATATACGTCCGGATGCTAATGGTCCCTCCGACACTATCTGGCAAAAGGACCATTCGGACCCTATGGGTGGGTGTGCGGCGCAGTCTCCGTATGTGAGGGTCCACCAGGCCCATGAGGATGCTCCTCGCTGTAACTGTGGGTCGTCTTCGGCAGATCGCTCATCTGAGGTCGCCCGTCGCCGCCATAGAAGGCTAAGTGCAGCCCCCAGTAAGCGGTACAGAACACGACAAGTGCTGCCGATAACCCTACGGGGATGCTCGCCGAGCGTCGCTTGAGTTTAGTCATCAAGTCAACACCAGTCCGATGGTCAGCCGCTACAGCGATAAGGATAGCCATAATGAGCCCGTGACCTATCAGATCGACCCTACCAAATGGCCAGACCGCTGCGGTGAAGATAATTAGCAGGGCGATAGCCGATAGTCTGCGGATCAGTGGCGTCCAAAGTAGGCCGAAACCCAACGTAAACTCCGTGACGCCAGCCATTGGGATAAACACATCGCGTGGCATCCCGAACGTCAGAAATGGCTTTTCGACGACCAGCGGATAGAACCAGCTTGGGAATGCGAACTTTTCGAGGCTCGACCACATGAGTGCGATGGCGAGGCCCCACCGCAATGCTTCAAAACGGCGATCTCTCAACTCTCGGTTTTCGAGTGGCTCGAGTATCAGGTACCCAGCCACACCCAGACCGAGTGCAAGGTAGTCGAATAGGTGGAAGAGGTCGTAGTCGCGGAGGGCCAGAATCCAGAGAGCAACAATCCCGACGCCTGCGGCGGGCATCGTCTTCCGAGAGAAGATGCAACATGCGATCAATAACTGCATCCATGAGACCCATTCGGCAGGCGTCTTCAGATCCGGTGTCAGGTACACTCCACCGACCGCGAAAATAGCAACGAAGAAAGCAGCTATGATCGACCTTACGTAGTCGTCCTGTCTCACCCACAAGGGATCTGTTGCCCGATCGAGGCTAGCAATTACCTTTGCGCCTATTGGTGAGATTTCGACTAAACGAGTGGCCACGAAGAATAGAAGCACCAAAGCGATCCCAGCCCAAAACCATGGGTTCGCGAGTGTCTGACTGATCGGCTGCGGTGGAGCGCCCACAATGTAGGGCGCAAACCATTTCACGTGTGCCTCCGCGGGAAGCGGAAGCAATGTCGAAAGGGCCGCTGCGGGGATCACCCGCAGCACGCGATAATAGTTCCTCATGGGAAACGCCTTCTTGTAAGCAATATGCCACCGCCGTTCAGGCAGCGATCAGCTCGTCGGCAGGACCAAAGAACTCATAATGGACCCTGTCGGGCGACACTCCAGCTCTCGCCAGAGCGGGAACCAATGCGCGCAGGAAGGGCTTCGGACCACAAAGGTAGAACTCGGAAATCTCGAATGGCGTTTGGTCCCGAAGCCAATCGATAGTGATAAATCCATCGAAATCGTGTGAGAGCCCGGCTGCGTCTCCATCGCCCGGTTCGCTGTAGAACGTTTTCACATTCAAACGCGCGCTGCCTGAGGCTAGGGTTCTGACGTGCTTATCCATAGCGTGGGTTGAGCTGTTCAATGCGCCGTGGACGAAGTGTGCTTCGAGTTCCGGATAGTCACGGCAGATCGCTTCGAGCATGCTAACCATCGGTGTCAACCCAACTCCACCGGAGAGCAGGACCACCGGTGCCTTGGGCTCGTCCGGAAGGAAAAAGTCACCGGCAGGCGGAGTGGCCTCAATCTCCGAACCTACCTTCGTGTGGTCATGGAGATATAGCGAGCCACCTTGTCCCAGAGCTTCTCGCTTGACCGAGATGCGGTAATGCTCGTCATTCGGTCCGCAGGAGATCGAGTAATTTCGCTTAACTATCGTGCCATCAGGAAGTGGAAGCCGGAAAGTCAGATACTGTCCCGGTCGGTGCCTGATGACGCGGCCTCCATCAGAGGGTTTCAGCACGAATGAAGTGACGACGTCACTCTCCTTTGTTTTCGACGCGATGGTGAATCGCCTCCATCCGTTCCAGCCGCCTGTTCGGCTTTCTATATCCGATCGAAGCTCAACCTCTCGCCCTTTAAGGATATCAGCCAAAAACCAGTAAGCCTCCCCCCAAGCATTGAGGATTGCTGGAGTCGCCGCGTCTCCCAGAATTTCCTCGATTGCTGCCAGAAGGGCGGTCGCGACATAAGGGTAATGTTCTGGAAGGATGTGGTAGCCGATATGCTTGTGCGCGATGCGTTCGACTACCGGGCCCAGCGCGCCAAGGTTTTCGATGTTCTTGGCATATCCCAAGATCGCGGCAGCCAGGGCATGGACCTGAGAGCCACCCTCACCCTGATTTGCATGATTAAAGAGCCCCTTGATGTGGTCATCCTTGAAAAGACGCGCGTACATGGCTTTGGTGATGTCGCTGCCATGCGCTTCAAGTGCAGGGACACTCAATTTCACGAGTTCGATGGTTTCTGCGGAAAGCTGACGGGGCATTACTCTATTCCTTTCATGTTTAGTTCTGACGGGGTTCCAAAGGGCGGCGATCGTAGAATTCGACGCGCAGTTGCACCGGACCGGTGAGCTCTAGACTGTGGGCGATCTCCGGCGGCACCAGCCCAGGCATGTTCGGCTTCAGCGTGGTCGAAGATGATGCATCGAGATCGCGGTATATGATCGAGCCCTCTTCGACCCGGACTACCGCCCAGGTTCCCGGTTTAAGTGCATGATGGCCCAATAGCGCGCGAGGCAGTGTTTGCTCATTGAACAAACTTGAGATCCTGTATGGCGCTGCTGATGTAGCGGTGATTTGCGGCTCGAGCGAAGGTAGCTCTTGACCGCAGATTATGACTGAGAAACGCGACGCGATCCGTTTCGCTCTTGCCTGCATCTCGCGAGCAACTTGGGGGACGAGGAGTTCGTCGGTCGTCTGTTTCCAGAGATCGAGCCAGCGAACAAACATCTGCGGCTGGAACCTTTCCGCGTGGGCAAGATGCATCGACAAGGGATTGCCCTTGTAGCGACCTGTAGTCAGCATCATTGATGACCAGAACTCCGCCAGTCTGTTGAGATGTTCGTCCCAATCGTGGACGACGGCGAAAACCGGACCGATCAGATCGTCAACTTTCACCCGATCGTAAAATCGGCTCAACACGAGCGAGATATCGGCTTCCGTAAGTTTCAGCGGCATGGCAACCTCCAAAAGGTGTATTTGAGATACACCTATTACGTTCCGCAAAAAGGTGCTATTAAAATACACCTTTAAAATGTGGGCGTTTTGACGCAGGGTCTTATGCGACTGACCAAATACACCGACTACAGCATCCGGGTCTTGATACACCTTGGTACAGCGGAGGGGCTAGGCTCGATCCGTGGCATCGCGAAAGCGTTCGACATCTCACAAGATCACCTAAAAAAGGTCGTACAGGACCTCTCTGCCGCTGGCTTTATCGAATCTGTGAGAGGCCGAAATGGAGGGATTCGTTTGGCGAGGCCTGCCGAGGAAATCAACCTTGGGAAGGTCCTTCGTCACACGGAAGGTCTTGACGAAATGATAGTCTGTGGGGCTTGCCCGGTAAGGCCAGCATGTGGGCTGCCCCCTATTTTGGCGGAAGCTTCCGCAGCCTTTGCGGCTGTGTTCGACAAATATACGGTTGCCGACCTGACTATACGGAAGCCGGAACTACGAATGCTTCTGGGTGCTGCTTAGTTGAAATTTCTGCAGTTTGGTCGTCCAGCGTGAAGAGCACGCGCGCACCTGTCGCCGTGTTTTCAGCCCATATCCTTCCGCCGTGCGATAGCACTATCGTCTCGCAAATCGAAAGCCCCATCCCTAAGCCGCTGGACTTCGTGGTAAAGAAGGGCATGAAAATCCGCTCGATATCTTTAATCCCTCTACCAACATCAGTGACCTCAACCCGTGCACCTACTTCGGATGCGGAGGTTTTCACGGTGATCAGGCGCTCGCGATCGGTAACGTCCGCTAAAGACTCTGCAGCATTGTGAATCAGATTTACGAGGACTTGCTGGATTTGCATACTATCGACCGAAAGCTGCCTCAGCGAACTATCGAGATCCATTTCAAGCCGAATGCTGCTGGATTTCAATTCATCAGCCATCAGTTTCGTTACGGAGTGTACAAGCTGATTGATATCAACGATCTGTCGCTCCTCCGACGTTCGCTGGAAAAGCGCTCTAATCCGCCGAACGACCTCGCTTGCCAGGTTAGCGTCTCTAACGACACAATCCGCACTGTGCCTCGCTTTTTCGATTTTCGGCGGATCGGAATCTAACCAGCGTTTGCACGCATCCGCGCTCATAATCACGGCGGCGAGAGGTTGACTAAGCTCGTGAGCGATCGACGCTGATAGCTCCGCCATCCCGGCATAGCTTGAGGCTCGCGCCAATTTTTCTTGCGAGATCCTGAGGGATTCCTGGGCACGGAATTCATTCTCGATGTCAACTTGGAGCCCATACCATTGGATTATGCGGCCGCTATCGTCCCTCAGGGGCTCCATTCGCGCCTCTAACCACCGCCACGTACCGTCGAACCGACGCTGTCGAAACCTTCTGAACCACGACTCGCCCGTTTCGAAGCTCCTGCGGATCGTAGCCTCGACCTCTTGTCTATGTTCTGGATGTATCGTTGCCTCTATGATGGCCGTCAACGTATCGACGTCATCGCGTGCGATCTGGTCGATCTTCAGACCCGACCATTCTTCCAACTGTCGACTGAAATAGGTGGGCTGCCCATCCGGCGACGAGACCCAAAGCAAACCTGGCATAGTCTCGATGATCAAAGCAAGCCTTGCTTCGCGCTCTAGAATCGCTGTCTGAGCTGAGACTTCATCGTCGATATCGTGTGCTACGCCAAGCCACCGCACTATGGTGCCCTGCTTATCGGCTAAGGCATTAGCCTCGCCCGCTGTCCATCGAAAGCTCCCGTCGGCGCGCACCTGCCTGTATTTCTGCTTGAAACGCTCGCCTCCGGCAAAGGCAGCTTTGAGCGCTTCCGAAACGCTTTGAAGATCTTCAGGATGGATCACCTTCGACAGCACTTCGTCCAAGGTGAGCGAGGATCTGTGTTCGGCATTTCCAGCGTCTATGCCGACTTGGCTTTTTAGCGCTTGATTGAAATATAAGGGATCGCCGACTTCATCCGCTGCCCAAATCGGGACAGGTACGGCGTCGATGAAATTTTGAAGCGCCCTTTCGCGTTCTTTGGATGCTTGCATCTCGGAGACGGCGTCATGGATATCCAAGCACGTACCAAGCCAATAGATGATCGTTCCGGCTGAGTCCTTCTGAGCGCGAGCGGCAGTTCGAAGCCAGCGGAAGACCCCTTCTCCCGTTCGAACTCGGTGCGCGACGTCGAATATCCCTTGACTTCCAACTGCGTCCAACCACGCCTTTTCAAGCCGGGGGTAGTCATCGCCATGAAGCAACTCACTCCAAGCAAACTCTCCGCTGTGGGGCTCGCGCTCTACAAACCTTGAACTCGGGAAGCCCGTGTACTCCTCCATGGACGCGCTCTGGCAAATGAAATCGCCATTAGGCCAAGCCGCCCACCCGAGACCGGGCATCGCATCTACCAGCGCCTTGATCTCCTCGACCGAGATCGTCGATGCCACCACCCTCGTGTCTCCCCGCAACAAAATACAAAACACAGGAAGATACCGTCTCCCTCATGTCAAGGCTTACGCTGAAGTGTCCACTGCCTCCGTCTAACACATCCAAAGTCGCGGAGCGGTCAAGACAAACTCCCGTACACCTTTCGCCAATGAGCGGATAATTTCTAACGTGTAAGAAATGATCGGCGTCAGTGGCTTCGGAAATGCGGCTTAAAAAGCAAGTAGAGTGGGGTCTCCATTGTTGCCTGACGCTCGCCGAGTTGCCGCATGACGAGTTTCTATCGGCAAAAGATCTGGCACTAGCCTACCGGTTGCCGAAGCCGTATCTCGCTAAGGCTTTACAGGCACTCTCGAGAGCAGGCCTTTTAGTTAAAGCAATGGGTCCGATGGGCGGCTACCGCCTTGCCAGGCAGGATAATGAAATCACAGTTCTGAAAATTGTGGAAGCTATCGAGGGCAACGGTCCACTCTTCCGAGATACCGGAATAGGCCAACTCACGACCAGTATGACCGCAGCCCCATTTTGCCCAATCAATCAGGTGATGATGGCTGCCGAACACGAATGGCGTGCCGCTCTCAAGGTTACACTTCAAGATCTACGCGCTTCCCGGACGATTGGCCGAAAATGATGTGATAGCGCTCCGGACGAGCAGATGCCTCAGAGGTATGGGCGGAGATCACAAAGGGGTATCTGACGTTGGAAGGCAGAGGATAAAACCAACCATTACCCTCTGCCCGTCGAGCGATAGCTATCTATAACCGATTAGCGAATGTTGGTTATCCATTGATCGAAGGTGGTGTGCCCGAGAAGAGCTTTTCCTTCCGGGACCAACATGTTCGGCTCCAGCCGCGATCCAAAGTAAAGCGCGTCGGCGTCGGCCTTGACTATCCTGGGGTCACCCTTCGCCCTCAGATAGCGAGCCACGACATCGCTCATCGGTGCACGTTCCGGCCCAGCAATCTGCACGATACCGTTTGCTGGCTCTCCAACGAGTATGTCGCAGAGAGCATCGACTAGATCTTGCGCGGCGATCACTTGGACGTTTGCTGTCGAGATATGTGTTTCAGTGCCCGAGCCACCATGATCGGCAATCGTCCCGAGATACTCCATGAACTGGGTGGCGTGGACTATAGTGTAAGGAATTCCAGACCCCTCGACCAAGTTCTCCTGGGTAGCCTTGCCTTTGATATATGCGTTATCCGGAAGCTTTTCTGTGCCAACGATCGATAGCACTACGTGATGGCCAACGTGGGCTTCTTTTTCTGCGGCAACTTGGTTCGATGTGGATTTATGAAAGAAATCGAGGATACCCTGGGGATCGAAAGTCGGTGAGTTTGTCACGTCAAGGACAGCGTGCGCTCCCGCCATAGCCTCATCCAAACCTTCACCGGTGACCGTGTTGACACCGTTATTCGGAGCCGCCGCGATCGCCTCATGGCCAAGATCTGTCAGCTTTGCTACGACTTTGGACCCGATAAATCCGGTTCCACCAACAACAACGATTTTCATTGGGTATCTCCCTGAACCTGCCCGCTGCAACTATCTGCGCGGATCGTCGGCTTCCCAGCTTCGTGGATGGCTTTAAGCTGGCAGCCGCAGCTTAAGATTTCCCGCTTTCGTGCTTGGACCTAGATATACGCGAGTATGCGCGTTCCATAACGCCTGCCGTCTGAGGACGTCTTCCAACCGAACTTCGGCCATGAGGTCGAGAATTGGGATCAATAAATTGCTCCCATCAGCCCATCGCCTATCTGGTATGTCTCAGACACGATAATCGGCCAGGTCGATAACCCGGCCGATTAAATTATGTGAAACAGCACCACACAAACCGCTTGCCACAGACTGGGTGCTGATGAATGGGCGATCAGCTGTGAGCGCCCATTCATCAGGTCACTTGTCGGGTGTCGTGAGTTCCGTGTCATCCGTATCGACTACAAATACCGCCAGCAGCTTAGCAGGCTTCGTGTCGCTTCCATTGGCACTGACGCCGTGATGATCACCCGGATTTTCGACGAAGTTCTCGCCAGCTTTGTAAACTTTCTCCTCGCCCTTATTGACCTGGCTCCGGATCTCACCTTCAAGAACAGTAGCGTAGATAAACGAGCTTTTCGCGTGAGTGTGGGAGGGTGAATAGCCGCCGGGACCGTATTCGACGAGCACGCCGCGCATGCTCTTGCCCGGAACATTCGGAAGGACGTGGTCAAACACCAGCGTAACCTTTGCGTTTTTGCCCGCGTCATGCGCCGACGCCGTGCCGACAGCGAGGGACGCAACTGCCGCAATGAGTGCGATTTTCTTAAGCATGGGTGTCTCCTTTGGAAAGGTCAGGTCCGCTTATTGCGGCTCACTCGTCGAACCTAAGGTGGAGTGCTGAAAGTGTTCAGATATACGTTGGTTTGCGCGTACGGGTGAGCCGCGTCTTCGGCCGATGTCGGCCCCTCAGCCATCTCTAAAGCAAACCAAGGTATACGCTAACCGTCCCCAAGACATGTGGCAGTCTCCTGATAACTCACTAGCGCGAAACTCATTGCGTGAGGGTGCATCAAGGAGAAACCCGTGGCCTATTCAGAGAGACTGCAAGGTAATCTGGCAAAGCCGGATCTTCGGCATCGCCCCCTACTGCGGGCGGCCATACCTGTCATCTACACCCTGTTTTATCCGGGGTTCATCGACATTTTCCACTATTCCGTCGGCGACGCGGGCAGCGCAGTTTCGTTAAGCGGAGGAGTGACTGCCGCCTTTATGCTGATGCTAATGTTTTCCGTACCATTGACCGGTTTCGTTTTCGCCGTTCGCGGGGTTGCGTCTCCCCACTGTCCCTTGTTCGAGACGCGCGCAAGGCGCATGGCCTACGCAGTTGTTGCCGCACCGACGATGTATTGTATGGTCGGCGTGATCCAAATCTTGGTGTCCAGCCCTATACCCGACCAAGTCACTTGGGGCGCACTATGGTGTCTTGGTCTCCTTTGGCTTTGGGCCACGCCGGAGGAAGCTCGGCAGCTCGCAAAAGCGCCCGCACATCCACTTCCATGGCTACGTGTTGCCCATGGGATATCGGCGCTGATCGTCCTGATCTACATCGCGTTCCACCTCACTAACCACTTGTTCGCACTCAGCGGCCAAGACGCCCACGCCACCGTAATGGAGATGGGCCGCAAGGTGTACAGATCGCCTATCGGCGAGCCGATTTTGGTAGCAGCTATGCTTTTCCAGACAATTTCAGGTCTCATTCTGGCTTGGCGTTGGAGTTCCCACAGACTCGACTTCTATAAGACGTTTCAGGTCGCGTCGGGGTTCTTCCTCTCGATTTACATTCTCGGGCATATGAATTCGGTGTTCGTCCTTGCCCGCCTCTACTTCGGCATCCCGACAGGGTGGGACTTCGCGACAGGAGCGCCGAACGGTCTTATCCACGACTGGTGGAGCGCTCGTCTTATCCCGCACTACGCGCTGGCTGTTTTCCTGGTCATCGGCCACCTCTTTTCAGGACTTCGGGTGGTCATGCTTGCTCATGGCGCGCAACAGCCCTTTGCCAATCGTATCTGGTGGCTCGGGACAGCGGGCGGCGCGCTTCTGTCCACAGTCATCATGCTCGCGATGTGCGGACTACGGCTTTAGCGTCACCTTTTGCTGTCTATCGGGGCGGCCGTTCGAGATATCAGCGCGCCGCCCTCAAGAAATCTAGAAATGCCCTCATCCCGGCGCTGATGTGACGGTGGCGGGGATAATAGAGGCAGAGGCCGGGATACGGCGGTGTCCAGTCCACCAGCACCTGTCTCAATGAGCCGTTCGTCAAGCTCTCCATTGCCATCCACTTGGTGACGTATGCCAAGCCGTAGCCTTCTACCGCCGCGGCTAAAAGGAGCCTTGAATGGTCAACGACGATATTGCCCACCGTATCCACGGAGAAGGCCTCACCTCGGCGCTGAAACTCCCATCTGTAAATCGCGCCGCTCGGCATGCGAAGTTGGACGCAGCGATGGTGGGCGATGTCGGATGGCTGTGCCAGTTCCGAGGCGCTATCGAGATATGTCGGGGAGCCAACCACGACATGTTGTTGCTCCGGACCGATCGGGATAGCGACCATGTCGTCCGGGACCAGCTCTGCAAGACGTACGCCGCAATCGAACCCTCCTTCGGCGATATCGACCAACCCGGTATCGGAGACAATCTCGAAGCGCATCTCCGGTTGAAACGTGAGAAATCGTGCGAGCAACGGCATCAGCACTTGTTCCGCCGCGTTGGCGTCCGAGTTGATCCGCACCAAGCTAGCAGGAGCGGCATTCATGTCCTCCAACTCCTCGACCGCCTGCCCGATCTCGCTGATTGCAGACATCAGACGTGTCGCGAAACGCCTACCGGACTCGGTCAACGAGACGTTTCGTGTCGAGCGATGAAAGAGTTTGACCTTGAGTCGCCGTTCAAGGCCAGCGACAGCATGGCTAAGCGCAGATGCACTTTGGTCGAGCGTTCTGGCAGCGGCTCGAAATCCCCCGTTCTCGGCAACGGCGAGAAAGGCGGCAAGCTCGCCGGGCGGTAATGAGCTCACCGTTCGATATATCTCATCAATGCGTGCATCTTTGGCCATCTAGTTCACGAATGCCACAGGAGTATCTGTAGGACAACTCTAATTTCCAAAGGAGAAAGCCATGACCAAGAATAATCCGTTCGGATTCACGTCGACTGCAAAAGAAGTTTTGGAGGGCGTCGACCTGTCAGGGAAGACAATCATCGTCACCGGAGGTGCTGGAGGCATCGGGTTGGAGACCACTAAAGCTCTGGTTGAGGCGGGAGCGGCCGTGACGATCGCCGCGCGTCGCCCAGAAGAGGCACAGACTATCGCCGACAAGATCATGTCGGAAAGCTCGAGAGGTTCGGTTCGCGTTCGCAAACTCGACGTGGCCGACCTATCCTCGGTTCAGTCCTTCGTCGAGAATTGGGACGAGAAGCTTGACGCCCTTGTCAATAATGCTGGCGTGATGGCAATTCCCGAGTTGCAGCGGACGCCAGAAGGCCGCGAAATGCAGTTTGCGACCAACTATCTCGGCCATTTCGCTCTCGCTATCGGTCTGCGCAGTCACCTAGCAAAAGCTAATGGGGCTCGCGTCGTATCGGTGGCGTCTGTAGGAAGCCTGTTCGCCCCGGTCTTCTGGGACGATCCGGATTTCCGCTTTATTCCATATGATCCCCTCCTCGGCTACGGACAGTCCAAAACCGCGTGCATTCTGATGTCGGTAGGCATCACTCGGAAGTGGGCAGACGACGGAATCACGTCGAATGCCCTGAACCCCGGAGCTATCGCGACCAATCTCCAGAAACATACCGGTGGCCTGCGAACACCCGAGCACCTGAGGAAAACCACCGAACAGGGCGCTTCGACGACAGTGCTTTTGACGGCTTCGCCGATTATCGAGGGTGTTTCCGGTAAATACTACGACGACTGCCAGCAGGCCCCGGTCGTAGAAGAGCGCGGCAATGGGCCTTTCAAGGGAGTGGCACCGTACGCGATCAATGAAGACAATGCGTCGAGACTATGGGACATGGCGACCGCCATGCTAGGCGTAAAAGCATGAGTGCCGAGCCGGAAGTAGGCTTTATCGGTCTGGGCGACCAAGGAGCTCCGATGGCCGCGGCAATCGCGGAGCGCTTCAGGCTGCATGCTTGGGCGCGACGCGATACCTCGTATGAGGCACTCGGAGACGTGCCATTTACTCGGCACGCAACCGCAGTAGAGTTGGCCGCTGCCGTAAGCATTTTATGCGTATGTTTGCGAACAGACTCCGATCTGACTGAGTTGCTGAGTAATGGTGTCTTGGACGCATTGCCCTCCGACGCCATTGTCATCAACCACGCTACAGGTGACCCAGGGGAGGCCAATGGCTTCCGCGAACTCTGCGCCACAAAGGGTATCTACTTTGTCGATGCTCCTGTCAGCGGTGGTCGTCCGGGCGCTTTGGCAAGGACGCTGACATGCTTCGTCGGCACGGTTCCCGATACACTGGAGAAGTGCCGAGCGGTTATCTCCACACACAGTAAGCACGTGGTGCATATGGGAGCCGCCGGAACCGGACAGGCCGCGAAACTGTGCAATAATGCGCTAACCGTCTCCAATCTCCGCAACATTGTCGAGGTGTTCTCGATCGCCGATGCCTTCGGGATCGAACCCGCGAGCCTTCAGAAGGCTTTCGCGCATAGCAGTGGAGGCAGCTTCATACTCGACGCGCTCGGAACCAAGGTCACGCCCGAGATCGCATCGCATATCGCAACGCTGAACCGGGCCGACGTAGAGGAATTTGCCTCGGCGGCGAAGCGATTCGGTCGAGATGTTTCCGAACTTGAGGCGTGGGCGATGGGCGGAGCTGCGGGGTTGGTGACTGCAGTCAACAGACTAATAAAAGGTCAGACCTACCCCTGACCCAAGCTCCTGTCTCACAAGTAAAAAAGTGGCGACGTGAGACGACGTGACCGATTTGACAGAGATCACCCGGACCATAGTTGGCTCCTCGACCGCCTTGGCAATTCTTCCCCCGATCGAGACGAAGATGATCGTTACGGCGACAAATATGAAGCCCGCGCTTCGCTGCATGACTGTTCCTCGAATAACCAACCTGCATCTTGCAAGCTGCTGGTCTGGCCGCCCTTCGTCTGCGAACGCTGCAGTGAACGTGGCTTCCCCATCTGATGTGAGGCAGTGTCCAAATTAAGCGTTTAGAGCTACATAGGTCAGCATCTTCGCACCGAACATTAGACTCGATGACACTTAGCTAATGGTCTGCGTTGCATCGAGCCATTTTTGTTTCGCGGGCGTAGCCCGGCGTTTCCGAAGCCCGGACGTATGGGGCGTCGCGATCTCGTACACGGATCCCGGACCGGTGGCGACGATCTCAAGAACCGCAGCAGGGACCTCGGTACTACGCCACTCGAAGAGATGCTTTCCAGTGTTGTGCTCATGAATAAACAGGTCGCGGTTGAGACCGACTGTGAAATCCGCATGTATGGGATCGGAGAAGCCAATGAAGAGCATACGCTGATGCCACCGGGTAACTTCGGTTTCGTAGGTGACCTCTATCAAGGCGACTGTCCCGTCCCAGTGAGACCGCGACAATGGCGAGTTGCCATTGGCGAGTGCGGCATCCGAATAGGCATAGATCTCCGAGAGAGAGAAAAAAGCTTCGATCTCATTCATTGTTTCGGTGCTATCCCGCTCGACGAGGCCCTCGGCGGAGTTGAGCGGACCGGTCGAACAACGACTGAAGCTTTTTGGGCCAGTAACTTCCTCGCTTTTGTAGCAGTAGGCGTTGCGACATATCGCGATCTCGATCGACGCGGAAGCATCTTCCGAAGTACGGAGTTGCCTGATCCTGCTGTGCAGGTCCGTCGCATATTCTCGGTATGAAAGTGCGGTCATCGCTCGCTCATCCTTAGCTTGACGTATCGGATCAGCGGTCCGCAGATCACGACGTTCGTTACTAAGATGATAGTCGGAATACGGGGCTGGTCGACCTATACCTCTGTTTACAGGTATCGTCGCCAAGACTACCCCTTGGCCCGGATGCACCGTACTTCAGACGACCTGCCGCCCAAGATGTTTCGATAACCTTATCCACCTATCTCCCGATTCTTCGGCGGTACTCCCAATCAGTAATCGTCACGCAAACCTACGTATAGTTACGGAAAAATCCCATTGCGTGCACACCTAATGTAGCTATCTAGCGATCGTCCGCGGAACCCTCCGTGCAGCGCCGGAAATGCGCTTGCGGAGACACCCCATGACACGACGTTTCGACATCCTTAAAGACTGCAGGGACAGCCTGGCTGCCATAGCAGCTCTCGACCGCTTTATTGATTTTTCTGGGCTAAACGACGGGCTTGTGGCTCTGGTTAGCCTGAGAATTTCCGAACTCGATGGCAGCCTGCCGTCTATAGCTCATTACACGGAACGAGCTCTGGAGATGGGCAAGTCGGCTCAATGGGTTGCTTCCGTGGCAACGTGGCGCAAATCCTCGATCTACACTCCCGTCGAGCAGGCCGTCCTGGAGTTCACCGATTACATCGCGATCAACAGAGGAGAGGTGACGGACTATGCCTACGACGCCCTTCGGCACCTCTTCATTCCTAGTGACATTGCCAAGCTGGTCCTCGCGATCGGAGCGGCAAGGATGTGGTGTCAGTTGGCTCATCTAGCGAAGACAGACCCGCATACCAATCGCCGTAGCCGAGATACGTTTACACCGAGATCTCCCTCATTCTAAGCACGGCTTCCCGTGACGGTGAGACCGTCACGCTGACAAATCCATCAAAACAAGCACAGATGTTCAACGCTCACGACCATTCGGGAGTACGGCAGCATGCGCAGACATTATGAATTGAAGTCCGGCAAGCCTCTCATTCCGACATCGGCCTATCTAGCGCTCGTGACCGTAATGATAGCTATGGCTTCGGCAGCCATTTTTATCTCCTCGACGAAAGGAACCCAGCGTACGCGGGTATACTTAGCCGAGGAATGGGAATCGGCCGATCCGTCTCAGGTGGTTGTTTTACAGCGAGCCCAATCCAGTCCTCGGGAAAACGCGTCGCGCGACCCGGCGAAATATCGCCAGATCGCGACGAACATGGTGCCGTTCGATTGATCGGAGAGCTTCCCCGCACTTATTTGATGTTGGCCCCGGTCAGATCTACACTCAGCTTCCAGAGCTTTTCCGCTTCCTCGAGATCTACCGCATATGGGCGTACACCCTTGCGCGCTGTTTCCTCAAGGCTAGCGACATCACTGTTCTCACAATAGACGCCTCCGATGTCGTTGAGGCTCGGGGAAGTCGCACACCAAACCGACGTTGCTGCGCCCTGCGCAAAATTTTTCTTATCCGATTTCGGATCAATTACTGGCGAGCCATTTTCATCGAGCGCTCCGAAAGAATTGATCTCTTCGGAAGATAGATGTCGGGCCAATGGGCCGACCACCGAGCCCGGATGTACCGAATATGCCCGGATGCCGTTTTTGCGTCCCCGAGTGTCCACGGCGGCCGCGAAAAGAGAGTTGGCAGTCTTGGACTGACCATAAGCCTGCCACTTATCATACGGGCGCTGCAAGAAATTCGGATCCTCGGGATCGATCCCGCAGATATGGTGTCCTCTGGACGACAGGGCGACCACTCTCGCCCCATCCTTCGCTTGTAGTAAGGCAGGCCACAGAGCTACGGTGAGTGCGAAGTGGCCGAGGTGGTTGGTTGCGAATTGTCCCTCGTTGCCTTCGTTATCCCTGAAAAG
>Ga0079104_1001322_pt1 | contig 17008 bp, 15 predicted proteins | sample MedtruBG_FD_76829 | JGI IMG/M metagenome (GOLD analysis project Ga0079104, IMG submission 76829) | Root nodule microbial communities of legume samples collected from California, USA - Medicago truncatula BG | ecosystem: Host-associated > Plants > Roots > Nodule | place: USA: California...
AGCGGGACGTTAATCAGGAACAGCCACTGCCAGGATGCCACGGATAAAATGGCGGCGGCGATAGTCGGCCCCGCGGCAGAGGACACGGCCACGATAAACGAGTTGATCCCCATCCCGCGACCGAGAAAACGTTGCGGATAAATGAGACGTATCAAAGCCGTGTTGACGCTCATTAGCGCCGCGCCCCCCAGACCCTGCGCCACGCGGGCCAGCGTCAGCATTTCCAGCGAGTGTGAGAGCGCGCAAATCAGCGATGTACAGGTGAAGACCACCAGGCCGCATTTATAAATTCGTCGATAGCCGAACATATCGCCAAGAAAGGCCAGGGTCAGTAGCGAGATAACAATCGCGATTTGGTAGGCATTAACTATCCAGATAGACGCGGCGGGGGAGGCGTTAAGGTCGGTAGCAATAGTGGGAAGCGCAACGTTGGCAATGGCGCCATCAAGTACGGCCATCGAAATACCAAGCACGATCGTCAGAATGGCACCATAGCGTTGCGGCAATGGCAAACCATCAGGAGCTGTTTTTTCCATGAGAAAAGTATGTCTTTAATGAAATCATTATGCAGGTAATGATTTTAGCATTGATTATTCGGCAGTATGTCGCAGATTTGTAACGAAGATGCAGAAGAGTGATTGCGGCGGAAGGCGCGCGAAATTATAATAAAAAACAGTTCTGAATTTTATAAAACAGTCGCGATGAGGTGATAAATGGCAGTTGCAGATTTGGATAAACAGCCAGATTCTGTCTCTTCGGTGTTGAAGGTTTTTGGCATTTTGCAGGCGCTTGGCGAAGAGCGTGAGATAGGCATTACTGAGCTTTCACAGCGCGTGATGATGTCAAAAAGCACGGTTTATCGCTTTTTACAGACCATGAAATCGTTGGGCTACGTGGCACAGGAAGGCGAATCAGAGAAATACTCTTTGACGCTGAAGCTGTTTGAGCTGGGTGCTCGTTCGCTGCAAAACATCGATCTCATTCGCAGTGCAGATATCCAGATGCGTGAACTTTCTCGTCTGACGAAAGAAACCATTCACCTGGGCGCGTTGGATGAAGACAGCATTGTCTACATCCATAAAATTGACTCAATGTATAACCTGCGAATGTACTCGCGCATCGGCCGTCGCAATCCGCTGTACAGCACGGCGATTGGTAAAGTGCTGCTGGCATGGCGTGACCGTGAGGAAGTTAAACAGATCCTCGAGCACGTTGAGTATAAGCGCAGCACCGAGCGGACTATCGCCGATACCGACGAGCTGTTACCGCTGTTGGATGTGGTGCGTGAGCAGGGTTATGGCGAAGACAATGAAGAGCAGGAAGAAGGTCTGCGTTGCATCGGCGTGCCGGTGTTTGACCGCTTCGGCGTGGTGATTGCGGGACTGAGCATTTCCTTCCCGACTCTGCGTTTCTCTGAAGAGCGTCTGCACGAGTACGTCAGCATGCTGCATACGGCGGCGCGTAAAATTTCTGAGCAGATGGGTTACAACGACTATCCATTCTGAGACACGTTGCCATAAAAAAACGCCGCAATCAGCGGCGTTTTTTGTTTGTGGTGTCCGATTATCCCTTATCGACAACCGTTGTACTTTTGCGCAGGAGAGGGCAATCAGTAATGCCGATAATCCCGCTGTCAGTGTGAACATATTGCGCCGTGCTGGTGCCCCGCGCGGTGAGGTATTTACACTGTAATCCTAATCCGCCTACGTTTTCAGTGCTGCCCATCAGCACACCATAGCCAGTTGATAGCAAACCAATCCAAATAATAGCCAGTACAATAATTGTACGAATTGTAAAACGCATCATATGCCTCGTTATTGTTTCTTCCTGTACAATAGAGTAGTTCGTTCACGGACTGAAACAAGTCGATGATTCCTAAAATGAAGAGACTCCATTACAGTTAGCCGCGGTTTAAGGTTAGCGTGCTAATCTGTTAACAAATAGAGTTACCCGGAGAGTGGAGTGAAAAAGTTACGGTGGGTCATCCTGGCGGTTATCCTTCTGATTGCCTGTCTATTACTGTGGACTCAGATGATTAACGTGTTGTGCGATCAGGATGTGCAGTTTTTCAGCGGTATTTGCACCATCAATAAATTCATTCCCTGGTAAAGTTTTTCTCTTAGGAGATTTCCTTCCTCATGCCGTCGAGTGGTAGAATGACGGCTCCAATTTGAGGTGGTGAAATGGTTGATTTAATGAGTTCCGGAATGCTGAATTTGGCCTCCCTGGCAGTCTCCCTGCTGGTTTTGGTCATCGGACTGGCCCTGTGGTTTTTCGTAAACCGCGCCAGTTCCAGGGCAAACGAACAGATAGAACTTCTGGAAGCGCTGCTGGATCAGCAAAAGCGTCAAAACGCATTACTGCGTCGCCTGTGTGAAGCAAATGAACCGGAGAAAGAAGCGCCGGTGAAACCTGCAGAACACGTCCAGGCAGAACCGCAGGACAACGATGATGATTTTATCCGTCTGGTGGCGGAACGCTGATAGGCTTCCCGGTGGTTGAACAGATTGACTGCCGGGATGCTCAATTCGTAATGCATTGCTATAACTTATTATTATGCTTTATCACTTTTCGAACTTAATCTCTTCTTGCTATTCACCCGAGTTCCCCTTCAAAGATTTTAATTCTTTTATGTGATCCGTTAAGAACGGTATCCACAATTCATCGAAACGTTTTTATTGCCCCACCGTGAAGCACTGTCATCAAATTTTCATTATTACGGTGCAGCATCAATAATATTTTATATTGATAATGAGTCTGCGTTTTATAAGTGAGAGTGGCCATAATATAAGCATATTTATGCACAAAATTGTCTAACTATAGGAAAATGTTGCGTATGCACGCAGGCAGCCTGGCAGAAGTAAACACGTTGAGCTATGGTAAAAAAGTCGTAAAAATAGGCAGGCCTGACGGGCCTGTAGCGGTTGGGTCGTGGGTCACATTAGTGATGAAACTTCGCATAATTGTGCAGATGATCGTCGCTTAATGCGATGTTGTGTGCGACCGATCGAGACATGTTTAAAAATGGCTTGCCATTATTTACGTAGTATGTGATAACACGTTTTGAGTTAAACGAGGTACAGTTCTGTCTATGTGTGGCATTTTCAGTAAAGAAGTCCTGAGTAAACACGTTGTCGTTGAATACCGCTTCTCTGCCGAACCTTATATTAGTGCCTCATGCAGTAATGTCTCAGTTTTAGCTATGTAAGTGCCCTCGGGCGAAGAAAACACTCTAAGGAATTTTGCAAATGGCAAAGATTAAAGGTCAAGTTAAGTGGTTCAACGAGTCTAAAGGTTTTGGCTTCATTACTCCTGCAGACGGCAGCAAAGATGTATTCGTACATTTCTCTGCAATCCAGGGTAACGGCTTCAAAACTCTGGCTGAAGGCCAGAACGTTGAGTTCGAAATTCAGGACGGCCAGAAAGGCCCAGCTGCAGTTAACGTAACTGCTATCTGATTCGAAAACACTGATCTCATTTGACATCAGCCATAAAGCCTCGCATTAGCGGGGCTTTTTACATTTGTTTCTGATTATGTCCGTCAGCCCCCCATAGTCGCGCTTTGTTGCAAAACCACATCGTTATTAGCATTGTTTATCGCTCATCCCGACCCCTTTTCACGTTAAATCATTGGGTTGTAAATCATAATCGGGAGCCGGAGTGCAAAACCATCGCCGTCACTTCACCCCAGTCCGTTTTGGCCTGGTGTGTTTAGGTATTTGTTGTTGTCTGGGGCTGTTGTTGGCCCGCGTAGGTTGGCTACAAATAATTTCGCCAGATAATCTGGTAAAACAAGAAGATATGCGTTCTTTACGCGAAGAGCCCATCGATGTTCCTCGTGGGATGATCATCGACAGAGAAGGGCGCCCGTTGGCGGTGAGCGTACCCGTCAGCGCAATTTGGGTTGATCCTCAAACGCTGCTCTCAAAAGGTGGCGTCGGCTACAGCGCGCGCTGGCAGGCATTGGCCAAGGCCTTGAACACCTCATTGTCTGACCTGACCTCGAAAATCACTCAGCATCCACATTCCCGTTTCCTTTATCTTGCGCGTCAGGTCGATCCGCAGCAGGCAGCCTGGATTGATAAACTGCATCTGCCAGGCATTAATCTTCGCGAAGAGTCACGTCGTTTTTATCCGGCCGGTCACGTTGCTGCCAACCTTATCGGTTTCACCAATATTGATGACCAGGGCATTGAAGGCGTTGAGAAAAGTTTTAACGCGCAAATGCAGGGCAAACCCGGCCTGCGTCTGGTGCGAAAAGACCGTCACGGAAACGTGATTGAAAACCTGACCGAACAGGCCGCGGTGCCAGCGCATAACCTGCAACTCAGCATCGATGAGCGTCTGCAGACGGTCACTGAAGATGCGCTGGACAACGCCGTTCGCTGGAATAAGGCAGAATCCGGTGCGTCTGTGCTGATTCGCATTGATACCGGTGAAATTTTGTCGATGGCAAGCTATCCGGACTTCAACCCGAACAACCGCGAAAAAGCCACGCTGGATGACTTCCGTAACCGCGCGATCAGCGACACCTTCGAGCCGGGCTCCACGGTGAAACCTCTGGTGATCATGACCGCATTGCAGCAGGGCATTGTCCGCCCTGACAGCGTGGTCGACACCCATCCGTACACGCTGGATGGTCACCGCATTCGTGACGTAGGCTACTATCCTGAGCTGAGCCTCACCGGCATTCTGCAAAAATCGAGTGATACCGGCGTGTCGCACCTTTCTCTGGCGATGCCGATTCAGCGTCTGCTTGATACCTACAAAGGCTTTGGCTTCGGCCAACCGACCGGCTTGGGTTTGACCGGTGAAAGCCAGGGCTTTCTGCCGAAACGACGTTCCTGGGGAAAGCTCGACAGGGCGACCTTCTCATTCGGCTACGGTCTGATGATCACGCCGCTTCAGTTGGCGCACGTCTACGCGACGATCGGTGGCTTCGGGATCTCTCGTCCTTTATCTATTACGCGTATCGATCCACCGGTGATGGGCCATCGGGTGATGTCTGATGTCATTGTGCATCAGGTCGAGCACATGATGGAAAGCGTCGCGCTGCCTGGCGGCGGCGGGATCAAAGCCGCGGTTAATGACTATCGCGTGGCGGTGAAAACCGGGACGGCGAAAAAAATTGGTCCTGATGGCAAATATATCGACAAATATATTGCCTACACGGCAGGTGTCGCCCCGGCCAGTAATCCAAAATATGCGCTGGTGGTAGTGATAAACGATCCTGAAAACGGCAAATACTACGGTGGTGCAGTTGCCGCGCCGGTATTCAGCCAAATTATGGGCGACGTGTTGCGTCTCGAAAACGTGATGCCCGACGGTCTGGCGCCGGGCTCGCCGAACTTAATCGTCACGCATCACAAAGACACATTCACTCCCGCGCGGTAATCCATTCACCTGAAGGGCGAATAGCGTTACACTTTCGCCCTTTCAATGATATCGGAGTCATCATGTCCTGGAGTTGTCCTCTCTGTCATGCGCCGCTTGAGCGCCACAACAACAGCTACATTTGCCCTCAGCGCCACCAGTTCGATCTGGCGAAAGAAGGGTACATTAATCTGTTGCCGGTGCAGCACAAGCGGTCGCGCGATCCGGGTGACAGCGCGGAAATGATGCAGGCTCGTCGCGCCTTTCTTGATGCGGGGCATTATCAGCCGCTGCGCGATACCATCTGCGACATCCTCCAGCAGGTGGCCCCGAAAAATATCCTCGATATTGGCTGTGGCGAAGGTTATTACACCCACGCTTTTGCGGCGCTCGCCGAACATACCTGGGGCCTGGACGTCTCCAAAACCGCCGTGCGTTATGGCGCGAAGCGTTATTCGCAGGTGGAATTTTGCGTGGCTTCCAGCCAGCGTCTGCCCTTTAGCGATGCCTGTATAGACGCGGTCGTGCGAATTTACGCTCCCTGTAATCCGCAGGAGTTGAAAAGGGTCGTCAAGCCGGGGGGCGTGGTGATCACCGCGACGCCAGGGCCACGACATTTGATGGAGCTGAAAGGGCTTATCTACGACGAAATTCGGCTGCATGAAGCAAACAGCGAAGCGTTACCGGGCTTTGAGAAAGTGGAGCAAAAGCAGCTGGCATATCCAATGACATTGTCGGGAAGTGAAGCTGTGGCGCTGCTGCAAATGACGCCATTTGCCTGGCGTGCAAAACCGGAAGTGTGGGAAAAACTGGCAGGGTTTGAAACCTTTGACTGCCAGACCGATTTTCTTATTCAGGTCTGGCAGCGGAACGATTAAGCGGCGAAGTGGCTCCAGAGGATCTGGACGCCAATTCCTATCAGCACAATACCGCCGAGCATCTCGGCGCGTTTGCCCAACAATGGCCCAATAAAGCGGCCGACCATCATTCCGATAGTTGTCATCACAAGCGTTGCGCAGCCAATCGCCAATGCAGTGTAAACGATGTTCACCTGTAAGAAGGCAAGACCAACACCTACTGCCATCGCATCAAGGCTAGTGGCAATCGCAGTCGTCACCAGCAGCCAGAAACCGTGGCGATTCGGAGCTTTTTCTTCACCCTCTTCATTCCCGCGCCAGCCTTCAATCAGCATTCGTCCGCCCAGGAAGACTAACAGTACGAAGGCAATCCAGTGGTTCCATTCCAGCACGAACTGGCTGGCAAGCATGCCCATCCCCCAACCGATAAGCGGGGTGATCGCTTCAACGCAGCCAAAAATGAGACCGGTACGCAGTGCTTCAGAGAACTTTGGTTTGTGCAGAGATGCACCTTTGCTTATCGAGACGGCAAATGCGTCCATCGACATACCAAAGGCGAGTAGGATAGTGGCTGAGAGATTCATCGCTTGTCCTGACCGGGGAAATATCCATATGACATACCGCTGCCCCCAGTAAACATACGTCATTCCGACGTATAGCAGTGATATGTCTATGGTCTCGCCTGTTCATCATGCTGATAAACCGTACGCACCACGTTTTGCAACGAGTATGTTGACACGTACATTTCCGGGAAAGGAAATCGGCTACTCCCCAACGACGGGCGCAACCTTAACATAATTTGAGAAAATAAAACAATAACAAAAAACGGGTATATCAATCACTAATTGATAACGATTTTCATTTGGATTGAGGGGTGATAAAAACGTTAATAAATATGAGGTAAAAATCGGGGGAATATAGCCAGTGCTATAAAGTCATTTGTTTAAAATAACTTCAAATATAGCAATGGCTATAATTGTAACTCATTGAGAAGACGAGACAAGTTTGTAGATTCTTTCAAGATCGTCGATATTTCGTACGCGTACAAGAAGGCGCCGCTTTTCTAATTGCATTACCAGTACCCCGTCTTCAGATAAATTCATTTCTTTAATACGGCTCCAGGCAATCCACACATTGGCGAAGAAAAAGCCTTCTGATTTAAAAATAATTTTTGGGGTTCTGATCCAGAACAGATATAAGCCCATTAACGCCAGCGCACATAATAACCATGTGGTTATTAATTGGCCGTTGGCATTAACGTTTTGATAAATAAGAATCGCCACCAGTCCGACAAAGATTATCCCATCGACACGACCACGGCGGAGCAGGGGGATAGCGAGCAGCACGGGGCCGTTCAGGTGCGGCATGATGAATTGATCGTAAATCGCGTAGGCCAGCAGGGCCACAATAAACAGCACCAGCACCCAATCCGTGATAGCCATTAAACCTCCAGAAATAAAAACCGGGGGCAAGCCCCCGGCGTCATACGAGTCTTAATCGTGTAATTACAGGCCCAGCAGGCCAACCGCATAACCGGCGATACCGATGACGAAGAAGCCAACGATGATCCACAGTGGGTTAACTTTCTTACGCAGCAGCCACATACAGGCGAAGGTCAACAGCAGTGGCACCAGACCTGGCATCAGCTGGTCAAGGATAGTCTGCACAGTGGTCACGTGAACCTGACCGTCGGAACCGGTGATTTTCGACACCACCAACGGAATGTTCACGTGCGTCCACTTGTTAACCAGGGCCCCCATGACAAACAGGCCGAGGATTGACGCCCCCTCAGTCAGTTTCTGCAGGAAGCCGCCGCCCATGTCCTTAACGATGTCCACACCTTTGCGGTAACCGTAAGCGACGCCGTAGTAACGGGTTGCCAGACGCACGGCGTTGAACAGGATGAAGAACAGCAGTGGACCGAGCAGGCTACCGCTCATCGCGATACCGGCACCCAGAGCGGCGAATACTGGACGTACGGTACCCCAGAAGATTGGGTCACCGACACCGGCCAGCGGCCCCATCAGACCAACTTTGATACCGTTGATGGCACCATCGTCAATCTCTGCGCCATTAGCACGCTGCTCTTCCATCGCCAGCGTTACGCCGAGAACGGGCGCTGCAACGTAGGGATGGGTGTTGAAGAATTCCAGGTGACGTTTAATCGCCTGACGGCGTGCCTCGTTGTTTTCCGGATACAGGCGTCTAATTGCCGGCACCATAGAGAAACAGAAGCCCAGCGCCTGCATACGTTCGAAGTTCCATGAACCCTGGAACAGGTTAGAACGCAGGAATACGGCACGGATGTCGCTCTGAGTGAGTTTTTTCTCTTGAGTTGTTTTTGTAATATCAACCATTTCGCTCACCTGTTAGTCCAGTTGATTATCGAGATCGTTGTTAGCAGCCTGTACCTGGCCACCCGCAACACGATTGTATTTAGGGCTCAGCTGGATATACAGAATTGCCATAACTGCACCAATCACACCCAGGGCGACCAGGTTGAAGTTGGTGAATGCTGCGGTAACGAAGCCAAGGTAGAAGAATGGCATCAGGTAGCCAGCACGCATCATGTTGATAACCATCGCGTAACCAACAACCACGATCATGCCGCCTGCGATATTCAGACCGCCGGTCACCACTTCAGGGATAGCGTTCAGCATGCTCTGTACTTCGCTGGTACCGACAGAGATAGCCACGATAACCGCTGGGATTGCGATACGCATTGCTTGCAGGAACAGAGAAGAAACGTGCAGCCAGGAGAGTGCGGTCAGGTTGCCCGTATCGGCCGCCTTATCTGCCGCGTGCTGGAATGCCACGGTGATAGTACGAACGATGATGGTCAGAACCTGGCCTGCTGCTGCCAGCGGGATTGCCAGTGCGATACCGGCACCGATGCTTTGATGGCCTGCGATAACCAGAACGGTAGAAATGATGGATGCCAGTGCTGCATCAGGTGCAACGGCTGCACCGATGTTCATCCAGCCCAGGGCGATCATTTCCAGGGTACCACCGATGATAATACCGGTTTTCATGTCGCCAAGGACTGCACCAATCAGGGTACACGCCACCAGCGGACGGTGGAACTGAAATTCATCGAGTACGGATTCCATACCCGCAATACACGCGACGATGAACACCAGCACAATCTGAAGAGTGGTAATCTCCATTGTACTTCTCCTATAACATAAGCCTTAAGTGTGAAAATTCAGTGAGCAGCAGGGTGGGGGTTATTTCCCGACTTTGCTGATCAAATCCATCATTTTCAGTTTCTGGTCGGTAGAAACTTTACGTGCTTCCAGTTCAATACCGCGTGCATTCAATTTTTTGAAGGCTTCGATATCTTTTTCGTCGACTGAAATCGCATTGTTTACCTGGGTCTTACCCTGACGGAAGGCCATACCACCGATATTAACCGTGGTAATTTTCACGCCTTGTTCAACGATGCGTTCAACGTCCGTTGGGTTGGTAAACAGCAGCATGACACGGTCACCCGCATATTGCGGGTTGTTGTAAACGCGGATCATTTTGGCCACATCGACAACGTGCGCGGTAACCCCTGGAGGCGCAACCTGAGTCAGCAGGGTTTTACGAACGGTATCTGCTGCGACTTCATCACTGACGACGATGATGCGGGTAACGTTGGTTTCTTTCGTCCAGCGGGTCGCGACCTGGCCGTGAATCAGACGGTCATCGATACGCGCAAGGCCGATAACCATATAGTCATTCGGGCCCATGGGTTTTGCTGGAACGTTGGCTTTCGGTGCTGCGGCCACAGCTGCCGGAGCGGCTTTTTCAACCGGTTTCGCTTTCAGCGCTTTCACGCCTTCACGACCGGTCTCAACGGCCACTGCGACCAGTTCGTCAAAGCTCGGGTTGTCGTCGCGGCCCATGAAGGTCTCGACCAGCATTGGAACGTTAACACCGGCGATAACTTCATAATTCTCTTTATCGACGACAATGCGACTGGCGGCGTTGAACGGGCTACCACCCCATGTATCGACGAGAAAGAGCACACCTTTAGTGGTGTCCAGTTTCGCAAGCTGTGCGTTGTATTTTTCGATAAGTGTTTCTGCATTCTCGCCTGGCACGAAATCGATCCAGCCGACGTTTTCCTGCTCGCCTAACAGCATTTCTGCTGTTTTCAGCAGCTGTTCTGCAGCCCAACCATGTGTGCCTATTACAATAGCAATCGTCACTTGCTACCTCCTTTATTATCGTTACGACAAGACCACTGCCGTTTTATGAACCGTCGATTTTCACCGAATCGATTCAGATAGGGGTTAGAGTTAAAATTCTAATAACTTCCGTGAATTATTTTAGATAGTGAAAAAATAATTAATGTGATGAAGATCCGTAATTTACTCATCCACACGGAATAATTTTGGAGCGCAAAAAATCATCTAAAAAGTGCAAAGAGACGTAAATTTTTGCCAGATCCCTTTTGTGTCTGATATGTTTATTTCCCGTTTAATTACTCAGGAGTATAGGGCATAGCCCAAGTATGGACCGTCACCGACGTCAGTTCACCCCCTGGCACTTTGCTGCCGCCACTTCCCCACTTTTTTATCACCCCGAGATAGTCTCGCCTGTCTTTGACATGGCGATGACAGACTGTGCCGTTTGCAGGAGCTGTGCATGGAACTCTTAATGGATCCTTCGATTTGGGTCGGCTTGCTGACGCTTGTCGTGCTCGAAATTGTTCTCGGTATTGATAACCTGGTGTTCATCGCCATCCTCGCCGATAAACTGCCGCCAAAACAACGTGATAAAGCGCGTCTGATTGGCCTGTCACTGGCGCTGTTTATGCGTCTGGGACTGCTGTCGGTTATCTCGTGGATGGTGACGCTGACTCAGCCGTTGTTCAGCGTAATGGACTATGCCTTCTCCGGACGTGATTTGATCATGCTGCTCGGGGGGATCTTCCTGCTGTTCAAGGCGACGACCGAACTGCATGAGCGGCTTGAAAACCGCCAGCATGATGACGGTCACGGGAAAGGCTACGCCAGCTTCTGGGTCGTAGTGCTGCAAATCGTGGTGCTGGACGCCGTGTTCTCCCTCGATGCGGTGATTACCGCCGTGGGCATGGTGAACCATCTGCCGGTGATGATGGCCGCGGTGGTGATTGCGATGGCGGTGATGTTACTGGCGTCGAAGCCGTTGACCAACTTCGTCAACCAGCATCCGACGGTGGTGGTACTGTGTCTGAGCTTCTTGCTGATGATTGGCCTGAGCCTCGTCGCAGAAGGTTTCGGCTTCCATATTCCTAAAGGCTACCTGTACGCCGCGATTGGCTTCTCGATCATCATCGAGCTGTTTAACCAGATTGCCCGTCGCAACTTCATTCGCCACCAGTCGAATGTGCCGCTGCGTGCCCGTACCGCCGATGCGATCCTGCGTCTGATGGGCGGTCGCAAGCAGAACGTCGTTCAGCACGATGCTGAAAACCCGGTTGCCGTTCCGGTACCCGAAGGCGCGTTTGCCGATGAAGAACGCTACATGATTAACGGCGTGCTGACCCTGGCATCGCGTTCATTACGCAGCATCATGACCCCGCGCGGCGAAATCAGCTGGGTGGACGCTAACCTCAGCGTGGATGAAATCCGCCAGCAGTTGCTGTCATCGCCGCACAGCCTGTTCCCGGTGTGTCGCGGAGAGCTGGATGAAATCATCGGTATCGTGCGCGCCAAAGAGATGCTGGTGGCGCTCGAATCCGGCGAGGACGTGGCCGCGATGGCGTCGGCTTCCCCTGCGATTGTGGTGCCAGAAACGCTGGACCCCATCAATCTGCTGGGCGTGCTGCGTCGTGCCCGTGGCAGCTTCGTCATCGTAACCAACGAGTTTGGTATGGTGCAGGGCCTGGTGACACCGCTGGACGTCCTGGAAGCGATTGCAGGTGAGTTCCCGGATGCCGATGAAACACCGGAAATCATTGCCGATGGCGATGGCTGGCTGGTGAAAGGCTCCACCGATCTGCATGCTCTCCAGCAGGCGCTGGGCATGGAAAGCCTGCTCATCGGTAATGACGATGATATTGCCACGGTGGCCGGGCTGGTGATTGCGGTTAACGGACACATCCCGCGGGCCGGTGACGTACTGCATGTTCAGCCGCTGGACATCACTATCGTCGAAGCCAATGCGTATCGCGTGGACCTGGTTCGGGTCGTGAAACAACCTTCGCTTCACGACGAAGACCAATAAGCCTCACAAAATAACGGGCAGCACATGCCCGTTATGCTCTTTTGGCGGAGGGTTCCCCCCTGACAGCCAGCGCGGAAATTCAGCCAGCGGCATCGGCTTCGCATACAAAAAACCCTGCAAAATATGCACCCCATGACGACGCAGATAATGCGCCTGTTGCGGGGTTTCTACGCCTTCCGCCACCAGTTCAATGTTCAGCCGCTGACCCAGCGCGATGATGATATCCGTCACCGTCGAATTCACCGCATCGGTGCCAATGGCGTTGGTGAAGGATTTATCGATTTTTAGGATGTCCGGATGCAGCTGTTCAAGCCAGGAAAGGGTGCTACTGCCGGTGCCGAAATCGTCAATTGCCAGCCGGACGCCTTTGCGGTGCAGTTCGCGTACCAGCCGATAATCCACGCCCTGCAAATTGTCCCGCTCGGTGATTTCCAGCACCAGCTGCTGCTGCGGTCGCGCGGCGAACCAATACTGATTCACATCCCTCAGCAAAGCCCCCTGCAGGAAATGGCTGGAAGAAACGTTAATGCTGATATGAAACTGCTGGCTGGCGGGGAAATATTCAATCTGACGAATGGTTTCAGTGATGACGTAGCGCGTCAGCGGGGCGATAAGATTTTCCCGCTCGGCCACCGGGATAAACACATCGGGCGAAATCCGACCCAGCCGCGGGTTATTCCAGCGCAGTAAAATTTCCACGCCGGTGCATTGCTGCGTACGCGTATCGAGCTGCGGCTGGCAGTAAAGTTCAAACTCACGACGGGCTATGCCGAGGGTGATTTCGCGTGAAAAACTCATGCGCCCGGCGGTGGCAATCCACGCGACGGCGGTCAGGACCAGCGTCAGGATCACCGCCAGCGGCAATTGTGACGGCAGATCTTTCAGCGCCAGCATAGACGCACCCGGTGTGGAGACGCTGACGCTGAAAGGGAAAAGCCCGGATTGTCGACTGACAAGTTTTTCATCGTCGGCCAGCTGCAGGTTATCGCTGATGCCCTGCGATTCGCTGTAATAGCGGTTCCCGACGGAGACCACCACTCGCCGGATCAGAGGCTCCTGCGGCTCTAGCAGCAGCGAGCTGAGTAAATCGATATTGATGGTCAGCAGCACGCCGTCTTCCCCGTCCTGCGACGCGGGATACCACTGAATAAGAATCGGCGAGCCTTTCAGCAGGGTTTGGTCCGTGGACAGCATCAGCTGTGGCTGAGGGGCGGGAAGTGAGGACAGGCGCTGACGTAAAGCCACGTTCCGATCGCCAAAAACGCTGGAACAGTAGAGGATCCCGGATTTGACCAGTGCAATAGAGCGTAACGTCTGCAACGCGGCGGCCTGTTTGCGGATAGGCAAATGCGCCACTTCGCAAGGCTGACCCACGAGGCTGACCAGTTCATCCCGCTTTCCCGCCACGGGCATTAAAATTTTATCAAGACTTTCTACCGCATGAATCGCGTAGGCATCGATGCGTCGCTGATTTAAGTCGCGCTGTGAAATAAATCGCAGGCCAAAGGTTACAAGAAGGGTAACAACAGCAACTATCAGACAGACGATGACCCGCTTACGGCGGTATCTCTTAATCAGATTTTGGGCTGTTTGCATGACTGACGCTCACTGGGCGATCGCCAACCAGAATGTTAGCGCCAACAGACCAAGTGTAGTGCCCTGTGTATAAATTGCGGTCAGAACAAGAAAAAATCGCCCATCAGTAGGAGATGGGCGAGAGAGTATTAGTCACATTGTACTTTGATGGCCAGACCGCCTCGCGAAGTTTCACGGTATTTGGCGTTCATGTCTTTGCCGGTCTCGTACATGGTTTCAATCACTTTATCGAGAGAAACGCGCGGCTCGCTGGTACGGCGCATCGCCATACGCGTGGCGTTGATAGCTTTTACCGAGGCAATGGCGTTACGTTCGATGCATGGCACCTGAACCTGGCCGGCAACCGGGTCGCATGTCAGACCGAGGTTATGCTCCATACCGATTTCTGCCGCCACGCACACTTGCTCCGGGCTTGCGCCCAGCAGTTCAGCAAGACCCGCAGCAGCCATGGAACAAGCCACGCCGACTTCACCCTGGCAGCCCACTTCGGCACCCGAAATAGACGCGTTCATTTTATACAGAGCGCCAATCGCGCCGGAAGCCAGGAAGTAACGAATATAGCTTTCTGGGCTCACCGGTTCGATGAAGTGATCGTAGTACGCCAGCACCGCTGGAACGATACCGCACGCACCGTTAGTTGGCGCGGTGACGACGCGTCCACCGGCGGCGTTTTCTTCGTTAACCGCCAGCGCGAACATGTTCACCCAATCTACTACCGTCATCGGATCGCTGTTGGTTTTGTCCTGGCTCACCAGCATACGGCGCAGAGCAGCAGCCCGGCGCGGAACGCGCAGTGGACCCGGCAACACGCCTTCGGTGTTCATGCCGCGATCGATACAGGCGCGCATGGCCTGCCAGACGTTGGCAAAATAGTCTTCAATCTCTTTTTTGCTGTGCAGCGCAAGCTCGTTCTGCATCACCATGCCGGAAAGTGACAGGCCGGTTTCTTTGCAGTAGTCGAGCATTTCTTTCGCCGATTTGAACGGATACGGGACGTTGACGTCGCCGCTCATGTCCTGGCCAAAATGCTCCTCATCGACGATAAAACCACCGCCGATGGAGTAATAGGTTTTGCTGTAGATGACGGCGTCACCGGCAAACGCATGGATGGACATCCCGTTTTCATGCAGGGACAGATTGTCGCTACGAAAACGCATGCCGTCGTCCTGCGGGAAATCCACTTCGCGGCGACCGTGCGCCAGCAGCAGACGTCCGCGGGTTTGTACATCGCGGATAAACGCCGGGATCGCATCGATATCGACGGTATCCGGCATATTGCCCGCCAGACCCATGATGATCGCGATATCGGTATGGTGGCCCTTACCGGTTAATGACAGTGAACCGTAAACGTCCACCGCCACGCGGGTCACATCATCGATCATTCCCTTTTCGACCAGGTCATCGACGAACTGCTTACCGGCCTTCATCGGGCCTACAGTGTGGGAGGAAGAGGGACCAATCCCCACCTTGAACATGTCGAATATACTAATCACGCTAACACTCCTGACAGGGTTACCGGAAAGTTCCGATAACGATGTTAAAACTGCGCATAGTGTAAGAGGGAACTGGTAACGCAGCTTAACTATTCACATGAATTAAACTAATGCTTCACCTCGATTTTACTAATAGCGTGAAGTGAAGCACAGCATCTTTAATACACAGTATAGCTAAGGCTTGATGCCAATTTGTAAGGCCAGCTCACGAATAATGCCTGCGGTCATTCCCCAGACAAAATAATGCTGATACCAGGAGAGCCACACGCGGTGTGAATTACCGCGGCGGTGGATATCAAGCGGATGGTAACGCCCGAGGCGCAGGGCTTCGGCCAGCGGCATTTCAAACACCTCCGCAACTTCATCTTCACTGGCGTGATAGTGCAAATCGGGCGGAATAATACCGACCACCGGCGTCACCTGAAAACCGGTCACGCTGTCCACGGGCGGCAGCATGCCGAGGATTTCAACCGAGGACGGGGGTATCGCCACTTCTTCCTGCGCCTCACGCAGCGCGGCGGCAATCAGCGACGCATCGCTGCTGTCGACCGCGCCACCGGGAAACGCCACCTGACCGGCGTGTTTGCGCAGCCGAGGGGAACGTTGAGTCAGCAACAAGCCGGGTTCATCTCGACGCACAATGGGGATCAGCACCGCCGCCTGCCGCTGATTCAGCGCCGTGCGCGTCGGCTGCGGGCGTAACAGCTGAAATCGGGAGATGAAATCGTCAAGATTGATATCCGGGGACTGCATCGGTTAACGCTCCAGTTGCTGCAGGATTCTGTTTACTTTATCAAAGGTTTCCTGATATTCCGCCTGCTCATCGCTATCGGCAACAACGCCTCCGCCTGCGGAACAGACGATTTTGCCGTCTGCCGCCGTGAGTGTGCGAATGGTAATGCTGGTGTCCATATTGCCGCACAGGCTGATGTAGCCAATGCTGCCGCACCAGACATTGCGGCGATGCGGTTCAAGTTCGTCGATGATTTCCATCGCGCGTACTTTTGGCGCGCCGGTTATTGAGCCGCCGGGAAACGCCGCGCGCAGCAAATCGGTGGCATGCAGGCTGGCGGGCAGTTCAGCCGTAATGGTGCTCACCAGGTGATGCACCGCCGGGAACGGCTCCACCACGAACAGCTCTGGTACGCGCACGCTACCCGGTACCGCCACGCGGCCAATATCATTGCGCATCAGGTCGACTATCATTAAATTTTCCGCTCGGTCTTTGGGCGACGTGCGGAGCTTTTCGGCTTGCGCTGCATCCTGTTGTGGGTCAGCGAGTCGCGGTAGCGTGCCTTTGATGGGCCGGGTCTGAATCTTCTTTCCGTCGAGCTGGATAAAGCGCTCTGGCGACAGGCTCAAAACCGTACTCTCTTTCAGGCGAATGAACGCGCTGAACGGTGCACGATTGGCCTGATTGAGCTGGCAAAACGCCTGCCACTCATCGCCGGAATAACGGGCCTGAAAACGCTGGGCCAGATTGACCTGATA
>Ga0079104_1001341_pt1 | contig 16860 bp, 14 predicted proteins | sample MedtruBG_FD_76829 | JGI IMG/M metagenome (GOLD analysis project Ga0079104, IMG submission 76829) | Root nodule microbial communities of legume samples collected from California, USA - Medicago truncatula BG | ecosystem: Host-associated > Plants > Roots > Nodule | place: USA: California...
GAAATCAGATTTTAAATCCTCTGGATAATCTTTTAGGTAATTATACAGAGGAGTTAAAACTTTTCCGTTTTCGTCAATGTAAACAAAACTGGCTCCGTAAGTGCTGAAATTGATTGCTTTTAAGACATAATCGCTAAGCTCTTTTATTTCAGATAATCGATCTAAAATCCAGTTTTTCAGTACTTCGATATCTTCACACGGAAATCCATCTTCGTCTGTGGTTTCCTCCAGATTGACCGATTTCTCCCAGACAATTTTATAATTTTCGTTAAATAAAAAAACCTTTTTGTTTGTTTTACCGATATCAAAAATCGCAACTACATTCATTTCTTTAATTGTAAATTGTTAATTATCAATTGTCAATTTATAATTAACAATTAATAATTTATAATTATAAGCCTGTTGCCATTGTTTTTAAACCTCTCTCGCCAACTAAGTTTTCTCTAACCTGAAGTGAACGATATAATGCTACCGGATTTAATGCTGCTCCAGAACGAAGACGAGCTTCAGCTACTAATGCGCGCACATCTGTACGGAATGCATTTTGAAGGATTTCTTGTGCTTTTACCACATCATTTTCTTCTTGTGCTTGCTCTAATGCTTTTCTGTCAACAGAAAGTGCTTGAGCGTAAGCAATCATAATTGCCTCAACAGACTGCAATAAATCTTCTAACGGGTCTTTGATGTTGTGAGAAGCATCGATCATCCAGCCTAAATCTTTTGCGTGATTCATTCCTCTTGCGTCCATTCCTTCAACCAATTCATTGAAAATCAAGAACAATTGATATGGTTTTAATGCTCCAGCGGTTAAATCGTCATCGCCGTATTTTGAATCATTAAAGTGGAAACCTCCTAATTTGTTTTCCATCAATAATAAAGAAACGATCTGCTCAATGTTAGCGTTTGGAAGGTGGTGACCTAAATCTACCAATGTCTGCGCTTTGTCGCCTAACTTTTTAACATACGAATAAGACTGCCCCCAATCTGCTACAGTCGTAGAATAAAAGTTAGGCTCCGCGCATTTGTATTCTAAAAATAATTTCCAGTTTGAAGGCAATGCATCGTAGATTTCCTCTAAACTTTCTAAGGTATTTTGATACGCTTTTCTGAAGTTTAATTGTCCAGGAAAATTAGAACCGTCTGCCAGCCAAACTGTTAAAGACTCAGATCCTAATTCGATTCCGTGTTTAATCACTTCAATATTGTGTGCAATTGCTTGTTTGCGAACAGCTTTATTTACGTTTTGTAAAGAACCGTATTTGTAAGTGTGCTCAGAGTTTGCTTGATCTTGAAATGTATTCGAGTTCATGGCATCGAATTTTAATCCGTGCTGTGCTGCTAATGTTTTAATTTCGTTGTAATTTGTTGGAATATCCCACGGAATATGAAGTGAAATAGCTCCAGAAGCATTGTTTAATTTGTGAAGCAAACCAACATCTTCGATTTTTTCTTCTAAAGAACGAGGCTCTCCTCCTCCAGCGAAACGTCCGAATCTTGTTCCTCCTGTTCCTAAAGCCCAAGATGGAATGGCGATTTGAAAGTCGATTAATTTTTGAATAATCGCTTCTGTATCATTTATTTCTGATGCTGTAAAAACTAATTTGTTCTGGTGTTTTTTTAATAAATCTTCGTTATGAGATTCAATGTGGTTTGATCCGATTAACATAGTTATTGATATTTTAATAGAGTTTACAATATATAAATTTTATATTTCTGGTATATTTTTTTAACATGCCGTTGCGAAATTTTTTGGACGCGGATTTTACGGATTTGCTATCGCGAAGACGCGGAAAAAAACGGATTTTTTTGTTTCACGCAGATTTAGACAGATTTAAGCAGATCTAACAGATTTTTAATTTGAGATGATTTAAAAAAGATCTGCATTATCTGCTAAAATCCTTTTTAAATCTGCGTGAAACAAAAAAACCGCGTCAATCCGCGTCTTCGCGATAGCAAATCCGTAAAATCCGCGTTCTATTGCTCGTGCATTTAAATATTCCTTGAACTTATAAAACCTACATTAACTGTACTCTGGTTTTACTTCACTTTTTTCTTAAGTTTTATTTGTTTAAAGCGAATTATTATAGGCTAAAAAAATCTAACGTCCGAAAGAATTCGAACGCTAGACCACAAAAAACCACTTTTGCTTAAACAAACTTATATAAAAAACCTAAACAATCTTTATCTATAAAAGCCCATGCCTACGCCACCATCTACGTTTAATGCGTTCCCTGTAGATTTACCTAGTAAACCTCCAACAAAAGCATAACAAGCGTTGGCAATATCATCTGGCAATATGATTTCATTCAACAACGTACGTTTTGCATAGTAAGCGGGAAGTTCTTCAACTGTAACTCCGTATGCTTTTGCACGACCTTCTGCCCATCCTCCAGACCAAATGTTTGAGTCTGAAATTACGGCGTCAGGATTTACTGTATTTACACGAATTTTGTCTGCTCCAAGTTCTGCAGCCATTAAACGTGTTAAGTGCGCTTGGGCCGCTTTAGCCGAACCATAACCTGGATTGTTCGGACCAGCAACAACTGCATTTTTAGAAACGATATTTACAATATCTCCTCCAAAACCTTGTTTGCGCATTACTTCGATTCCGGCTTTAGAAACAATAAATTGTCCTTTTACCAAGATATCGTATAATCTATCCCACTCTTCTAAAGTATGTTCTGCGATCGATTTAGAAATACTGATTCCAGCATTATTCACAATAATATCTACACCTCCAAAAGCTAAAGAAGCTTCGTCTAATGCTTTTTCTGTGCTAACTTCATCCGTAACATTTAATAATGTGCTAGAAACGGCATCTTTACCAAATGCTTTTACAAACTCTGCTGCAGCACCTTCTAGACGCTCTTCGTTAATATCGTTAATGACAACACAAGCACCTTCTTGAGCGAATTTTTTAGCAATAGCTTTACCAATTCCGCCTGCAGAACCTGTGATCAACGCCACTCTGCCAGATAATGCTTTTGGTTTTGGCATACGCTGTAATTTTGCTTCTTCTAATAACCAATATTCAATATCAAAAGCTTCTTGGTGCGGAAGAGAAGTATACTCAGAAACTGCTTCTGCACCTTTCATTACGTTTACTGCATTGATGTAATATTCAGATGCTAAACGAGCCATTGTTTTATCTTTAGCAAAAGTGAACATACCAACTCCAGGATATAAAATCACAACTGGATTCGGGTCACGCATTGCTGGTGAATTGGATTTTTTACATGCATTGTAATAGTCTTTGTACATTGCACGGTATGCTTCAAAAGCTGGAGCTAATTTTGCTTTAACAGCTGCAACATCAGATAAATCTTCGTTTGGATCTAATTCTAAAACCAATGGACTGATTTTAGTTCTTAAAAAGTGATCTGGACAAGAAGTTCCTAATGGAGCTAATTTTGAAAGATCATTAGAATTAATGAATTCTAAAACTCTTGCATCGTCTGTATAATGTCCAATCATTTGACGCTCTGACGAACAGAAACCTCTTAAAATCGGAGCTACTTTTGCCGCTTTTAATTTTCGGTCTGCTTCTGGAAGGCTGTCGATTTTCTTTCCTCCAAAAACTGGACGTTTTTTTCCGTAATTATCTTCTAAATAGGAAGCGCATTTCTCGATTACTTCCAGCGTATTAATATAACTATCAAACGCAGTGTCTCCCCAAGTAAATAAACCATGAGAACCTAACATTATTCCGCGTAGTTTTTTACCGTTTTTTTCTGCTTCCTCTAAACAAGCTCTTAACTGAAGACCAAGATCAAATCCTGGACGCTGCCATCCTACCCAACCGATTTCTCCGTTGAATAATTCTTCTGTGATTTTCTTTCCATCTTTCGCTGCAGCGATAGCAATTGCCGCATCTGGATGTAAGTGATCAATATGTTTGAATGGAAGAAAACCATGTAAAGGTGTATCGATAGAAGGCGCTTTTGACGCTAAATCGAAAATACAGTGGTTGAATAATTCTACCATTTCGTCTTCAAATTCAATACCTCTGTAAACGTTCTCAAGATTACGAAGTCTGTCCAAATACAAAGCTGCACAACCTGATTTTGTCAACGTTCCGATATCACCGCCAGAACCTTTAATCCACATTACTTCAGAAGATTCTCCTGTAAGAGGATCTTTGTCTGTAATTTTTACAGAAGTGTTTCCACCTCCGTAGTTGGTCAATCTTAAATCAGCCCCTAACAAGTTAGAACGATAAATAAAAAGCGCTACTTCATCACCTGCTAGTGCTGCTGCCTTAGCTTCATCCCAAAGGTAGCTTACATGCTTAAAATTCATATTATTAATTGTGTTTGTATTCGACATATAGTATTTTAAATTATTCTTGTATTATTTATAATGAGTTACCAATTCCTACCAAAACAATCGAAAGCATAATAAGCCCGATTCCCCAGATGAAAGTTCTAAATGTTCTCTTAGAAACTCCCGTCCATTCTTTCAAATAAAATCCCCAGAAATTTGCTGTCAGGATAATCGTTGCCATGTGCAGAATCCATGAGCTGGCACCGTTTCCTAATTTGCTCTCTCCCATTCCGTAGAAGAAAAACTGTAAAAACCACATTGTTCCGGCAAGTGCAGAAAACAAAATGTTTTTTGTTATCGGAGTAGATTTATTGGTATAATCACCAATAGTTTTATTTTTAAAATTTAAATAAAGGCACCAGATAAAATTGGTTGTAAGACCTCCCCAAAGCAGAACGATATACGTTACATTATTCTGAAACAAAGGATTACAGCCGTTAATTACAGCTTGCTCTGCCATTGGTTTTCCAGCTTCGATTCCGTAATTGAAAAATGAACTTAAAATACCCGAAATAACCGCTACGGTCAGACCTTTTGCTAAACTGAAATCTTTGTCTTTATCTTCGTGACCTGTTGCAAAATCCTTCTCTTTCAGCATGCCTGCTTTTCCAGAAATTGCAATTCCTAAAAGACAAACTGCAGTTCCTAATAAAACTAACTGTCCGCCAGAACTTGCCAGCATATCAGTAAAAGAAATTTTACCTTCTGTTGGATATAAATCATAATATATTGAAGGAACCAAAGCGCCAAATGCAGAACAGAATCCAAGTGTGATTGAGTTTCCTAAAGACATTCCAAGGTAACGCACTCCAAGACCATAAGTAAGTCCGCCGATTCCCCAGATTAATCCCATTGAAAATGTGAATGCTTTTATTGAAGGAGAAGCTGCTGCGATAATTTCACCAAAATTTGGAATCGTTAAGTAAGCTGCAATTGGCGGAACAATCAGCCAAGAGAAAAAACCTCCCACAAGCCAATAGCTTTCCCAAGCCCAGTCTTTTACTTTTTTAAAAGGCATATAAAAACTACCTGAAGAAAATCCTCCGATAGAATGAAAAATGATTCCTAATAATGATTCCATTTAATAAATTTTAGTTTTTGGTTTGTTAGATAGCAATTTGGTTTTGTAAAATAAGAGAATGTGAAAAACAAAACTGTCCTGTACTATCCTTTACGTATTTCATATTTTTTGTTAAATCTAAAGAATATTACAAATAACGAACTGTAATTATTGGGTAAATAAATTTAAAATGGCTATTTTAGCAATCGATTTCGTAATTATTGATTCTACATTTGGGTTAAAATTTAGAAATTATAAAAAAAAGATTACAAGCCTTATCAAATTCTCTTTTTCCAGACTAAAAATGATTCTGCTTCACAGATTATTTTTCAAAGAAGAGATTTTTAAAAATTATTTAGAATTAAAATGAGTTTCGTTGCAATACGAAACAGATTTCCTCACCATGAACATGATCAAGCTTATTAAAATAGACGAAGATTCACGAGTTCCCAAATACAAACAGATTGTTGACTCTATTCTTCAGAACATCGCCAACGGAAATTTAAAAATCAATCAAAAAATTCCCTCTATAAATAGTTTCAGCGAAGAATTTTATATGTCTCGTGATACTGTTGAGAAAGCCTATAATATTTTAAAAGAACGAAAAATCATTTCTTCTATCAGAGGAAAAGGCTACTATATTACCCGAACAAAATTGGAATCTAAGGTTAATATTTTGTTTCTGACCAATAAATTGAGTTCGTATAAAATGAAAACCTACAGCTCCTTTATTGATACTCTCGGTGCCAATGCTCATGTTGACCTTCAAATTTATCACTGCGACGAAACTTTGTTTCTCAATATATTAGACAAGTTTGAAGGCGCTTACGATTATTATGTAATTACAACGCATTTTAAAACAGATGAGTTAAAACATTTAAGTTTTACGGATGAAGTCGTAAATGCCATTAAAAATATTCCGCAAGAAAAACTGGTTATTTTAGATAATATTAAACTTGGAGCTGGAGATGAAGTCATAAAAATTTATCAGGATTTTGAAAATGATATTTACAATGCTTTAAAGGAGGGGCTTTCTAAAATCTCCAAATACAAACGCTTAATTCTAGTTTATCCAGACAAAGCGGTTTATCCTTATCCGAGACGAATTTTGCACGGATTTAGAAAATTCTGTATTGAACACGAAATCAATTTTGAGATTCTGAGCGAAGTTTACGATGATATGATTCTGAAAAAAGGCGATTTATTCATCACAATTGAAGAATCTGATCTGGTGAATTTAGTGAAGCAGATTCGTGATGAAGAATTTGTTTTAGGAAAAGATATTGGCATCATTTCATACAACGATACGCCTTTAAAAGATTTGCTTGGCATCACCGTGATGTCAACAGATTTCAATATTATGGGAGAAACTGCCGCGAGAATGATCTTAAATAAAGAAAAAGGTCAGGTAAAAGTTCCTTTTAATTTTATTGATAGAAATTCTATTTAAGATACTGAGGTTCTAAGATGCTAAGATTCTAAGTTTTTTCGCCACGAATTCACGAATTAGATTTGTGTAATTTTCAAATGCATTAAAAATTTTCCACCATGAATTCACGAATTAAATAAAGAAATTCGTGAATTCGTGGCGAAAAAAAACTTTGTGTGTTCACTGCTAAAAACAAAAGACATAAAAAAACCCCGCTTTATCAGCAGGGTTTAGTTGTATTATTTTTTTGATTCTTCGATAGAAACTTTTCTGAACTCTTTTAAAAGTTTTTCAATTTCTAAAGTTGATTTACGTGCTCTTGGTCCAGCAGCTTTAATTCCTTTTTCAGTCAAAGATTCAGCTTCAGCTTTGAATGTTTCAATTTCGGCGTTGATTTTTACTAATAAATCTTTCATGCTTATATATTGTTAAATTAAGCCACAAAAATAAAAGTTTGTGTGATAGTTACAACACTTTTGCTGTTAAATTTAATGCAGTTTTTCATTCATTTTCTTTACAATAAATTGACTTGTATTTTTTCGAAACCCCAAGCAAACACAATGCATTAGCAATCAAATACTTATTAAGAAAAGTATTTTTAACACACCTGTTTGAGTGCTTTGTAGAAAGTATCTTATTGGCTACATTTTTATTTGATTGAAGCCTTAAAACGTTTCTATTTGTTAATTTTTTGAATGAAAAAATGCTATTAAAAGGGAAAAAATTACTCGATAAGAGTCTGATTGAGATACACATTCTTAAATATGATTCCAGAGTTCCATCAGAAAAGATTCTTGATTTTGTTGCGAAAAGCATAAATTTAAACTACATATGAAAGCTAAAAAAAACAAGAATCTTTTTCATCTGAATTTCAAAAATTACATTATTTCAACTTTTATTTTAGCTGAAAGCTGTTTCGCTAAATTGGTTACATAGTTGGTGAAGAAAACAGAGTCATTAAAACCTTTATCCGCACTTAATTCCCACGCTGCAATCGCATAATAGCTGATTTCTTTTTTATTATCTACTTTTAATTTTGCCAAATAAGAATCAGTCAATTGTCCCGTTTTAGGCGCTTCAATATAACCTTGATAGATATCTGCAGGAACTAAAATCGCTGTTCCTAAAATCCATTGGCTTTCGTAAGTCAAATAATCGTGCTGAATTAAACATACCCAATCTCCAGCTTCAATAACCTGAAGCGGATTTTTATTGTTCAAATTAGAAATTGCTGCAAGAAAAGTTTCTCCTCCTTTGATACCGTCCATTGAAACGGTATTTTTATAACCATACATTCCTGGCCAAATAGAAGTGGTTTCCTGAACTTGATAAAGATTTCCAGAAGCCTTCCAGTTTTGATAATGGTAACTTAAAACAGAATTTACTGGCCCTTCCGTCACGATTTTAAAAGTTGTTTTTTCAACATTATTGATTGTATCATTTCCTAAAATTCCAAGTCGGTTGACCTTATTATCAATTAGCAATGCGTAACCGCCTAAACCTACCGAATTTCCAACGGGAAAAATATCTCTTCCCCAATCGTACATTACGTGATAATTGTCTTCGACTGCTCCTTTGCTATTTATACCCACATTTTCTGGAGTGATTCCTGGAAGTTTTTTTCCGAAAACATCTTTAGAATTTCTTCCGTCCAAATAATGCCTAAATCCCACTTTGTCATTTTCCCAAGTTGGTCCGTCTGTTTGGTATTTTTGGTAACCGAGTTTTTTATGAACCTGATCTGCCATTAAAATTTCCTGCGTGTCTGGATGCACTGGAAGATTTTTACCTTCTCTTTTTCCAAAACGAACACTGGTTTTTATGGTAAACTTAGGATCTGATTCCGACCATTTTAGTTCAATATTTTTTTCTTCGTTTGGCGAAAAATCAGTTACAAAGAAAAGTTCGTCCCATTTTCCGTCGCCATTAAGATCATTGGTTTGTGCTGGAATTGTATCTTTTTTAGAAAGTAAAATCGGAAAGGTTCCTTTTATATTTCTTTCTCCCATATCCGTTCTTTTTATAGAAATTGCTTTTTGTGTTAGTGCTAAAGAACTATTGTTTTTTAATACAATCGTCTTTTCTAATGCGTTTTGAGAAACTTTACAGCTCGTCAGGATAGTTGCTACTAAAGTAATTGGAAGATAAAATAATACTCTTGTTTTCATTCTGTCTTATTCTTTATTTTTTACAGAACAATTTAAGGGTTTTAATTGTTATAATAACACTTAAATACAAAAAACTTCTCTTTAAATTTATCTTATTATAAAAAAAATGCAGGATAAAGCACCACACTTATCCTGCACTTGCAAGCACAATTCACTTCAATGTTGTGCTACCAAAAAAATAAAAAATAAAAGTAAATTATATTAAATAATACATCGCCTTGTAATATTCAGGGAACTCAATATTATTGGGCTGCTTCACAGAAATTTTCTCTGTTGTTGAGTCTTTTTTCTTTTTAAAAAAAGCTTTTATTTCAGTAAAAATTTCCCTGCTCGTTTTACATTCGTCAAATAATATCAAACTGTTCATTATTTCTAAGAATGACAAACTTGTATAAAACTGTTTATCAAATAGACAAACCAAAACATTTCTAGTTTTATTCTCCTGCAGAAAACCTAAAAGTTCCTTCTTATCATAGACTACATAAATAGTGCGATCATATTGCCTTACCTTTTCTTCACTTGTATCAAAAAATGATTTTTCAAAAAAATCAAAATCGGCTTTTAATTTTCTTTTAAACATTTTTAAAAAGGTGCCTTTATTATCTCGCACTAAAATTTTTTCTTTTTTCATTATCATTTTTTTAGATCCTATAATAAATATTCATTTAATTAATAACCATCAATTAAGAGATGTAAAATTATGTTTATGGTTTATCATTTTCTGTCCCATTAAGCCATAAAAATATAATAATAAGACATTTTCCCACAGCCGTTAAAATTGTTTAAAAGAGAAAAAAAGAAGCTAGACTTTGATAACATGAACAACATTTTTTTCTACAAATGAGAGTAATTCTTCAATTTTCCTAGAATTACTTTCTTTCTTAGAAATGGATATGATGTAGCCATTTCGCTCTTTTATATATAGGAATAAGGAGTTTTTGGTTTGAATAACTTTTTCAATTTTCGACCATTTATGAGTCAGTTCTCCCAGTGGCGATTTTACACAAATATCAGAATAGGTAAAAGAGAGCTTATACTTACTGGAAGAATTCTTCAGTCCGATAATTATTTTTGTCAATTTAAAAATCGATTTAGAAATAACATCAATAAGCAAAAACTGAATCATTACAAAAAAAACCACCAAAAGCAGACTTCTTATTAGCCAATCAAAATAATCCATTTGCAAACTAAAATCATTTAGGATCAGCAACAATAAGACAGCAAGGAGCACAAATACAATTCGTTCCTTGAATAAATGCCTAAAATACATTTTATTAAGCCTTTTTATTTCTGAAACATCCAATTCAAATTCTAATAAAAAGTTTGCGGTATTCATGAAGGTATCTTTTGTCTATTATTCTTGAAACAAAAGTATTACTAAGTCAAAGCTTAAAATAGACAAAGAAGTTTTAAAACTATCAAAATAAGACATAATTCATAATAAGATTTTGCATTTCACAAAACACTAAATGAAAAGCCTGCAATTTCATAAAGTTGAAATTACAGGCTTACAACTGCTTTTTTTAGTTTAAACTTAAAGCTATTTTATTTCTTTTTTTAGTTTCTGTAAAGAAGAATCTTGATTTTTTATGAGTTCATTGACAACAATTTGAGCTATTTCTGTTGCTCCTTTCAAAGACAAATGCGTATCATCTGCTTTGTCTTTATCATAATACGGATTTTCACCTGCTTTAAAATGCAAATGCAGCAATTTTGATTGTTCAGGTCCGTAAGATTGCTCCAATAATTCTGTGTAATATTCTAAATCGATAAAAGGAACTTTATATTCCTGTGCCACCAAACGGCTTTCTAGTGGATAATCGCCATGTGTTGGAACTAGAACTCCTTTTTCGTTGAAATTTCGTCTGGAAATAGAAGTCAATAAAACAGGAATGGCGCCCTTTGCTCTGCTTTCTTGCACAAATTTTATGAGGTTGTATCTGTAAGCGGTATGCGGATTGGTGTAGCGGCTTGGATCTTCGATTTTTTGATCGTTGTGACCAAATTCAATAAAAACGTAATCGCCTTTTTTAAGTTTAGCATAAATAGAATCCCAACGTTTTTCGGCGATAAAGCTTTTGGTGCTTCTTCCGTTTACCGCTTTGTTCTCTACAATTATATTATTTGTAAAAAATGGCTGTAAGACTTGTGCCCATCCATGTTCTGGATTTTTATCCGGATCTTTTTTATTGGCCATTGTGGAGTCGCCAATGCAATATAAGGTTGTTTTCTGAGCGAAACCAATAGAGGTAATTAGTAGTGTTAGGAGAATGTATTTTTTCATTTGTTTGTTATTTGTTTCACGCAGATTTTGCTGATTTAAACAGATCTATTTAAAAAATCTGCGGAATCTGCTTTGATCTTTTTAAATCTGCGTGAAAAAATTTGTTCTCGCAGATTTAATTTTGTGTGCTTTGTGTTTTTTTTGACGGCAAATAACGCTAAGGTTTGTGAATATACGTTGTGTTAGACGCACTGCAGTGCGTCTCTACGGAAAATCTTTGCGTTAAAAACTTTGCTCTCTGTCCCTTTGTTACTTTGTCCCTTTGTCACTCTTCCAAAAAAAACTAATTTTTCGAAACGGCTGTAGGCACACTTGCTCTTTGTCCGATAAAAACATCTGTCATGAGGACGTTTTCTGCATTTTCGTTTGAAAGGGCGTTTTTTGCTTGTTTAATTTCTATGTTTTTTAATGTGATGTTTTTGATTTTTTTGTCTGGAAATCCTTGAATTACAATTCCAGATTCTGATGCTTTGTTACACGTAATATCCGAAAAATGTACATTGGATATATCCGATTGAAAACCTTTGCCTTCTCCGTGATAATTTGCTGTAATGTAAAGACAGTCTTCTACTTGATCTAACTGAATGTTTCTGACAAATACATTTTTAATATATCCGCCGCGATCTGCATTGGTTTTTAAATAAATGCCTCTTTTTAAATAGCCCACAGTTTTGCAATTTTCTACGAATACATTCTGTACGCCTGCCGACATTTCGCTGCCGATCACAACACCGTGCAAACCTTTAAAATTACAATTTCTAATCACAATGTTTTGACTTGGAGTTGCTGTATTGGCTCGTCCTTCGTGATCTCTTCCTGCTTTTATAGCTACATTATCGTCACCGTTGTCAAAAGTTACATTTTCAATTAAAACATCTTTTGCATATTCTGGATCGATGCCGTCATTGTTGTGGTTAAGCGATGTGTAGCTTACGCCGCGAACAGTTATGCTTTCAGATTTTAAAAGATGCAGACACCAGAATGGCGAATTTTCTATTCTGATATTTTCTACTAATATGTTTTTACAATTCAGGAACTGAATCATTTGCGGTCTTAAGAAATAACCTTCTCCAAATTTTCTTTCGTTTAATGGAGTGTTGTTATGATTCATTTCGCGACTTCTATTTTTGCCTTCGTTTTCTTTTGCTTTAAAAGTTTTCCAAGTCTTTCCTCCTTCTCCGTCAATAGTTCCTTCACCAGAAATGGCAATATTGCTGCAGTTATTCGCATAAATAAGCGGACTGTAATTGTACAACATTGTTCCTTCCCAGCTTGTTAAAACCATGGGCAGATAATCTTTCGGATTGTCGCTGAACTTTATTTTAGTTCCTTTTTCAATTCTAAGGTTTACATTGCTTACAAAATGTATAGGCCCGTTGATTTTATAAATTCCTTTTGGAACTATAATCGTTCCGCCATTATTCTTTTTACACAAGGCCATTGCTTTATCAAAAACCTTTTTATTGTCTGTAACAGAATCTCCTTTTGCACCCAATGTCAAAACATTAATTCGATAGGAAGTTATTAGCGGAAGCTTAATTCTTTTCACAATAGAATCAACTTTTGCTGACGGAAAATCGCTATTCTGCGCAAATGAAGCCCATGAAAGGAGTATTAAAAATATATATTTCATTTTTTAAGGTTCTAAGGTTCTGAGGCACTAAGGTTCTGAGGTTTCTTCGGAGACGCAATGTATGTCTACTATAAATTTAGCAAAAGAAGCTTAGCATCTTAGCTCCTTAGAACCTGAGTCCCTTTTATAAAAAATACCAATTCGCAATCCTGTCTTTAAGGATAGTTTCTGTTGAATATTGTGCTGCTTCTTTTTTACTCAATTGATGCGACCATTTTACTCTTTTGGAAGGTTGAAATCCTTCTCCGCTGCAATTGTATTCTGCATAAAAAGCTTTTTTTTCTGCTTCTGGTTTCGACCAATTTTCCCAGCCTTCCGGTTTAATTTGGTTACCCATTTCGCAGTTAATGAAAACTGTTTTAGCATAAATGCGCCACGGCCTTCCTAAATAAACGTCTTTTGCTTCTGGATTTGAAGTGAGTTTACAGTTTTTAAAAACGAATCCGAAAGGAGTTCCTTCTGGTGTTGAAGCTGCTGTGATATATGAACTTTTTATGCTGTGAATGGTGCAATTTTCAAACAAAGCGGTTGCGCCTCCAAATATAAAATCGGTTGTTCCTTCAATATAACAATCTTTAAAATATTGTTTGGCATCTTTTCCAGATAAATACAAAGTGTCTTGATTTCCTAAAAGTGCGCAATTAGTAATTTTAGCGCGGTTAGCCACTACAGACAATGCAATCGCCTGTCCGTGTTCGCCTGATGTATTTTTAATGGTAAGATTTGATGCTGAAAAATCATCTCCTTCTACCAAAACGGTGTAGGTATAAAAAGTGCTGTTTCTTCCTAAACCAATTTTAGAGAAATTATCATCAAATGTAATAATCGTATTTTCTTTGCTTTCGCCTTGTAAAACGACATTAGTGTTCCACTCTGGAATTCGAACTTTCTCGTTATAAATTCCGTTTTTTACAAAAATAGTTACTTTCTCATACGGAAATGCTGGAGTTGCATAAACGGCATCTTGAATTTTGGTGAAATCTCCAGACCCGTCTTGTGCCACCGTGATATAATTTACATTTTTCTTTTCTGCAGCTCCTACTTTTGTTCCGTTTTTAACTGCCCAGTCGGGATATTTTTTTAAAACTTCTTGAGGTGCTTCTGAGTACCAAGAATAGCCATTTCTTCTTTCAGCTCCAATCTGAACGATAGATTTTTTTCTAATTCCGTCTCGATCGCAAAAGAATGGTTCGTTGGTTTCTAAGTCCATAAATCTGGCCCAAATTGGTTTAGCATTTACGGTAGGAATCATTTTTTTATCTATAATTTTTCCAGCGTCATTTAAGACTCTTTTTTCTTCTAAATTGGTAATTTTAGTCTTTTCAAACCACGCTGCAGCACTTTTAACAGCAGTAACAATTTCTCTTGACGGTTTATCAATTGACATTAAAAGCAACGTAATTTTCGCAGATTCATAACCGCTTAAAGAAGCTAGTTCAAAAGCTCGCGCGTTTGCGGGAGCAAGTGTAACTTCATCATGCTGTGCGCACCACGCAGTTAAAACTCCGTTTTGTTTGTATTGCGTTTTTAGGATACAATCAATTCCTTTATCGAATGACTTTTTGCATTTTTCAACAATTTCTGCTGAAGGTTTTATGTTGTAATAATCGGTCTGATCTGCAACAGCTCTTATGACATTCATAATATTAATCATCGAATCGTCATTATAAGTAATATGAGTATAATAGCCTTTTTTTAACGGATAAAACTGTGGCCATCCGCCGTTTGCATACTGAGCTTCAAGAAGATAATTTAATCCTTTTAGAAAAGAGTCCTTGTAACGTTCGTCTTTCACCTGCTCGTACATTCTTGACATAAAAAGCATTTCCTGAGTCGTTGCTCCGTTGTCTGTGGTAGTTTCTTTAGCCGTTTTTTTAAGAGCACTTAAATCTTTTTTCTGATTTTCGGTCAACTCGTCCTGCATCTGAATATTCTTTGGCCAGCCTCCGATATCTCTTTGATACAACAGCACATTTTCTGCTATTTTTTTGGCTTCCGCCGAAGCAAACCAAGAGGCATCATTCTTTCGAATAATTTCAGGCCATCTTTTGTATGTATTCTGAGATTTTACAGCAAAACTGCAAAAACATAAAAAAAGCACTATTTGTTTTTTAAACTGCATTATTCCTAATTATTTTGTTATTCTAAACCAATCTACTTCCACATTTCCTGAATCATTTTTTACTTCTTCGCCTAAAGCGAAAAGTCCGACTTTGGCACCAATCCATTTTCCTTCTTTCGCTTTGAAATCATTTCCAATTTTTTGATAATTTTTATCGTCTAAACTGTAAAAGAAACTGCACATTCCTCCTTTATTAATTTTTACTCTCAGATAAATGGTATTACTTTCTATTACTATCGGTGTTGTCTCTGTTTCTGAAACGGTTTTATCAAATGTCCCTGTTTTTTGACTTAAGTATAGTTTTCCATTCTTATTTTTAAAACTTAAAAAACTATAATCCAGTCCCATTACGATCAAACCTGTAGATTCAAGATTTAATCTCGGGTTGAAAGTCAGTTTTGTTGTGGCTGTAAATTCTTCTGCTGGAAATTTTTGCAATACTAAATTTGGAGCATTAAAAATGTTCTTAGAAGTTGTATTGCAAAACAAATTCAAGTAACCCAAACTCGTTGGAAATCCCCAATTGATTTGTCTGTTGGCTTGCCATTGCCATTGTAAGCCTAATTTTGGTTCATTAAATTCATCCGATTCTGCTGGAGTCTCTATTGGGTATTTTTTGCCAACATTGGGCTTTTTATAAGTGGTAACCGGTTCTCCAATTCCGTTTTTATCAAAATCTTCACCCATTAACGGCCAATCATTTACCCATTTTACTGGTTGCAGATGTACAATTCGTCCGTACGCTCCTTTATCCTGAAAATGAAAAAACCAATCTTCGCCTGTCTGAGTCGTAACCCAAGCCCCTTGATGCGGACCATTTATAGCGGTCGAACCTTGTTCTAAAACCTTCTTTTTTTCGTAAGGTCCGAAAACATTTTTCGATCTTAAAATTGTCTGCCAGCCTGTTGGAACGCCACCTGCAGGAGCAAAAATGTAGTAATAGCCATTTCGTTTATAAAATTTAGGGCCTTCAATTGTTTCTTCGCCTTTATGTCCGTCAATCACCATTACTTCATCGTTATTGACAACCGTACCTTCTGGATTCATGGTACAAACGACCAAAAGACTTTTAATCTGTGCACGGCTTCCTGCAAAGGCATGAGTCATGTAAGCTTTACCATCGGTATCCCAAAGCGGACTCGGATCTATCAAACCTTTTCCTGCTTTTACCAAAAGCGGTTCAGACCATGGGCCTTCTGCTTTTTTGGCTTTAATCATATAAATCCCGAAATCAGGATCAGGATAATAAATGTAAAATTCATTTTTATGATAGGTTATACTTGGCGCCCAAACTCCGTTTCCGTGCTGTACGCTATCGTATGTTTGAAATGGCGGTTGTTTTACCAAAGCATGACCTATTATTTTCCAGTTAACCAAATCTTTAGAATGCAAAATCGGAAGACCCGGAATGCAGTTAAAAGAAGAAGCTGTCATATAATAATCATCGCCTACGCGAACAACATCCGGATCTGAATAATCGGCATGCAGAATCGGATTGGTAAATGTTCCGTCTCCATTATCTGATTTCCAGACCTGTGCGGTATTCTTCTGAAAACATAAAACAGAAAGAAGAAAAAGGATGATTTTTATATTTTTCATTTTTTGAAAATATTATTTTTTTTAGATCTGAATTATTTTTTGTCATTTCGACGAAGGAGAAATCTTCGTAAGTAACTCCGAAAAGAGAATCCAATCTTTGTGGAGCTTCTCGTGGAGATTTCTCCTTCGTCGAAATGAACTGTGTTTAAAATCAAATTTATCTTTAATTATTTTGCAAATAATATTCATTTTTTGAAGCTAAAGCAAAAGCCTGTTTGAGCAGTTTGTTTGCTACAGCAATC
>Ga0079104_1001352_pt1 | contig 16744 bp, 15 predicted proteins | sample MedtruBG_FD_76829 | JGI IMG/M metagenome (GOLD analysis project Ga0079104, IMG submission 76829) | Root nodule microbial communities of legume samples collected from California, USA - Medicago truncatula BG | ecosystem: Host-associated > Plants > Roots > Nodule | place: USA: California...
GGTTCGTTCCAGACGTCCGGCTGTTCCAGCTCGGCGTTTACTTCTTCAAGACGCTCTTTCTTGGCATCGTAGTCAAAGATACCCCCTAAGAACGTCAGAGCGCTCCGTGAGGTCCTGAATGCGGTTTTTTACCGGATTAATTTCAAACATGGTCTGTTTTCTTTTATGGGCTTGTCAAAATGCGGTGATAAGAGCGGGATTGTACCGAATCCACGCCCTTTTTTGTAGCTTTACTGACGCTAAATTGGCCAGATATTGTCGATGATGATCTGAAGGGAGCGGTTACCACGAAACTCGTTGATATCAAGCTTATAGGCCAGCTCAACCTCCCGCACGCCGTTGTCCGGCCAAATGGAGGTGTCAACGTTGAAGGCGATGCCGTCCAGCAGCGGTCCACCAGCGGCTGGCTCGACCATCACTTTGAGGTGGCGTTCGCCAACAATTCGCTGTTGCAGCAGGCGGAAACGGCCATCGAACAGCGGTTCCGGGAACATCTGCCCCCACGGCCCCGCGTCACGCAGCATCTGGGCCACCTCCATGGTCATTTCAGCCGGTGAAAGCTCGCCGTCGGAGACCACTTCGCCCTGTAACAGTGCAGGGTCAATCCAGTCTGTCACCAGCTCGCCAAACAGCCGCTGAAACTCGTCGAACTTCGCCTCTTCCAGCGACAGGCCTGCCGCCATCGCGTGACCGCCAAACTTGATCATCAGACCCGGGTAAAGCGTATCCAGACGCTCCAGCGCATCGCGCATGTGCAGCCCCTGAATTGAACGACCGGAGCCTTTCAGCGTGCCGTCGCCCGCAGGGGCAAACGCAATCACCGGACGGTGGAAGCGCTCTTTGATGCGCGACGCCAGGATGCCGACCACGCCCTGATGCCACTCGGGATGGTACATCGCCAGGCCGCCCGGCAGCGTATCGCCGCTGCGTTCCAGCTTTTCACACAGGGTCAGCGCTTCGGCCTGCATCCCCTGCTCGATCTCTTTACGGGTCTGGTTCAGGGCGTCGAGCTCGTTCGCCAGCACGCGCGCCTCGCCGATGTTGTCGCACAGCAGCAGCGCGACGCCGACGGACATATCGTCCAGCCTTCCGGCGGCGTTAAGACGCGGCCCGAGGGCAAAGCCGAGATCGCTTGCCGCCAGCTTCAGCGGATCGCGGTTTGAAATTTCCAGCAGCGCCTTAATCCCCGGACGACACTTGCCCGCCCGGATGCGGCTTAAGCCCTGCCAGGTCAAAATACGGTTGTTGGTATCGAGAGGCACCACGTCCGCCACGGTACCCAGCGCCACCAGGTCGAGATATTCGGCCAGGTTAGGCACGGCAATCCCGCGCGACTCAAACCAGCCCTTATCGCGCAGCAGCGTTCGCAGCGCCAGCATCAGATAAAACGCCACGCCGACACCGGCCAGGGATTTCGACGGGAAATCGCAGTCGCGCAGATTGGGGTTAATGATGGCTTCGGCGGCAGGCAGGGTTTCCCCCGGCAGGTGGTGATCGGTAACCAGCACCGGGATCCCCAGCGCATGCGCATGATCGACACCCGCATGGGAGGAGATCCCGTTATCCACGGTCAGGATCATCTGCGCACCGCGCGCGTGAGCCTGATCGACCACTTCCGGGCTAAGACCGTAACCGTCTTCAAAGCGGTTTGGCACCAGATAGGTGACGTTATCGCAGCCCAGCGCGCGCAGGCTGAGCACGCTCAGTGCGGTACTGGTTGCACCGTCGGCATCGAAATCGCCCACCACCACAATCCGCGTCCCTTCCCGGAACGCGTTGTAGAGCATTTCAGTGGCCTTTTCGACGCCACTTAGCTGCTGCCAGGGCAGCATACCTTTGACGCTACGCTCAAGATCGTCCGCCGTTCGCACACCGCGGCTGGCATAGAGCCGCTTCAGCAGCGGCGAAAGATCGTCAGGTAAATCAGCCGTGTCAGCCGCTTCGCGGCGGCGCAGTTTTATCGGAGCTTTCACGCGGATTATTTACCCGCAGTCTGTTTCTGGTGCGCGTCGAGGAACTCTTTCATCTCTTTTGGTCCCTGATAGCCCGGCACCACGTAGCCGTTGCTCAGCACGATGGCTGGGGTACCGGTCACGCCAAACTGCACGCCCAGCGCATAATGATTTGCGATATCAATGTCGCAGGAAGCAGGCTTAACGCCTTTGCCGTTCATGGCATCATCAAAGGCCTTGTTGCGGTCTTTCGCACACCAGATAGCCTTCATGTCCTGCTCTGGCTGGCTCTGCACGCCTGCACGCGGGAAGGCCAGGTAACGCACGGTAATACCCAGCGCGTTGTAGTCTTTCATCTCTTCATGCAGCTTGTGGCAGTAGCCGCAGGTGATATCGGTGAAGACGGTAATCACGTGTTTTTCCTGCGCCGCTTTATAAACGATCATCTCTTTTTCAAGCGCATTCAGGTTTTTCATCAGCAGCTGGTTGGTCACGTTGACCGGCTGTGCGCCGCTCACGTCATACATCGGCCCCTGAATGATGTGCTTTCCGTCTTCGGTCACGTACAGCACACCGCTGTTGGTTAAGACGGTTTTCATTCCCGCAACGGGCGCGGGCTGAATGTCGCTGCTGATGACACCCAGTTTCGTCAGAGACTGTTTGATGGCGGCGTCGTCAGCATGAGCAAAACCGGTAAATGAGGCTGCCAGCAGGGTGAACAGCGCAAAAGACTTTTTCATATTTAATCCTGTAACAATTCGTCGGCACTCACGCGCGTGGGTGGTGCTGTTGGTGTAGCTGCCGCAGGCGTTCCGTCGCGACATGGGTATAAATCTGCGTCGTTGAGAGATCGCTGTGTCCCAACAGCATCTGCACCACGCGCAAATCAGCGCCGTGGTTTAGCAGATGCGTCGCAAAGGCATGACGCAAAACGTGCGGCGACAGCTTTTCGCTGTCAATGCCTGCCAGTGTGGCGTAATGCTTGATGCGATGCCAGAAGGTTTGTCGCGTCATCTGCTGCGCGCGCTGGCTGGGGAACAGCACATCGATAGAAACGCCATTCAGAAGCCACGGTCTGCCGTGCTCCAGATACGTCTCCAGCCAGTACACCGCCTCTTCACCCAGCGGGACGAGTCGTTCTTTGTTCCCTTTACCTATCACGCGAACCACGCCCTGACGCAGGCTGATATCGCTCATCGTCAGGCCAACCAGTTCCGAAACGCGCAAGCCGGTAGCATACAATAGTTCAAGCATCGCTTTATCGCGTAACTCCAGCGGCAGGTCAACAGCGGGTGATTGTAATAATCTCTCAACTTGCGCTTCGCTGAGATCTTTCGGCAGCCGCTGCGGAAGTTTAGGCGATGCCAGCAGCGCACTGGGATCGTCCGCCCGGATCTTCTCTCGGTAGAGATGCTGGAACAGACGACGCATTGAGCTAAGCAGGCGTGCGGAGCTGGTGGCCTTGTAGCCACCGTCCATCCGCTCACCCAGCAGCGCCTGCAGGTCATCGCGTTGGACACTCTCAAGCGTCAGTTCCCGGTGTGCCAGCCATTCCACCAGCATGGTGAGATCGCGCCGATAGGCACTGAGCGTGTTTTCGGCCAGGTTTTTCTCCAGCCACAGCGCATCGAGAAACTGTTCGATGAGTGCGAGATCCTTTTCCACATCAACCTCTTTGATTCTGCAATCCGGGCATTATGCCTGATTGCCATCGGTTTCTGGTACACTACGCGCAAAGTCAGAGTAAGAATTGAGAACGTTACGCGATGAATATTGGTCTTTTCTATGGTTCCAGCACCTGCTATACCGAAATGGCAGCGGAAAAAATTCGCGACATCATCGGCCCGGAACTGGTGACGTTGCATAACCTGAAAGATGACGCCGTCGCGCTGATGGAACAGTACGACGTGCTGATCCTCGGCATCCCGACCTGGGACTTTGGCGAGATACAGGAAGACTGGGAAGCCATCTGGGATCAGCTCGATTCGCTCAACCTCGACGGCAAAATCATTGCGATGTACGGCATGGGCGACCAGCTAGGCTATGGCGAGTGGTTCCTGGATGCGCTCGGCATGCTGCACGATAAACTGGCACCGAAAGGCGCGACGTTTATCGGCTACTGGCCAACAGAAGGCTATGAGTTCACCAGCAAAAAACCGATTATCGCGGATGGCCAGCTGTTTGTCGGGCTTGCCCTGGATGAAACCAACCAGTACGACCTCAGCGACGAACGCCTGGAAAACTGGTGCGAACAGATTCTGGGTGAAATGGCCGAGAAGTTCAGCTAACGCGAACTTAGTCCTGCGTCGGTTGTTGCAACATCATCCGGCGCAGATCTCGCCACTCCGCAGCATCCATACTGTCGGCAGCCAGCCACAGGTGCTGGCGACGACCACCTTCAGGCTGACGCAGTCTCAGCATCATGCCAACGCTGAGCACCCACGGTGTACCGACGATCTCCCACTCTTTCCCCTGCCAGCGCAGACGGGAATCCATCAGCAGTTTGATTTCACCCTGACGGGCGTTGATCCGGCGCTGGCTGCGCACGCTATCAAAAACCACAAACGACAGCAGCAATAACCACAGAGGCGTATAGCTTAGCGGCCACGGCATCAGTAGAACAAAGGCCGCAACCAGGCCGTGGAGCAGTAATGACATCCACTGCGAGCGCCATGAGACGCGAAGATCAGATTGCCACAGGACCACGTTCCCGATTCCGTGTTTGAATTAATTGCACCATCCGTTGCAACTCGGTGTCGGCGGGTTTGCCGTGATTCATCAGCCAGTTGAATAAATCCGGATCGTCAGACTCAAGAAGGCGAACAAACAGGCGCTTATCGTCATCGCTTAAGCTGTCATACTCATATTCAAAGAACGGCATGATGGAGATATCAAGTTCGCGCATGCCGCGACGGCACGCCCAGTGAATACGGGCCTTGTTGTTAATATCCATGTTCTGTTTCCTGCATTACGTTTGGCACAGTCGGTATCCCGTTAGGTATTCATTATTTCTTTCCGGGAACAGTTGCTAGTGTAACGTGTTTTTGGCCGTTTCTTTACTGGAATATTGCAATCGCCGAGCCGGATTCCAGAATAACCACTCTAAAGACAGTGAATTACATTATTTTGCGTGACGCTACGCATAACCGCACGATGGCACGAATGGCGTGCTGAAAGCGCTTGCAATGGCTGTAGTCTCTTTTACCATTAGGCATTATCAAAGCGTTAAGCAATTCAGGATATCACTATGGCATTTACTCCATTTACTCCTCGCCAGCCCGCCGCCTCTGCGCGTCTGCCGCTGACGCTGATGACTCTTGATGACTGGGCGCTGGCGACGCTTACCGGTGCCGACGCCGAAAAATACCTGCAGGGGCAGGTGACGGCAGACGTTGCGCAGCTGACTGAACACCAGCACCTGCTGGCAGCGCACTGCGATCCAAAAGGAAAAATGTGGAGCAATCTGCGCCTGTTCCGTCGCCAGGATGGGTTTGCCTTAATTGAACGCCGCAGCCTGCGTGATGCCCAGCTGACCGAACTGAAAAAATATGCGGTGTTTTCCAAAGTCACCATCGCGCCGGACGACGAGCATGTTTTGCTGGGTGTGGCAGGTTTCCAGGCGCGTGCAGCGCTCAACAATCTTTTCAGCGAACTGCCGGATGCGGAAAAACAGGTGGTCAGCGAAGGTGAAACCTCTATTTTGTGGTTTGAGCATCCTGCCGAGCGTTTCCTGCTGGTGACGGATGCTGCTACCGCTGAACGCGTGACCGAGGCCCTGCGCGGTGAAGCGCAGTTGAATAACAGCCAACAGTGGCTGGCGCTGAACATTGAAGCGGGTTTGCCCGTCATTGACGCGGTGAACAGCGCACAGTTTATTCCGCAGGCGACAAACATCCAGGCGTTGGGTGGCATCAGCTTTAAGAAAGGCTGTTACACCGGTCAGGAGATGGTGGCACGTGCAAAATTCCGCGGTGCCAACAAACGCGCCCTGTGGACACTGGCGGGCCGCGCCAGCCGCGTTCCGGAAGCAGGTGAAGATCTCGAGTTGAAAATGGGTGAAAACTGGCGCCGTACCGGCACGGTACTCGCCGCCGTTCAGCTGGATGATGGTCGTCTGCTGGTGCAGGTCGTCATGAATAACGATATGGAAGCCGACAGCGTATTCCGCGTGCGCGATGATGCCAATACGTTGAGCATTGAACCGCTGCCGTATTCACTGGATGAGTAAGCCTTTATACGGTTTTGATGTTCCCCCTCTCCCTGTGGGAGAGGGTCGGGGTGAGGGCATCAGGCCGCACGGAGCAAAAACTACACCTGCCCCACATACAAATAAATCGCCAGGAAATGGCACACGCTGCCGCCCAGCACAAAGCCGTGCCAGATAGCGTGGTTATACGGAATGCGCTTGCAGACGTAGAAAATCACGCCCAGCGAGTAGACCACACCGCCCACCGCCAGAAGCGTTACGCCCCCAACCGCCAGCTTAATCGCCAGTTGATATACCACAATCAGCGACAGCCAGCCCATCGTCAGATAGGTCACCAGCGACAGCACCTTAAAACGGTGTGCGATGGTCAGCTTAAACAGGATCCCCAGCAGCGCCAGGCTCCAGATAACAATCATCAGGCCACGCGACAGCGGCGAGTTCAATCCCACCAGCAAGAACGGCGTGTAGGTGCCTGCGATAAGAAGATAGATAGCGCAGTGGTCAAATTTTTTGAGCCAGATCTTAGCCCGGTGATGGGGAATAGCGTGATACAGCGTCGAGGCCAGGAAGAGCAGGATCATACTCCCGCCATACAAGCTGTAGCTGGTAATGGCCATCGCGCTGGCGTTGGTGTCCACCGCCTGCACCAGCAGTAATACTAAACCGACAATCCCAAAAACCAGGCCTATGCCGTGGCTTATGCTGTTGGCTACTTCCTCAGCCAGCGAATATCCCTGTGCGATTAATGGTCTGCTTACCATACTTAACTCCGGGAAAACAAAAGATGATTATTCATCGCCTGACTATGCTAACTGAGAATGATTCCAGTGAACACCTGTTAGCTAAAATAATTTCAACTATAAAAAATAACAATATAAATCATACATATACAACAATAACTCACCTAACATTTGTTCACATTTAAAATTAATTATTAAGAATCAAGGGTATAAAATTGAGTTATGCCGTCTGCCGGCATGTTATGATGAGAAAATGCTGTCTGAATGAGAGTTTTGCTGCCGTGAGTATGTTCACCCATTCCGCCATTGCCGGTCTCAACAATCTTGAGATGATGGTCTACAACTACGTCATTAAGAACCGTGACAAAGTGATGTACATGACCATCCGCGAACTGGCGGACGCGGCTGGCGTCTCCACCACTACTATCCTGCGCTTTTGCCGCAAGCTGAACTGCGACGGCTACTCTGAATTCCGCGTGCGCTTTAAGCTCTATTTAGAGCAAAATGAACCGCAGCAGGCCAATTTTGGTGCCAGTGAAATTATCAGCTTCTTTAAAAGCGTCAACAATGAAGAGTTTGATGCGTTATTAGATGACGCTGTAGATATTATTTTATCTTCAGAACGCATTATATTTGTCGGAGCGGGCACGTCCGGTTCACTGGCAAAATATGGCGCACGTTTTTTTTCAAATATCGGAAAATTCAGCAACCATATCGACGATCCTTATTTTCCCGTCACCAATGATATGGCAAAAAATGCGCTGGCTATCGTGCTCTCCGTCTCGGGTGAAACCGAGGAGATCCTGCGCTTTGCCAGCCAGTTCAGTCTGCACCATTGCAAGGTGCTCTCTATCACCAGTCACGAACACTCACGCCTGGCAAAGCTGGCGGACTTTAACCTCTCCTGGCATGTGCCTCAAACGCGTATTGCAGGCGTGTACGATATTACCACCCAAATTCCCGTCATCTATATTCTGGAATCGCTTGGGCGTAAGCTGGCGAAGAAATTAGCAGAATAAAACACCCTGTTTTTTTGATGTAACAAATCACATCGCGCTCAAATTGTTATATCGTGACATTTAATTTCGCTTTGCTAGACTCGATTTCAATGAGTCCTGAATTGAGAAATAGCAAAGATGAAAAAACTGACCTTACCGAAAGATTTTTTATGGGGCGGCGCGGTTGCGGCTCACCAGGTTGAAGGCGGCTGGAATAAAGGCGGCAAAGGGCCAAGCATTTGCGACGTCCTGACCGGCGGTGCACACGGCGTACCGCGTGAAATCACTCAGGAGGTGGTGCCTGGTAAATACTACCCAAACCACGACGCGGTAGATTTCCACGGCCACTACAAAGAAGACATCAAGCTGTTTGCCGAGATGGGCTTCAAGTGCTTCCGCACCTCCATCGCCTGGACACGTATTTTCCCGAAGGGTGATGAAACGCAGCCAAACGAAGAGGGACTGAAGTTCTACGACGACATGTTCGACGAGCTGCTGAAGTACAACATCGAGCCGGTCATCACCCTCTCCCACTTCGAAATGCCGCTGCACCTGGTGCAGGCGTACGGCGGCTGGACCAACCGCAAAGTGGTCGATTTCTTTGTGCGCTTCTCCGAGGTCGTGTTTGAGCGCTACAAAAATAAGGTCAAATACTGGATGACCTTCAACGAAATTAACAACCAGCGTAACTGGCGCGCGCCGCTGTTCGGCTACTGCTGCTCCGGCGTGGTCTATACCGAACACGACAATCCGGAAGAGACCATGTACCAGGTGCTGCACCACCAGTTCGTGGCCAGCGCGCTGGCGGTGAAAGCTGCCCGTCGCATCAACCCGGAGATGAAAGTCGGCTGCATGCTGGCGATGGTGGCCCTCTATCCGTTCTCCTGTAAACCAGAAGACGTGATGTTCGCCCAGGAATCCATGCGCGAGCGCTACGTCTTTACCGACGTCCAGTTGCGCGGCTATTACCCGTCCTACGTGCTGAACGAGTGGGAGCGCCGCGGTTTCTCCATCAAAATGGAAGCGGGAGACGAGCAGATCCTGCGTGATGGGACGTGCGACTACCTGGGATTCAGCTATTACATGACCAACGCGGTCAAAGCGGAAGGCGGCACCGGCGATGCGATTTCCGGTTTCGAAGGCAGCGTGCCGAATCCGCACGTCAAAGCTTCCGACTGGGGCTGGCAGATTGACCCGGTGGGTCTGCGCTATGCGCTGTGCGAACTGTACGAGCGCTATCAGAAGCCGCTGTTTATCGTGGAGAACGGTTTCGGCGCCTACGACAAAGTGGAAGAAGACGGCAGCATCAACGATGACTACCGCATCGACTACCTGCGCGCCCACGTGGAAGAGATGATGAAGGCCGTGACGTACGACGGCGTGGATCTGATGGGCTACACCCCGTGGGGCTGCATCGACTGCGTCTCCTTTACCACCGGTCAGTACAGCAAGCGCTATGGCTTTATCTACGTGAACAAGCACGACGACGGTACAGGTGACATGTCTCGCTCCCGTAAGAAGAGCTTCGACTGGTATAAAACCGTGATTGCCAGCAACGGCGAAACGCTGTAATTCATCGCCCTCTCCTCGCACAGGAGAGGGCAAACCTCTTATCTCCCAGACACTTCTTTACAGCTTAAGCGTTGCCAAAAAACCTGCGCCCTATAAGATAAGCCTCGTGAATATTTGAGGCAAAGATGATCAAACGACAACGCAACGCTATCCTGCTTGTTGCCCTGGCCTGTCTGGTGGTGCTGATATGCACCGCCCAGCGGATGGCCGGGATGCACGCGCTTGTCATGAACGTCACCGCCGTAAGCCAGCCTGTCCAGCAGGGGCAGGAGAGCATCGACGCACCGGTGACGCCCTGTGAACTCAGCGCTAAATCGCTGATGGCCGTTCCGCCAATACTGTTTGAAGGTGCTCTCTTTGCCGTCACCCTGCTTCTTGCGCTACTGGCCGCGAATCCGCCACGCCGCGAGCGGCTGTGGCCTCCCCGCGTTATCTCCCCGCCCCGATTACGGGTACATCTAAGACTCTGCGTCTTCCGTGAATGAGCATTCGCCTGACACATCAGGTTAATTCATCATTTACGGAGAAAATTTATGTTTACTGTATTCAGGCGACTGCTGGTCTGCCTGCTTTGGCTATGGCTGCCCCTCAGCCAGGCCGCCGACAGCGGCTGGCTGCGTGCCGCCGATAATCAACACGCCAGCGTCAGGCTGCGCGCGCAGCCTGACAATAATGGCGATATCCGCCTGCTGCTGGATGTCGCCCTTGAAAAAGGGTGGAAAACCTACTGGCGCTCGCCGGGAGAAGGGGGCGTTGCCCCTGCCATTCTATGGCATCAACCGGTTGATGCCACCTGGCGCTGGCCTACGCCCGAGCGTTTCGACGTTGCTGGCATCACCACGCAGGGTTATCACGGCGACGTGAGTTTTCCCATTACGGTGCGTGGCGAGTCGCCAAAAACCCTGAGCGGCGTGCTGACGCTGTCTACCTGCAGCAACGTCTGTATTCTCACCGACTACCCGTTCTCTCTGGATCTGACGACCAGCGCGGGCGGCGACTTTGATTACGATTACCGTCGGGCGATGGGCACGCTACCGCTCAGTAGCGGATTGACGTCAGCGATTAGCGCCAGCTACACCTCCGGCAAGCTGACCGTAACGGCACAACGTGACGCAGGCTGGCAGCTGCCCTCGCTGTTTATCGACAGCATGGACGATGTTGATTTCGGCAAGCCAACCTTTTCCGTGCGCAGCGGGTCTCTTGTCGCCACCATCCCGGTGACGGACAGCTGGGGCGACGCTGCACCTGACATCAGCGGCAAAACGCTGTCAGTCGTTCTCGCGGATAGCGGCCAGGCGCAGGCGTCCAGTCTGGATATCGGGAAAGGTACCCTCACGCCAGCGTTCTCGTTAGGCTGGGTGCTGCTGATGGCGCTGGCTGGCGGCCTGATCCTGAACGTCATGCCCTGCGTGCTGCCCGTTCTGGCCATGAAGCTCGGCACGCTGATGCAAACAGAACGTCAGGCGCGCGGCCAGATACGCAGGCAGTTTCTTGCCTCGGTAGGCGGGATCGTCATTTCGTTCCTTGCGCTGGCGCTAATGATGACGGTGCTGCGTTTAGGTAATCAGGCGCTCGGCTGGGGGATCCAGTTCCAGAACCCGTGGTTTATCGCTGCGATGGCGCTGGTGATGGTGCTGTTCAGTGCCAGCCTGCTGGGATTGTTTGAGATCCGCCTCCCCTCCTCTGCCAGCACCTTCCTTGCCACGCGCGGCGGCAACGGGCTCGCGGGCCATTTCTGGCAAGGCGCGTTTGCCACCCTGCTGGCAACGCCCTGCACCGCGCCGTTCCTGGGTACTGCCGTGTCGGTTGCGCTGGCGGCACCGCTCCCGCTGCTGTGGGGCATCTTCTTTGCGATGGGTGTCGGCATGAGCCTTCCCTGGCTGCTGGTGGCGGCCTGGCCGGGGCTGGCACAGAGGCTGCCGCGTCCAGGGCGCTGGATGAACGTGGTGCGAGTGATATTGGGATTGATGATGCTCGGCTCATCCCTGTGGCTGCTGAGCCTGCTGGTGGTGCATATCGGCACGCTGCCCGTCATCACGCTGGGTGTGACGCTGATCCTTATCCTGCTGCTGGTTACTGCCTGGCGCTACCGCTGGCAAACCGCGCTGCGTGCCGGTGCCTTTGCCCTGGTCGTTGCCGCCGCAGCGGCGTTTATAACCGCCCCCGGCGGGGAGCACGGCCGTCGCGATCGGGTGAACTGGCAGCCGCTGAGTGAAGAGGCGATTGCCCGCGCGCTGGCTGACAACAAGCGGGTGTTTGTTGACGTGACCGCCGACTGGTGCGTGACCTGTAAAGCCAATAAGTACAACGTTCTGCTGCGCGACGACGTGCAGGATGCGCTTTCCGCACCGGATATTGTCGCCCTGCGCGGAGACTGGAGCCGTCCTTCCGACAGCATTAGTCAGTTCTTAACCACGCGCGGCAGCGCCGCCGTGCCGTTTAACCAGATTTACGGGCCGGGATTACCGCAGGGCCACGTGCTGCCTGCGTTATTAAGCCGCGACGCGGTGCTTACCACCCTGTCCGATGCGAAAGGAAAATAACATGAGAACCTTTATTGCCTTGCTTATGCTGTCTTTATCCACGTTCAGCGTCGCCGCGCCGTCGGATGACGCGTCCAGTGACCAGTTGGCTAAACTGCTGTTCAACGACCCCAATAGCCCGCGTACCGGCGCGAAAGCGCCAAAGCTGATTATTGTCTCTTTCACTGACTACAACTGCCCTTACTGCAAGCAGTTCGACCCTAAGCTTGAGAAAATCGTGCATGACAACCCGAACGTGCAGCTCATCGTTAAGCTGTTACCGTTCAAGGGCCAAAGCTCGGTGAATGCGGCAAAAGCGGCGCTTTCGGTTTGGCAGCAACAGCCTGATAAATTCTGGGCGCTGCACCAGCGGTTGATGATGAAAAAAGGGTATCACGACGATGCCAGCATCGCGGCGGCTCAGACAAAGACCGGGACGGACAGCATTAAGACGGAGGATAAAACCATGGACTCTCTGAAAATGAACCTGATCCTGTCGCAGGTGTTGAATATTCAGGGCACCCCGGCGACCATCATTGGCGACCAGATGGTCGCGGGAGCCATTCCTTATGAGGATCTGGAGGCGCTGGTGAAAGAACAGCTGACGCAAGCTCGTGGCCAGTAAGCTCCCGCGCCTGGTGCGCGAACTCGCAATGTGGCTGCTGATCGGCGTTGCCGTGAGCCTGGCGGTAGATTATTTCCGCCAGCCCGAGCTGCCGCAGAATTTCGCCTCAGCCGCGCTGCAAACGCTCGACGGTAAGCCCGTCGACCTTATCGCCATGAGTGAGGAACGTCCGCTGCTGGTGTACGTCTGGGCTACCTGGTGTGGCGTATGCCGCTACACCACGCCATCCGTATCGTCACTTGCCGCAGAGGGCGGCAACGTGATGTCGGTTGCGCTGCGCTCCGGTGATAACGCCACGCTGGAGAGATGGCTGGCGAAGAAGAAGATGACGCTGCCGACGGTCAACGACGCCAGCGGAAGCCTGTCTCGCCAGTGGGACGTGCAGGTCACGCCCACGCTGGTGGTGATCTCTCACGGAGAGGTGAAGTCGATCACCACCGGCTGGACCAGCAGCTGGGGCATGCGGCTGCGGCTGTGGCTTGCGTCGTAGTTGTTACTTTCCGCCCGCCAGTTCCAGGAAGCTGCCGGTCACGTAGGAGGCTTTGTCGCTCAGCAGCCAGGTAATGGCCTGAGCGACTTCCTCCGGCTGGCCGCCGCGCTGCATGGGCAGCATGGATTTCACCCGATCCACGCGCCCCGGCTCGCCGCCGGAGGCGTGGATATCGGTATAGATCAGCCCGGGGCGTACGCAGTTGACGCGAATGCCCTGTGCTGCCACCTCCAGCGATAATCCCGTCGTCAGCGAGTCCACCGCCCCTTTGGAGGCGGCGTAATCCACATATTCCCCCGGTGCGCCCAGACGGGAGGCGGCGGAAGAGACGTTCACTATCGCGCCTCCTTTACCACCATGTTTGTGCGACATACGCTTTACCGCCTCGCGACAGCAGAGAAAATAACCCGTGACGTTGGTGGCCAGCACGCGGTTAATGCGCTCGGCTGAGAGGCTTTCGATGGTCGACTGCTCGAACAGAATACCCGCGTTGTTCACCAGCGCCGTTAGCGGCTCGCCTTCACGATCGATACTGTCAAACATCGCCATAACCTGCGCTTCATCACTGATATCCGCGCGCACGGCAAACGCTTTACCGCCTGCCTCAACAATCTGATTGATCACGTCCGTCGCGGCCTTGATGTTATGGTGAAAATTCACCGCCACGGTGTAGCCTTCACGTGCCAGCTGCAGCGCAGTGGCTTTACCGATGCCCCGGCTCGCGCCGGTGACGAGTGCAATTGCCATTCGCTTCTCCCAATAAAAAAGCCGGGTGGCGGCTTCGCCTTACCCGGCCTACGTTACTACATCAGCATTATTACTGGTATTCGCTCATCGGCACGCAGGAGCAGAACAGGTTACGGTCGCCGTAGACGTCATCGAGACGCTTCACGGTCGGCCAGTATTTGTTTGCCACGCCTGCCGGGAAGACCGCCAGCTCGCGGGAATAACCGTGGTTCCACTCTGCGACCATCTCGTGCTGGGTGTGCGGTGCGTTGACCAGCGGGTTATCTTCCAGCGTCCACTCACCGTCCTGCACGCGGTCGATCTCCATGCGGATCGCCAGCATCGCGTCGATAAAGCGGTCCAGCTCGGCTTTGCTCTCCGACTCCGTTGGCTCAACCATCAGCGTACCCGCCACCGGGAACGACATGGTTGGCGCATGGAAGCCGTAGTCGATCAGACGCTTGGCGATATCCAGTTCGCTAATGCCGGTCTGCTCTTTCAGCGGACGAATATCAAGGATGCACTCGTGCGCCACGCGACCGTCGCGGCCGGTGTAGAGCACCGGGAAGGCGGACTTCAGGCGAGTCGCAATATAGTTGGCGTTGAGGATTGCCACCTGACTCGCCTGCTTCAGTCCTTCCGCACCCATCATGCGGATATACATCCAGCTGATTGGCAGGATAGAGGCGCTGCCGAACGGTGCCGCTGAGACCGCGCCCTGACGGGTCAGCATGCCTTCAATCTGCACTACGCTGTGGCCTGGCACAAACGGTGCCAGATGCGCTTTCACGCCGATTGGGCCCATACCCGGGCCGCCGCCGCCGTGCGGAATGCAGAAGGTTTTGTGCAGGTTCAGGTGCGACACGTCCGCACCGATAAAGCCTGGAGAGGTAATGCCCACCTGCGCGTTCATGTTCGCGCCGTCGAGGTAAACCTGACCGCCGAACTGGTGCACCACTTCGCACACTTCACGGATGGTCTCTTCGTACACGCCGTGAGTGGACGGGTAGGTCACCATGATGCAGGAGAGCTTGTCACCCGCCTGCTCGGCTTTCGCACGAAGGTCAGCCAGATCGATGTTGCCGTTCTTATCGCACGCCACCACCACCACTTCCATGCCCGCCATCTGGGCAGAGGCCGGGTTGGTACCGTGCGCGGAGCTTGGGATAAGGCAGATATCGCGATGCCCTTCGCTGCGGCTTTCGTGATAGTGACGGATCGCCAGCAGGCCCGCGTACTCGCCCTGCGCGCCGGAGTTCGGCTGCATGCAGAGCGCGTCATAACCGGTCAGCTTCACCAGCCAGTCGGAAAGCTGGTTGATCATCATGTGATAACCTTCCGCCTGCTCTGGCGGGCAGAACGGGTGCAGCTCGGAGAATTCAGGCCAGGTGATTGGGATCATCTCTGCCGCGGCGTTCAGCTTCATGGTGCAGGATCCCAGCGGGATCATCGCCTGGTTCAGCGCCAGATCCTTGCGCTCCAGAGAGTGCATATAGCGCATCATCTCGGTTTCGCTGTGGTAGCGATTAAAGACCGGGTGCGTCAGGATCGCATCGTTACGCAGCATGCTTTCCTGAATGGAGCGGCTGTCGAGCGCCACGTCTTTGTCCAGCGTATCAACGTCCAGACCGTGCGCGTCACCCAGCAACACGTTGAACAGGTTCAGGATATCGTCGCGGGTGGTGCTTTCATCCAGCGTAATGCCGACGGCGTTGTGAATGTCGCTGCGCAGGTTGATCTCTGCTGCATCCGCGCGTGCCAGCACGGCCGCTTTGTCCACCACGTCCACGCACAGGGTGTCGAAGTAGTGAGCGTGGCGCAGCTTAAGGCCTTTCTGCTGCAGACCGCAGGCCAGAATATCGGCCAGGCGATGAATGCGGCTGGCAATACGCTTCAGGCCAGCCGGGCCGTGGAACACGGCGTACAGGCTGGCGATGTTGGCCAGCAGCACCTGGGAGGTACAGATGTTAGAGTTCGCTTTCTCGCGGCGGATATGCTGCTCGCGGGTCTGCATCGCCATGCGCAGCGCGGTGTTACCGGCAGCATCTTTTGAGACGCCGATAATACGGCCAGGCATGGAGCGTTTGAATTCATCTTTCGCGCCGAAGAACGCCGCATGCGGGCCGCCGTAGCCCATCGGCACGCCGAAGCGTTGCGCAGAACCGAAGACAATATCCGCGCCCTGTTTGCCCGGCGCCGTCAGCAGCACCAGCGCCATAAAATCGGCGGCAACGCTGACAACCACTTTGCGGGACTTCAGCTCGGCAATCAGCGCGCCGTAGTCGTGAACTTCACCCGTCGTACCTACCTGCTGCAGCAGCACGCCGAAGACGTCCTGGTGATCCAGCACTTTGTCAGCGTCGTCGACGATCACGTCAAAGCCGAAGGTTTCCGCACGGGTGCGCACCACGTCCAGCGTTTGCGGATGCACGTCCGCCGCCACGAAGAAGCGGTTAGCGTTTTTCAGCTTGCTCACGCGTTTTGCCATCGCCATTGCTTCGGCGGCGGCGGTCGCTTCATCCAGCAGCGAAGCGGAGGCGATATCCATACCGGTCAGATCCAGCGTCACCTGCTGGAAGTTCAGCAGCGCTTCCAGACGGCCCTGGGAGACTTCTGGCTGATAAGGGGTGTAAGCGGTGTACCAGCCCGGGTTTTCCAGCATGTTGCGCAGGATAACCGGCGGCAACTGCACGTTGGTGTAGCCCATGCCAATGTAAGACTTATAGCGCTTGTTCAGGCCTGCGATAGCCTTCAGCTCCGCCAGAGCGGCGAATTCCGTGGTGGCCTCCCCGACCTGAGGCGGCGTGGCAAGCTGGATGTCTTTTGGCACAATCTGGCCGATCAGTGCGTTTAATGAATCCGCGCCAACTGTCTTCAGCATCTCCTGCTGTTGCTGAGCATCCGGCCCAATG
>Ga0079104_1001356_pt1 | contig 16692 bp, 17 predicted proteins | sample MedtruBG_FD_76829 | JGI IMG/M metagenome (GOLD analysis project Ga0079104, IMG submission 76829) | Root nodule microbial communities of legume samples collected from California, USA - Medicago truncatula BG | ecosystem: Host-associated > Plants > Roots > Nodule | place: USA: California...
CCCCGCGTCAGCGGGGATGAACCATGCTGCGAACAGATGAGAACACCTTAGCCATCGAAAGTAAATCTGCCCGGCGGCGCTTGCGCTAGCACGGGCCTACAGGTTCTCTTTATATCCGCAGTGACAAAAACAAAAAGGGAGTCGGCTTTTATAGCGACTCCCTTTTCTATTATTAAAGATGACTACTGGATTATTTCCCCGCTTTCGCCAGTTCCTTCATCAGCGGCAGCATGATTTTTACGACGTCTCGGCCGCGGTGCTCGATGCGGCCTGGTAAGGCTTTGTCGATATATTGCTGGTTGTCGAGGCGCACGTTATGCCAGCTGGTGCCATCCGGGAATGAGTGCGTTTTGGCCCGCTGCTGAAAACCGTCTTTTTTGCCGAGCGACCAGTTGGTGGCTTCGACGGAAAGGACCGGGATCCCCGCGTTATCAAACAGCTCTGCGTCGTTACAGCAGGCTGTGCCTTTCGGATAGTTGGCGTTCAGACCCGGATTGATCGCCGCCTGAATGCCGTGGCTGCGGGCGATGCTGAGCGCGCGATCTCGGGTCAGTTTACGCACCGAGGCAGGCGTTGATTTCCCGCTATTGAAATAGAGTTTATCGCCCACCACCAGGTTATCGAGATTGATAACCAGCAGCGTGTTTTTTCTCTCCGCGGCGCTCATGCGTTGCAGCAGGTTGTCTGCACCCAGTTTGCCTTCTTCTTCACCGCTGGTGGCAATGAAACGAATGCTGTACTCGGTAGGGATATTCTTTAAGCGTTCCGCCAGTTCCAGCATCACGCCCACGCCCATCGCGTTATCGTCGATGCCTTGCAGCGTCAGGCCGCCAAGATTGTTTTCGACATCCGCATCGCTGTGCGGCGCGTAGGTGTCGAGATGCGCCATCACGATAATCTGCTGGCTGGCTTTGCCTTCGTGCGCGGCGATAACCGTGCTGCCGGTAATTTTGTGCCAGTTCTGACGCTTATCTTTGGTGGTGTACAGAAAGCGGCTATTAAAGGTGCGAATGTCGCTTTCATAACCCATCTGCGCAAACTGCTGGCGCACGTAATCCGCTGAGAGCATTTCAGCTGGGCTGCCGGTCATGCGGCCGGGAAAATAGGTGGCGATATAACGGGCTTGCTGGTTGGCAATGGCACCAGTGGGAACCGATGCGGCAAAGGCAGACGCCGTAAAGCATGCGCCTAACGCCAGGGGAACAAGGCGGCGGCACAAGGCGGAAAACATAGAGTGTCCTTACAGTGGGGATCAAATAATCACGGCATAGTATGAAACTGTGACTGGGCTAACACAATTTCATTTCGTCCTAATCAGGCGAAATATCACGCATTAAGCATTTTTTTGCATTTGTATTTCTGGCTTGTTATTCCATTGCGGAACTACTCATTCCTTTTCGTAATTTCATTTGCTCAGAGCCTCCCCCTATAGTCCCCCTATGCTGAATGTGAATGAGTTGTAGCGCCGTGGATTATTTGCCTCTTTTTGCCTCGCTGAAAAACCGTCCGGTTCTGGTTATCGGCGGGGGCGATATCGCTGCCCGAAAAATCCTGCTGTTACGGCGGGCCGAGGCAAATGTGCGCGTCGTCGCGCGCCAGCTCTCTCCTGAACTGGCAGAACTGGCCAATCAACAGTCGATTGAATGGCTGGCGACCGAGTTCGACGAAGCGCAGATAGACCCGGTGTTTTTGGTGATTGCCGCCACTGACGACAGCGAACTTAACCAACGCGTCTTTGCGGCGGCGGATGCCCGTCAGCGCCTGGTGAACGTGGTGGATAATCAGCCGCTGTGCTCCTTCGTCTTCCCGTCAATCGTCGATCGTTCTCCGCTGCTGGTGGCGATTTCCTCCAGCGGAACCGCTCCGGTACTGGCGCGTCTGCTGCGGGAGAAAATCGAAGCGCTGTTACCGACTAACCTCGGGCGTATGGCGCAGGCGGCGAGCTACTGGCGACATCATATTCAAACGCGTTTGCACACCACGGCCGAGCGCCGTCGTTTTTGGGAACGCGTGTTTACCGGACGTTTCGCCAGCCTGATGGTTGCAGGCAATGAAACCGAGGCCCATCAGGCGCTGGAAGATGAGCTGAACCAGCCTGAGCGCCAGATTGGTGAAATCGTGCTGGTGGGCGCGGGGCCGGGCGATGCGGGTCTGCTGACGCTGCGCGGTTTGCAGGTTATCCAGCAGGCCGACGTGGTGTTTTACGACCATCTGGTCAGCGAAGGTGTGCGCGAGCTGGTACGTCGTGACGCGGAGCTGATTTGCGTTGGCAAACGGGCGGGCACCCACAGCGTGCCGCAGCATGAAACCAACCGTCTGCTGGTGGAAGCCGCGCTGGCAGGCAAAAACGTGGTGCGCCTGAAAGGCGGCGACCCGTTCATTTTTGGTCGCGGTGGCGAAGAGTTACAAGCCGCAGCGGAAGCGGGCGTGCCTTTCCAGGTGGTGCCGGGCGTGACTGCCGCGGCAGGCGCAACGGCCTACGCAGGCATTCCGTTGACCCATCGCGATTACGCCCAGAGCGTGACCTTTGTTACCGGACATTACAAAGCCGACAGCACCCCGTTTGACTGGGCGCACCTGGCGCAAAGCCAACAGACCCTGGCGATTTATATGGGCACCATGAAGGCCGCCGAAATCAGCCAACAGCTTATCGCCCACGGTCGTGACAGTCAGACCCCGGTGGCGGTGATCAGCTGCGGCACGCGCGCCGATCAGCAGGTGATCGTCGGCACATTACAACAACTCGAAAGCCTCGCGAAAGACGCCCCGATGCCAGCGCTGCTGGTAGTGGGTGAGGTGGTGCAGTTGCATCATCAGCTCGCCTGGTTTCAAAACAACTTACAGCAGGAGGGGTTTAACTCTTCTGTGGTGAATCTGGCTTAGCTCTGGCTTATAAGGAATGGTTATGGACCATCAACGACTCACTCACCTGCGGCAGCTGGAAGCGGAAAGCATCCACATTATTCGCGAAGTGGCGGCTGAATTTTCCAACCCGGTGATGATGTACTCCATCGGTAAAGACTCCAGCGTGATGCTGCATCTGGCGCGTAAAGCGTTCTATCCGGGCACGCTGCCGTTCCCGCTGCTGCACGTGGATACCGGCTGGAAATTCCGTGAGATGTACGAGTTCCGTGATCGGACCGCCAAAGCCTACGGCTGTGAACTGCTGGTGCATAAAAACCCGGAAGGCGTGGCGATGGGCATCAACCCGTTCGTGCACGGCAGCGCCAAGCACACTGACATCATGAAAACCGAAGGCCTGAAACAGGCGCTGAACAAATACGGCTTTGACGCCGCATTCGGCGGGGCCCGCCGTGATGAAGAGAAATCCCGCGCCAAAGAGCGAATTTACTCTTTCCGCGATCGTTTCCACCGCTGGGATCCAAAAAACCAGCGCCCGGAACTGTGGCACAACTACAACGGCCAGATTAATAAAGGCGAAAGCATCCGCGTGTTCCCGCTCTCCAACTGGACCGAGCTGGATATCTGGCAGTACATCTATCTGGAAAATATCGAAATCGTTCCGCTGTATCTGGCGGCTCCACGCCCGGTGCTGGAGCGCGACGGCATGCTGATGATGATCGACGACGATCGTATTAACCTGCAGCCTGGGGAAGAGATCAAACAGCAGATGGTGCGTTTCCGTACCCTCGGTTGCTGGCCACTGACCGGCGCAGTGGAGTCGAACGCGCAGACATTACCTGAAATTATTGAAGAGATGCTGGTGTCCACCACCAGTGAACGACAAGGCCGCATGATCGACCGCGACCAGGCAGGCTCCATGGAGCTGAAGAAACGCCAGGGTTATTTCTAAGGAGCCGCCATGAACACAACGATTGCACAACAAATTGCCGACGAAGGCGGCGTGGAAGCGTATCTGCACGCCCAGCAGCACAAGAGTCTGCTGCGCTTCCTGACCTGCGGCAGCGTGGATGACGGCAAAAGCACCCTGATTGGTCGCCTGTTGCACGATACCCGCCAGATTTACGAAGATCAGCTCTCTTCGCTGCACAATGACAGTAAGCGTCACGGCACACAGGGCGAAAAACTCGACCTGGCCCTGCTGGTTGATGGCTTGCAGGCCGAGCGTGAGCAGGGCATCACCATTGACGTGGCGTACCGTTATTTCTCCACCGAGAAGCGCAAATTTATTATTGCCGACACCCCGGGCCACGAGCAGTACACCCGTAACATGGCGACCGGTGCATCCACCTGTGACCTGGCGATCCTGCTGATGGACGCGCGCAAAGGCGTGCTCGATCAGACCCGCCGTCACAGCTTCATCGCCACGCTGCTGGGTATTAAGCATCTGGTGGTGGCGGTGAACAAGATGGATATCGTCAACTACAGCGAAGAGACGTTTAACGAAATTCGTGAAGCCTATCTGACGTTTGCCGGGCAGTTGCCGGGTGAGCTGGATATCCGCTTTGTGCCCTTGTCTGCGCTGGAAGGCGACAACGTTGCCAGCCAGAGTGCAAACATGCCGTGGTACAGCGGCCCGACGCTGCTGGAAGTGCTGGAAACCGTTGAGATCAAACGCACGGTTGAAAGCCAGCCGCTGCGTTTCCCGGTGCAGTACGTGAACCGACCAAACCTCGATTTCCGTGGTTACGCGGGAACCGTGGCGTCCGGCACGGTCAGCGTCGGTCAGCGTGTGAAAGTGCTGCCGTCAGGCGTGGAATCTGCGGTAGCGCGGATTGTGACCTTTGACGGTGACTTGCAGGAAGCCGCGGCAGGCGAAGCCATCACCCTGGTGCTGAAGGATGAAATTGATATCAGCCGTGGCGACCTGCTGGTCGACGTGAACGAAACATTGCCTGCGGTGCAAAGCGCCAGCGTGGACGTGGTCTGGATGGCGGAACAGCCGCTCCAGCCGGGTCAGAGCTATGAAATTAAAATTGCCGGGAAGAAAACCCGGGCGCGCATTGACCGGGTTCAGTATCAGGTAGATATCAACAACCTGACCCAGCGTGAGGTGGCGAATCTGCCGCTGAACGGTATCGGGCTGGTGGATGTCACCTTTGATGAACCGCTGGTGCTCGACAAATATCAGCATAATCCGGTGACGGGCGGCCTGATCTTTATCGATCGTCTGACGAACGTGACCGTCGGCGCAGGCATGGTTCGCGAACCGCAGCAGGACACGGCGGTTGCGGGCAACAGCGATTTCAGCGCCTTTGAACTCGAGCTGAATGCGCTGGTGCGCAAACACTTCCCACACTGGGGCGCACGCGACCTGCTGGGAGGCAAGTAATGGCGCAGCATGACGAAAACGTCGTCTGGCACCCCCATCCTGTAACACAAGAGCAGCGCGAACAACTCCACGGTCACCGTGGGGTTGTGCTGTGGTTTACCGGGCTTTCGGGCTCGGGTAAATCAACGGTGGCGGGCGCGCTGGAACAGGCGCTGCATCAGCATGGCGTCAGCACTTATCTGCTGGATGGCGATAACGTTCGCCATGGCCTGTGCAGCGATTTGGGCTTCAGCGATGACGACCGAAAAGAGAATATCCGTCGGGTTGGCGAAGTCGCCAACCTGATGGTGGATGCGGGTCTGGTGGTGCTCACCGCCTTTATCTCGCCGCACCGTGCTGAAAGGCAGATGGTGCGCGACAGAGTCGGTGCTGGCCGGTTTGTGGAAGTGTTCGTCGACACGCCGCTGTCGGTGTGTGAAACCCGCGATCCGAAGGGGCTGTACAAAAAAGCCCGCGCCGGAGAACTGCGCAATTTCACCGGGATTGATTCGGTTTATGAAGCGCCGGAAAAGGCCGAAATTCACCTTGATGGCGAACAATTGGTAACAAATTTGGTTAACCAATTATTAGACCTGCTGAGACAGGGCGATATTATCAGATCCTGAGACCAGGCCGGTTTTCCGGCTAGTCAGGAAACAGGATTTGATATGCGCAATACCCAGAACATTACCATTACTCGTACAGAACCCATGAGTACCGAAACCGAAGAGACCACCTGGTCTTTACCCGGCGCGGTCGTGGGTTTTGTTGCATGGCTATTGGCGCTGGGTATTCCTTTTTTGTTTTACGGCAGCAACACGCTGTTCTTCTTCCTCTACACCTGGCCTTTCTTCCTGGCGCTGCTGCCCGTATCCGTGGTTATCGGCATTGCGCTCCATTCGCTGATGAACGGCAAACTCCTCTACAGTATTGTGGTGACACTGATAACAGTCGCGGCGCTCTTTGGCCTGCTGTTCCTGTGGCTATTGGGTTAGCCGTGGGCGGAAGTACGTTCGTTTCTATTGAGGCCTACGACTCAACGGGCAAAATGTGGTACATTCCCCGCGATATGCGGCATCGTCCGCAGGCCAGGGTAGAGCACTCCGGCAAGTTATGGGATGATGATGCCGTTTTTCAGGGGGCAGGATGGGTAAATTAACACTGCTATTGCTGGCATTAGTGGTCTGGCTACAGTACTCGCTGTGGTTCGGCAAAAATGGTCTTCATGACTACAGTCGCGTCAACGATGACGTGATGGCTCAGCAGGCAACAAACGCCAAACTTAAAGCGCGCAACGATCAGCTTTTCGCCGAAATTGACGATCTCAACGGCGGTCAGGAAGCTATCGAAGAACGTGCTCGCAACGAACTCAGCATGACTCGCCCGGGCGAAACGTTTTATCGTCTGGTGCCGGATGCGTCTAAACGCAATCAGGGTCAGAATCAGGGTTCGGGGCAGAACAATCAATAAACTCAAGCCAGGATAACCGCATGGCAGCCAATTTTCCGGGCGTTTGCGCCGTGGTGCCGGCAGCCGGATTTGGCCGCCGTATGCAAACGGAATGCCCGAAGCAATATCTCTCAATCGGTAACAAAACGATTCTCGAACATGCGGTCGCCGCGTTGCTGGCGCATCCGCGTGTTGAACGCGTCATTATCGCCATCAGCGACGGTGACGCCCGCTTTCAGCAACTCCCCCTCGCTAACCACCCGCAAATCACCGTCGTCGAAGGTGGCTCCGAGCGTGCCGATTCCGTTCTGGCTGGCCTGAAAGCAGCGGGCGATGCGCAGTGGGTGCTGGTGCACGATGCGGCGCGTCCCTGTTTGCATCAGGATGATTTAGCGAACCTGCTGGCGCTGAGCGAAACCAGCCGCGTGGGGGGGATTTTGGCCGCACCAGTGCGCGACACCATGAAGCGCGCCGAGCCAGGTATTGCGGCGATTGCCCATACCGTTGACCGAAACGACCTCTGGCACGCGCTGACGCCGCAATTCTTCCCGCGCGAACTCCTTTTTGACTGCCTGACGCGGGCGCTCAACGAAGGGGCGACGGTGACCGATGAAGCATCGGCGCTGGAATATTGCGGCTTCCATCCCCAGCTTGTCGCCGGACGGGCTGATAATATTAAAGTGACTCGCCCGGAAGACCTGGCGCTGGCAGAATTTTACCTCACTCATTGCGGATTTCAGGAGCAGGCATAATGCGAATTGGACACGGTTTTGACGTACATGCTTTCGGTGGCGTTGGCCCGATTATCATTGGCGGCGTGCGCGTGCCTTACGAAAAAGGCCTGCTGGCTCACTCTGATGGCGACGTTGCGCTGCATGCGCTGACGGATGCCCTGCTCGGTGCGGCGGCGATGGGTGACATCGGCAAACTGTTCCCGGACACCGATCCGGCCTTCAAAGGCGCGGACAGCCGCGAGCTGCTGCGTGAAGCCTGGCGTCGTATTCAGGCCAAAGGCTATACGCTCGGCAACGTCGACGTGACCATCATCGCGCAGGCGCCAAAGATGCTGCCGCACATTCCACAGATGCGCGTGTTTATCGCCGAAGATTTGGGCTGCCATATGGATGACGTCAATGTGAAAGCGACCACCACCGAAAAGCTCGGCTTTACCGGCCGCGGTGAAGGCATTGCCTGTGAGGCCGTGGCGCTGTTGCACAAGGCTCGCCCATGATCATGTTCAATGATCTGACCTACCTGCACGGCAAGCCGCAGGGGCAAGGGTTACTGAAAGCCAATCCGGAAGATTTTCTGGTGGTCGAAGACCTGGGCTTTTCACCGGATGGTGAAGGGGAACAGCTGCTGGTACGCATCCTGAAAAATGGCTGCAATACCCGTTTTGTGGCCGATGCGCTGGCGAAATTCCTCAAAGTGCACGCCCGTGAAGTGAGCTTTGCCGGGCAGAAGGATAAGCACGCCGTTACCGAACAATGGTTGTGTGTCCGTCTGCCGGGCAAAGAGATGCCGGACTTAAGCAAGTTTGAGCTGGAAGGCTGCCAGGTGCTGGAGTACGCGCGCCATAAACGCAAGTTGCGCCTCGGGGCGCTGAAGGGTAACGCGTTTACCCTGGTGCTGCGGGAAGTCAGCAACCGTGAAGAAGCGGAAGCGCGTCTGCAAGCCATTGCTGAAAAGGGCGTACCGAACTATTTCGGCGCTCAGCGTTTTGGTCTTGGCGGCAGCAATCTGCTTGGCGCGCTGCGCTGGGCACAGAGCGATGCCCCGGTGCGAGATCGTAATAAACGCAGTTTTTGGTTGTCTGCGGCCCGCAGTGCGTTGTTTAATCAGCTGGTGAGCGAGCGTTTAAAAAAACCGGACTTTAATCAAGTTGTTGACGGCGATGCGCTACAATTAGCGGGACGCGGCAGCTGGTTTGTGGCAACGGATGAAGAGATGCCCGAGCTTCAGTCCCGCGTTGGTCATCGCGAGCTCATGATTACGGCATCGCTGCCGGGCAGCGGTGACTGGGGAACGCAGCGTGCGGCCCTGGAATTTGAACAGCAAACGCTGGCGGAAGAAACACAACTGCAGTCGTTATTGCTGCGCGAAAAAGTCGAGGCAGCGCGACGCGCAATGCTTCTTTACCCGCAACAGATGAGCTGGAACTGGTGGGATGACGTCACCGTCGAGGTACGTTTCTGGCTGCCGGCAGGCAGTTTTGCCACCAGTGTTGTAAGGGAACTTATCAACACAACAGGTGATTATGCGAATATTGCTGAGTAACGATGACGGGATCTACGCGCCGGGGATCCAAACCCTGGCGAAGGCCTTGCGTGAATTTGCCGAGGTTCAGGTTGTTGCACCCGATCGTAACCGCAGTGGGGCGTCTAATTCTCTGACCCTGGAATCTTCTCTCCGTACTTTCACTCTGGAAAATGGCGACATCTCCGTGCAGATGGGCACTCCGACGGATTGTGTTTTCCTCGGCGTGAATACCCTGATGCGTCCGCGTCCCGATGTGGTCGTTTCCGGCATTAACGCCGGGCCAAACCTGGGTGATGACGTGATTTACTCCGGCACGGTGGCGGCGGCGATGGAAGGCCGTCATCTTGGCTTCCCTGCGCTCGCCGTTTCGTTGAATGGGCATAAGCATTACGACACCGCTGCGGCGGTGACCTGTTCCATTCTGCGAGCGCTGGCTCGTGAGCCGCTGCGCACCGGACGTATCCTCAATATCAACGTACCAGACCTTCCACTTTCGGAGATCAAAGGTATCCGCGTGACGCGCTGCGGCAGTCGTCATCCGGCCGATACCGTTATTCCGCAGGAAGATCCGCGCGGCAACACGCTGTACTGGATTGGGCCGCCGGGCGATAAGTGCGACGCCGGTCCAGATACCGATTTTGCCGCGGTGGATGAAGGCTATGTTTCCGTCACGCCACTGCACGTTGATTTGACCGCTCACAGCGCGCAGGAGGTTGTCTCCGGCTGGCTGGAGCGTGCAGGAGTCGGTGTGCAATGGTAAGCAAACGCGTACAAAGCCTGCTCAATCAACTGCGTAACCAGGGCATTCTGGACGAGCACGTGCTCGATGCCATTGCTCAGGTGCCACGCGAAAAGTTTATTGATGAAGCCTTTGAACACAAAGCGTGGGAAAACGTCGCGCTGCCTATCGGTCAGGGGCAAACCATTTCGCAGCCCTATATGGTGGCGCGAATGACCGAACTGCTTGAGCTGACGCCGGAGTCACGGGTGCTGGAAATTGGCACCGGTTCGGGCTACCAGACCGCTATCCTTGCGCATCTGGTGCACCACGTCTGTTCCGTTGAGCGAATTAAAAGCCTGCAATGGCATGCGCGACGTCGACTCAAGCAGCTTGATTTACATAATGTTTCAACTCGCCACGGCGATGGATGGCAAGGATGGCATGCAAGAGCGCCATTTGATGCCATTATTGTCACGGCGGCGCCGCAGGAAATTCCGGTGGCGCTCATGTCGCAGCTGGATGAGGGCGGCATTCTCGTTTTACCCGTGGGCGAGGAACACCAGGTTCTGAAGCGTGTTCGTCGGCGGGGAGACGAATTTATCATCGATACCGTGGAAGCGGTTCGCTTTGTGCCTTTGGTCAAAGGCGAGCTGGCGTAATACAGGAGTTTTCTTGTTTCTTTCGACGCATCTTTTGGCGTAGGGTGAGCACACTTTTTTTGTGTGATTTAACGTCGACTTTCACGGTTTTTAAGTCACTGGCAGTTAACATATTCCTGGGGGATAAATGAGCGCGGGAAGCCCAAAATTCACCGTTAGTCGCGTTGCGGCTTTATCACTGGTTTCACTTTGGCTGGCAGGATGCACGACGACCAGCAATGCGCCTGCTCCGGTCAGTTCCGTGGGCGGCTCTTCGTCCAGTACCGATTCCGGAATGTTAATTACGCCTCCGTCGTCTATGAGCACCACGACTCAGACGGCACCGCAGCCGCAGCCGGTACAAACCGCGCCGGTTCAGACCGCACCTGCTCAGCCGCAAATTCAGTCCGCTCAGCCGGTCGCGACGGCGCAGCCAACCGTCCAGATTGTGGATGGTCATGCTGTCTACAACCGCAAATACGGTGACATTCCAAAAGGTAGCTATGCCGGTGGCAGCACCTATACCGTCAAACGCGGCGACACGCTGTTCTATATTGCCTGGGTTACCGGGAACGATTTCCGCGACCTGGCGCAGCGTAACAACGTCGCTGCCCCGTACGGTCTGAATGTCGGTCAGGTCCTGCAGGTAGGTAATGCTTCCGGGCAACCGATCACCGGGAATAACGCCGTAGCACAGGCTAGCGAGCAGGCCAGTACCGCCTCGCCTGGAATAGTCTCAAATCCTGCACAAAATTCCTCCGCAGTGGTTGCGTCTCAACCAACAATTACGTATTCTGAGGATTCAGGTGAACAAAGTGCTAACAAAATGTTGCCTAATAATCAGCCTGCGACTACGGTCACAGCGCCTGTTACGGCACCTGTTGCGAGCACTGCCCAACCGACTGCAAGCAGTACGTCTACCAGTTCGCCAATCTCCTCCTGGCGCTGGCCGACTGACGGCAAAATCATCGAAAACTTTAGTGGCGGCGATGGCGGCAACAAAGGTATCGATATTGCAGGCAGTAAAGGACAGGCTATCGTCGCGACCGGAGATGGACGCGTCGTTTATGCCGGTAACGCACTGCGCGGTTACGGTAATCTTATTATCATCAAACACAACGATGATTACCTGAGCGCCTACGCCCATAACGATACAATGCTGGTCCGGGAACAACAAGAAGTGAAGGCGGGGCAGAAAATCGCTACCATGGGTAGCACCGGAACCAGTTCAACACGCTTGCATTTTGAAATTCGTTACAAGGGGAAATCCGTCAACCCGCTGCAGTATTTGCCGCAGCGATAATTTGGCGAAACAACCGTGAGGTGTGTTTCGTCCAGGGATCACGGGTAGGAGCCACCTTATGAGTCAGAATACGCTGAAAGTTCATGATTTAAATGAAGACGCGGAATTTGATGAGAACGGAACAGAGTCTTTCGATGAGAAAGTCTTAGTAGAAGAGGAACCCAGTGATAATGAAGTAGCTGAGGAAGAGCTATTATCGCAGGGTGCCACACAGCGTGTGCTGGATGCGACTCAGCTTTACCTTGGGGAGATAGGTTACTCCCCACTGTTAACAGCCGAAGAAGAAGTTTATTTCGCACGACGTGCTTTGCGTGGTGACGTAGCGTCCCGCCGCCGGATGATTGAAAGTAACTTGCGTCTGGTGGTTAAAATTGCTCGCCGTTACAGCAATCGTGGTCTGGCTTTGCTGGACTTGATTGAAGAGGGCAATCTGGGGCTGATTCGTGCTGTCGAAAAATTCGACCCAGAGCGCGGATTCCGTTTCTCGACCTATGCAACCTGGTGGATTCGTCAGACCATTGAACGGGCAATCATGAACCAAACCCGTACGATTCGTCTGCCAATTCATATCGTCAAAGAGCTCAACGTTTATCTGCGTACCGCGCGTGAGTTATCCCACAAGTTGGATCACGAGCCGAGTGCAGAAGAGATTGCTGAGCAGCTGGACAAACCGGTTGATGACGTAAGCCGTATGCTGCGTCTCAACGAGCGCATCACCTCGGTCGACACCCCACTCGGTGGCGATTCCGAAAAAGCGCTGCTGGACATCCTGGCCGATGAAAAAGATAACGGCCCGGAAGACACCACGCAGGACGATGACATGAAACAAAGCATCGTCAAATGGCTGTTCGAACTGAACGCCAAACAGCGTGAAGTGCTGGCACGTCGTTTCGGTTTACTGGGGTATGAAGCGGCAACGCTCGAAGATGTCGGCCGTGAGATTGGCCTGACTCGTGAACGCGTTCGCCAGATTCAGGTAGAAGGTCTGCGTCGCCTGCGTGAAATTTTGCAGGGACAAGGTCTGAACATCGAAGCGCTGTTCCGCGAATAAAACAGTCCGCGAGAAAATCAGTTTCTATCCAGAAAGGCCCGTCATGACGACGGGCCTTTTTCTTTTCTGTTTTCGCTACGCCTGTGCAGTCTCGTGCAGGTGACGCCAGATAATCTTTGCTCCCTGCCGCTGAAATATCACCGTTGACCAGCGCGTCGTGGTCGCTTGTCCTGGCAGGGTTTGCTTTTCTGTATAACGCAGTGCGGCACCTTCCGGCCATTCAGCCAGCAACTCAATGTTCTCGACCACAATTTTTAGCCCGGCTCGTTTCCCGCCCTGGGTCTGAAATAACTGACAAAGGGCGGCATAGTCAAGGCTGGCCCCGCCGGGTGTAACCATTGTAAAGTCGTGGCTAAAACGGGAGAGCAGGGCCTCGATATCTCCCTCGCCCCGGCCCAGACAGTCTTCAATAGCGATATGGGCATCTATGATTTCGTTTATCCAGGGATTCATGGTTTGTCCTTTTGCAGGTGAAAAATAACGTTGTGATTATCGAGCCGCAGCGCACTAAATACTGGCAGCAGGGTGATCCCGGCGGCGACAAAAAAGGTCCAGCGCCAGGCGTCCGCTGACGACAGCAGTGGCTGCAACGCACTTAACAGGCTGGCCAGCAGCGTCGCGCCAATCAAGAAACTCAACTGGCGATTAATATTCCACAGCGCGCTGGCATCCGGCATAGCGTGTCGGGTGATATTGATAAAGGCGCTGCTCTGCGCGGTACTGCTGCACAGGCTGCCCCCCGCGCCCATCAAGGCAAAAATAACGACCAGCAAACCGTGTGGCATAGCGGGCGTGACGACAGTCAGACAGATAATCCCCATCCCCTGAAGCAGGCAACCAACGATAATCAGCGGGCGCGGGCCGAGGCGATTAAAGTATTTACCGGTAAAGGAAATCGCCACAAACGACGCTATCGACCAGGGCAGCATTAACCCACCCGCTGCGGCAGGGGTCATCTGTGCGACGGTTTGCAAATAAAACATGCCGATGATACTGACGCCGATAAACATACCTGGCACACAAAGATAGACCAGCATCGCAAAGCGCAGGAGCGGATCTCGCAGTAATGAGAGATGCAGAAAGCGGCCTGATTTTGCCGGAGCCGGTTCGTCTTTCAGCCACAGCCAGGCGAGCATTAGCGTCACCAGCGCCACGGGCAGAGTCGCAAAGAAAATCCAGCGCCAGCTGAGTGACTGGACCAATATCCCCCCTAATGCGGGAGAAAATGCCGGGGCCAGTAACGCGACCAGCATCACGGCCGCAGAAATTTTGGCCCGCTCATGGGGTTTGAACTGTTGCCAGGTTAGCGCCTGTCCGACAGGGATCAACAAACCCCCGCCCAATCCCTGGATCACTCGCCAGGCTATCAGCCCTGAGAGTGACTGCGAAAAGCCCGCCGCCGTTGCGGCAAAGGCGAAAATGAGCAGTGACAAAATAAACAACCGGCGCGCACCAAGCACGCGGGTCAGTCGGGCGCTGAAAGGGATAATCAGCGTCAGCCCGACAATGTAACCGTTGCTGACCCATGCCAGCGCTGACGCAGAGGTGTGTAAAGTTGTGGCCATTGCCGGGAAGGCGACGCTGGCGATAAACATGTTGATGAGGTCGAGAAAAAAGCCCAGCAGATACACCGTGGCAACTTTGTTGCGATACGTCATTCGTTATCCTCCAGAAGGAGCGCTACTGTAGCGATGTCTGGGAAGGGGATAAACGACGTAAACGACGATATACTGTCAAAATAATTTTGACAGTAATGCGGAGAGTTATGCTCAATTTACAACGTGTCACGCTGTTTGCGGCAGTCGTCGACACCGGCAGTTTTACCGCCGCGGCAGCCGCAATGGGGCTGACCAAAGCGGTCGTCAGTTTCAACGTCCGGCAGCTAGAGAATGAGCTTGGCGTCACCCTCCTGTTGCGCTCCACTCGACGGCTGACGCTCACGGAAGCGGGCAGCGTCTTTTATCAGCGCGGTGTTGAATTGCTGAAAGCGGCGGAAAATTTGCAGGATGATGTACGGGGCAGCCACCTGGGATTAAGCGGTGAACTGCGGATTACCAGCACGCCTGAATATGGCTCGCGAGTGGTTATCCCGGCACTGGCGCGGTTCAGTCAGCTGCATCCGGCCCTGCGAGTGCGACACGTAGCGTCGTCACATCATGCCGATTTAATTTCAGAGCGTTTTGATGTCGCTGTTCGCCTCGGCGCCCTGGCAGATTCGCACTATCGTGCGGCGCAGATTTCCCGGTTCTCGATTGTGCCTGTTGCGTCCCCGGCGTGGTTGGCGAAAAACCCGGTCACTTCGCTTAAAGCACTTGCTCAGGCTGAATGGATTATTCATGAGCGTGTGCAAAATGCACTTTCGTGGCAGCTGAAGGATGCTCACGGCAAAAATGTGTCACTGGAAATAGAAAAAAGTGCCCGACTGTCAGCCGACAGTGCACAGGCGCTGCTGGCTTTTACGCTTGCCGGATGCGGTGTGGCGCTGTTACCGGAATGGCTGGTGCAAACGGATTTGGCAGAAAACCGGCTGGTGCAGATTTTACCGGATTATCATTTCCCAACGCAGGGGGTTTACGCCGTGTATCCGGATGCCCGGCATGTGTCGGCGAAAGTGCGGGCGTTTATCGATTTCCTGCGCGAAAGCGTGGGCGAATAAAAAAGCCGAAAGCATCACGCTTTCGGCTCTTGTGTCGGTCATGGCGTCGACCGTCTTTTCTGTAAGGCGTTACACCAGACTTTTCAGGCGGTAAATCCACTCCAGCGCCTGGCGCGGAGAGAGTGAATCCGGGTCGAGATTCTCCAGCGCTTCAACGGCGGGCGACGTTTCTTCCGGTGCTGAAAGCAGTGACATCTGCGTGCCATCGACCTGAGTCGCCCCCGCACTTGGCGACAGGCTTTCCAACTCGCGCAGTTTCTGGCGCGCACGCTTAATCACCTCTTTCGGCACGCCAGCCAGCGCGGCAACCGCTAAGCCATAACTCTTGCTGGCCGCGCCGTCCTGCACGCTGTGCATAAAGGCGATAGTGTCCCCGTGTTCCAGCGCGTCGAGATGAACGTTGGCTACGCCTTCCATTTTCTCCGGCAGTTGCGTCAGCTCGAAGTAGTGGGTGGCAAACAGCGTCATGGCTTTGATGCGATTGGCCAGGCTTTCGGCACACGCCCACGCCAGCGACAGCCCGTCGTAGGTCGAGGTGCCACGGCCAATTTCATCCATCAGCACCAGGCTTTGCTCGGTGGCGTTATGCAGAATATTGGCCGTTTCTGTCATTTCGACCATGAACGTCGAGCGACCACTGGCCAAATCGTCCGCCGCGCCAACGCGAGTGAAGATTCGGTCGATCGGGCCTATTTCCACCTTCTGTGCCGGAACGTAGCTGCCAATGTACGCCAGCAACGCAATCAGCGCAGTCTGGCGCATATAGGTACTTTTACCGCCCATGTTTGGACCGGTAATGATCAGCATGCGACGCTGCGGAGACAACGTCAGCGGGTTGGCAATAAACGGCTCATTCAGCACCTGCTCGACTACCGGATGGCGACCTTCGGCGATGCGAATACCCGGCTTATCGCTGAAGGTTGGGCAGGTGTAATTCAGGGTATATGCCCGCTCGGCCAGGTTCACCAACACGTCGATTTCTGCCAGCGCCGCAGCGCTCTGTTGCAGGTCCGCCAGATGCGGCAGCAGCAGGTCGAACAGCTCGTCGTACATCTGTTTTTCGAGCGCCAGGGCTTTGCCTTTCGACGTCAGAACTTTGTCTTCGTACTCTTTCAGTTCCGGAATGATGTAGCGTTCAGCGTTTTTCAGCGTCTGGCGGCGAACATAATGGATAGGCGCCATATGACTTTGGCCACGGCTAATCTGGATGTAGTACCCGTGCACGGCGTTGTAGCCGACTTTCAGGGTATCGAGGCCCAGACGTTCCCGCTCGCGGATCTCAAGCTTATCGAGATAGTCGGTTGCGCCATCGGCCAGTGCCCGCCACTCGTCGAGTTCGGTGTTATAACCCGGTGCAATGACGCCGCCGTCGCGAACCAGTA
>Ga0079104_1001362_pt1 | contig 16673 bp, 2 predicted proteins | sample MedtruBG_FD_76829 | JGI IMG/M metagenome (GOLD analysis project Ga0079104, IMG submission 76829) | Root nodule microbial communities of legume samples collected from California, USA - Medicago truncatula BG | ecosystem: Host-associated > Plants > Roots > Nodule | place: USA: California...
CAGAACAAGTTACAAATATAAATACTACAAATTACTATAAGCAAGTATGGACAGAAGTAGAACTAGATAATCAAGTAAGTGTAGAAGATTTATCTAAAGTAATAGTCAATTTTGAAAGCAAAGATAATAATATAAATTTATCTAAATTTTATAAGAATGTAGTAATTATAAGAAATGGATCTAATTTTAAAGTTATTGATGAAAATTCGTATGAGATAAATTCTAGTAACCAAGAAGATTATATTAAGGTATTTAGCTTAATAAATGCTAAATATAAGAAAATAGATGCAATTGTTCATATGTGGCAAATCGGAAGAGGCATCGATTTAACGAATAAGATACCGGATGAAAATGAAATAAATTGGAATTTAGAAACTGGAATAGACTCAGTATTTTACATTGTAAATGCACTTGTAAAGAGTAGAGTTAAATTTAATGGTAGATTTGTTGTAATGGGGAAAAACGGCAATGGAGGTATTGATGCCTTAGATGAGGCTATTGTAGGATATGCTAAATCATTAGGAATAATAATACCAAGTTTATCTATGAACATAATATATTGCGATTATATGGAAAAATCCAACAAGGATATCGAAGAGATTATAGCATCAGAAGTTGAATGTCATGGTGTAAATGTAAAAGAAGAAATAAAATATATTAAAAATCAAAGATATATAAAAGAGTATAGAAATATACAAATTGGATCTAGTGATACTGTTAATTTAAAGAAAGATTCTACTTATTTAATAACAGGTGGAATGGGAGCACTAGGAATGCACTTTGCTAAATTTATATCCGAAAATATTAATGCAAATGTAGTATTATTAGGTAGATCAGCGTTAGATGAGAAAAAGAAAAACAAATTATCTAAATTAGGAAAGAAAGCTGTTTACTATCAAGCTGATGTAAGTAGTTTACAACAGATGGAAAGAGTGGTTAGTGAAGTAAGAAATAAGTATGGTCAAATAAATGGTGTTATACATACTGCAGGAATAGTAAGTGATAAATTCATAGTTCAAAAAACTATAAATGATTTTCATAATATAATGTCTCCTAAAATACAAGGAACATTAATTCTTGATTATGTAACCAAAAATGATGATCTTGATTTATTTATGTTATTTTCTTCAACTTCATCTATTCTTGGAGATTTTGGACAATGCGATTATGCAATTGGCAACAGGTTTTTAGATGGGTATACGCTATATAGAAATAAATTAGTTGAGAAAAATAAAAGAAAAGGACGAACAGTTGCTATTAACTGGCCACTATGGAAAGAAGGCGGAATGCACCTTGGAGATAAAGCAGAAGAAACTTATTTAAAATCTTCCGGAATGCAGTATTTAGATAATGAAACAGGATTAAAAATATTTAGGGATGTTTTAAACAGTGATGACAATTTAATTATGGCTATTATAGGAGATAGTAATAAGGTTAATCAAATTGTTAGAGGAAAGAACCAAGAACAAAGTAACTCCTTAGAAGTTAAAAAGCCTAATAAGGCTAGTAAAGTTATAAAAATTAAATCCGATGAAAAAATGAGTTTAAGCACATTAATCAATATGGATTTAAAGCTTATAATAGGTGAGATTTTAGGAATTGATTCTGAGAAAGTTAATATTAATGAAAATTTTAATGATTTAGGATTTGATTCTGTATTTTTAAAGAGTTTTTCTGAAATTATAAATGATAAATATTCAATAGATACTATGCCAACAATATTCTTTGACTATAGTAATATTGAAGCTCTTACTGGATATCTTATTAAAGAGCATAATAATGTAATAACAGATTATTATAATAAATTATTACAAAGACAAGATGAACAAGAAGAAGAAATTTTAGAAGAGGAAAATAATAATATAAGTACCGATGTTGTAGTTTACGGTAGCTTACAATCCCTTAAAGAAATGGCTAAAGAGTATAAGGTTCCTACAAAGACAAATAAAAACAGCATTGTAGATAGAAGAGAAGATGTTGCAATTATAGGAATGTCTGCAATTATGCCGAAATCTAAAAACTTAAATGAGTTTTGGGAACATATAAAGAATGAAGAAAATCTTGTTACTGAAATACCATTAAATAGATGGGATTGGAGAAAGTATTACGGAGAAAACATTAGTGATAAAAACAAAGTAAACTCAAAATGGGGAGCTTTTATTGATGATGTAGATAAATTTGATGCTAAATTTTTCAATATAACTCCCAAAGAAGCGAATTTTATGGATCCCCAACATAGACTTTTCTTACAGGTATGCTGGTCAGCATTTGAAGATGCAGGATATAAAATGTCTGAATTTTCAGGAAAAAGTGTAGGTGTATATACAGGAGTTCAATATGATGATTATAGAGAATTTGTTGAAAGTATTGGAGAATCTCATGGAATGATGGGAACAGGAAATACTCATTGTATGATTGCCAATAGAGTTTCATATTTATTTAATTTTACGGGACCAAGCGAGGCAATTCATACTGCATGTTCAAGTAGTTTAGTATCAATAAACCATGCTGTTAAAGCAATACAAAATGGAGAATGTGAAGTTGCATTAGCAGGAGGAGTATCATTAATGTTAACTCCAAATAACTATGTAACAGCAGGAAAACTTGGAATATTATCATCAGAAGGAAGATGTAAAACCTTTGATAAAAGTGCAGATGGTTATGTAAAAGGTGAAGGTATTGGTGTTATTTTATTAAAGCCATTAAGCAAAGCAATTGAAGATAGAGATTATATATATGGAGTTATAAAATCAACAGCTGTTAATCATAATGGAAAGGGAAATTCACTTACAGCTCCAAATTCAGTAGCTCAATCAGAGTTATTAATAAAGGCTTATGAAGATGCAGGAGTTGATAATAGAACTATAACTTATATAGAAGCTCATGGAACAGGAACAGAATTAGGAGACCCGGTTGAAATAGAAGGATTGAAAAAAGCATTTAAGGAAATCTTCAAAAAGAATAATGTTAGCTTTGACGGAAAACCATACTGTGGAATAGGAACTGTTAAAACTAATATAGGACATTTAGAACCGGCAGCAGGTATTGCAGGAGTTATAAAAACATTACTGTCATTTAAAAATAAAACAATTCCAAGCGTTATTAACTTAAAGGAACTAAATCCATATATAAATTTAGATAACACGCCATTTTATATAGCAAATGAAACTAAGTACTGGAACAGACTAATTGATAGCTCAGGTAATTACATTCCAAGAAGAGCAGGAGTAAGTTCTTTTGGTTTTGGAGGAACTAATGCACATGTTGTTTTAGAAGAGTTTGAAAATAACATTTATAATAATACAAATAATAATATAAATGAAAACTTATTTATATTATCTGCGAAAAATGTACAAGCACTTAAGACTTATGCTAAAGATTTATATGATTTCCTTCTTAAATATTCTGAAATAAAAATAGAAGATGAAAATATAGATTCAGAAATCAACATAAACGACATAGCATATACATTACAGTTTGGAAGAGAAGAAATGCAAGAGAGACTTGCTATAAAAGCTTCAACATTGAATGAACTTAAGAATCAGTTATTATCTTATTTTAGTGGGGATACAGGTATGGAAGGTATATACACTGGAACTGTAAATAAAAATAATAATTTTGAAGTAGAAAGTACAGTTTATAACACAAATAACTTAGATATTATAGCTAATAAGTGGGTAAGCGGCGGCAAGATAAAATGGAATTTATTAAATAGAGATAAGAAATTAATACGTGTACCATTACCAACATACCCATTTGCTAAAGAAGAACATTGGGCTAAAAATAACAATAAAAAAGTAATTGCTGATAATAAAGAGGAGTTACTGATGAGTCTACTAAAAGATATTGAAAATGGTAACACTGACATTAATAATGGTAATAAATTAATGGAGGATATTTTAAATGGGTAATGAAATAACTAATAGAAAGAATATTTTAAAGATGCTAAAGGATGGCATTATTACATCTGAAGAAGCATTAGAAATACTTAAAAATAATGTACAAATTAATGCTGGCATTGGAATTGCTTTGTATGGTACTGAATGGACTAAGTTAGATGGTCATGCTAATGAGGAAATTTCAGAAGTACATGAAAATATAATTATTTTTGACTTAAATGAATCTTTATATGATTGTATTAACTCAAGTGATTGGTTCAAAGGCAAAGTGTTTTTAGTAACACCGGGAGAAGAATTTAAAGCTGAAGATCAAAATAAGTATAAATTAAATCCTAAAGATGATGACAGTTACATTAAACTTTTAAATGAGTTAGAAAAAGTAGAGTGTGATGTAAATAAGATAGTTTACTTTTGGGCTAAGGATTATAAAAAAATGGACAAATCAGCTGAGAGTAGGCTTGATGAAAGCGTATATTCTATATTTAATATGAGTAAGGCTATTATGAAGAATAGAAAGAAAAATGCTGGATATGTAGATATAGTATATGCATATGAGTTTGACAATAATTTAAATCCATTTTATGGGGCAATTGATGGATATTTCAAAACACTTCAACTTGAAAATCCGGCATTTAGATGTAAAACTGTAACTATTGACTTAAATTCTATCAGCGATAAAGATGTAAATGAAATAATTATAAAAGAAGTAAATCAACTAAATAAAGATGAAATGCAGGTATATTACGATTCTAAACAAAGATATGTGAAACATATGCAAAGAATTAATGAAGAAGAAAATACAGATTTAGCGATAAAGAAAAATGGAGTATATATAATAGCGGGTGGACTTGGCAATATTGGATATCAATTGGCTTTAGATTTTGTATCTAAAGCCCCCGTGAACTTAATTTTACTTGGAACAAGCCAACTAAATGAAGAAAAATTAATAAAACTTAGAAATTTAGGTTCACAAGCTGAGTATATTAGTGTTGATATATCATCTAAAGAAGAGGTTTATGATTTAGTAAATAAATCATTAGAAAAGTATGGACATATTAATGGATTTATTCATAGTGCAGGAGCTTACGATAATGCTTTTTTATTAAAAAAAGATGTAAATAAGTTTAAAAAGGTTATTTCTTCAAAGGTTTATGGAACTGTAAATATGGATGAGGCATTGAAGGATGAAGATTTAGACTTTTTCATATTATTTTCATCTACATCAGGTGTATTTGGAAAAGTAGGACAAGGAGATTATTCTTATGCAAATAGCTTTTTAGATAATTTTGCACTAAGTAGAAATGAAAAGGTGAAAAATGGAATAAAAAAAGGAAGAACTGCTTCTATAAATTGGCCATATTGGGAATTAGGTGGAATGGCAGAGGAAATAACAACAGACGAAAGACAAGCATATGTAAATGAAGCAGGAATACAAGGGTTGAAGCCAGTTGATGCAATGAATTTTTTTTATGAGGATTGCTTAAAAGGTTCAAAAGGTCAATATGTTGTATTTTATGGAGAAAAGGATAGAATATATGAATACTTCGATGAATATATCATTAAAAATATAAAAGAAGAAAACTTAAAAAATAATATAGAAATAGAAGTTAATGAAAATTATAAAGTAGATAACTCAGAGTTATTAAAAGAGAAGACAGAGGAATTCTTAAAACAAATGATTTCAGATGAAATTGGCATTGATACAAGTAACATTAATCTAGAAGCTAGTTTTGAAGACTTGGGAATAGATTCTATTATTATAAACCACTTTAATGCTGAATTAGAAAAGAGAATAAAACAAGTTCCTAAAACTATATTATATGAATACTCAAATATAGCAGAACTTACTGGGTACTTTATTAAAAATCATAAAAAAGATTTAGAGAGTATGTTTAATTTAGACGTTAAAAAGGTTGAAAAGCCAAAAGTTGAAATTAAACCTGTTGATAAAAAAACTGTTAACATTAAAAAAAATGAAAAGGTAAAAGAAGTTACTAAATTTATAAAAGAAGAAATATTGGAAGATGACATTGCTATTATAGGTGTAAGTGGAAGATATCCAATGTCTAATAATATAGATGAGTTTTGGAATAACCTTGTATCGGCAAAGGATTGCGTTACTGAAGTTCCAAAGACACGTTGGGATCATTCTAAATATTATGATGCAAATAGTGCTGAAGTAGAGAATAGCGGTAAGACTTACTGTAAGTACGGAGGATTCTTAGAGAATATAGATAAATTTGATCCATTATTTTTTAATATGTCTCCAAGAGAAGCTGAACATATAGATCCACAGGAAAGACTATTTTTAGAAGTTGTATGGGAAACTATTGAGGATGCAGGATATACTAGAGAAAGTCTGAGAAAGAATACAAATGGTGATAAAACTAGTAATGTAGGTGTATTTGTAGGCACAACAACATATCAATATGATTTCTTAGGGCTAGAAGAATGGAGTAAGGGTAATTATATAACTCCAATAACTCATCCGTGGTCAATAGCTAACAGAATTTCATATATATTTAATTTTGATGGTCCAAGTATTCCTATCGATACTGCTTGTTCATCTAGTTTGTCAGCTGTGCATTTTGCCTGTGAAAGTTTAAAAAGAGGAGATTGTAAAGTAGCTGTTGCTGGAGGTATTCATTTATATTTACACCCATATAAGTATATTTCTATGGCTCAAATGGGAATGTTCTCAAGAACAGGAAGATGCAAAGCGTTTAGTGATGATGCAGATGGTTTTGTACCAGGTGAAGGAGTAGGAGCATTACTTTTAAAACCATTGAAAGATGCAATTAAAGACGGAGATTATATATACTCAGTAATAAAAGCTACTGCAGTAAATCATGGAGGAAAAGTTAATGGATATACTGTTCCAAATCCTAATGCACAAGCTAAAGTTATAGAAAATGCAATTGAGAAAGCAGGCATAAATCCAAGAACAATGGGATATATTGAAGCTCATGGTACAGGAACAAAATTAGGTGATCCCATTGAAATATCAGGGCTTACAAAGGCATTTAGAAAATATACGAAGGATAATCAATATTGTTCAATAGGGTCAGTAAAATCTAATATAGGTCATTTAGAGTCAGCAGCAGGTATCGCAGCTATTACAAAAGTACTTCTTCAATTTAAACATAAGAAATTTGTACCTTCACTACATTGTGAAAAAACAAATCAAAATATAAATATTGAAGAAAGTCCATTTAAAATTCAAAGGACATATGAGGATTGGATACCATATTCTGATACTAAAAATGGGGAAACAAAGGTATATGCTAGAATAGCAGGAGTAAGTGCCTTTGGAGCTGGAGGAGCTAATGCCCATGTGATTTTAGAAGAATACAATAATAATGATATTAAAGAAAATAGAAATGATGAATCACAAGTAATAGTATTGTCAGCTAAAAATGAAGAACGTATGCGTGAATATGTTCAAAAATTCGTAACTATGTTAGAAGAAAAAGCTAAAGCATTAGAAATACCTTCATGTGTAGATGTAATATCTGAAAAAACAAAAGAGAGAATCGAAAACATGGAAGATATTAATGATGACACTATTATAAATTATACAAAAGATTTAAAAGAATTAGAAAATTTTGAAGCAATACTATTAGCAGATTCATTTAGAAGAATGGGTGCATTTTTAAGTTCTAATGAAAGTTATGACAAATATGAATTGAGAAGTAAGTTAGGAATTATACCACTATATAATAGACTTTATGATGCATTAATAGATATATTAATAAGACATAATTTCATAGAGATTGATAATGACAATTTAGTTGTAACAGAGCTTATTAATGATGCGAATATTGTTAAAGTTTTTAATGATACAGAAAAAGCTAAGAATGACTTTAATGAAACTCATAAGAGAATAGAATCATATACAAAATTAATGAAAACTTGTATAGATTCATATCCAATTGTTTTAACAGGACAAAAGGATTCTGTAGATGTTATGTTCCCTCAAGGAAAAGTAGATCTTGTAGAAGGTATATATAAAGGAAACAAAATAATAGATTATTATAATAAATTAGTAGCAATAACTGTAAGAAAGTATGTTGAGCAAAGATTAAACCAAGATCCTAAAGCGTATATTTCTATATTAGAAATAGGTTCAGGAACAGGTGGTACAAGTATATTTGCATTGAAAGAATTACAAAAATATGCAAAGAATATAAAGTATTATTATACCGATATTTCAAATGGATTAGTTCAATATGGAAAGAAAGAATTTAAAGAATATACCTTTGCAGAATTTAAAGTTTTAAATGTAGAAGAAGATGCTAACAAACAAGGCTTTAATAGTAACAGTATAGATCTGGTTTTTGCAACTAATGTATTACATGCAACAAAAGACATAAAAAATACATTATTAAACATTAAAGAAGTATTACAGAAAAATGGAGTGTTAATCATTAATGAATTTACATCTCTTGGTGATTTTTCAACCTTAACATACGGATTAACTAAGGGATGGTGGCTATTTAAAGATGAGGAAGTAAGAATAAAAAGAGCACCATTATTAAGTATAGATGGATGGAAGAAATGTTTAAAAGAATGTAGCTTTGATGAAAATATTAGAGTGTTGTCATTACCAGATAAGTATAAAGAAGAATGTGTTCAAAATGTCATGGTATGTGAATTCAATGATTCAAATTCAGAAGAAAGTAAAAATGCAATAATAAAAGACTTTAATTTAAGAGATGCTGCATATACTTCTCAATTTGGAAGAGAAGAAATGGAAGAAAGGCTTGCATTAATAGTTAAAACACCAGAGGAACTACTTTCTAAGTTGAAATTATTTTTAAATGGTCAATTTGGTGTTAATGGAGTATATTCAGGCAATATAAAAGATAATAACTCTAAAAGTAATTTTTTACTTAAAGGGAAGGCAGGAAAGCAATTCTTAAGTGCACTATTAAAAGATAAACAATATGATTATGCTGCACAATTGTGGATACAAGGAATAGAGATTGATTGGAGTTTATTATATGATGACAATGAAGAGTTAAAACATATTCCTTTGCCAGTATATCCATTTGCTAAAAATCGTTGTTGGATAAATCAAGTGGAAGCTGATGATAAGATAAATTACACCATTTCAAATAAGTTAAATACTTTAGTAGACACCAATTTATCTACATTATCAAAATGTAAATATAAGAAAGAGTTTAGCGGAAAAGAATACTATATTAAGGATCACAAAAATGTGTTACCGGGTGTAGTTTATCTGGAGATGGTTAGACAGATTGCTTCTATAGCAAATGATAATATAGAAGTGAAGAAAATCAAAAATTTTGTGTGGAGTAATCCTATAGATTTCCAAAATGGACCAAAGAGTGTATATGTAGAGTTTTATCTTTGCAATAATGAGGGAGTTCAATTTGAAGTATATACAAAAGGAAATGATGAAAATAAAGTAATTAATGCAACTGGAATTTTACCAGAAGAGCAGTTTGTAGAAAAAGTTAGTGAAGTATATGATATAGAAACAATAATATCAAGATGTGATAATGCTATAGAAAAATCTAAGCAATATTACAATAGAATGGAAGAGGTAGGGAATGCCCCTGATAAGAGATTTAGAGGAATTACAGAGTTTTATTGCAATGAAAAAGAGGCAATAGCTAAGGTTGGTATAATTCCAGAATATGAATCAGATATAAAAGATTATATACTTCATCCAACATTAATAGATGGTGCTTTTCAAATACTTAATGCATTTGCTTGGTTTACTTTTAAGGAAGGTGAACCGATATATGTTCCATTTGCATTAGATGAGATAAATATAATTAAAGACTCGTTTGTACCAGCTTACTCTTATTTAAAATTAAATGATAATTTTAATAAGGATAATGAAGAAAGCATTACAAGTGATTTAATGATATTAGATGATAATGGAGAAGTAGTAGTTATTTTTAAAAATTTAACTTTTAGACAAATACCTAAAAAATACTTGAACTTATTAGATGAAAAAGAAAAAGTAAATGAAATTAATTATTATGAAAGATTCTTAGAGAGAAAAGAAATAAGCTCAGTAGATGATAATTATGGATTAGATAATTTAATCATATTTGATAATGGAAATGAACTTAAAAAGAAACTAAGCTATATTAATGAAAAGACCGAAATAGTAAATGTTAATTTAGGTGAGAATTTTAAAAAGATTGATACATTTAATTATGAAATAAATGCTACAAATGCAGAAGATTATAAATTGTTATTCGATCAACTTAATGAAGATAATATAGCGGTAAAAAATATAGTTCATGCATGGTCAGATGATAAATTTGCTTATGATATAGAAGTTTTAAATAACCAATTATCAACTAGTATATACTCTGTATTTAATACATGTAAGGAATTAAATGAATATAATAGCGAAAAAGTAAATATATATTATATTTACAGATATAGCAAAACAGTAACTCCTCAGTATGCTGCTATTAGTGGCTTTACAAATTCGCTAAAACTTGAAAATGCAAAGATTAATGTTAAGATTTTAGCATTTGATATAGAGTTAGAAAAATGGAATGAATATAAAATAGACAAGGTTCCACAAATATTAATAAAAGAATTAAGTAGTAATAATAATGATACAGATATTGATTATTCTAAAGAAGAACGTAGAGTACGCTATATAAGAAAAATGAATTTCAAATCTAAAAAAGAAAATAAAATTAAATTAAAGAAAGATGGCGTATATGTTATAACAGGTGGAATGGGTGGAATAGGAAAGATATTTACTCAATATTTACAAGAAAAATATGATGCTAATGTTATACTTTGTGGACGTTCAAAGTTAGATGACAAAATTAAATCACAGTTAGAAATGTATGCAAGCAATAACTCTAAGATTAAATATATACAATGTAATATATCAGATGAAAAAGATGTTGAAAGACTAGCTAATAGCATAACATTAGAATTTGGTAGCTTAGATGGTGTTATACATGCAGCAGGAGTAGTTAAAGATAATTTAATTGCAAGGAAAAATAGCGATGATATGAAGAAGGTATTAGAACCAAAGATTTATGGAGCTATTTATCTCAATAAGATTTTGAGAAAATTCAAGCCTGATTTTATAGCAATGTTTTCTTCAACAGCAGCTATATTTGGAAATGCAGGACAAACCGATTATTCCTATGCAAATGCATTTATGGATTATTATGCTGATCTTATCAAAGAGGAAGGTATGTTTAGGACTGCATTATCAATAAACTGGGGATTATGGAACAATGGTGGTATGAGACCAGATGAACAAAATGAAAAGTTACTATCAGATATCGTGGGTATTAAGGCGATGGAATCAGAAGATGGAATTGAAGCATTCGAAAAAGGAATTTTTGCTGATATCACAAATTTTGCTGTTGTAGCTGGAGATCATTCTAAAATTAAGAAAATACCAGTGTTTTATGAAGAGGTTAAACCAAATGCAGTTAGATTAGAAGAAAGATCGAGCAAAAGTGTAGTAACTAAAACATCTAATGTGAAACCATCTAATCCTAAATCATCTAGTGCTAAATCAATTAATGTAGTTAATGAATTTAAAAATGATGTATTTAAGATGATTTCAGAGTTATTAAGGGTAGAGATAAAAGATATAAGTGAGGATGAAGAACTAAATAATTATGGATTTGATTCTATAACATATACAAGATTATCTAAAATGTTAAATGATAAATTCCAATTAGACATATCTCCAGCACATTTCTTTGGATATTCAACTGTTAAAGTTATGATCGATAGAATATATAGTGATAATACACAAGTCATAGATAGTTTTTATAATTTAAATAGTAATGAAGAAGATAAAAATGAAGAAAAACCTGCTATTAATGAGATTACAGATAATAGTACTGTTAAGAAAAGAAAAATGAGATTAGAGAAAATAATTCCACCAAAATCTTTACAACCAGAAACTATTATAAAAAGAGAAGAAAGTGTATATGATCCAATTGTAATAGTAGGAATGGGTGGAACTATGCCACAATCTAATGATATTAATGAATTCTGGAGTAATATAGAACAAAATAAATCACTTATAACAGAAATACCGAAAGATAGATGGGATTGGAAAGAAATATATGGAGATCCTAATGAAGAGGAAGGTAAGGCAGATGTAAAATGGGGCGGATTTATGAAGGACATATATAATTTTGATGCAACATTCTTCTCAATGCCGCCGGTTGATGCTGAACTAATGGACCCACAAGAAAGATTAATGCTTCAAACTGCCTGGGCGACAATCGAGGATGCAGGTTATAAAGTATCTGATTTTTCAGGCACAAACACAGGTGTATTTGTAGGTATATCTAATACAGATTATAAATTACTTTTAAATAAAAAAGGAATTACAGAAATAATGCCATCTCAATCTTTTGTAGCTAATAGAATATCATATACACTTGATTTACATGGACCAAGTGAAACAGTTGATTCAGCATGTTCTAGTGCTATATTAGCAATTCATCGAGCAGTTGCAGCTATAGAAAGAAAAGAATGTGAATCTGCAATAGTAGGAGCAGTAAATGTAATTGCAAGTCCAGATTTATATATTCTAGATTGTAAATTAGGTATTTTAAGTAAGGATGGTAAATGCAAGGCATTTGATGAAAAAGCAGATGGTTATGTAAGAGGTGAGGGTGTTGGTGCTATCTTAATTAAACCATTAAGCAAAGCATTAGAAGATAAAGATCATATATATGCAGTTATAAAAGGATCAGCAGTAAGTTATGGTGGTAGGGGCGGAGCAATAAACGCACCAAATAGTGATGCGCAAGCAGAAGTAGTAGTTAAAGCAATAAATAATGCAGGTATAAATCCAAATCTAATAAAATATGTAGATGCTCATGGTACAGGCACATTATTAGGAGATGCAGCAGAAATTGATGGATTAAAGAAAGCATTTGAAAAATCAATGAAGAAGTATAAAACGGATAAACACTATTATACAGGTATCGGTATTGGATCTGTAAAAACAAATATAGGTCACTTAGAAGCAATGGCAGGAATGGCAGGAGTATTCAAGGTTGTTATGGCAATGAAAAATGGTGTAATACCAGCTTCTTTACATTTTGAAAAACTTAACCCATATGTAAACTTAAAAAATAGCCCATTCTATATAGTTGGTAAAAATACGGTATGGCCTACATCATATGACGAAAATAATAATATTATTCCAAAATATGGTGCTGTAAGTTCATTTGGTGCAGGTGGTACTAATGCACATATAATTTTTGAAGAATATGTGGAAAATAAGGGATTAGAATATGTTACTGAAGAACCACAAGTATTTATATTGTCTTCTAGAGATAAATCAAGATTAAAAGATTATGTAAGTAAAATGATAAATTATTTAGATAATAACGATACATCAGTACATGGGAAAGAAGATAAATATAACTATTTGAACTTACTTGAAAAAGAAGTAAAGAAAAGTTTAGCATCTATACTTTTAATTGAAGAAAGTGAAATAGATAGAGAGAGTAGTTTTGAAGAATATGGAGTAGATTTTATGGTCTTTTCAAAATTGCTAGAAGTAATTTCTCAAAAATTAAAAGTAACAATAAGCGATATACAATTTAGTGAGTCTAGTAGCGTTAAGTTCATAAGTGAACATATTATTGAAAAGTATGAACAAAATGTTAAAGAGTATTTAAGAATTGAAATTACAGATATCGAAAGTAAAAAGTTAAATTTAGCGCAAATTGCTTATACATTACAAATTGGAAGAGATTCAATGAATGAGAGATTAGCAGCTATTGCATCAACCGTAGAAGAATTAAAAATGATTTTAATAAAATACATTAATGAAGAAAAGAATATTGAAAATCTATATGAAGGAAATGCTAACGATAAAGAACAATTAGGGTTAGGACTTTTTGATGAAGATGAATGTAAAAATATAATCAAATCATTAATTGATGATGCTAAACTTAACAGGATAGCTTACTTATGGAGTAAGGGCATTGATATTGATTGGACATTAATTAATAGAGAAAGTACTTTAAAGAGAATTTCATTGCCAACATATCCATTTGCAGAAGATAAATATTTAGTTAAAGATCATACAGACAATGAAGAGATGTTGTTACAGGAAGGTGAGATAGCAGTAGGAATAGGTGATGATAAACTAGATGATGAAGAATTAATGAATATGTTACGTAAAGTAGAAAAAGAGAAGTATATTAGTGAAGATATATTAAAAAAAATATAAAATTATAAATTAATGGGAAGACTCTTTAAACTATTCAATGAAATAAATTTCCATATAAGTAAAAGATATCTGTGGGCTTATTTGAAAAGAATAATTTAATAGTTATAAGTATTAAATCAAAGATAATAAGAATAAGCCCGATCTTAAATAAAAGATAATGGGAAACCTTATAATTAAAGTTAGAACAGTATTTTAATAAGGGGGGATATATTGATGGATGACTTTAAAAATAAAGTATTAATTGCGGTCAAGAATGGAGAAATTACAGCAGATGAAGCTTTTAAAATAATAAAGAATGCTCAAGAAAAAAAAGAAGATTTAAGAGACTATCAACTTGCAAAAATAGAAAAAACGATAATAGAATCTGTTGCGTCTATACTTAAATATAAGATTGAGATGATTAGTAGTGAAAAAGATATTAGAGAATTTGGATTTAATTCTTTTACACTAGCCAAATTTAAAAATGACCTTGAGAAGAAATTAAATATACAATTAGATTCTACTGCTTTTTTCAATAACTCAACAATTAGTTCTATATCTTCATATATATATATATATTATTTTGAAAAAAATTCAAATAAAATATCTAAAAAGTCTAACAATATAATTACTAAAATGGATAAATTAAATGAAAAGAGAAAGAGCGAGAAGAAAGTTGTTGGTAAGTATATATTAGATTATGAATCATGTTGTATATTAAACAACAGTCTAACAATTCCTAAAGAGCATATTGATGAGTTTTGGGCAAATACTAGGAAGCATAATGAAAAGAGGGAAATAAAAGTTAGCAATGTATCGAGTGAAATTTTAAATATGTTAAATGAATACGGAGCTAAATTTCAGCACTTATTAATAAAGATATCTACAGGTGAAAATATAGAGGTAGTTTCTGCAGGTCAAGGTAAGCCATTAGTTATTATCGCTGGGATAGGAGCAACAGCCAAGCTTTCATACAATCAAATAGAAAAATTTTATAATAAAAGACGAATAATTGTGATACATGTGCCAGGTACTGGATTAAGCGAAGGGATAGAAGATTTATCTTTAAATAATATAGCTAAAATAGTTATAGAGATATTAGGTCAACTTAAGGTAAAAGAACAGTTTTCAGTTATGGGATGTTCATGGGGAGCATTGATAGCTTTAACACTAGCTAAAAATTATGTTGATGAGATAGAAAAAGTTGTTTTAGTAAGTCCTATAGTTGACTTGAAAAGTCCAAATGAAAATGAATCAGCTGAAGAACATTTAGTAACTATTAATGAAGAGGTATATGAAGATTTTCAATCAATAAAAGATGGAGAAGAATTTTATCTAGAGTACTTAAAAAGTATAAGTGTGGATTCTATAGCAGTTGCAAATTATATGAAGTATTTCAATGAAGATTTTGAAGAATATTATTCGGTAAAAAATATTCTAGAAGATATTGATAAGGATGTTTTAATTATAAATGGAACTAATGATGTGTTGTGTGAAAAAAGACATTCAGAAATATTAAGAGAAAAATTAAAAAATAATATATGTAAAGATATAGAAGGTGCAGGTCATTTTTCACCATTGACACATAGTGATGAAGTTAACAAATTAATTGACAATTTTTTAAATATAAGTCAAATTTAGAATTATTAACAGAAATTAATTATACAAAAAATAATTTAAATGAAATTACATAAAAAAATGGTATAATAAGTATTATGGTGAAAAATAAACCATTTTCGCATGTATATGTAAAGTGTGGGGAAGTTGTTGACGTAATGATTAAATAGTAGATTGAAGGTGATTTAATTGGAAAAAGTAGCAGTAATATTTCCAGGGCAAGGATCTCAATATGTAGGAATGTCAAAATCTTTATACAATCAGTTTCAGATAGTAAGAGATACTTTTGAGGAAGCTAATGATGTACTTGGATTTGATTTGAAAAAAATTTGCTTTGAAGGTGGATTGGGTGAACTATCTAAAATAAAAAATGCACTGGTTGCTATACTAACATCAAGTGTAGCAGCTTTTAGGGTATATGCTAGTGAGGTGGGAATTAAACCGGAAATATGTGCAGGACATAGTTTAGGTGAGTTTTCAGCATTAACATGTAGTGGTGCTATGAAGTTTAGCGATGCATTAAATATAGTATATAGTAGAAGTCTTTTTGCACAGGAGTTAGCGGATGAAGGAAAAAATGCAATGACTATTATAGATGGCGTAGAATATAGAGTTATTGAAAAAGAATGCAAGAAAAAAATGCTTAGTGGAAAGTATGTTGAAGTATCATGTTTTAATGGTACGAATCAGATAACAATTTCAGGTGAAATGGATGCAGTAGAAGAAATTGAAGGTATAGCAATTGATTTAGGAGGAAACATAACTCCGTTGTTAAATGGGGTGCCGTTTCATTGTAAATTAATGAAACCAGTAGCAGAAAAGCTTAATGGGGAACTAAAAAAATATAATTTTTATAATCTTAGATACCCAGTTGTATCAAATTATACAGCAAAACCTTATAGGGAAAAAAATAGGATTGCAGATTTATTGACAAATCAGTTGACAAA
>Ga0079104_1001364_pt1 | contig 16656 bp, 9 predicted proteins | sample MedtruBG_FD_76829 | JGI IMG/M metagenome (GOLD analysis project Ga0079104, IMG submission 76829) | Root nodule microbial communities of legume samples collected from California, USA - Medicago truncatula BG | ecosystem: Host-associated > Plants > Roots > Nodule | place: USA: California...
GTCGTCAGCAGCTGTGGCTTAATTTCATTATAGTGCGCGATGGCGTTAACGACTGCATCCACCAGCTTGCCACGCTGCGTCAGGAACGGCTGGCCGGAAACCCACCACTCCACGGTATAGCGCAGCTCGTACTTTTCCAGCAGCGCCAGAACGCGGGCTTTGATCATCTCGTCGGTCAGTTCGGTGCTGAAGCGGAAGTTGAACTGGACGAAAAAATCGCCGGGAATGACGTTGTTGCTGCCGGTGCCCGCCTTCAGGTTCGCAATCTGCATGCTGGTTGGCGGGAAGAACGCATTGCCTTTATCCCACTCAATGCCCACCAGTTCGTTGAGCATGGGCGCCGCGCGGTGCACCGGGTTGTCGGCCAGGTGTGGGTAGGCAACATGTCCCTGAACGCCGTGAATGGTCAGATTGCAGGTCATCGACCCGCGACGGCCGTTCTTCACCACATCACCCACTACTTCGGTGCTGGAGGGCTCGCCCACCAGGCAGTAGTCCAGGCGTTCGTTGCGCGCCATCAGCGCTTCAACGACTTTTACGGTACCGTTGTGCGCGCTGGCTTCTTCATCGGAGGTGATTAAAAACGCGAGGCGATTTTTATGATTCGGATGCTGAGCAACGAAGCGCTCAGCGGCCACAACCATTGCCGCCAGCGAGCCTTTCATGTCTGCCGCACCGCGGCCGAACAGCATGCCATCGCGGATGGTCGGTTCAAACGGGGGGTTTATCCAGCGGTCCGCATCGCCGGCGGGAACCACATCGGTATGTCCGGCAAACGCCAGCGTCTCTCCCTGACCGCGCCATGCCCAGAAGTTCTGCGTATCGCCAAAGTCCATGTGCTCAACGGTAAAACCGATGGCACGCAGGCGCTCAATCATTAATGCCTGACAACCTGCGTCGTCCGGGCTAAGGGAAGGACGGCGAATAAGCTGCTGAGTCAGCTCAATGACCGGGCATGACATAGACTACACCTCAACGAAAAAGTCTGAATAAAGGGTTTCACTGAAACCCAGCAGCATAGGCTGCCCTGGCCTGTAGAGCAATGGGCGTTTGATGATTGCCGGCATTTCAAGCATCAGTTTTGCCGCGCTGTCGGCGTCAGTGATGCTGGCGCGCAGAGATTCATCCAGCTTGCGCCAGGTGGTGCCGCGGGTATTCAGCAGCGCTTGCCAGCCAAGCTCATCGATCGCGGTATGCAGAAATTCTGCATCAAGCCCGTCGGCACGGTAATCGTGGAAGCGATACTCCACGCTGTTTGCCTCCAGCCAGCGGCGGGCTTTCTTGATGGTGTCGCAATTTTTAATGCCGTACATCACAACCATGGTGAATCCTTTTGTTCTTATGAAGAGATAATGTTCAATTAATTCGAAGATATATCCTTAAGTGCAATATAACACATTCAGGAATTCTCTTGATTTACGATTCTCCTTAATTCAACGCACATCTGTACGCTGAATATTCTTTCATCATTTAAGCATAGATGTCCACCGGGTTTAAAATTCTAATGAACTCAGGGGGTAAATTAAATTTCAGCTGCTCGTAGGGTTATTTCAAATTATTGCTATCCGTCACACAAAATTTAACCCGTCACGTTCATATTTATCATAAATCCCTGACGGCAGCGGGTTACAATCACAGCAATTGGTCAGTTCGGCTTCACAATGATGATACATTTTCGTAGAATGCGCATAATAATAAGAGAGGTAGTTATGATTGAACGTGAACTGGGGAACTGGAAAGATTTTATCGAAGGTATGCTTCGTAAATGACATTCAGTAAGAATGCAAGAGCACTAAAATAAGTAAAATAACCATAGTGTGAATTAATCACACAATAAAAAGGCGGCCCTCAGGTGCCGCCTTTTTTATTTCACGCCGTTATTCCGGGCGCTCTTTCAGCGGGAAGCGGCGACGCACCAGCACAAAGAACAGCGGCACGAAATAGATAGCCAGAATCGTGGCTGAAATCATGCCGCCCATCACCCCCGTACCGACCGCATGCTGGCTGCTTGAGCCTGCGCCAGAGCTGGTTGCCATCGGCAAAACGCCAAAGACAAACGCCAGAGAGGTCATCAGGATCGGGCGCAAGCGCTGACGGCAGGCGTACAGCGTCGCCTCCATCAGGTCGTGGCCTTTCGCATTCATCTCATTGGCAAACTCGACGATCAGAATGGCGTTTTTCGCCGACAGGCCGATGACGGTGAGTAACCCCACCTGGAAGTAGACATCGTTTTCCAGCCCCCGCATCCAGGTTGCCAGCAGCGCGCCGATCACGCCCAGCGGCACCACCAGCATCACCGAGAACGGCACGGACCAGCTCTCATACAGCGCGGCGAGGCAAAGGAAGACCACCAGCAATGAGAGGGCATACAGGGCAGGGGCCTGCGCACCGGAGAGGCGCTCCTGGTAGGACATCGCCGTCCACTCCAGGCCAAACCCGGTCGGCAGCTGCTGCACCAGCTGTTCCATGATATCCATCGCCGTACCGGTACTGACGCCCGGCGCAGCTTCACCCACAATTTCCAGCGCGGAATAGCCGTTATAGCGCTCCAGGCGCGGCGAGCCGGTTTCCCAGCGAGAGGTGGCAAAGGCGGAGAACGGCACCATGCCGCCCGCGTTATTGCGTACGTACCAGCGGTTAATGTCGTCCGGGAGCATGCGGTATTTGGCGGCAGACTGAACGTAGACTTTCTTCACGCGGCCGCGATCCATAAAGTCGTTCACATAGCTGGAGCCCCACGCGGTTTGCAGCGTGTCGTTGATATCATCGATAGAGACGCCGAGCGCCTGCGCCTTACGCTGATCGATATCCACCTGCAGCTGCGGGCTATCGTCCAGGCCGTTGTGGCGCACGCGGGTCAACTGCGGATCTTTTCCCGCCAGGTCGAGCAGCTTATCGCGCGCCGCCATAAGGGCATCGTGCCCGGCGCCTGCGTGATCCTGCAGCTCCATATCAAACCCTGCCGAGCTGCCGAGGCCGCTGATGGCCGGTGGGCTGCTGGCAATTACGCGCGCTTCTTTAATATGGCTGAAGGCTTTGGTCGCCCGTTCGATAATGGCAAACGAGGAGCCCGTCTCGCTGTCGCGCTGGTCCCAGTCTTTCAGGCGCACGAACATACGCGCCACGTTCTGCCCGTTACCGCCCGGGCCGGAGCCGACGGTGGAAAAGACCGAGACAACGTTATCTTTCTCTTTGGTCTGGAAGTAGTTTTCAATCTTCTGCACCACCTTCAGCGTCTGCTGCTGCGTCGAGCCGCTCGGCAGCTGAACGGAGGTGATAAACATGCCGCGGTCTTCCAGCGGCAGGAAGGAGGTTGGCAGACGCAGGAACAGGAAGACCATGCCGCCGAGAAGCAGAACGTAGACCACCATCCAGCGCGCGCTGCGGTGCAGGATTTTCCCTACGCCCGCTTCATAGCGCGCCGCATTGCGGTTAAACATGCGGTTAAACCAGCCGAAGAAGCCTTTCTGGCCGTGGTGTTCGCCCTTATGCAGCGGCTTGAGGAGGGTCGCGCAGAGGGCCGGAGTCAGGATCATTGCCACCAGCACCGAGAGCACCATCGCGGAGACGATGGTGATGGAGAACTGGCGATAGATCGCGCCGGTAGTGCCGCCAAAGAAGGCCATCGGAATAAATACCGCCGAGAGTACCATCGCGATACCGACCAGGGCGCCCTGAATTTGCCCCATCGATTTTCGCGTTGCCTCACGCGGCGATAGCCCTTCCTCGCTCATGATACGTTCGACGTTTTCCACCACCACGATGGCATCGTCCACCAGCAGACCGATCGCCAGCACCATCGCAAACATGGTCAGGGTATTGATGCTGTAGCCAAAGGTGTACAGCACCGCGAAGGTGCCGAGGAGGACCACCGGTACGGCAATGGTGGGGATAAGCGTGGCGCGGAAGTTCTGCAGGAACAGATACATCACCAGGAACACCAGCGCGATCGCTTCAAGCAGGGTTTTCACCACGTCTTCTATCGAGGCTTTCACGAAGGAGGTGGTTTCGTAGGCGACTTTGTACTCAAGCCCGTGCGGGAAAAAGTGCGACAGCTCGTCGAGGCGGTCGATCACCAGCTGCGCGGTAGCCATTTCGTTCGCGCCGGAGGCCAGTTTGACCCCTAAGCCAGAAGCCTGATTACCGTTAAAACGGCTCAGGTAGTCATATTTTTCTGCACCCATTTCCACGGTGGCGACATCGCCCAGGCGCACTTCAGAGCCGTCCTGATTGACGCGCAGCGTGATATCGCGGAACTGCTCGGGCGTCTGGAGGAGCGACTGTGAGTTAATGGTGGCATTCAGCGCCTGGTTATCCACGGACGGCGTACCGCCCAGCTGGCCTACCGCAATCTGGGCATTCTGCGATTCGATAGCGTCGGTGACGTCTTTGGCCGTCATCTGCACGCTGTTCAGCTTGTCGGGATCCAGCCAGATGCGCATGGAGTACTGAGAGCCGTACGCATCGATATCCCCCACGCCGTTAATACGGCTGAGCGGATCCTGGATATTACTCGCCACGTAGTCGGCAATATCCTGTTTATCCATTGAGCCATCGGTGGAGACGAACGCGATGGTCAGAATATTGGTATCACCGGTTTTACGCACCGTGACGCCCTGGTTCTGCACGGCCTGCGGCAGCTTACGCAGGGCAGACTGCAGCTGGTTTTGCACCTGCTGCACCGCTTCGTCCGGATCCGTACCCGCGGTGAAGCTCAGGGTGACCGTGGCCTGCCCCGTAGCGCTGCTCTGCGAGGACATGTACATCAGGTTATCGAGCCCCGTCATGTTCTGCTCAATCACCTGGGTAACGGTATTCTCCAGCGTCTGGGCTGATGCGCCGGGATAGTTTGCCGTGACGCGCACGTTCGGCGGTGCGAGATCGGGGTATTGCTCAACGGGAAGTGATGTAATTGCCAGGACGCCCGTCAGGCATAACAGGATGGCAAGCACCCAGGCAAAAATGGGGCGATCGATGAAAAAATTCGCCATGAAAATGTGACCTCGTTTTGCAGCACGTCGTTGTTGTTTATTAGCCGCCTAACTTTAGCGGTTAGGCGGGGGGCAAACGTGGAGAAATAAAGGAGATAATGTAAATTATCATGCGCTTTCTCCTTTATTGTCAGTTCCCCGTCAGCCCTGCAGGCGTGCGGAACGTCACGCTGACCTGCGTCCCGCCGTTCTGTGGCTGTGAAAACTGCAGCGTTCCGCCGAGCCTTCCCGCGCGCTCGCGCATAATATTCAGCCCGTAATGTCCCGGCGGCTCGCTCGCGTCGCCAATGCCAATGCCGTTATCGCGGATGTTGACGGTGTGCGTGCCGTCCGCCGAGGTGATGCAGCTGACGGTAATCTCGCTCGCCTCGGCATGCTTAATGGCATTCAGCACCGCTTCACGCACAATCTGCAGCAGGTGGACCTGCTTTTGCGCGTCCAGCGCGAGCGACGAAAGCCGACAGTCGAGGATCAGTTTCGCCTTCGTCTGGTTTTGCAATCCGTCGAGCGACTCCTGCAGCGCGGCAGGAAGGTTGGCGTGATTGAGCGTCAGGCGGAAGGTGGTGAGCAGCTCGCGCAGCTGATGCCAGGCATTGTTTAACTCGCGGGAAAAGTCCGCGATGATGGTTTGCGCCGGGCCATTCTCTTGCGGCACCGCATGTTTTAGCAGCGTGAGCTGAATGCGCAGGTACGATAAGACCTGCGCCAGAGAATCATGCAGCTCGCGGGCAATGGTGGCGCGCTCCTCCATCAGCAGCAGCTGTTGATAGTGTTTCTGCCCCTGGTTGAAGTAGAGCCCGCGCCCCAGCATCGTCGCCACGCTTTTCATCAGGGGAAGCGATACGCTGCCGGTTTCGCTTTGCCAGCGCAGCTCGCCGTAGAGCGTATCCTGCATCAGCACCGGTAAACTGTGCAGCGTTGCGCCGGGCGATTCAACCCCTTCGCAGAGCTGCCAGTCGTCACTGGTGCGCAGCTCCAGATAATTCATCTGCGTATACTCATGCACAATCTGCAAAATATGCCTGAAGCAGTGGCTGTCAATCTGCCCGGTATTCAGCGCCTGAGAACAGGTGAAGAGCATTTCGAGCTGCTGATGGGCTTCATTCAGATGCTGCGTCTTTTCCGCTACGGATTGTTCCAGCGAGCGATAAAGCGTGTGCAGCTCCGCTGACATATGGTTAAACGCGCGGGAGAGCTGGCCCAGCTCGTTCGGCAGCAAAGTGTCAGGGGCTGGCGTCGAAAACTGGCCCTGTTCAATACGCTCGCTGGCCGCCACCAGGTTATTGAGGGGCAAAACCACCTGGCGTCGGATCCGCCGCAGCGTCATGGCAGCCAGCAGAAGAATACCGAGCCCGCCCGCCAGCGACATCAAAATCACCCGCTGAATTTTACGCTCGGTGTAGTGCTGAAGGGCCAGAACGAAGGCGTCAATGCGGCCAACAAAATCCTCAATGTGGTTCTGGTACCACAGGATGTCGCCGCTGGCGACGCGCCTGTCCATCTCCTGCCAGGCAAGATGAAGCTGCTGATAGCGCGCTTTGACGTCATCCGGCACATACCAGCGGCTCAGTTTCTGCAGGGCGGGCGCGCTCAGCGTCTGCTGCCATGTCTCGCGGTGCTCGGCGAGCGACGGGCTGGCGCGCTCCATTTCATAGCCAAGACGGTAGCTCTGCATGCGCAGCGAGCCCGCGATGTTGATCGCCTCGGCGTCGCGCTGGCTGCTGGCAAGCGTCAATAGCGCAAGGGTGCTGGTCAACGCGGACAGCACGATGATGGAAAAGAAAGCCCGAGCCAGGCTTGTGGAAACGGGTCGTTTAACGGTCACAAAACAGCTTCCTGAATAAAATTGATCTGCCACAGGTTCACTGGAGATAGTTTGGCTTTCTGGGCATTTGAACATTGCCTGACAACGCCACCGTGGGTAAATACAGTACTTATAGAAAGAATAAGGTTATTGAACCAAAAACAGGTGTCGTTATGAATCGTTTTATTATGGCCAACAGCCAGCAGTGTATTGGATGTCGTGCCTGCGAGGTCGCGTGTGTGATGGCGCACAACGGCGAACAGCATGTCCTGAGCGAGCACCAGTTTACCCCCCGCATTACGGTCCTCAAATCGGGTAGAAAAAATAGCCCCGTCACCTGCCATCACTGTGAGGATGCGCCCTGCGCGCGAAGCTGCCCGAATGGTGCCATCAGCAGGCACAGCGACAGCGTACAGGTGAATCAGCAAAAATGCATTGGTTGCAAAGCCTGCGTGGTGGCCTGTCCGTTCGGCACCATGGAGATTGTCGTTACGCCGCTGGATGACGGCAGCGTGAAGGCCTCGGCGCACAAGTGCGACCTCTGCCTGGAGCGCCCACAGGGCCCGGCCTGCATCGAAAACTGCCCGGCCGGGGTGCTCACGCTTGCCACGCCCGCCGCGCTGGACTCTCTCTCAAAAGCCCGCCGACGCCGCACCGCACGGCTGGAAGCGCAGCCCTGGCACAGCGACGCGGTGCAGCAGGAACACCCGCAAACCAGGCTGCAGCAGATGCATAGTACGCCAGCGCGCGGCGAGCCGGACAAACTCGCTGCGCAAGAACGCGCCTGCCATTTCAATGAGATTTACCTGCCGTTTCGCGCGGAACAGGCCCAACGCGAGGCGTCCCGCTGTCTCACATGCGGCGAGCACAGCATCTGCGAGTGGACCTGCCCGCTGCATAACCACATTCCCCAGTGGATCGCGCGCATCAAGGAGGGCGATATCGCCGGTGCGGTCGAACTCTCTCATCAAACCAACTGTTTACCGGAAATCACCGGCCGCGTCTGCCCGCAGGACCGTTTATGTGAAGGCGCCTGCACGCTGCGCGATGAGTCCGGCTCTGTGACCATTGGCAACATTGAGCGCTATATCTCTGACCAGGCGCTGGCGATGGGCTGGAGGCCGGATTTGAGCGGCGTTTCCCCGGTGAATAAGCAGGTGGCGATTATTGGCGCAGGACCGGCAGGGCTGGCCTGCGCGGACGTGCTGGTGCGCCGTGGGGTGAGCGTCACGGTCTATGACCGCCATCCGGAAATCGGCGGCTTGCTGACGTTTGGCATTCCGGCGTTCAAGCTGGATAAATCACTGCTCGCGCGGCGCAGAGAGATTTTTACCGCCATGGGGATCCGCTTCAGGCTGAACTGTGAGGTGGGCAAGGACGTCACGATGGCGCAGCTGCAAAGCGAACATGATGCGCTCTTTATCGGCGTGGGCACCTACCGCTCCATGAAGGCCGGCATTCCGCATGAAGATGCGCCCGGCGTCTATGACGCGCTGCCGTTCCTGGTGGCGAATACGCGGAACGTCATGGGGCTTGAGCCGACGGAGGCCGAGCCGTTTATTGACACCCGGGGGCTGAACATGGTGGTGCTCGGCGGAGGCGATACGGCAATGGACTGCGTGCGAACCGCTCTGCGACACGGTGCCGCGAAGGTGACCTGCGCCTATCGACGGGATGAGGCCAATATGCCCGGCTCGAAGAAAGAGGTGAAGAACGCGAATGACGAGGGCGCTGAGTTTGAATTCAACGTCCAGCCGGTCGAGCTGACGCTAGATGCCAACGGGCAGGTCAACGGTATCCGAATGCTGCGTACCGAACTGGGCGAACCGGACGCGCAGGGGCGTCGTCGTCCTGTTCCTGTCGCCGGCAGCGAGTTTGTGATGCCCGCCGATGCGGTCATTATGGCGTTTGGTTTTAACCCCCATGCGATGCCGTGGCTGGAGGCTCAGGGAGTGAGAACAGATGACTGGGGGCGCATTATCGCCTCCGTGGAGGGGCGCTATCGTTACCAGACCTCCAACCCGCAAATCTTCGCCGGGGGGGACGCGGTGCGCGGGGCCGATCTGGTGGTGACCGCCATGGCAGAAGGGCGCCACGCCGCGCAGGGTATTATTGACTGGCTTGGCGTTAAACCGGCAAAACCACACTAGCGTCGGCGGGCGACAAAGCGGGTTTCACGGCGTAGTATAAGCAGACTCATTTTGCCGTGGAGCCCGTATGACCCTGAAAATTGACGTGATCAAAGACAAAATTCTCTCCGAAAATTACTTTGTCCTGCGTAACATTACCTATGATTTAACGCGAAGAAACGGGGAAGTGATCCGCCACAGGCGCGAGGTCTATGACCGGGGCAACGGGGCAACCATTCTGCTGTATAGCCGCGAAAAGCAAAGCGTAGTGCTGATTCGCCAGTTCCGCGTCGCAACGTGGGTAAACGGCAACCCTGACGGACGGCTGATCGAAACCTGTGCGGGCCTGCTCGACGACGATGAGCCCGAAGTCTGTATCCGCAAAGAGGCCGTGGAAGAGACGGGCTTTGAAGTGGGTGAAGTTAAAAAAGTGTTCGAGCTGTATATGTCGCCGGGCGGCGTGACGGAACTCGTTCACTTCTTCATTGCGGAGTACAACGAGGCGCAGCGAACTCACCGGGGCGGCGGGGTTGAGGATGAAGATATCGACGTGCTGGAAATCCCATTCACTCAGGCGCTTGCAATGGTGAAAAGTGGGGAGATCAGGGACGGTAAAGCAGTGATATTGCTGCAGTACTTACAAACAACCGGCCTGATGAATACCGCCTTCGAACGGCAGTAGTTTATATTTCGGATAAATCTATCCGATAAATCCGATTGAGCAAGCCCGGTTGTAACACGAAGATACTGCCCAGTTTGACGTTTTCGCTTCCGGGATTGTGCCATTCATGCGCCAGTGCGTTTTTATTCTCCTCCTGTTTTGTGCGTTACCCGCGCCGCTGGCGTGGGCAGCACCCGCCCAGCAGTCTTTCTCTGACTGGCAGGTTACCTGCAATAACCAGAATTTTTGCGTTGCGCGCAATACCGGGGAACACCTTGGCCTGGTCATGAGCCTGAGCCGCAGCGCCGGGGCGAAAACGGATGCCACGCTGCGCATCGAGCTGGGAGGGCTGGACGCCCCTCCGGTGAAAGAGCCGGACATCGCCCCCCGGCTGCTGCTGGACAACGTGCCGATAAAACTGGAGCCACACCGCTGGCAGTTAACCCCCTGGCACCTGAAGACTGACGATGCCGCTACCATCACCGCGTTTTTGAAAAACATCCAGGAAGGTAACGCGCTGACCCTGCGCGATGGAAAACAGATTATCTCGCTGGACGGCCTGAAGGCTGCCCTGTTGTTTATCGATGCTCAGCAAAAACGCGTTGGAAGTGAAACCGCCTGGATTAAGAAGGGGGACAGCCCGCCGCTGAGCGTGCCGCCAGCTCCCCCACTGAAAGAGGTGGCGGTGGTCAATCCGACGCCGACGCCGCTGACGCACGATGAGCTGAATGACCTGCTGGATTACGGCACCTGGCGCATGAACAACAGCCAGTGCTCGCTGGACCCGAGCCGGCGCGAAGTGCGCGTCACTGCGCTAACCGACGACAAGGCGCTGCTGATCGTCAGCTGTGAAGCGGGCGCGTATAACACGGTCGATCTGGCATGGATAGTGTCGCGCAAAAAACCGTTTGCCGCCCGCAGCGTCAGGCTGCGCCTGCCGTTTACCCCATCCAGTGAAAGCAGCGACATGGAGCTGATGAACGCCAAATTCGACGAGAAAGCGCGGGAGCTGACCACCCTTGCATTAGGGCGCGGGATTGGCGACTGCGGCATCCAGACGCGCTGGCGTTTTGACGGCCAGCGCTTCCGTCTGGTGCGTTACGCAGAAGAGCCAAGCTGCGATGGCTGGAATGGGCCAGATGCCTGGCCCACGCTGTGGATCACGCGGTAGTTTTGCCGGGCGGCGGCTACGCCTTACCGGGCCTACGTTTCGGACCATGTAGGCCCGGTAAGCGTAGCGCCACCGGGCACGCTGGCCGCACTAGATCACGCTCAGCGCCTTCTCCACCACGTTCTCAACGGTGAAGCCGAAGTACGGGAACAGCTTGTCGGCAGGAGCCGATTCACCGTAACCGCGCATGCCGACAATCGCCCCCTTCAGCCCGACATATTTGTACCAGTAGTCGGCAATACCCGCTTCCACCGCCACGCGCGCCGCGACGTTAGAAGGTAGAACCGATTCCCGGTACGCCTCGTCCTGCGCGTCGAAGATGTCCGTTGAGGGCAGGGAAACCACGCGCACGGCGTGTCCTTCGGCAGTCAGCTTCTCTGCCGCCTTTACGGTGATCTCAATTTCGGAACCGGTCGCAATCAGGATAACGTCCGGCTTGCCGCCGCTGTCCTTCAGGATATACCCGCCGCGGGCGATATTTTTAACCTGCTCCGGCGTGCGCTCAATCTGCGCCAGATTCTGACGCGACAGGATCAGCGCAGTTGGGCCGGTATGCCGTTCCACCGCCAGCTTCCAGCCGACCGCCGCTTCTACCTGATCGCACGGGCGCCAGGTGCTGAAGTTTGGCGTCAGGCGCAGGCTTGCCAGCTGTTCAACCGCCTGGTGCGTAGGTCCATCTTCGCCCAGCCCGATGGAGTCGTGGGTGTAGACCATAATCTGCCGCGCCTTCATCAGCGCCGCCATGCGCGCCGCGTTACGGGCGTACTCGACAAACATCAGGAAGGTGGCGGTGTAGGGGACAAAGCCGCCGTGGTGGGCGATACCGTTAGCAATCGCGGTCATACCGAACTCGCGTACGCCGTAGTGGATGTAGTTCCCGGCGAAATCCTCTTTAAGCGATTTCGAGCCGGACCAGATGGTCAGGTTGCTCGGGGCCAGATCCGCCGAGCCGCCCAGCAGTTCGGGCAGGATAGGGCCAATCGCGTTCAGGGTATTTTGCGACGCCTTGCGGGTAGCGATTTTCGCCGGGTTGGACTGCAGGTTTTCAATCAGCGCCTGGGTTTTATCCTCCCAGTCTTCCGGCAGTCCGCCGCTCATGCGGCGGGTAAACTCGGCGGCCAGGTCCGGGTGCGCTTTTTTATAGGCGGAAAACTTCTCGTTCCATGACTGCTGCGCTTTTTCACCCGTTTCGCGGGCGTCCCAGGCTTTATAGATCTCTTTCGGGATCTCGAACGGCGGATGCTTCCAGCCCAGCTTTTGCCGGGTCAGCGCCACTTCCTCTTCGCCCAGCGCCGCGCCGTGCGCCTCTTCTTTACCCGCTTTGTTCGGCGAGCCGAAGCCGATGGTGGTGCGGCAGATAATCAGGGAAGGTTTATCCTTCACGCTCTGCGCTTCCTGTATCGCTTTTTTCACCGCCTCAGGATCGTGCCCGTCAATTTCATGCACCACGTGCCAGTGGTAGGCCTCGAAGCGTTTCGCCGTGTCGTCGGTAAACCAGCCTTCGGTTTCGCCGTCGATGGAAATGCCGTTGTGATCGTAGAAGCCGATCAGCTTGCCCAGCCCCAGCGTGCCCGCCAGCGAGCAGACCTCGTGAGAGATCCCTTCCATCAGACAGCCGTCACCCATAAACACGTAGGTGTAGTGGTCAACAATTTCGTGTTCCGGCTGGTTGAACTGCGCGGCCAGCGTGCGTTCGGCAATCGCCAGCCCGACGGCATTCGCCAGACCCTGGCCCAGCGGGCCGGTGGTAGTTTCCACGCCCGGCGTATAGCCAAGCTCCGGGTGACCCGGCGTTTTAGAGTGCAGCTGGCGGAAGTTTTTCAGCTCTTCAAGCGGCAGATCGTAGCCTGAAAGATGCAGCAGGCTGTAGAGCAGCATTGAGGCGTGGCCATTAGAGAGAATGAAGCGGTCTCGGTCATACCAGGTGGGATCGGTCGGGTTATGCTTCAGGAAGTCGTTCCACAGCACTTCGGCAATGTCTGCCATGCCCATGGGGGCGCCAGGGTGGCCGGAATTGGCTTTTTGCACGGCATCCATGCTGAGGGCGCGAATGGCATTGGCGAGCTCTTTACGGGACATAGTTCACTCCATGGCAAGGTTAAAGTTTGGCGGCAAGAAGGTCTTCAAGTTTGCGCTGATCGACGGCGAACTGGCGGATGCCGTCCGCGAGCTTGTCGACGGCCATTGCGTCCTGATTATGCTCCCAGCGGAACTCCGCTTCCGTCATGGCTTTGGGTTTTGGCAATACGGTTGAGGTGGGCACCAGCTTGCGGACCACCGTTTCGTCGCTGTCCTGCAGCTTTTTCAGCAGGTCAGGGGAGATGGTCAGGCGGTCGCAGCCCGCGAGCGCCAGGATCTGCTCGGTGCGGCGGAAGCTCGCCCCCATCACGATGGTTTCGTAGCGATGCTGCTTATAGTAGTCGTAGATATTACGAACCGATTTCACGCCCGGGTCTTCGTCCACCACGTACGGGTCCATCGGCTGCTTCGCCTGATACCAGTCGTAGATGCGCCCGACGAAAGGCGATACGAGGAACACGCCCGCTTCGGCGCAGGCGCGCGCCTGGGCAAACGAGAACAGCAGCGTCAGGTTGCAGTGGATCCCCTCTTTTTCCAGCACCTCGGCGGCGCGTATGCCTTCCCAGGTGGACGCCAGCTTGATCAAAATACGGGATTTGTCGATCCCCTGCTCCTGGTAAAGTTCGACCAGGCGGCGAGCCTTGTTAATGCTCTTTTCCCGATCGAATGACAGGCGGGCATCAACTTCGGTTGAGACCCGCCCCGGGATGCTTTTCAGAATTTCCGCACCGATATTTACCGCCAGTTTGTCGCTGGCCTCGGCAACCTGCTGCTCCTGAGTCCTGCCGCGCTGTTTGCCATAGGCAATGGCGTCATCGATCAGGTGACTGAAATGATCTAGCCCGGCCGCTTTCAGCAGCAGCGACGGGTTAGTGGTCGCATCCTCGGGCTGATAGTGCCGAATGGACTCGATATCGCCGCTGTCGGCGACCACGGTGGTGAATTGTTTGATGCCGTCTAGCTGGTTCATAAATAATTACTCCTTGGAAATAAAAGAGTTAGTCGAGTGCGTTAGTTCACACTTCTGCGAAAATCATGATGGACTTAACAAAAAAGCATAGCAGACGGGGGAGGCATTGCTTTCTGAGACGGGTAACATGGTTGTTATAAATTGATAACAATTTTTGCTCTGCAATGGTGAGAGTTTGGCAGCCTTCAAAGTTTAGACGGCCGCCTGCGGCGATACTATGCGGCACTCCGGGGTGTGCATAGGAACGTCAACATCACCCTTTTTGACCGAAACGTGAAAGGAATAACAAGATGGATGATCAGTTAAAACAAAGTGCCCTCGATTTTCACGAGTTCCCTGTCCCAGGCAAAATTCAGGTCTCCCCAACCAAACCCCTGGCGACCCAGCGCGATCTGGCGCTGGCCTACTCGCCGGGCGTGGCAGCTCCGTGTCTTGAGATCGAAAAAGACCCGCTCGCCGCCTATAAATACACCGCGCGCGGCAACCTCGTGGCGGTTATCTCTAACGGCACGGCGGTGCTGGGGCTGGGCAATATTGGCGCGCTGGCCGGTAAGCCGGTGATGGAAGGGAAGGGGGTTCTGTTCAAGAAATTCGCCGGTATCGACGTGTTTGATATTGAAGTGGACGAGCTGGATCCTGACAAATTCATCAACGTGGTGGCCGCGCTGGAGCCGACCTTCGGCGGTATTAACCTGGAAGACATTAAAGCGCCGGAATGTTTCTACATCGAGCAGAAGCTGCGCGAGCGTATGAACATTCCCGTGTTCCATGATGACCAGCACGGCACGGCGATCATCAGCACCGCCGCCATTCTTAACGGCCTGCGCGTGGTGGAGAAGAATCTCTCCGACGTGCGCATGGTGGTGTCCGGCGCGGGGGCAGCGGCGATTGCCTGTATGAACCTGCTGGTGGCGCTGGGCATGCAGAAGCACAACATTGTGGTCTGCGACTCCAAAGGGGTTATCTATAAAGACCGCGAGCCGAACATGGCGGAAACCAAGGCGGCGTATGCGGTAGATGACGACGGTAAACGCACGCTGGACGACGTGATCGACGGCGCGGATATCTTCCTCGGCTGTTCAGGCCCGAAAGTGCTGACCCAGGAGATGGTGCAGAAGATGGCGCGCGCGCCAATGATTCTGGCGCTGGCCAACCCGGAGCCGGAAATTCTGCCGCCGCTGGCGAAAGCGGTGCGTGAAGACGCCATTATCTGTACCGGACGTTCGGACTACCCGAACCAGGTTAACAACGTGCTCTGCTTCCCGTTCATCTTCCGCGGCGCGCTGGACGTCGGCGCAACGGCGATCAACGAAGAGATGAAGCTCGCTGCCGTTCACGCAATTGCCGAGCTGGCCCACGCCGAGCAGAGCGAAGTGGTGGCGTCCGCGTACGGCGATCAGGATCTGAGCTTCGGACCGGACTACATCATTCCGAAACCGTTCGACCCGCGCCTGATCGTCAAAATTGCGCCAGCCGTGGCCAAAGCGGCGATGGACTCCGGCGTGGCGACGCGTCCGATTCAGGACTTCGATGCCTACGTGGATAAGCTCACCGAGTTTGTCTACAAAACTAACCTGTTCATGAAGCCGATCTTCTCTCAGGCGCGCGCCGACGCAAAACGCGTGGTGCTGGCAGAAGGGGAAGAGGCGCGCGTGCTGCACGCCACGCAGGAGCTGATCACCTTAGGCCTGGCGAAGCCGATCCTGATTGGCCGTCCGAGCGTCATCGAGATGCGCATCCAGAAGCTGGGGCTGCAGATCAAGCCGGGCGTCGACTTTGAGATCGTCAACAACGAATCCGATCCGCGCTTCAAAGAGTACTGGAACGAGTACTACGCGATCATGAAGCGTCGCGGGATCACCCAGGAGCAGGCGCAGAAAGCGGTCATCAGCAACACCACGGTGATCGGCGCGATCATGGTTCATCGCGGCGAGGCGGATGCGCTGATCTGCGGCACTATCGGCGATTACCACGAGCACTTCAGCGTGGTGCAGGAGATCTTCGGCTATCGCGACGGCGTCCATACCGCCGGGGCGATGAACGCTCTGCTGCTGCCGAGCGGCAACACCTTTATTGCCGATACCTACGTCAACGACGATCCTACGCCGGATGAGCTGGCGGAGATCACCGTCATGGCGGCGGAAACCGTGCGTCGCTTCGGCATCGAGCCGAAGGTGGCGCTGCTGTCGCACTCTAACTTTGGTTCATCGAAATCCACGGCGGCCTGCAAAATGCGCCAGACGCTGGATCTAGTGCGCGAGCGCGCGCCGGAGCTGATGATTGACGGTGAGATGCACGGCGACGCCGCGCTGGTGGAGAGCATTCGTAACGAACGCATGCCGGACAGCCCGCTGAAAGGCTCGGCGAACGTGCTGATTATGCCAAACGTGGAGGCGGCGCGTATCAGCTATAACCTGCTGCGCGTCTCCAGCTCTGAAGGGGTAACCGTTGGGCCGGTGCTGATGGGGGTGTCGAAACCGGTGCATGTGCTAACGCCGATTGCCTCGGTGCGCCGTATCGTGAACATGGTGGCGCTGGCGGTGGTTGAGGCGCAGACGCAGCCTCTGTAATTAACCCTACCCCTCACCCTAACCCTCTCCCCTGAGGGGAGAGGGGATTTGTACTCCCTCTCCCTTTGGGAGAGGGCCGGGGTGAGGGGTAAGGGTTACACCCAGTCCCGAACCTGAATAAACTCCCTTAAGGCAGCCTCCGGGCTGCCTTCTTTTGGCTCAAAACTGTACTCCCAGCGCACCAGCGGCGGCATCGACATTAAAATCGACTCCGTGCGCCCGCCGGTCTGCAGGCCGAACAGCGTCCCGCGATCCCACACCAGGTTGAACTCCACGTAGCG
>Ga0079104_1001366_pt1 | contig 16645 bp, 16 predicted proteins | sample MedtruBG_FD_76829 | JGI IMG/M metagenome (GOLD analysis project Ga0079104, IMG submission 76829) | Root nodule microbial communities of legume samples collected from California, USA - Medicago truncatula BG | ecosystem: Host-associated > Plants > Roots > Nodule | place: USA: California...
CATGAGCACCAACACCACGCAGGCGCGTGGCCGCATCATGGACGTGGACTACGCGACGGAAACGGCCAACATGACCAGCAAGCAGATGCTGATGCAGGCCGGCACCTCGATGCTCAAGCAATCGAGCAGCATGTCGCAGCTCGTCATGTCCCTGATGCAGTAACGCTGAACCCGGGGCGGCTCCGGCCGCCCTCGCCCCTCCCCCACGCCCTGGCCTCCCACGATGGCGATCGACAAGGTCCCTTCCTCCGGGGCGTCTCCCTGGCCTCGCATCGGCAGCACGCCCCTCGTGCGGCCCCCGGCCGGGCAGGCCACGAACACCGCGGTGCCCGCGGTCGTGCGATCCGCCGAGATCGACCCGCTGCTGGCGATGCCCTCGCGCTTCGAGGCCCCGCCCACCCCCGCGCCCGCCACGCTCCACGGTGTCTCGGCCCAAGGTGTTCCGGTCGCCGTCGCTGGCCTCGTCAACGGCGGCCAGGGCCTCTCCCGCGGCGACGTGCTGCTGGTGCAGGTGCAGTCCACCACGCCCCGCCTCGAACTGGGCCTCTTCGACGTGATCGCCCAGCCCGTCGCCGGCCGCTCCGCGCTCTTCGACACCCTCTCCGCCCCGCCCCAGGAACCGCTGCCCGCGGCGATGCGCTCGGACCAGCTGGCGCTGCGCCAGCTCACGTGGCGGCTGCCCGAGCCGCTGGCACTCGCGACGCAATGGCGCCTGCTGGTGCTCGGCACCATCGCGCAGGCCTCGCCCGCGCACCCGCGCGCCTCGGCCACCACGCCGTTCACCGAACCGCCGCTGCAGGCCGCCGTGCGCGAGGCCACCCCGCCCCCGCTGCTGCCGATCCCCGACCGCTGGCTGTACCCCGCCTACGCCTGGGGCGGCCTGCACGCGATGCTGCGCGTGCTCGAAGCCGACAGCGACCCGCCCCCGCCGCCCCGCCGTCGCCAGGGCCGCTCGCTGGCCCTGCGCCTGGAAGTCGACATCCCCGGCATCGGCCGCATCGCCGTGCTCGTGCAACTCGCCGACGACGGCGTGCAGCTGCTGATCTTCGTCGAGGAACCCGACTCGCTGCCCCGCGTGCGCGACGTGCTGCCCGTGCTATCGTCCACCCTCGAACTGGCGGACCTCCAGCTCGTTCGCTGCCGGCTGGTGCAGGGGCAGCCCGCCCCGGCGCGGCCGCCGGTGCTGATGAACGAGTCGACGCCGGCGCCGGCGGCGGCATGGTTGTCACCGCCGCTGTTCCGGGCCGCGGCGGAAGTGATCGTGGTGTTTTCGGCGACGCTGGCACCGCATGGGGCGGATCCGGCGTTTCGGTGAGCCGCAGGGCCGGCTGCCCCGTCGGGGGCCTGCACCCGCAGCTTCAGCCGGAAGCGGGCCTCCCGGCCCTCACCGGGCAGTGCTTCCATCACGGCGAGGGTGGCTATCGCTTGCCAGCCCCCGCCTTCGCGAGCACCTCGGCCTTCACGGACGCGGCCGGCTGCGCGGTGTAGGCATAGCTCGCGGACGGCACCCAGTACGTCGCATCCAGCTTGTTGACGACCGCGTTGCTGCCGGTGCCCTTCTTCTGCGCGGCCGTCAGCAGGTCGCCTTCGACGAGCGCGGTGTCGTTCAGCAAGGTGCCCGTCTCGAAGAAGTAGGTGCCGCAGTCGGCCGCCGCGTATGCCGCCTCGGTGCACTTCGTCTGGTTGGCGACGGTGGACGAGATCGAGTCGCCGAAGGTCAATTGCGCCGCGGTCTTCGTGTTGCCGTTCTGGGCGATCTCGAGCACGTTGTTCTCGACATAGAGCTTCGACGCCGTGCCGATCTGCCACGCGACCGACCACGCGTAGTCGGGTGCGACGGCGGTGCTGCCCGACGTCGGCTTCAGCGCACCGGTCGAGTAGTTGTTGTAGACGTGGACCTTGCCGAAACGCACGCGCGGCTGGCGTTGCACGGTGTTCTCGTAGCGGTTGTGGTGCAGCGTCAGCGCCAGTTTGTCGGGGCCGTAGCCGAGCGCCACCGTGCCATCGGTGTAGCGGCCTGCGACGTCGATGCCGCCGATCAGGTGCGTCTTGTCGTGGTTGCGGAAGTGGTTGTACGAGACCGTCACGTGCGTGGCGAACAGCGTCACGTCGACCAGGCCGTCGTGGTGCTGCACCTTCTGCTCGGCCACGTTGAACGGTGCAGCCCAGCCGGGCACCGGCGGGTCCATCTTGTCGGGGCGGTCGCCGTCGTCCAGCGTGTTGCCGTCGATCCACACGTTGGTTGCGTTGAACACCGAGACCAGGTCGTACTCCGAGTTCCAGCGGCCGCCCTTGCGGGACGGGCACTGGTGCGGGCCCTGGTTGGTCGCCGCGTCGTAGACCCGGTTGCACAGACCCACGCCGAAGTCGGCGGTCGCGATGCTGAACGAATCCTTCGGGTCCCAGCTCGGGAACAGGTCGTACGAATCCGAGAGGTGCAGGTTGCGCAGCACGATGTTCTTCGCCTGGATGTGGTCCTTGACCAGCGTCCGGCCCGCGGCATCGACATCGCTCGTCAAGGTGGCGTCACCCAGGCGCAGGCTGCCACCGGTCAGCCCGGCATCGGTGCCGACACCGATGATCGAGGTGTTCGAGCCGACGCGCAACGCGATCCGCTTCGCCTGCTGCGCACCGAAACAGGCGCGCTGCCCTTCGAGCGTGAGCGAACCATCGGCCGCTTTCAGGGGCAACGCCGGCGGGCGGCCGTCGGCTTCCAGCGACTGCTTGATCCAGTCGTTCGGGTTGTAGGCCACCTTGTAGTCGGCATCGAACGCCGCGAAGCTGGTGTACGCGGTGACCGTCGGGCCGCACTGGGCCATGTACGCCTCCTTCGTCATCGGCGCGTTCGTGTCGTCGACGTTCAGGTCGATGCGGCCCTTCACATAGATGAGCTTCGGTGTGTTGTCGGGTGCCTGGGCCAGCGTGTCGGTGACGGCGCGGCCGTACAGCGCCCGCACCAGCTGGGCGCGAGTCTCGACGATGTGGACCACCGTGCCCGGCTGGTCGCCGCCGGTCACGGTGAAGGGGCCCCCGCCCACCGCGGCCGCGGCCCAGCCATCGGCCCCGAGCGAACTCAACGCCCCGGCGGGTCGGGCCACCGGCGGAGTGGACACGGCGTCATCGTCGCCTCCGCCACACGCCGCGAGAGCGCCCAGCGCACAGGTTGCGGCAAGGGCCGGACGCAAGGCGCGGACGGACAGGCGAGACAAGGGTCGGTTCATGGCGAAGGCCTCGGAGGAGTGGCTGCACAGGCAGCGGTGATGGCGAGCCGCGATGCGTGGCATCGCGGACACCGGGTCGCGTCCCGCGGTCCGGGACGGGAAAAACGGTCGCGCGGCGCGCGGACGTCAGGGGGTGCGGAGGGCGCTGCGGTGCGCCTGGAGGCGATGGCTTCCGGCACGCCACACGCGTCCCGGCGCCGACGTGGCGCTCGGCGTGGTGGTGGCGAAGGCTGCCGCGAGAGCGGCCATGTCGAGCATGTTCATCGTGCGGTCCCCTGTGGCACCTGCCCGGAGTCGTTGCCCCAGGTCAAGAGATGCGACATCGTATGACCGACCTCTCCGCCCTGAATGCGGGCAAACCCGCGAACTTTGCGCGGAATTTCCCGAATGGCGGTGGGTTTTCGGGTGTGCTTTGGCACGCCGACGCCAATCATCACCACGGTGGTACGACAACAACCGCCGCATCGGGAAGCGCCGGCGATCACCTCGGCCGAGCGTTCCGAGTTCCCCGCAACTCAACCCGGCTCGCTGCGACCGATGTACTGCAGCTGCCTGCGAGACGCTTCCAGCAGGTCCAGGACCTCGGCGACCAGCCGATCGTTCGCCTCGGTCGCCGCCGCGTCGGGCGTGGGCTCGGGCGCGGTGAGCAGGAGGTGGAACGGCAGGCCGGGTGACGGGTCCGCGTCAACACGCGGCACCTCGTCCACCAGGCCGCCGCGTGGCGTCGGGGGACGTTCGGTCAGGTCGATCATCGTGCCGACCACCCGCACCACACGGCCGGTGTCGTCGCGCTCGACCACACGGCCTCGTGACTGGAGCAGCCGGTAACCCGAGCCGTTGCTGCGCAGACGGAAGCGCGCTTCATAGGTCGGAGTGTCGCCTGCGCAGTGGACGCGCATGGCCTCGAGCATGGCCTCGATGTCGTCCGGATGGACACGACAGCGCCAGAAGTCCGTGCTGTCGGCCTCGTGCACCCTCGGGAAGCCGAGCCGCTCCTTCCAGCGCGGTGAGTAATGAACGGTCTCCTGCGGCGGACGCAGGTCCCACACGCCCAGGTCACCTCGTTCAATGGCCTGTCGCCACGCCGGCCCGGAATTCGACTGCAACTCCATGGGTCGCCATTGTCCGCGATGCCATAGATGCCGCAAGCACCATTGCCTTTTGCCTCGAGTGCCTCGCGCTGCAAAAGGCAAGACCAGACGCTGGTAGCGCTACGCCAAGGCCCGGCTGGCAGTCGACCTTGCCACTCGCGGTGGTTCACGCGGGCCGGGCGGCGAAACCGGCGCCAACTCCATCACGCGACGTGCCGTTGCAACGCGACGGCAAGCGTGGCGCCCACGTTCCGGACGAACACGTGGATACCATGGACACGTCCCCGCACCGCACCGGCGCGTGCCGCCTCCGCGAACCATGGTCGAACCGAATCCCGTCCTGCTCCTGCACCCCGGCACCTTCCTCTTCGCCATCTCGATGTTCGGTTTCCTGCTCGCCGGCATCTCCGTGAGCGCCGCCCGCGCCCTGCCCGGGCATCGGCCGGCCCTCTTGAACTGGAGCACGGCGATGGTCTGCGCAGGTGGGGGCTTTCTGCTCTACTTCCTCCGTGGCCATGCCCCCTGGTTCCTGACCTTCGTCGTGGCCAACGCACTGGTCGTCGGCTGCGGGGCGTACAGCCATGCTGCCTTCGCCCGGTTGCTCGGTGCGCCGCAGCGGCAACACGCCGTGATCGGTATCTCTGCGTTCGCGCTGTCCGGCGTCCTCGCGACCTATGGGCTCGGCGTGCCCATCCGCACCGCGATCATCACGATCTCGGGCGGGATCACCGTGCTGCTCGGCATGACCGCCGTACTGCTCGTCCGGCACGCGTGGCTGCACCGCGCCGCCGCACCCGCACTGGGCGCGCTCATCACGCTCACGATGTCCGCCGGCTTCGCGATGCGCACCCTCGTGGCCGTGTTCGGAGACGCGGCGAACGTCCTCCCGAACTCGAACACCAACACGCAGTTGAGCACGCTGGTGGTCGGCGCGGTCTTCGTGGTGGCGTCGTCCGTCTGCTTCCTGGCGCTGGTTCACGAGCAGCAGCGCGCCGCCCTGGTGGAAGCCGCAAGCCGCGACAGCCTGACAGGTGTGCGCACGCGCGCCGCGTTCTTCGAGCAGGCCGAGCAGTTGGAGAAGAACACGCCGTGGACACCCTACGCCGTGGTCATGGTCGACATCGACCGGTTCAAGGCCATCAACGACACCCACGGCCACGCGGCCGGAGACCACACGCTGGCCCACGCCGGACGCCTGCTGGCGAATGCCGTGCGGCTCTCCGACGTGGTGGGCCGGTACGGTGGGGAGGAGTTCGGGCTGCTGCTGCGAGACTGCAGCGTGGACCAGGCCGCCGCGCTCGCCCAGCGCATCGTCGCGGACGCCGCACAGCAGACGGTGAGGCTGCGCGACGGGCGTACGATCTCCTACACCGTGTCGGCAGGCTACGCCGTGGCCGCGGCGCGCGAGGGGCGCCCCGAGCCGTTCAGCGAGGTCATCGAACGCGCCGACCAGGCGCTGCTGCGGGCCAAGCGAGAGGGGCGCAATCGGGCGCTGGCGGCGCAAGCTTGACCCCGAGAGCACCATCACCGAGGCCAGGTTCATGTCCATCGTCATTCGTCCGGAACAAGCCTTCGATGCCCCGGCCATCGAGCACGTGACGATCGAGGCCTTCAGGAACGCGCCTCACACCGACCACGCGGAACAGTTCATCGTCCGGGCGTTGAGACAGGCCGATGCACTCACGGTGTCCCTCGTGGCCGAAACCGACGAGCAGTTGGTGGGCCACGTGGCCGTGTCCCCCGTGCGCATCGGCGACGGCACCGACCGGTGGTTCGGGCTGGGCCCGATCTCCGTTCTTCCCGCCCATCAGGGCCGGGGCATCGGTACCCGGCTCATGGAGGCCGCGCTCCAGCAGCTGCGTTCCGCATCGGCGAACGGTTGCGTGGTGCTGGGCGACCCGGCCTACTACGGCCGCTTCGGCTTTTCGCCGCTCACCGGCCTGGTGCTGCCGGGCGTTCCCGCTGCGTACTTTCAAGCCATCGTGTTCGACGGCGGCGTCCCGCAAGGAGAGGTGACGTATCACCCCGCGTTCGAGATGAAGCGATGAACCGCACAGCGCCTGCGCATCGCCGCGACGCGATCAGGCCGAGAATTCACAGTGGGCCACCTCGCCGCGGGGGACCCATCGCGGCGCTTCGACACGCTCGTAGGTGCCGATCCCGGACAAGCCGGAGAAGAAGGTGGCCTGGGAAGAGCGCACGCGTCCGATCACGTGCAGCTTGAAGCGGTCCGCGGTGATCTGCTCCAATGTCCCGAACTCGTTGCTGCTCGTGCAGACCTTGTCGCCCACGTTGTACGTGGCCCGGGCCCGGTTCTCCCAGACCGCTTGGGCATTGTCGAAGGTCGCTCGATGTTCGGTGACGGCCCTCCTCGCCTCCGCACGCTGGAGTTTGGCCTGATGATTCGCCCGCGCGGCCATGGCCGCGGCATCTGCAGCCGAATACTTCCGCAGCCCGTCGCGCCACGCGTCACGCTCCTGAAGCGGCACCTTGACGTCGAGACCCGTCAACATCGGCTGACCTTCGTAGATTTCGTTCATGCGGAAGTACGGCGCGGGCGCCGTGATCAGCGCCTTCAGCGGCTCGGCATCGACGGGTGCCGCATCGAACGCTTTGCGGGCCGCATCGTTGCTCAGCAACGAAACGGCGACGCCGAATGATCGCGGCCTGGAAAGGTACTTCTCGGGGTTGACACCTTCGCAGGTGGGCCCCAGCCGCTCCCTGTCGATCCCGACGCTGAAAAACAGGCCGTTCGCAGGGTCATACCGGGTCACTTGGCCGTCGTAGGTGCCCGCCGTGGCGAGAAGGATGTCCCGCTCATCGAAATAGGCGGCGGCGCAGCCTCCAGCCGTCTTTTGAGCGAACAGAGGACGCAGGCTAGCAGGGCTGGTGGCGCATGCGCCGAGCGCCAGGAACAGCAGGCAGGCTGCAGTGGCAATTCTCATCGTCGAAGCGATCTCACGGCAAACACAGACAACGAAATGGCAGCTCAGCCCAAGGTCCCGATCACACTCACCTCCCGCTGCTCCGGAATCTCGTTGTACGAGAGCACATGCAACCCCGGCGCGAACAGCCGTGCATACCGCGCCAACAAGGGCCGAATCTGCGGCATCACCAGCAGCAGCGGCGGCGTGGCCTGCTGCTTCATCTGCTCGCGCGCCATCGGCATGTTCGACTGCAGCTGCGACAGCAGGTGCGGGTCGACCGGGTAGTTGTCGAGCGCGACCTTGCCGGCCTGGCGGGCCTGGTTCAGCGAGGCCAGCAGCATGTTCTCGAGTTCACCGCCCAGGTTGAACGCCTTCATCTCCGGGCGCTGGCCGAAGAGCTGGGCGACGATCTGGCGGCGGACGGCGCAGCGCACTTCGGCGGCGAGCAGGATCGGGTCCTTCGTGGTTTCCGAGGCGTCGAGCAGCGTGGTCGCGATGGGCACGATGTCCTTCAGGGACACGTTTTCGGCGAGCAGCACGCGGTAGACCTTGAGCAGCTGGGTCGGGGTCAGCGCCTTGTCGAGGGCGGCCGCGAGCTTCGGCGACAGCGAGGCCAGCCGCTCGTTCAGCGCGTTCACGTCCTCGTGGCGCAGCAGTTCGGCGAGGTGGTCCTTCAGCACCTTGGAGAGGTGCGTGGCGATCACGCTGGGGGTCTCGATGACCTGGTAGCCGAGGCCCAGCGCGTGGGCCTTCTCTTCCGGCGCGATCCAGGTGACGGGCATGCCGTACGCGGGCTCGAGGCCCGGGATGCCGTCGAGTTCGCCGTACACCTTCGGCGACGGGATGGCCATCAGGCGGTCGGCGAAGACCTCGGCCTGGGCGACCACGGTGCCGCTCAGCAGCACGGAGTACTGCGAGGGCTTCAACGCGAGGTCGTCGCGCACGCCGATGGGCGGCAGCAGGAAACCCATGGATTCGCTGACGCTCTGGCGCACGCCCTTGACCCGGTGCGAGAGCACCGCGCCCTGCGCGGTGTCGATCATGCTGACGAGCTTGTAGCCCACCGCGATGGACAGCGGTTCCACCACGGGCAGGCTGTGCCAGTCGAGTTCGGGCGGCTTGTCGGTGAGCAGCGCGGCCTCGATGGCGGCCATCGGGTTGGCCGCGGGCTTGGCCACCCGGCCCTGCAATCGCCAGCCGACGTACGCGACCACGGCCGCGAACGTCATGAACATCATCCACGGCATGCCGGGGATGATTGCCAGCACGACCATCATGCCGGCGGCGCTGAACATCACGACGGGCGACGTGAGCAGCTGGCCGCTGACCTGTTCCTCGAAGTCGCCCGAATCGCTGATGCGGGTGACGAGGATGGCGGCGGCGGCCGACAGCAGCAGCGCGGGGATCTGGGCGACGAGGCCGTCGCCGATGGTCAGCAGCGCGTACTGGCGGAACGACTCGCCGAACGACAGGTCGTGCATCAGCGAGCCGATGGCCACGCCGCCGATCATGTTGATCAGCAGGATCAGGATGCTGGCGATGGCGTCGCCGCGAACGAACTTCGAGGCACCGTCCATCGCGCCGTAGAAGTCGGCCTCGGCGGCCACCTCCTGGCGGCGCACCTGGGCCTTCTCCTGGTTGATGAGGCCGGCGTTCAGGTCGGCGTCGATGGCCATCTGCTTGCCGGGCAGCGCGTCCAGCGTGAACCGCGCCGACACCTCGGAGATGCGCTCGGCGCCCTTCGTCACCACGACGAAGTTGATGATCATCAGGATGATGAACACGACGAGGCCCACGACGAAGTTGCCGCCGATCACGACGTTGCCGAACGCCTCGATCACCTTGCCCGCGGCGTGCGTGCCTTCGTGGCCGTGCAGCAGCACGACGCGCGTGGACGCCACGTTCAGCGTGAGCCGTAGCATCGTGGTGGCCAGGATGACCGTCGGGAACACCGAGAAGTCGAGCGGCCGCTTGGCCGACACGCTGACCAGGATCACGATCAGCGCGAGCACGATGTTGAACGTGAACAGCACATCCAACACCACCGGCGGCAGCGGCAGGATGATCATCGCCAGCACCACCATCAGGAACAGCGGGGTGGCGTACTTGTGGCGCAGGGCTTCGGCCTTCAGTCGGTTCAGGAAGTTCATGCGGGGGTCCCCTCGCTCGGGTCACTCAGGTGTTCGGGAACGGCCAGGTCGGTCGGCAGCGACGGCTCGCGCACGCGCTGGCCGGTGCGGAAGGCCTTGAGCTGCAGCACGTAGGTCAGCACCTGGGCCACCGCGTGGTACAGCGGCATCGGGATCTGCTGGTTCACCTGGCTCGTGTGGTAGATCGCTCGGGCGAGCGGCGGCAGCGCCACCGTCTCGATGTTGTGTTCGGCCGCGATGCGGCGGATGTAGAAGGCCATCTCGTCGATGCCCTTGGCGACGACGTACGGGGCTTCGGCACGGCGGTCGTCGTACTTGAGCGCGACCGAGAAGTGTTCGGGGTTGACGATGATCACGTCGGCCGTGGGCACCGCCTTGCGCACGCCGCGCTGCGCCATCTGGCGCTGCAGCTGGCGGATACGCGACTTCACCTCGGGACGGCCCTCGTTGCTCTTGTGCTCTTCCTTGACCTCCTGCTTGGTCATGCGCTGGCCGCGCTGGAAGAAGAAGGCCTGCACCGGCACGTCGATCACCGCGAAGATGATGAAGACCACCACCATCGCCATCACGCCGTCGAGCAGCAGGCCGGCGCCGGCGGCGATGGCGCGGTCGAGTGTCATCGCCTGCAGTGCGACGTGTTCGGCCGCGGTGCTGCGCCCCACGTGCCATAGCACGGCCAGGATCGTGCAGGCCTTGAGCACCGACACGGCAGTGTCGGAGAGGTGTTTCGGCGTCACGATGCGGCCGAGGTTCTTCGCCGGGCTCAGGCGGTCCATCCGCGGCATCCAGTGTTTCGTGGTGACCGACCAGCCGCCGGGGATCATGCTGCCGATGATGGCCGACAGCGGCACCACCAGCAGCGGCACCATCATCTTGACGATCAGCAGCATCGTCATCGTGAAGGTCTGCGACCAGACGTTGTCGATGGCCCCCTCGCTGCCGTACAGCGCGAAGCCCTGCGAGAACAGCGCGCGGAAGTCGTCGAGGTACTGCGGCACCAGGAACACCACCAGCTTCAGGCTCACGATGATGCCGATGGCCGTGGCCAGGTCGCGGGAACGGACGATCTGCCCTTCCTCGCGCGCCTTGCGCAGCTTCTGCTGCGATGGCTTTTCGCTCTTGTCGCCGGAAGACGAGTCAGACACCCGCGCCTCCCTGCATCTGCGACTGCAGCAGGTCGAGCACGCGCTCGGTCATGCGCACGTAGTGGTCCGGAACGAACTTGACCACCATCGACAGCATGAAGAGGCCGAAGACGGTGATCAGCGAGAAGCCGAGCGAGAAGAGGTTCAGCGCCGGCGCCACGCGGTTCAGGAAACCGAAGCCGATCTGCACCACCATCGTGGAGAAGATCATCGGGAGGGCCAGCAGCAGCGCGGCCGAGAAGATCCAGGCCACGTGCATCGCCAGGCCGTGCAGGTCGAGGCTGGCGTGCCCTCCCCCGACCGGCCAGGCCTTCAGGCTCGCGGCGAGCACGCCGGTGAGCACAAGGTGGCCGTCCACCGAGAAGAACACGATGATGCACATGATCGACAGCAGCGTGGAGACCACGTCGGACGACATCCCGTTCATCGGGTCGTTCATGACCGCCATCGACAGGCCGATCTGCGAGGACAGCATGAAGCCGAGCACGGTCACGATCGACATCGTGAAGTGGAACGCGAGGCCCATCGCGCCACCGATGATCGCCTGCTCGAGGGTGGCCACCACGCCGGCGAGCGAGATCGGGTCGACGGGCGCGGCTGCCTGCGACACCGGCAGCAGCACGAAGGAGAGCACGAGCGACAGCAGCAGCCGCACCGTCACGGGCACCATGCCGTCGCCCAGGATGGGCGTGGCCGACAGCATCGCCATCGTGCGCACGAACGGCCACCAGAGCGCGAACAGCATCGCGAGCAGCTGGCTGAAGACGAGCTCCATCTACCCCACCAAGCGCGCGGCCCGCTCGAAGACCGACACGCAGTAGTCCATCAGGTAGCCCACCATCCACCGCCCCATCACGCTGACGACGATCAGCGTGACGAGCAGGCGAGGCAGGAAACTCAGCGTCTGTTCGTTGATCTGCGTGGCGGCCTGGAACAGCGCGACGATCAGGCCGGTGATGAGGCCGGGCACGACCAGCAGCACGACCAGCAGCATCGTGACGTTCAGGCTCTCGGCGATCAGGTCGACCGCGACTTCGGGGGTCAGCATCGCGGTCTCCTAGTACGCCTGCACGCTGGTGACGAGCGTGTTGACCGTGAGCGTCCAGCCGTCCACCAGCACGAACAGCAGCAGCTTGAGCGGCAGTGAGATGACGAGGGGCGACAGCATCATCATGCCCATCGCCATCAGCACGGACGACACCACGAGGTCGATCACCAGGAACGGGATGAACAGCAGGCACCCGATCTGGAACGCGGTCTTCAGCTCGCTGAGCACGAAGGCGGCGAGCTTGACGGTGAAGGCGTGGTCCTGCGGCCGCGCGATGTCCTTCTCGCCGGCCAGGCGCGACATCTGCGCGAGCGCGGCCTTGTTCGTCTGCGCGAGCATGAACTTGGTGAGGGGTTCCTCGGCCTTCAGCAGCGCCTGTTGCAGCGTGATGCGGTCCTCGTCGAACGGCACGAAGGCGTCGGTCCAGATCTTGTCGCCCACCGGGCGCATCACGAGCAGCGTGAGGATCAGCGCGATGCCGGTGACGATGCGGTTGGGCAGGCCCTGCTGCAGGCCGAGCGCCTGTCGCAGCAGGGAGAGGACGATCACGAAGCGCGTGAAGCTCGTCATCATCATCACCATCACGGGCAGCAGCCCGAGCAGCGACATGATGATGAGCACCTGCGTCTTGACGGTGAACTCCGTCTTCGCGCCGCTCGCGGTCTGGCTCAGCAGCTCCACCGTGTTGGCCGCGAACGCGCTCGACGAACAGGCGAGCAGGGCCACGCCGGCCAGCGCGGCCGCCGCCAGCGGCAGCCGGCGGTCCGGGGTCGACCGGGTCATGACGCCAGGCTGTTGAGGTCCAGGCCGTCGAGGTCGATCACCTTCAGGCCGTGGTTCTCGCCGGAGACCACCACCTCGGCGTGGCCGATCGGCGTGCCGTTGACCTTGATCACCAGCGGTTCGCCGGCAAGGGAGTCGAGTTCGACGACGCTGTCGGCGCCGATGTCCATCAGGTCCTGCAGCGAGATGCGGGCCGAGCCCACCTCGAGGGTCAGGGTGACCGGGATCTTGCGCATCATCTGGGAGAGGTCGCGGCGGCGCGGGGCCGGGGCGACGGGGGTGTCGGTGATCCCGGCTTCGGGTTCGGCGCCTTCGGCGAGCAGGGTTTCGAGGGCCAGCTTGTCGTTCATGTCCATGGTGTCATTCCGCATCGTCGAAGGAGGTCAGGCACAACTTGCCCTTGTGTTCGGTCACCGCCGCCGTGAAGAGGCGCGAGTCGTCGACCAGCACGTCGGCCAGGCCCAGGCTCACGGGGATCACGTCACCCGGCCGCAGGTCCAGCACGTCCCCCAGCGGGAGTTCCTTTTCCAGCAGGCGGCCCGTCAGCACGAGGGGCAGCCGGGCCGCGACCGGCAGCGCCTGCTGGGCGGCCGGTTTGGCTTTTTCGCGGGACGGGGCGATGCTGCGCAGCAGCCGGCCCATCGCCGCATCGTCGAGCACGAACCACAGCGAAGCGGGTTCGGCCAGGCGGGTCTCGGCGAGGCGCACCGTCATCGTCCAGCCGCCCGGCGCAGGCGCCGTGCCGGCGGTGGCGGTCAGGTCACCGGCCTGGCCGGGTTCGATGCTGTCGAGCAGGATCTCGGTCCAGCGGGCGCACAGCGTGGCGGCGAGGCGTTCCTCGGTGGCGGTCTCGCGGACGGCGTCGGTGGACGGGGCATCGGCCGCGGCGCGCACCGGCGCGCCGTAGCGGTAGTCGAGCACGGACAGCAGCAACGCGCGGTCCATCGAGGCGGTCACACGGCCGAACGGCGTGGCGCAGCCGAACCAGCGGCCGCGCGGCGGCGTGCCGGCGGCGCGGGCGATGTCGACCGACTCGACGCGGTAGTCCGCGCCGTAGCGGCGGTTCAGGCCGGTGCGGAACGATTCGGCGAGCGCCGTCCGGAACTGCGACGTGAAGCTGCCGAGCAGGTGCATCGGGCGGCCGAGTGTCCCCGGATCGAGCACGACATGCGTCCCGGCGGCGGCCGGCCGCAGGGGGGTGCTCGTGGCGGAGTTCTTCATGGGTGTCTGTCGTTCGGCGTTTCAGGAGGAATTCCGGGCGCGGGAATCCCGTCGACCTGCGTGGAATGTCGGCCTGAACTCCCTCAACTTGAGCGCTGGCGACCCCCAGGGAGGGATGTTTACCGTACGCGTAGAGCGCGCCACGGATCCGCGTGAAGAATGTCACGCGGGCCGGCCGGGACGGCCGGAGCGGTCAGACGTCGGACGCCTCGACGACCGCGTCGACGATGTCCTTGACCATGGCCTTCTTGAAGGCCTCGCGGTCGGCGATGGGGTATCGCTTCATCCCGATGATGGTGTGGAGGTAGCCCACCGCCTTCGCGAGCATCAGGTCGCACTGCAGCCGGACGGTGCGCTCGGGCACCGGCTTGCCGTACGCGCACGCCATCACCCGTTCCCGGGCCAGGGCGGCCATCTGCTGGTAGACCGGGTGTTCGCCCACCTTGACCATCGACGCCTCGTCGGCCTCGGTGCGCAGGTCGGCCATGTAGACCATGCGGTAGCGGTCCGGGTGGGCTTCCCAGTAGTCGAGGTACGTGCGCACATGGGCGGTCAGCACCTGCACCGGAGAACGCTTGCCCTCCCCCGCGGCGAGCAGTTCACCCAGCAGCTCCTGGAAGAAATCGAGCCAGATGTGGCGCGCGAGGTCGTGTTTGCTCTCGAAGTACCCGTAGAAGGACATGGGCGACATCGAGAACGCCTCGGTCAGGGCGCGGATGGACATGCCCTCGAAGCCCTTCTCGATGTACATCTGCTTCGCGTGAGCGAGCAGCTGCGCCTTGAAGTCGGCCTGGCTTTCCGGGGAACGGTGCCGCGCGCGCTTGGTCTGGCTGATCGAATGGCTCATCGAAGAAGGGTCGTCCTTGGGCATCCCGATGCTGAGGCGATGAAACGCCGTTCAGTAGAAGGGAAAATCAGGATACCCATCAAGCCCCTCCCGACACCATGCGCCGAGCGGCGGTCCCGGCGTAGGACGGGGGCCCGACCGCACGACCGGGCGTTCAGCGCTCCCTGAGGACGGATTGCACGCGGGGACGGTTCAGCCCGTCGACCGCGGACACCAGCGCGGCCCGGGCCGCATAGCCCCCCTCGGTGCCCACCGCCTCGAAGGCCTCGGCGGCCGTGGCGGCCCAGGCCGCGCCCTGGGCGGGGCGGCCGGCCTCCACCGCGGCGGACGCGTTCGCCAGGGCCCGGCCCACGGCGGACTGGGCGTCGCGCACCCGGTCCAGCGAGGTCAGCACCCCCTGCAGCGTGGCCTTCCGGTCGTCCACGGTCTCGGTCTTCCAGTTGGCGACCGGCACGGCATCGGCCTCGGGTTCGGTGCGAACCCGGTGGAACTGGCCCGTCGGGAACCGCTTGCCGCCACCCTTGACGGCCAGGGTGTCGCGCACCGCCGGCCATTGTTCCTCGGGCACGGCCAGGGTCAGCTGGCCCTGGTCGTCGCGCATCACCGACACGTTCGCCGGCGAGAGCGCCTGGCCCAGGCGCTGGACGATGGCCCGCTCCGACAGCCCGGGTTCGATGACCACGGGCAGCGGACGCTGCCCGGTGGGCCCCACCGACAGCGCCAGGGTCTCGCGGTCCCCCTGCTGCAGGGACGGGAAATCGAGTCCCCTCACGCTGAAGCGCCGGGTGGAGGACGCTGGGCCGGTGTAGCGAAGCTGCGGGTCGAGCGCCCCGCCGCTGGCCTCGGTCCGGCCAGCCCAGGTGGACCCGAGCGCCGAGAGTGTCTCCTCGACGCGGGCGCCGGCGGCCGAGCGGCCGGCAAGGCTCGCGCTCAGGCCGGCCTTGAGCGACTGCAGGTGGCCGGTGACCCCGTCCAGGAACGCGCGGGACTGCTGGGCCTGCGCCACCGAGCGGTTCAGGTCGGGCAGCCAGCCGCGCAGGCCGCCGGACCGCGCCGACCCGGTGGCCTCGACCTGGACGGGCGAGGCCGGGGTGGCCGATGTCGCGCGAACGGCACTGGCCGACGTGGTGCGGCCGGCGCCGACCGAGGTCGGCTGGAGCGTGGACGAGACCTGCATCGAAGAATCAGATCATGTCGAACAGGGACAGCGCGCTCACCTTCGCGTACGCCTTCTGCGTGGCCTGCACCGCGGTGGTATAGCCGTTGAGCTTCACCGCGGCATCGCCGTAGTCGAGCTGGCCGAGGGTCAGCGCCGCCTGGCGGTTCGACAGGCTCACGTTGCCGTGGTTGTCCTCGAGCGTCTGCAGCGTGTTCTGGGCACCGCCGATGGTCGCGATCTTCGTGTTGAGGCTGTTGAGGCCGGTGTCGAGGCCGTCGAGCGTGGCCACCAGCACGGCCTGCACGGCCGGGTCGTTGACCTTCACGCCGGGCGTGCGCAGCGTGTCGATGGTCTGGTCCAGCAGGTTCAGCAGCGGGGCCATCTCCTGCAGCGTGGCGTTGGCGGTCTGCGTGACGCCGTTGCCCACGACGACCTTCTGCGCGTCGCTGTTGCCGGTGGCCGTGTAGCGGGCGCCCGACGCGGCGGCCGCGTCGTACGTGATGGTCTTCGTGGCGGTGGCCGTGCCCGAGAACAGGAAGCGGCCTTCCTGGTCGACGCTGTTGCTCGCGTAGAAGAGGCTGTCGCGCAGCGCGGCCAGCGAGTTGGCCATCGCGCCCACGTCTTCCGTGGTGTTCCCGCCGTCGTTGGCCCAGACCAGCAGGTCGCGGGCCTGGAGGATGTCGCTCACGGAACCGTCGAGCAGCGCCTCGTTCTGCTGCAGCCGGCTGCGCAGCGCGCCGATGTTTTCCTTGTACTGGTCGAGCGCGGCTTCCTCGCGGTTCAGCCGCGCGAGGCGCACGCTGGTCACGGGGTCGTCGGACGGCACCATGATGCGGTTGCCCGAGGCCATCTGCTGCATGACGTGCTCGAGGCGGTACGACGCGTTCTGCAACGCGGTGTTCATCGTGGTGTGGTACTGGGTGCTGGCGACACGCATCTGGGTCTCCTCAGCCGGCCATCATGGCGAGCGTGCTGTCGAACAGCTGGTTGGCCACGGCGATCACCTTCAGGTTCGCCTGGTACATCTGCTGGTACTGCATGAGGCTCACGGCC
>Ga0079104_1001371_pt1 | contig 16617 bp, 14 predicted proteins | sample MedtruBG_FD_76829 | JGI IMG/M metagenome (GOLD analysis project Ga0079104, IMG submission 76829) | Root nodule microbial communities of legume samples collected from California, USA - Medicago truncatula BG | ecosystem: Host-associated > Plants > Roots > Nodule | place: USA: California...
GGGCTGGATTTCACCAACCTCTATTTCTACACCGTGACGTGGCACGCCCTGCACACCTCGATGAAACTGGCGCGCGAGCGTAACCAGCGCTTCGCCGGGTTTGCCGATTCGCGCTACGCCAGCGGCGAGTATTTCCGCCAGTATCTTGAGAATGACTGGCAGCCGAAAACTGAGAAAGTCCGTGCGCTGTTTGCCCAGGCGGGCATCACCCTGCCCACTCGCGAGATGTGGCAGCAGCTGCGTGAGGACGTGATGCAGCACGGGATTTATAACCAGAACCTACAGGCGGTCCCGCCGACCGGGTCGATTTCCTATATCAACCACGCGACGTCGAGCATTCACCCGATCGTTTCCAAAATTGAAATTCGCAAGGAAGGCAAAACTGGCCGTGTTTATTATCCCGCGCCGTTTATGACCAACGACAACCTGGCGCTGTATCAGGATGCGTACGAAATCGGACCAGAGAAAATCATCGACACCTACGCCGAAGCGACGAAACACGTCGATCAGGGGCTGTCGCTGACGCTGTTCTTCCCCGATACCGCCACCACGCGCGACATCAATAAAGCGCAGATCTACGCCTGGAAGAAAGGCATTAAGACGCTGTACTACATTCGCCTGCGCCAGCTCGCGCTGGAAGGCACTGAAATTGAAGGCTGCGTGTCGTGCGCGCTGTAAAGGAGAAAAGGATGAACCGTTTATCACGTGTCAGCGCCGTTAACTGGAACAAGATTGAGGACGATAAGGACCTGGAGGTCTGGAACCGTTTGACCAGCAACTTCTGGCTGCCGGAAAAAGTGCCGTTGTCGAATGACATTCCGGCGTGGCAGTCGTTGAGCCACGCCGAGCAGCAGCTGACCATCCGCGTGTTCACCGGGCTGACGCTGCTCGACACCATTCAGAACACCGTCGGCGCGCCGTCGCTGATGCCGGACGCGCTGACCCCCCACGAAGAAGCGGTGATGTCGAATATCAGCTTTATGGAGGCGGTCCATGCCCGTTCATACAGCTCGATTTTCTCCACGCTGTGCCAGACCAAAGACGTGGATGCGGCCTACGCCTGGAGCGAAGAAAACGCGCCACTGCAGCGCAAAGCGCACTTGATGCTGGCACACTACGCCGCCGATGCACCGCTGAAGAAAAAAATCGCCAGCGTATTTCTTGAATCGTTCCTGTTCTATTCCGGCTTCTGGCTGCCGATGTATTTCTCCAGCCGGGGCAAGCTGACCAATACCGCCGACCTTATTCGACTGATTATTCGCGACGAAGCGGTTCACGGTTATTACATCGGATATAAATTCCAGAAAGGCCTGGAAAAAGTGAGTGTCGAGGAGCGGGAGGCGCTGAAAGATTTTGCCTTTGAGCTTTTGATGGATTTGTACGACAACGAACTCGCCTATACCGAGGCGTTGTACGCGGGCACCGGCTGGGAAGACGACGTAAAAGCGTTCCTCTGCTACAACGCCAATAAGGCGCTGATGAATCTGGGCTATGAAGCGCTGTTCCCGGCGGAAATGGCGGACGTGAACCCGGCGATCCTGGCCGCGCTGTCACCGAACGCCGACGAAAACCATGACTTCTTCTCCGGTTCTGGCTCTTCCTATGTGATGGGGAAGGCGGTCGAAACCGAAGACGAAGACTGGAATTTCTAATCCTCGTCATATTTCAAGTTACAGGTGCGTTGGCTGCTCGCGCGCACCCCTGTCACTTACTTTAGTAAGCTTCAGGGGATTTACGCATTTGCCGCCTGCCTGCAACTCGAACTATTTAGAGGATTAAGCCATATTTATAATGCAGTTATTTATTATCCTATCATTTCACCCCCAATTCCCCTCGCTGTGACAAAAAATATCAGCAAATTTCGTTTGCGCTCAGCCCTTATATCATGGGGGCATCGCGCCTGTTGGCGCCGGAAATGCCCGCATCACCAGGACATTGAGGGTTGTCTCAGATTCTGAGTATGTTAGGGTAGGTCCGGTCAATTATTTTCATCAGGTAACATATCGACATAATTAAATAATAGGAATCTGTTTATTGCATGGCAATTAAATTAGAAGTTAAGAATCTTTATAAAATATTTGGCGAGCATCCGCAACGCGCATTCAAATATATTGAAAAAGGTCATTCGAAAGAACAAATTCTTGAGAAGACCGGGTTATCACTTGGCGTTATGGACGCCAGTCTGGCCATTGAAGAAGGCGAGATTTTTGTCATCATGGGGTTATCCGGTTCCGGTAAATCCACCATGGTACGCCTTCTCAATCGCCTGATTGAACCCACCCGCGGTCAGGTTCTCATCGACGGTATTGATATTGCGAAAATATCCGACGCTGAGCTCCGCGAGGTGCGCAGAAAGAAAATTGCGATGGTCTTCCAGTCATTTGCGCTTATGCCGCATATGAACGTCCTGGATAATACGGCCTTCGGAATGGAATTAGCGGGCGTGCCACCGCAAGAGCGTCAGGAAAAAGCCCTGGACGCGCTTCGTCAGGTGGGTCTCGAAAATTATGCTCACGGTTATCCGGATGAATTATCCGGGGGGATGCGCCAGCGCGTGGGTCTCGCCCGTGCATTAGCCATTAACCCTGACATCTTATTAATGGATGAAGCGTTCTCCGCGCTCGATCCTTTAATTCGTACCGAAATGCAGGACGAGCTGGTGAAATTACAGGCCCGTCAGCAGCGCACCGTTGTCTTTATTTCCCACGATCTCGACGAAGCCATGCGCATCGGCGACCGTATTGCCATTATGCAAAACGGCCGTGTGGTACAGATCGGTACGCCGGATGAAATTCTGAATAATCCGGCCAATGACTATGTGCGTACCTTCTTCCGTGGCGTGGATATCAGCCAGGTGTTTAGCGCCAAAGACATTGCCCGCCGTAACCCGAAAGGGCTGCTGCGTAAAACGCCGGGCTTTGGCCCACGCTCTGCGATTAAGCTGTTGCAGGATGAAGACCGCGAATATGGCTATGTCGTTGAACGCGGGAATAAATTTGTCGGTATTGTTTCCATTGATTCTCTGAAGGCCGCGCTGGCCGAGGGCCTGGGTATTGACGCTGCGCTGCTGGATGCGCCACAGCCTCTTGACGCTCAGACCGCGCTTAGCGAGTTGCTCTCTCACGTTGGTCAGGCACCGTGCGCGGTACCGGTCATCGACGAAGAACAACAGTACGTGGGCATCATCTCCAAGAGCATGCTGCTACAGGCTTTAGATCGCGAGGGAACAAACAATGGCTGATCAATCGAATCCGTGGGCAACCACACCAGCGGCCGATAGCGCCGCACAATCAGGCGCTGCGCAATCTGCCGACGCCTGGGGCACGCCTGCATCGACGCCACCAGCAAGCGGTGGCGGTGCAGACTGGCTGCATAGCGCACCTGCGCCAAAAGCAGAACATTTCGATATTCTGGACCCGTTTCACAAGACGCTGATCCCACTCGATAGCTGGGTCACCACCGGGATCGATTGGATCGTGGTGCATTTCCGTCCCGTATTCCAGGGCATTCGTGTCCCGGTGGATTACATTCTGGGTGGCTTCCAGCAGCTGTTGCTGGGTATGCCCGCGCCCGTCGCAATCGTGGTCTTTGCCCTGATTGCCTGGCAGATTGGCGGTGCCGGAATGGGTATCGCCTCACTGATTTCACTGATTTTGATTGGTGCAATCGGCGCGTGGTCCCAGGCAATGGTGACCCTCGCGCTGGTACTGACCGCCCTGCTGTTCTGCATCATCATCGGCCTGCCGCTCGGCATTTGGCTGGCGCGCAGTCCAAAGGCGTCGAAGATAATCCGGCCGCTGCTCGATGCGATGCAGACCACTCCCGCGTTCGTGTATCTGGTGCCTATCGTGATGCTGTTCGGTATCGGTAACGTGCCGGGCGTGGTAGTGACCATCATCTTTGCCCTGCCGCCGATTGTGCGTCTGACTATCCTCGGGATTAACCAGGTGCCCGCCGATCTTATCGAAGCGTCGCGCTCGTTTGGTGCCAGCCCGCGCCAGATGTTGTTCAAAGTGCAGCTGCCGCTGGCGATGCCGACCATTATGGCCGGTGTGAACCAGACGCTGATGCTGGCGCTGTCGATGGTCGTTATCGCCTCGATGATTGCCGTCGGTGGTCTGGGACAAATGGTTCTGCGCGGTATCGGCCGACTCGATATGGGTCTGGCGACCGTCGGCGGGGTGGGGATCGTTATCCTTGCGATTATTCTCGACCGTCTGACTCAGGCTGCTGGCCGTGATTCCCGTAGCCGCGGCAACCGTCGCTGGTACACCACCGGCCCGGTCGGCCTGGTGACGCGCTTCTTCATCAAGTAATTCTGCATTTCCCGGCAGCCCTGCCTGCCGGGTCCACTCCCTGATACTTATAAAGGAACAACGATGCGAAATAGCGTAATTTTTGCCACTGCGTTTGCCACCCTTGTCTCCGGCAGCGCGCTTGCTGCTGACCTGCCTGGCAAAGGCATTACCGTTCAGCCGGTTCAGAGCACCATTTCCGAAGAGACCTTCCAGACCCTACTGGTCAGCCGTGCGCTGGAGAAACTGGGTTACACCGTCAGCAAACCGAGCGAAGTGGATTACAACGTCGGCTATACCTCGATTGCCTCCGGCGATGCGACCTTTACCGCCGTGAACTGGAAACCGCTGCATGACGATATGTATGCCGCAGCCGGTGGCGATAAGAAGTTTTATCGTGAAGGTGTGTACGTGACCGGTGCCGCGCAGGGTTATCTGATGGATAAGAAAACCGCTGAGAAATACCACATCACCAAAATCGATCAGCTGAAAGATCCGAAACTGGCCAAAATCTTCGATACCAACGGCGACGGCAAAGCGGACATGACCGGGTGTACGCCGGGCTGGGGTTGTGAAGCGGTGATTAATCATCAGATTGATGCGTATGGTCTGAGCAAGACCGTGGTGCATAACCAGGGTAACTACGCGGCCATGATGGCCGATACCATTACGCGCTTTAAAGAAGGCAAACCGGTGCTGTATTACACCTGGACGCCGTACTGGGTGAGCGATGTGCTGAAGCCGGGCAAAGACGTGGTGTGGCTGCAGGTGCCATTCTCCGCAATGCCGGGCGAGCAGAAAGATATCGACACCAAACTACCTAACGGCGCGAACTATGGTTTCCCGGTGAACACCATGCATATCGTGGCCAACAAAGCCTGGGCTGAGAAAAACCCAGCGGCGGCGAAACTGTTCGCACTGATGAAACTGCCTATCTCTGATATCAACGCCGAAAACGCAATGATGCACGAAGGTCATGCCTCAGAAGCCGATATCCAGGGTCACGTAGACGGTTGGATTTCAGCCCACCAGCAGCAGTTTGACAGCTGGGTGAAAGAAGCACTGGCTGCGCAGAAGTAAGTACTTTCTCCTGGCCCGGCGGCGTTCTGCTTGCCGGGCCTGGATTCCCGCCCACCGCACTATCCGACATCCTTCATTTCCCTTCTTGCCGCACTTTTTGGTTATCATTGCTTACCTGCAAAATAATCACCTAAAGAACAATGACTAAAAATTCTCATGGGCTTAGCCCGGCGCTGATTGCGCTGATGTCCGTCGCGACCGGTCTCGCCGTCGCCAGTAATTACTACGCCCAACCGCTGCTGGACACCATTGCCCGCGCCTTTTCCCTGAGCGCAGGACAAGCCGGTTTTATCGTCACCGCCGCGCAGCTGGGCTACGCCGCCGGACTGCTGTTCCTGGTGCCGCTGGGCGATATGTTCGAGCGCCGGACCTTAATCGTCAGCATGACGCTGCTGGCGGCAGGCGGAATGCTCATTACCGCCTCTAGCCAGTCGCTGGCGATGATGATCCTTGGCACCGCCCTGACCGGTCTGTTTTCGGTGGTGGCGCAAATTCTGGTTCCGCTGGCCGCGACGCTTGCCAGTCCGGATAAACGCGGGAAAGTGGTCGGCACCATTATGAGCGGACTGCTGCTCGGCATTTTGCTGGCGCGAACCGTCGCCGGACTGCTGGCCAGTCTCGGCGGCTGGCGCACCGTGTATTGGGTGGCGTCGGTATTAATGGTGCTGATGGCGTTCGCCCTGTGGCGCGGCCTGCCGAAGGTGAAATCGGAAACGCACCTGAATTACCCGCAGCTGCTGCGTTCCGTATTTAGCCTGTTTACGCACGATAAACTGCTGCGTACCCGGGCACTGCTCGGCTGCCTGACCTTCGCCAACTTCAGCATTCTCTGGACCTCAATGGCGTTTCTGCTGGCGGGCGCCCCGTTCCACTTTTCAGAAGGCATGATTGGCCTGTTTGGCCTGGCGGGTGCCGCCGGGGCGCTGGGCGCGCGTCCGGCAGGCGGCCTGGCGGATAAAGGCAAGTCGCATCTCACCACCACCAGCGGGCTGGTGCTGCTTCTGCTTTCCTGGTTGGCTATCTGGTTCGGGCACGCCTCAGTGCTGGCGCTGATTGTCGGCATTCTGGTACTGGACCTCACCGTGCAGGGCGTGCACATCACCAACCAGACCGTGATTTACCGCGTGCAGCCGGAAGCGCGTAACCGTCTCACTGCAGGTTATATGACCAGCTACTTTATCGGCGGGGCTGCCGGGTCACTGATTTCGGCATTTGCGTGGCAGCACTGGGGCTGGGCAGGCGTTTGCCTCGCCGGGGTGACAATGGCCGCACTGAACCTGCTGGTATGGTGGCGAGGATTCCACCGACAAGAGGCCGTTGTCTGAAAAGGCTCTATATTCAGAGTCTTATTCCTGCTTTGGGGTTTAAGCACATCCCCTGGTCTGTTAAGGTTATCTACCTGATTAGCCGGGCAACTGTTTCAAGGTAAATAATTCATCCACGCACTGAAACCTCCCGGACGCTGGCGGCATAGACCTTTGCCGCCGGTCGCCATTGTTTGATTTATTAGCTCCAACGTATGAATTCGGAAGATTAATTCATTTACATTATTTGTCACCGTCGTTACTATATCGGCTGTAATTAATGAGGTTATGCCCAAATGGATAGTTCGTTTACGCCCATTGAACAAATGCTAAAATTTCGCGCCAGCCGTTATGAAGATTTTCCGTATCAGGAAATCCTTCTGACTCGCCTGTGCATGCACATGCAAGGGAAGTTGCTGGAAAACCGCAATAAAATGCTGAAAGCTCAGGGGATCAACGAGACGTTATTTATGGCGTTAATCACGCTGGAGTCTCAGGAAAACCACAGTATTCAGCCGTCAGAACTGAGCTGCGCACTGGGTTCTTCCCGTACGAACGCCACCCGTATTGCCGATGAGCTGGAAAAACGCGGCTGGATTGAACGCCGTGAAAGTGACAATGACCGTCGCTGCCTGCATTTGCAACTCACCGAGAAAGGTCATCAGTTCCTGCGCGAAGTGTTACCGCCGCAGCACAACTGCCTGCACCAACTCTGGTCTTCTTTAAGCGTTACCGAAAAAGAGAGCCTCGAGCAAATCACCCGAAAACTCCTGACCCGGCTCGACCAGATGGATGAGGATGGTGTGGTCCTGGAAGGGCTTCGCTAAGCGTGTGAATCGCTCAGTATCCTGATTTCAAGAATAAAACCGACAGGCCAGCAGCGAAATCTGCTGGCCTTTCTAACAACAGGTCGGCTCAGCCGATGTGAAATAATAAGATCGTGGAGAAAAACATGAGCGCGAATGCGGAGACTCAAACCCCGCAGCAACCGGCCAACAAGAAAGGCAAACGTAAAGGTGCCCTTCTTCTGCTGACTTTGCTCTTTATTGTTATTGCCGTGGCATATGGGATTTATTGGTTTTTAGTACTGCGTCATTATGAAGATACCGATGACGCATACGTGGCAGGGAACCAGGTTCAAATCATGGCACAGGTGTCGGGCAGCGTGACGAAAGTCTGGGCGGATAACACCGACTTCGTGCAAAAAGGCGATGTGCTGGTCACCCTCGACCAGACCGATGCGCAGCAGGCGTTTGAGCGTGCACAGACGCAGCTCGCCTCCAGCGTGCGTCAGACCCGCCAGATGATGATCAACAGCAAGCAATTGCAGGCCAGCATCGACGTCAAAAAAACGGCGCTGGCGCAGGTGCAAACCGACCTTAATCGTCGTATTCCGTTAGGCACCGCGAACCTGATTGGTCGCGAAGAGCTGCAGCACGCGCGTGATGCCGTTGCCAGCGCACAGGCTGAACTGAATGTGACCATCCAGCAATTCAATGCCAACCAGGCAATGATTCTGGGCACCAAACTGGAAGACCAGCCTGCGGTGAAACAGGCCGCGACCGAAGTCCGTAACGCGTGGCTTGCGCTGGAACGTACCAAAATCGTTAGCCCGATGACCGGCTACGTCTCTCGCCGTGCGGTTCAGCCAGGGGCGCAGATTAGCCCAACCACGCCGCTGATGGCGGTGGTTCCGGCAACCAATCTGTGGATCGATGCTAACTTTAAAGAAACCCAGCTGGCGCATATGCGTATCGGCCAGCCGGTGACCGTTATCAGCGATATCTACGGCGACGACGTGAAGTACACCGGGAAAGTAGTGGGTCTGGATATGGGGACCGGCAGCGCCTTCTCCCTGCTTCCGGCGCAGAACGCCACCGGTAACTGGATCAAAGTGGTTCAGCGTCTGCCGGTTCGCGTAGAGCTGGACGAAAAACAGCTGGCTCAGCATCCGCTGCGCATCGGCTTGTCGACGCTGGTGAAGGTGGATACCTCCAACCGCGACGGTGAAATTCTGGCGAATCAGACGCGTCACACACCTGCTTATGAAAGTAATGCACGTGAAATTAGCCTTGAGCCTGTGAATAAGCTGATCAACACCATCGTGCAGGCCAACGCCAACTAATTCCGGGGTGAACGTAATGCAACAGCAAAAACCGCTGGAGGGCGCGCAGCTGGTCATTATGACCATTGCGCTGTCTCTGGCGACGTTCATGCAGGTGCTGGACTCGACGATTGCTAATGTGGCGATCCCCACCATTGCCGGTAACCTTGGCTCATCACTGAGCCAGGGGACGTGGGTTATCACCTCCTTCGGGGTGGCGAACGCCATTTCCATCCCGATTACCGGCTGGCTGGCGAAACGGGTGGGCGAGGTAAAACTGTTTACCTGGTCCACCATCGCCTTCGTTATCGCCTCCTGGGCGTGCGGCGTGTCGAGCAGCCTGACGATGCTGATTTTCTTCCGCGTCATTCAGGGTATCGTGGCCGGTCCGCTTATCCCGCTTTCGCAGAGTCTGCTGTTAAACAACTACCCGCCAGCAAAACGCGCCGTGGCGCTGGCGTTGTGGTCGATGACGGTTATCGTCGCGCCGATTTGTGGCCCGATCCTCGGCGGCTATATCAGTGATAACTATCACTGGGGTTGGATCTTCTTCATCAACGTGCCGATTGGTGCGGTGGTGGTGCTGTTAACCCTGCAAAGCCTGCGCGGACGCGAAACCCGGACCGAACATCGCCGTATTGATGCCATCGGCCTGGCGCTGCTGGTGGTCGGGATTGGCAGTCTGCAGGTCATGCTCGACCGCGGGAAAGAGCTCGACTGGTTTAACTCTACCGAAGTCATCGTGTTGACCATCGTCGCGGTGGTGGCGATAAGCTTCTTGATTGTCTGGGAGCTTACGGACGAGAACCCGATAGTCGATCTTTCGCTCTTCAAATCGCGAAACTTTACCATCGGCTGTTTGTGTATCAGCCTGGCCTATATGCTCTACTTCGGCGCGATCGTTCTGCTGCCGCAGCTGCTGCAGGAGGTATACGGCTACACTGCCACCTGGGCGGGTCTGGCATCAGCGCCGGTGGGGATTTTGCCCGTGATTCTGTCGCCGATTATTGGCCGCTTTGCGCATAAGATAGACATGCGACGGCTGGTGACTTTCAGCTTCATTATGTATGCAGTGTGCTTCTACTGGCGGGCGTATACCTTCGAACCGGGAATGGACTTTGGCGCCTCGGCGTGGCCGCAGTTTATCCAGGGCTTCGCGGTGGCGTGCTTCTTTATGCCACTGACCACCATCACCCTTTCCGGCCTTGGGCCAGAGCGGATGGCGGCGGCATCGAGCCTGTCGAACTTTACCCGTACGCTGGCGGGGTCTATCGGTACGTCGATAACCACCACCATGTGGAGTAACCGTGAAGCGCTGCACCACGCGCAGCTGACCGAATCGGTGAACCCTTTTAACCCGAATGCGCAGCAGATGTACGGCAAGCTTCAGGATTTAGGGATGTCGCAGCAGCAGGCTTCCGGCTGGTTGGCACAGCAAATCACTAATCAGGGGCTGATCATTTCCGCGAACGAAATATTCTGGATGTCGGCGGGGATCTTCATCGTACTCCTGGGTCTTATCTGGCTCGCCAGACCGCCGTTTGGCGCGGGCGGTGGTGGCGGCGGTGCGCACTAACGTATTTTGAATAACAGGGCCCTCTTTTACAGAGGGTCTTTTTTTGTCCATTTCTCGCAAGACTCTGTCACTTCCGCTAAAGCGCCGCGCCCTGCTCTTCCGTCAGGATAAAACCACGACAAGAGGAGAATCCCATGCTGAACAACCCTGCAGAAAAATATCGCCCGTGGCCCGTTTTATCCCTGCCGGACCGCCGCTGGCCGGACAACACGCTGACTCAGGCTCCGCGCTGGTTATCAACGGATTTGCGCGACGGGAATCAGGCCCTCGCCGAGCCGATGGACGCCGAACGCAAGCTGCAGTTCTGGGATTTACTGCTGCGCTGCGGCTTTAAAGAAATCGAAGTCGCGTTTCCTTCGGCATCGCAGACGGACTTTAATTTTGTCCGCCAGCTGATTGAGGAGAAACGCATTCCGCAAGACGTCACCATCCAGGTGTTAACTCAGGCGCGTGAAGATCTGATCCTGCGTACCTTTGAGTCGCTGCGTGGGGCGCACCGGGCGACGGTCCATCTCTATAACGCGACGGCACCGCTGTTTCGCCGTCTGGTATTTGGCATGGAGAAGGCGCAAATAGTGGAACTGGCGACGCGTTCCACACGGCTGATTCGTCAGCAGTGCGAAGCCCAGCCGGACACCCTTTGGCAATATGAATATTCACCGGAAACGTTCTGCTTTACCGAACCCGAGTTCGCGCTGGAAATTTGTGAAGCCGTGGCCGCCGTCTGGAAACCCTGCGCCAGCCGGCCAATGATCATCAACCTTCCGGCGACGGTAGAAGTGAACACCCCCAACGTATATGCCGATCAGATTGAAATCTTCTGCCGCCACTTCTCGCGTCGCGATGATGTGTGTATTAGCGTGCATCCGCATAACGATCGCGGAACCGGCGTCGCAAGCGCCGAGCTGGCGGTCATGGCCGGGGCTGACCGCGTGGAAGGCTGTCTGTTTGGCAACGGCGAGCGCACGGGCAACGTTTGTCTGGTGACGCTGGCGATGAACCTCTACAGCCAGGGCGTTTCGCCAGGCCTGGATTTCAGCGAGATGAAACAGATCGTTGAAATAGTGGAAAGCTGCAACCAGCTGCCGGTTCATCCGCGTCATCCGTGGGCCGGAAGCCTGGCTTACACCGCGTTCTCCGGCTCGCATCAGGATGCTATCAAAAAAGGCTTTGACGCACGTATTGCAGGCGAACACTGGGAAATGCCCTATCTGCCGGTCGATCCGCAGGATATTGGCTGTAGCTATGAGGCGGTTATCCGCGTGAACAGTCAGTCAGGAAAAAGCGGCAGTGCGTGGCTTATCGAGCAGAATCACGGCCTGACGTTGCCGCGTGCGTTGCAGCAGGATTTCAGCCAACACGTGCAGCGCGAAACCGATGCTCACGGCCGGGAAATGACCCACAGTGCGCTGTGGCAGCTGTTCCGTACCCGCTACGGCCTGATCCCGCAACCTGCCCTGCTGCTGAAAGAATATAAGAGCGAGAGTCAGCACGACGGCGAGCTATTATTGCAGGCGACGCTGCTGATAAACGGGGACAGCAAGCGCCTGCAGGGCAGCGGCAACGGCCTGCTCTCGGCGGCGGTCAATGGCCTGACGCGTTTGCACAAGCAGACGCTGGTGATTAAGGATTATCACGAACACACGCTGGGAGAACGCAGCGACAGCCGATCGGTGGCCTATATTCGCTGTCTGTTTGCTGATGGCAGCAGCCAGTGGGGCGTCGGCATCGACAGCGATGTTTCACGGGCGTCTCTTCAGGCGTTGCTTAACGCCGTTGGCACGCAGTCCGGGTCGCTATAAAAATACTCGCTGGGTGAGGTGCCCATCACCCGGCGAAACATGGCAGTGAACGCGCTGTGACTGCCATAGCCGAGATCGAGCGCTACCCTGAGTATTGATTGTCCCTGAGCCAGCCGTACCAGCGCTTCCATCAATCGGGCGCGTCGGACCCATTCACTCCAGGTCAACGCCGTCTGCTGCTGGAAATGACGGTTGAGGGTGCGCTCACTCATATTGGCCACGCTTGCCGCCCGGCGGCTGTCCCACGCGTCGGCAGGGCTTTCCCGCATCTGCTGGCACAGCGCGCGCAGGACAGCGTCCTGCGGTTCCGGTAGGCCAAAAGGCAGCACCTTCATGCCGCGGATCTCATCGAGGATCAACTCATAGATCCTTTCTTCGCGGCTGCCCGCCGCATACTTCTCCGCAAGATCCAGCGAAGCCACGATGAGCTCCCGCAGCAGCGGCGAGATCTGCACTATCTGGCAGGTCACCGGCAGAAACGCGCGGGCCAGCGGATCGATAAACAGCGTGCGCGCGGCCACGTGTCCCGTTATGCGCAGCGCGTGAGGCGTGCCGGCAGGCAGCCAGACACCGCGCCCCGGTGGCACGACCCAACATCCTTCCTGGGTCTCCACCCGAACAACCCCGCTCAGAATATGCAGCAGCTGGGCACAGTCGTGCTGATGCCAGGGCTCGCTTTCGCCGTGCGCGTAATCATGGGCAAAGGGAACAAGCGGACGATGGGCGAAGGAAAACGTTAAGGTTGTGGTCATTGGCGCAATCGCAGTGGCGGGCCTGAGAGGAAGAGAAAAAACCCGGCACATAAGTCCGGGTCTCTGAAGAGAAAACTAAATGTGCAGTTCCTGCAGCTTCTCTTTTGGCAGCGCCAGCTCATCGTTGCTGTTCACGCGAACGCCGCGGTCAATGATATGACGGGCGATTTCCTGCGCTTCTTCCAGCGAGTGCATGGTGTATGTCCCGCACTGGTAGACGTTCAGCTCTGGGATTTGGTTCTGCTCTTTCACCTTCAGCACGTCGGCCATCGCCGCTTTCCACGCTTCGGCCACGCGGGATTCGTCCGGTGTACCGATCAGGCTCATGTAGAAGCCGGTACGGCAGCCCATTGGGGAAATGTCGATGATTTCCACGCCGTTGCCGTTGAGGTGATCGCGCATGAAGCCCGCGAACAGGTGCTCAAGAGTATGAATGCCGCGCTCTGGCATCACTTCTTTGTTCGGTACGCAGAAGCGCAGATCAAAGACGGTGATTTCATCGCCGTGTGGCGTGTGCATGGATTTTGCGACGCGAACAGCAGGGGCTTCCATTCGGGTATGGTCGACAGTAAAGCTATCTAATAACGGCATTTTGTCTCCTCCGAACTCTTCTCATCCCTTGTGCCATAAGGGCTACGCGGAAAATATGACGAAGAGTATGTTTTTTTTTGAAATTAACTGAACTCTTTGTTCCCGGGCGAGTCTTACTCTATGAAAGACGCGCATTTGTTATCATCATCCCTGTATTCAGAGATGAAATTTTGGCCACATTTACTGTGGCCTTTTTCTTTTCTGTCAGGCGTGACGCGCGACCAGCTCGGAGAACGGCTCTGTATCCGCCTCTTCAATCTGACGCTGACGTGCCAACGAGGCTTCACGCTCCGCTTCAAAATCCGCTTCGCTCAAAATCTCCAGCGGTTCTTCACGCAGCATTTTACGATATTCATCGCCCAGCGCTTTGCCGGTGCCACCAATGCCACTCTCAAGCATAGAACGCAAAATACGTGCTGAGAAAGTTAATTCCGGATTATCAAAGCTTTCGACCAGCTCGTCGCACACCTTCTGATACGCTTCGCCGCCTTCAATGCTGTCCAGCGTTTGCGCCACACGACGCAAATCAGCAAACAGATCTTTGCCGACCTGAGCCAGCGGATACTGTGCTGTTTCACAGCCAATACCCAGCGTCAGGCCCGGTTTACGACCTTCCAGAATCACACGATTCCAGTTAGTGCGAGTGCACAACAGCTCATCGCTGCTCATTTCTGGCGCATCCGCCAGCACGCACCAGACCATGAACAGGTCAAGGAAGCGAACCTGCTGCTCGTCCACGCCGATTGGCGAGAACGGGTTGATATCCAGCGAACGCACTTCGATGTATTCGATACCGCCGCGCAGCAGCGCATCCGACGGCGTTTCACCGCTGCGGGTCACGCGTTTTGGACGAATCGGTGCGTACAGCTCGTTCTCAATCTGCAAAATGTTGCTGTTGATCTGCAGATAGTTACCGTCTTTCGCCAGCCCAATTTTGGCGTACTCTTCCGACGGCGTTTTGATCGCCCGCTTCAATCCTGCCACATACTCGTGGAGATCGTTAAACGTAATTCCGAGATTGCTTTGCGACTTATTAGTATAACCCAGGTCGCTTAAACGCAGAGACGTCGCGTACGGCAGGTAATACATCCCGCCCTCGGTTTTCTCAAACGGCAGCGCGGTCGGTTTTCCTTGCAAGAACGACGAGCAAACGGCCGGAGAAGCCCCGAACAGATACGGGATCACCCAACCAAAACGGTAGTAGTTGCGGATCAATCGGAAATAGCCAGCAGAGATAGCCTCTTTGCCGTCTTCCTTGCCTTCAACGCCACACTTCGCCTGCCAGAACGCCATTGGCAGCGAGAAGTTGTAATGCACGCCGGAGATGGTCTGCATCAGCGCACCGTATCGGTTTTTCAACCCTGCACGGTACAGCGTTTTCAGACGACCCACGTTAGAGGTGCCGTACTGTGCTAACTCGATATCCTGGCCTGGCGCGATATAGCACGGCATGCTCAGTGGCCACATGCGCTCTTCGCCGATATGGCGCGCGGTGTGGCGATGCACGTCACGCAGCAGCGTCAGCATGTGGTCAATGTCGCCATCTACCGGAGTGATAAACTCCAGCAATGCTTCGGCAAAGTCAGTTGTAATCCATTTATGGGTCAGTGCTGAACCCAGTTCTTTCGGGTGACCCGTTGTTGCCAATGAGCCATCAGCATTAACGCGCAGCGTTTCGCGCTCAAGACCGCGTTGGATCCCCTGAACTGCCTGAGGATTTTTTTCCAGCCAGGTCAGCGCCTGTGATACGTCCGGGATCAAATTGACCTCCCGCCTGTCGAAATCATTTTATTAAGCATAATTGTAATGGTTGACGATTAAAGGTCACAATCAATCCAATTAGTGCCACCACGTCATACCCTGAAGCGTTGCTGCGGCGATAGCCACATAGCGCAACGCCTTGCCAAGGCATAAGAAAAAAAGTACCGGCCCCCAGGAAAGACGCATCCATCCTGCCAGGACACACAGTAAATCGCCGATAACCGGCATCCAGCTCAGTAATAGTGTGGCCGCGCCATAACGTCTTAGCCAACCCATCGCTTTCTCCCGCCAACGCGAATTATCACGCTGCGGAAATAAACGCCCAAGAATAACGTTAGTTACCCCTCCAAGGCTATTACCCATTGTTGCTATTAACACGAGTAACCACGGATGACTGACGCCCGATATCAGCATGCCTATCAGGACAACTTCTGAATTTCCGGGTAACAATGTGGCGCTCAGAAAGCTACTCGCAAACAGCGATAACAGCGGGAGCACGTCACTCACAGCAAACGCACGTCCACAACATCCATACCTGCACTTTTCGCCGCCTGAATGCCAAAATCTGCATCCTCAAACACCACGCATTGCTGCGCAGGGACGCCCATCAGCTCAGCACACCGCAAAAAGGTATCCGGCGCTGGCTTATGATGAGAGACATGATCGGCGGCAACGACCGCGGTGAAGTACTGGCGCAGGCCGAGATGATTGAGCAACGCTTCCGCCATTGCACTTTCACTGCCGGTGCCAACCGCCATCGGGCGGCGGCCGTGCCACTCTTTGACGACGTCAATTAACGGCAACGGGCGCACGGTATCCAACAGAATCGCTTTTACCGCGTCCGTTTTTTCACGTGCCAGCTGATGGGGATCGAGAGTGGCCTGATTCAGCTCAATGACCGCCTGAGCAATACGCCAGGTCGGTGAGCCGTTTAAGGCAGCCATGGCGTGTTCATCAAAGCGCATTCCGTATCGCCCGAGAACGTCTCGCCACGCGATAAGATGAGTAGGTTCGGTATCAAGGATGGTGCCATCCATGTCGAAAATCAGCCCTGCATAGCGCTCATACATCATGTTTTCACTCACCGGATATCGAAACGTTACTTTAACGTAAAACGTCACTGTTTGTCGCTGCCCGCTGAAGACAACAAAGGCACCAAACGGTGCCTTTTAATCGTATTTTCAGACGTTACTTGACCTGCATATCGTTCTCAACAACACGAACGCCAGTCACATTGCGGGTTATCTCCACCGCGCGGTTGGCAACCTTCTGCGATGAGACGAATCCACTCAGTTGAACGCGTCCCTTAAAGGTCACTACGCTGATTTCTGAGGATTTAACGTCTTTATCAT
>Ga0079104_1001372_pt1 | contig 16616 bp, 13 predicted proteins | sample MedtruBG_FD_76829 | JGI IMG/M metagenome (GOLD analysis project Ga0079104, IMG submission 76829) | Root nodule microbial communities of legume samples collected from California, USA - Medicago truncatula BG | ecosystem: Host-associated > Plants > Roots > Nodule | place: USA: California...
TCGGTGGCGGTGGTGTTCGAACGCTCAGCCAAAGAGGCGCGCTGGCAGCCAGACGGTGGCAGTCTGCTGGAGCTGGCGGAAAGCCGTGGATTGAGTCCGGAGTTCAGTTGCCGTGGCGGTTCGTGTGGCACCTGCAAGACTCGCCTGGTCAGTGGCGCGGTGAATTATCCACAGGTGCCGGCGGAGATTCCCGAGGCAGGGCATGTGCTGATTTGCTGTGCGGTGCCGGCGCAGAGTGCACAGCCGCTGGTGCTCGATCTCTAAAGCGCACCTTGTAGGAGTGAGCCTGCTCGCGATGGCTATTTCTCAGTGGGTACAGGGTTGGCTGTTCTGACCCTATCGCGAGCAGGCTCACTCCTGCATTGGATTCGGGTGAATCCGGATCAGGCGTAGGACAGGGCCTTTTCTTCCAGCAATTCCTGATACAGCTGCGTCCACTTGCGGCCCATGTCCTCGGCGGTGAACAACTGCCGATAGCGTGCTTCGGCTTTGACGCCCATGGCCGCGGCACGCTGCGGATCGTCCCAGAGCGTGCGCATGGCCTCGCGGAACGCCAAGGGTTGACTCGGCGGCACCACCAGCCCGGTTTCGTTGTGGATATTGATGTAACTGGTGCCGGTGCCGATCTCGCTGGAAATCATCGGTTTGCCGTACATCGCGCCTTCGAGCAGCGAAATGCCGAAGGCTTCTGAACGAAGGTGCGACGGGAAGACAATCGCGTAGCTCAGTTGCAGCAGAGCCACTTTGTCTTCATCGCTGACGCGTCCGAGGAAATGGATGTTGCGCAGGCCCAAGGCTTGCGTCTGCGCGTGCAACTCCAGTTCCAGCGGCCCGGCGCCGACGATCACTACCGGATAATCCACGTCTTTCAGGGCATCGAGCAGAATGTGCAGGCCCTTGTAATAGCGCATCACCCCGACGAACAGGAAAAACTTATCCCCAACCTGCTGGCGCCAGCGATTCATGCGCTCGCTGTCGGCCTGTGGATAACCGGCCTTGTTCAAGCCGTAGGGGATAACGCGGGTTTTGGCGTGAAACTGCTGCAGCACATCACTGGTGTGCAAATAGTTGGGCGAAGCGGCGACGATACGGTCGGCGCTGGCAAGGAAGCGGTTCATCAGCGGCCGGTAGAGTTTGAGCAGATGCTTCTGGCGAATGATGTCGGAGTGGTAGGTGACCACGCTCGGTTTGCGCAAGCCGCTGGCGAAGTGCACCAGATCCATGAATGGCCACGGGAAATGGTAATTGACCACGTCCGCCTCGGCGGCGAGTTCGCGGAACTGTTTGAACACGCTCCAGGAGAATCCGGTGGAAGCAAACTGAATGTCGAGTCTGGCCCGGTGCACCTCGTGTTGGCCAAGCTGCACCACGGGCGGCGTCGGGTCAGCGCTGAGTGTCAGCACTTGGCCATCGATGCCATGCAGGGCGCCACTTTCGCAGAGCTGGAAAATCACTTGCTCGATGCCACCGACCGAGTCAGGCAGGTACGTCTTGAAAAAATGGAGAACGCGCATTCAACCTCCGATGGCCTGGCGGTAGGCACCGGCCGTGGCCTGTGCACAACGCTGCCAGGAAAAAAGCCGTGCCTGCTGCAAGCCGGCCGCTCGGCAATCCTGCCAGTGCGTTTGATCGTCGATCAGAAGGCTCAGCGCATCGCGCAGGCCAGGTGCATCGTCAGCTTCAATATAGTTACCGGCAACGCCTGCGACCTCCGGCATCGCCGAAGACCGTGTGACCACCACCGGCGTGCCACTGGCCATTGCCTCCAGCACCGGCAGGCCAAAGCCTTCGTAGCGCGAGGGGAAAATCAGCGCCCGCGCGCCCGCCAACAGCTGCGCAACATCCTCGTCGGGGAGATAGCCGAGCAAACAGACATGACCGCTGGCCAAGGCCTGGCGCAGCTCGTCGCTCAATTGCTCGCGCTGCCAGCCGGCCATGCCGACGATCAGCAGCGGGAAGCGCTCGCGTAATGCCTGCGGCAGCAAGGCATGCGCGCGCAGGGCCAGGCTCAGGTTCTTGCGCGGCTCCAGCGTGCCGACACACAGAAAATACTGGCGTGCCCCGACGCCGTGGGTCTTGAGCACCGCATCGATCGCGCTTGCTTCACGCGGATAAAAACGCTCGGCGACGCCCAGTGGCGCCACGACGAAGCGCTCTGCGGGCAAGCCGAAATGCTGCTGTGCTTCGTCGGCAATCGCCTGGGAGTCAGTCAGGATCAAGCGTGCCTGTTGCACGCCGGTTTCCAGGCGGCGCTCGATTTCCCTGATCCGTGCCGCCGGTTGGGTGTCGGGGAAGTGCAGATGGGTCAGATCATGCAGGGTGATCACCGTCGGCCCGTCAAACGCCAGCGGCCACAGACTTGGCTCGTGGTACAGGTCGATGCCCTGCGCGCGACCCTGATCGAAACGTTTCTGTTCCAGCCAGCGGCGTGCCTGATACGCGCCGGGGATCTGCCGTAGCAACGGCGTCAAGCGCGAGTAACCGGGCAGGGCGGCTTGCGGCAGGGCCGAACTCCAGCCCCAGCCGTGAAACAGCGTCAGTTCAAGGTCGGATTCGTCGCGCAAGGCACTGACCAGTTCGGCCACGTAATGGCCGATGCCGGTACGCGGCGCCTGCAGAATGCGGGCATTAAGAGCAATGCGCATGCGAGCTCTCGGCAGCAGGCTGCGTGGCCTGCAGATTTCGCGCAATGCGCTCGACCAGTTGCGCGCTCGCCTCGCGCCAGCTCAGCCAGCGCCAGTGTTCGAGGCTCAGCGGTGCCGGGAAGACTCCGCTGCGTTCCATACCCGTCACCAGGTCAGTCAGGCTTTGCGGATTCGCCAGATCGAAATAAGCCATGTAATCGCCGCCGATTTCGCGGAACACCGGAATGTCGCTGCCCATGGCCGGCAACCCGCGCTGCATGGCTTCTACCAATGGCAGACCGAAACCTTCGACATGGGACGGAAACACCAGCGCAGTGGCATGGGAGTAAGCGTATTCAAGGCTTTTATCCGACAGCGAGTTGTACATGAACAGGCGCCGGTCCAGCTCGGGATGGTGCCTGATGCGCTCGATCAACGCCTCGCACTTCCAGCCGATCTTGCCGACGATGCACAATCTGGCGTTCGAGCCGCTGGCCCAGGCGCGCTCGAAGGCATCGAGCAGATAAGCATGGTTTTTGCGCGGTTCGATGGTGCTGACCATGAGAAACACTGGCTCAGGCGTTTTGAACAGCCGTTGCAGGCCGCGGTCGACCTCGGCCTCGGCTTCGCTCAGGTCCAGTTCAGAGCCCAGATGGAAGTAGTCGAACCAGCGCTGGCTGACCTGGTGCGCGCCAATCCGGCGCTGCATTTCTTCGCGCACCTGATCGCGGATGGTTGTCGAGATCGCCACATAGCCGTCGGCCGTACGCGCGATCCAGTCGAACCAGTGGTTGAAGACCTTGACCAGCCCGGTGTCGCAAAACTGCGGATGGGTCAGCGGGATCAGGTCGTAGATCACCGAAATGATGCCCACGCCGTCACGCTTGAGTTGTTCGGCGAGGGGGAAGAAGTTGGCGTGCCACGATGAATCGAGCAGCACCAGTTGATCGCCTGCACGGTGGGCCAGCGGCACGCAGCGTTCGGGAATGTGTTTGCCCTTTAGCGCGCGCTCCAGCAGGCGCATCGGCACACTGAAACAGGCGAAGGCTGCGAGTCGGCAGCCGACGTACAGCACCCGACGGGTGAAGTGCGAGCGGTTGAACGGCCAGCGCCGCTCAACGGCGCGATGACGCAGCCAGAATGTGTTAGCCCATTGCTCCAGTTTCACCCGCAAGCCCATCAGGTCGAGTCTGGAGGTTTTCAGCGGCGCCAGGCTTTTCACTTCATAGAGACCGCCGTCGATCATCACCACCGCAATACATTCGATCCTGTCGTCGGCAGCCGGCAATTGCTGGATGACGTTGCGCACCACGCGCTGGATCCCGGAGTTGGCGTCGGGATGTTCGAAAACGTAAGTGCATTCCACCAGCAAGCGGGTCATTGCGAGCGCTCCGTGTCAGGCAACTGGAGGAGGGTTTCGCTGGAGCGAGTGATGTCCGTTTGCGCCTGCAACCAGGCGCAGCCGACGAAGTCTTCCTGACGGTTGTTGATCACATGAAAGATCAAGCCGTAGTCGCGCCATTCGAAGTTGCGATCCAGGTGCGAATCGAGACGAGACAGGCTCAGCGCTACCGAATAGTTACCCTTGCCCAGCCGCATGTCGAAGGCGAAACGGAACGTCACGCGCTCGCCAGCGCTCAAGTCGGTAACGGCTTTATCCAGCCGATGGGTGTTGATGCCGTAGATCGCCTGACCGAGGCGATCCTTGATCATGAAGCCGAGAATCAGTCGCTCGATGTCCTGGCGGACTTCGGTCTGCACCTCCAGCACCACCGGTTGACCGACCTCGGCGACTTCGAGGCTGCGCCCCTGTGCGTCGAGCAGGCGCACGCTGAGAATGCCCGCTTCGCCGGTACCGGAAATGGTTTGTACCTGACCGTTGGCGAGCATCTCCTGACGCACGATCTGCCCTTCGCGCTGGGCGAGCATGGCGTTGTAGTAGTCCATGACCTCTTCGGGTTTGCCGCGCAGGGCCAGCCGGCCGTTTTCCAGAAGAATGGCGGTGTCGCAGATCGACTGAATGGCCGAGCGGTCATGGGACACGATCAGCAGGGTGGTGCCGGCCTTGCGAAAGCTGCGGATGCGCTCGAAGCTTTTGTGCTGGAAATAGGCGTCGCCGACCGACAGCGCTTCGTCGACGATCAGGATATCGGGGCGCCGCGCCGTCGCGACACTGAACGCGAGGCGCATCTGCATGCCGCTGGAATACGTGCGCACCGGGTGATCGATGGCGTCGCCGATTTCGGCAAAGCTCTCGATCTGCGGCATCAGCGCTTCGATCTCTTCGACCTGCATACCCAGCAGTTGCCCGGCCATTACGGCGTTCTGCCGCCCGGTGAAGTCCGGGTGAAAGCCCATGCCCAGTTCCAGCAACGCGGCCACGCGGCCGTGCAGCTGGATCTGCCCGCAGGTCGGTTGGGTGGTGCCGGTGATCATTTTCAGCAGGGTGCTTTTGCCCGCGCCGTTGACGCCGACAATGCCTACCGCCTCACCGGGCTGGATCTCGAAATCGACATCGCGCAGCACCCAGTGCAGGTGATGACGGGGCGGGGAAAACGGCACCAGCCATTCCAGCAAGCGACTCCAGCGGTTGGGGTATTGCTTGTAGGCTTTGGCCAGGCCCGTGACGCGGATATGTCCCATCAGAGTTCATCCACCATTTCACCGACACGCTGGCGGAACAGGCGCAGCGCCATGACGCAGAGCACCAGCCCGATGATCAGCAGCGGCAGCAGGGCAGGCCAGTGTGGCCATTGGTTGTAGAGGAACACGTTCTGATAGCTGGTCATCAACGCCGTCATCGGGTTAAGGCTGATGATGTGCTGAATGCCCGGTGGCAGGATCGACAGCGGGTAGACGATGGGCGTCAGCCAGAACCAGAACTGCAGGCAGATGCCGACCATTTGCCCGACATCACGAAAGAACACATTGAGCATGCCCAGCAGCATTCCCAGCCCGGCGGCGAACACCACTTGCACCATGAGCAGCGGTATCAGCGCCAGCAAGGCCATGCCGGGCAGGCGCCCGCTGATCAGCAGGAATCCGAAAAACAGCCCGAGAATGATCGCGAAGTTGATCCCGGCATTGAGCAGCGTAATCACTGGCAGGCACATCCGCGGGAAGCTGATTTTCTTCAGCAGGTTGGCGTTTTCCAGAAACATGCTCTGGCTGCGCGTGGTGATTTCCGCGAACAGACCCCAGGTCAGCAGGCCGGCACACAGGTAGACGCTGTAGGCCAGGCCATCTTCCACGCCCGGCAGGCGCGCGCGCATGATCTGCGAAAAGATCACCGTGTAGACAACGATCATCGACAACGGATTGAGCACCGTCCACAGGGCGCCGAACAGCGAGTTGCGGTAGCGCGACTGAAACTCGCGTTTGACACTGCCGAGGATGAAGCCCCGGTAGCTGCGCATCGAACGGTACAGGGAAAGCAGCATTCACACGGTCCTGCCGTATTGGTCTTCGAAGCGGACGATGTCGTCCTCGCCAAGGTATTCACCGCTTTGCACTTCGATGATCACCAGGTCGATCACCCCCGGGTTTTCCAGGCGATGGCGGTGGCCAGCGGCGATGAACGTCGATTCGTTTTTTGCCACCAGATGCGTGCCCGAGCCGTTGTTGGTGACCTTGGCCATGCCTTCGACCACAACCCAATGCTCGTTACGGTGATGGTGCATCTGCAATGACAACTTGCCGCCGGGCTTGACCACGATGCGCTTGATCTTGAAGCGCGGGCCTTCCTCGAGCACGGTGTAGGTGCCCCACGGACGGCTGACGGTGCGGTGCAGGCGATAGGCTTCGTGGGCTTTGTCCTTTAACTGCCTGGCGACGCGGCGGACGTCCTGCGCACGGTCGGCGTGGGCGATCAGTACCGCGTCGGCGGTATCGACGACGATCAGGTTATCCACACCGACGGCCGCTACCAGGCGGTTCTCGCTCTGCACGAAGTTGTGATGACTGTCGATGAAGATTGCTTCGCCGCTGGCGCGGTTATGGTCGGCATCCTCGGGAATCAGCGCGGCGACGGCGCTCCATGAACCAATGTCGCTCCAGTCGAAACCGGCCGGGACCACTGCGACTTTTTCCGAGCGCTCCATCAGTGCGTAATCGATGGAAATGTCGGCGATCTCGGCGAACAGTGCGGGCGACAGTTCCTGTTGCAGGCAGCCGACGGTTTCCACCGGAGCGCTGGCGGCCATGCAGGCGCGGGTCTGTTCCAGCAGTTCGGGCGCGTGCAGCTGCAGCTCGCCGATCACTGCTGCGGTGGTGAAGCAGAACATGCCTGAGTTCCACAGGAAATTGCCACTTTCCAGATAATGCGTGGCGGTCTGCAGATCGGGTTTTTCGACGAAGCGCTGAACCTTGGCGGCGCCCTTGGCATCCAGCGGTGCGCCGCTTTCGATGTAGCCGAAGCCGGTTTCCGGCGCGGTCGGCACCACGCCGAAGGTCACCAGGTAGCCGTCTTTCGCCAGGTTCACCGCATGTTCGACGGCGCTGTTCAGCGCTTGCTGATTGACGATCAGGTGGTCGGCGGGCATTACCACCATGATCGCCTCGTCACCGTGCAGCGCTTGCAGGGCCAATGCGGCAGCGGCGATGGCCGGCGCCGTATTACGCCCGCTCGGCTCGAGCAGAAAATGCCCGCGATGGCGCGACACCTGCGCCGCGCAATAGTGGTCTTTGCTCTGGAAGTAGTACTCGCGGTTGGTCACCGTGACAATGTCGCCCCAACCGTCCAGCAGCGCGGCCGCACGCTGATAGGTCTTGCCCAGCAGCGACTGGCCGTCGGGCAGGGTCATGAACGGCTTCGGATGGCCCTCGCGGGACACCGGCCATAAACGGGTGCCGGCGCCGCCGGACAGAATCACGGGGATCAGCATGGCCTACTCCTTGGCGACGCGTTTCATGTCCGCATCCATCATCATGCGGATCAAGGTATCCAGGTCGGTTTTCGGCTTCCAGCCCAGCACCCGCTGCGCCTTGGCCGGGTTGCCGAGCAGCACTTCGACTTCGGCCGGGCGGAAGAACGCCGGGTCGATCTTCACAAAGTCGCGGTAGTCGAGGCCGACGTGGTCGAAGGCGATGCGGCACATTTCGCGCACGGTGGTGGTGACGCCGGTGGCGACCACGAAATCGTCAGGCTTGTCCTGTTGCAACATCAACCACATGGCCTCGACGTAATCGCCGGCAAAGCCCCAGTCGCGTTTCGCATCGATGTTGCCCAGTGCCAGTTGCTGCTGTTTGCCCTGCTTGATGCGGGCTGCGGCGTCGGTGACCTTACGGGTGACGAATTCGATGCCGCGCAGCGGTGATTCATGGTTGAACAGGATGCCGCTGCTGGCGTGCAGGCTGAAACTTTCGCGGTAGTTGACGGTGATCCAGTGGCCGTAGAGTTTGGCCACGCCATAAGGACTGCGCGGGTAGAACGGGGTGTTTTCATCCTGCTGCTCGGCCTGGATCAGGCCGAACATCTCGCTGGTCGAGGCCTGGTAAAAGCGGGTGTGCGGGCTGAACTGGCGGATCGCCTCAAGCAGATGAGTCACGCCCAGGCCGTCGACGATGCCGGTGGTCACCGGTTGATTCCACGAGGCGGCGACGAAACTTTGCGCGGCGAGGTTATAGACCTCATCGGGTTTCGCTTGAATGACTGCACGCTGTACCGAACAGGCATCGGCCATGTCACCGTCCAGATAGACGATGTCGGCTTCGATACCCATTTCACGCAGACGCCAGCGTGAATCGCTGCTGCGCCGGGCGACGAAGCCGTAAACCGTGTAGCCCTTGTCGAGCAGCAGTTTGGCCAGATACGCGCCGTCCTGGCCGGTGATCCCGGTGATGAGTGCACTTTTTGTCATTCTTGTCGTACTCGCGTCTCCCAGTCGGACAGGATCGTCCGCAGGGATTGTTGTGTGGTGATGGCCGGTGCCCATCCTGTGGCTGCGGCCAGTTTTGCGTGACTGCCGCAAACGCGACGCTGATCGGCACGGCGCAGGCGCGCCGGGTCCTGAACCAGTTGCAGCTGGACCTGAGCAAGGTCGCCCAGCTGTTCGATCAGGCTGCGAATGTTTTGCTCGCGGCCCGAACAGATGTTGTAGACCTGCCCGGCGGTGCCGCTGTGCAGCAATGCCAGATAGGCTGAGATCACATCGCCGACATCAAGGAAATCACGGCTCACGTCGATGTCGCCGACTTCCAGTTGTGGCCCTTGCAGACCGAGTTTGATGCGGTTTATCTGGCGCGCGGCACTGGCAATCACAAAGCTGTCTTTCTGACCCGCGCCGATGTGATTGAACGGCCGCGCGACCAGCACCGGCCAGCCTTCGCTCAAGCCCCATTGCAGGCTGAGAAACTCCGCCGACAATTTGCTTACTGCGTACGGGTTGCGCGGGCAGGGCGGTTGCTGCTCGGTGATCGGCAGATGGCGTTCATCGACCTGTCCGTAGACATCGCCGGAGCTGACATACAGAAAGGTGCCTGCGAAGCCACGGGCCTTGAGCGCCTGCAGCAGATTGAGGGTGCCGTTCAGGTTGATGGCGAAGGTGCGCGCCGGATCGCGGAAGGCTTCGGGAACGAAGGTCTGCCCGGCCAGGTGGATCACCGCGTCGGGCATCTGCGGCCAGAGATCGCTGAGGCTTTGCGCATCCGTAAGGTCGTACGGCGTTGCGGCCGCCAGCAACTCCCACGCCGAATCAGGCAAAGCCAGACGAGACTGAAGATGTTGTCCCACGAAGCCGGTCAGGCCCGTGACGAACAGACGTTTTTTCAAGCAGCGACCCCTTGGTCTTGAACTTTCGCACTTTCCCACAGAGTTTAAGGAGAGGTCTGTCAGACCGATGGAAAAACCGGTTGAAAGACAGGCGAAGTCCGTTGTTGTAGTTGTTTGTGCCCAATCTGTGCCAATTGCGCGGCAATTTCAACAGGGCAAACCGTGACCGGTCAGTTCTCGTCAGCGTAGCTGGATTTATTCTTCTCGGGCGGTTCCCGGAGCCGCGATGGATGTGTTTAGAATGGCCCTCGTCGCCATTCCCCGGGCTCGCTCGCGGGCCTTGCGCAACAGAGTGAAACCGACCACTAAAACAAGAACGAAGACGTGTCCGGGAAGGCAGGACCAGTAGCGGCAATGCCGACTGGAACCGGTGCCCGGCCGTCATAGCATGAAGTTGCCGGACGGTTGCTTCATCGTGGGATGCCATGAATTTCATTCTCTACTCGGACGTCAATGATCGCTCCATCAGTCAAAGTCTGGGGCGGCCGGAATACAGCTACTACTTCGTGCTAAAGGCCTATCGCCCGGTACTGGAAAGCCTTGGCCGGGTACACGTGGTCGCTTCGCCGGACGACGTCGATCCGTTGTTCCTGCAATTGCGCCAGGCCGGACAGGACTGCCTGTTCCTGTCCTTTGCGCCGCCACACAAGACCCCGACCGGCCTGCAATGCCCGATGGTCTGCGTGATTGCCTGGGAGTACGACTCGATCCCCAGCGAATGCGCGGCCGGCGATGAACGCCAGGACTGGCGCCAGATGCTCGCGCGCCATGGCCGGGTCATCACCCTGTCGACCCACACCGCGCAGGCGATCCGCCGCAGCCTCGGTGATGATTTCCCTGTACTGGTGTTGCCCACGCCGCTGTGGGAGCGCTTTGCGCAAGTGCGCGAGGACTACCCCAGTGTCCCGGTCAATCCCGGCAGCACCTTGCAGATCAAGGGTTGCATCATCGACAGCCGTGCGCTGGGCCTGTCCGCTGACGGCTTGATTGCGCCGATCCACAACGAGCAGGAGCTGGAAACCCGTGGCCTCGCTGAAGAACCCATTGACGAGCCACCGCCCGAGCCAGCACCACCGCCCGAACTGACGTTGCGGCGCCGGCTTTTGATCAGCAAACATTATCTGCGCGAGGGCTATCGGGCGCTGACGAGCCCTTCCGGGCACCGGCCTCTCTTTCTCCTCAAGCACAACCTGTTGCAGTGGTATCGCGAAGCACTGAGTGATTTATTCTCTGCGCCTGCGCGGCAACCACTCGCCGCCGCACCCGCGCCAGCTGGCGATTGCCTGCCCGTCACGGTCATGCAAGCGCAAGAGCATGCGCAGGCCGAACACCCGCAAGCCGTCCTGCCCGACACCGATGCCCATGTTCAGATCGACGTCAGCGGTGTGGTGTATGTCAGCGTGTTCAACCCCGAGGACGGGCGCAAAAACTGGCATCACCTGATCACGGCGTTTTGCTGGGCCATGCGTGATGTCGAAGACGCCACCCTGGTGCTGAAAATCACCCAGAACGACCTGTCGAGTTACTACGTCCATCTGATTACCTTGCTCTCGCAACTGTCGCCGTTTGCCTGCCGGGTAGTGGTCATGCACGGCTATCTCGAGGACGAAGAGTTTGCCCGCCTGTACGGTGCTGCCAGTTTCTACGTCAACGCCTCGCGCTGCGAGGGGCTGTGCCTGCCGTTGATGGAGTTCATGGCGTGCGCACGGCCGGTGATTGCCCCTGACCACACCGCCATGGGCGATTACATCGACGAGCGTGTCGGCTTCATCGTCAAATCGAGTCGCGAGCCAACCATCTGGCCGGAAGACGTGCGCATCCTTTATCGCACACAACGCCATCGCCCCGATTGGGGTTCGTTGAAAGCCGCTTATGAGCAAAGTTATGCCATGGCCACGCAGCGTCCTGAGGCTTATCAGGCGATGGCGGCTGCGGCCAGTGAACGCCTGCGCGAATACTGCGGTTTCAGTCCGGTACAGCAGCGTGTCCAGACCTTTTTCGACCTGCAGCAGCCCGGTGCAATCACGCCTGTGGCGGCCAAGACCGGGGCGGCTTCATGCTGATCATTATTCATTCGGAAACCAACAAGAGCAACATCCAGCAGAACCTCGGACGGCCCGAGTACAGCTATTACTTCGTGCTCAAGGAGTTCCGCCCGGTGCTGGAGCGGATCGGTCAGGTGATCGAAGTCAGCAACCCTGACGAACTGGTCGATCGCTTGTATTTCGACTGCCTGAGTCGTGGCGAAGACTGCGTTTTCCTGTCGTTCTCGCCACCGCATCGCACGCCGATTGATTACGCTTGCCCGACCATTCCGGTGTTCGCCTGGGAGTTCAGCACCATCCCCACCGAGAGCTGGCAGGGTGAACCACGGCATGACTGGCGCGTGGTCTTGCAGGCGTGTGGTCGGGCGATTACCCATTCGACGTTCACCGTCAACGCGGTGCGCGACGTGATGGGCGCCGACTATCCGGTGTGCGCGATCCCCGCGCCGGTGTGGGACCGGTTTGCCGCGCGCGGTGAAACCTTGCTCAAACGCCCGGTGGTGGAGGGCGTAACGCTCAATCTGCGCGGTTTGCTGATCGACAGTCGCGAGACGGATCTGCGTCCATATGGCCCGCCGGGTTTGTGCGAAGGCACGCCAATATCGTTTGACGCACCGGCGCAGGATTGCCCGTTGCAACTGGAGGGTGTGGTCTACACCTCGGTGTTCAACCCTTACGACGGACGCAAGAACTGGAAGGACATGATCAGCGCGTTCTGCACCACGTTTCGCGACATCAGCGATGCGACCCTGGTGCTGAAACTGACTCACCACGACATCGCCAATGCGCTGACCGACATGCTGCACCACCTGTACAAGAACCAGTTCTATCAATGCCGGATCGTGCTGATTCACGGCTATCTGGCCGATGCCGACTACGAGGCGCTGGTGCAGGCCACCAGTTACGTGGTCAACAGTTCCTACGGCGAAGGCCAGTGCTTGCCGCTGATGGAATTCATGTCCTGCGGCAAACCGGCGATTGCCCCCGTGAACACGGCAATGGCCGATTACGTCAGCGGCGACAACGCCTTTGTGGTCGACTTCACCGAAGAACTCACGGCCTGGCCGCATGACCCGCGCGCGGCCTACCGCACCCTGCGTTACATGACGGATTGGGAGTCGTTGTGCGTGGCTTATCGTGACAGTTATGCGGTGGCAAAGGATGACCCACAGCGCTACGCGGCCATGTCCACCGCAGCGGTGCAAAGCCTGCAACATTTCTGCAGCCAGGCCAGCACCGAGCAGCGCTTGCGAGCCTTCCTTGAGCTGCCGCAGCCAGCCGCTGCGCCGTTGCAAGCGGCGCTCGCATGATCAGACGACTGCTCGCGCGATGGCTGCCGGCACGTGCCGCGCAGCCAGTGGCTGAACCGCCGGCAACGCTATCGCCGCGCGATGTCGGCTTGCACGACGCGGTGCTCGATGGCTGGTTCCTGAACGACAGCGGCGAGTTGCTCAAGGGCTTTGCGATCACTGCGCACGATTGCCTGCTCGACGTCGGTTGCGGCGAAGGTGTGGCGACGCTGTTTGCCGTGCGCCAGGGCGCTTCGGTGATCTTCACCGACAGCGAGCACGACAAGGTGCGTGAACTTGCGCGGCAGGTCGAGGCACACGGCGCGAACGCGAGTCTGGGTCTGGTCAGCAACAGTTTGCCGTTGCCGCTGGCGGACGGCTGCGCCAGCAAAGTGGTGTGCATGGAAGTGCTGGAGCACATCGCCGAGCCCGAACCTTTCCTGGCCGAACTGGTGCGCATGGGACGTCCCGGCGCGCAGTATCTGCTCAGCGTTCCGGGAGCGGCCGGTGAGCACCTGCAAAAAGGCATCGCCCCGACCAGCTACTATCAGTCGCCCAACCATGTGCAGATTTTCACCCCGCAGCGCTTCGCCGCGCTGGTGGAGGAGGCGGGCCTGGTGATCGAGCATCGTCAGGCCAGCGGTTTCTTCTGGGTGATGGGCATGATTTTTTTCTGGGCCGGGGAACGCGCTGCTGGACGTGACCCGGGCGGTGCAGTGCGTGACCGCATCCAGCCGCCGTTCATGCCGTTGATGGAGAGCTGGGCGAGAACCTGGCAGGACTTGCTCACGCAACCCGGCGGACTGGCGATCAAACACACCCTCGACAACTTCTTGCCCAAAAGCCAGGTGATCATCGCCCGCAAGCCATTGAATGCCGGAGACGCGCCATGAATGGCAAACGGATCATGGACATCGAAGTGCTGCGCGCCATCGCGGTTTTGGGCGTGTTGTTTCACCACTTGCAGGGCAGCCTGTTTACCGATGTCGTGCCGCTGCTGGCCAGGATCCATGCCTGGGTGCAGCCGTGGTGGGGGGTCGACCTGTTTTTCGCCATTTCCGGTTTTGTCATCGCACGCAGCCTGATCCCGGCCCTGCAGGGCTGCACCAACCGCCAGCAATACTGGCAACAGACGCGCAACTTCTGGCTGCGTCGCGCCTTTCGCCTGTTGCCGTCGGCCTGGCTGTGGCTGGCGCTGATGTTGCTGGCGTGTCTGTTCGTCAATCGTTCGGGGGCGTTCGGTACGCTGTCGGCCAACTTGCAGGCGACCCTTGCCGGGGTCTTTCAGTACGCCAACTTTCGCTTCGCCGACAGCTTCTTCCGCTACGAATACGGCAGCAGTTTCGTTTACTGGAGTCTGGCGCTGGAGGAGCAGTTCTATCTGTTGTTTCCGCTGCTGATCGTGCTGTGCCGCAAGCATCTGGTGTGGGTGTTGCTGGCGCTGGTCGCGGTGCAGTTGTTCACGCTGCGTACACCGTTATTGATGGTCGTGCGCACCGATGCCTTGGCCCTCGGTGTGCTGCTGGCCATGTGGAGCGCACAGCCGGGCTATCAACGCTGGCGCCCGGACGGTTTGCGCCGGCCATGGCTCGGGGTTGGCGCACTGATTGTGATCGCTGCGCTGTTGAGCTTCATGGCCACCGACCGTTTCACGTTTGCCTGGTATCGCATCGGTTCAATCGCCGTTCTCAGCGCCATCCTGGTGTGGATCGCTTCCTATGATCGCAACTATCTGATGCCGGCCGGTGCGTTGCAGCGTCTGCTGGGATGGATCGGCAGCCGCTCCTATGGCGTCTATCTGATCCACATTCCGGCCTATCAACTGGTGCGCGAGCTGATCTTCCGCTTGCAGAGCGCCGGTCTGCCGAGTCCCGCCGGCCACCCGATCCTGACGCTGCTGATCGCCTTTGGTCTGATCGTGCTGCTCAGTGAGCTGAATTACCGCCTGGTCGAAATGCCTATGCGCAACCGTGGCGCCGCATTGGTGCAACGCCTCGGTACGGCCCGATCCGCCGCCCCTGCCTCTGGAGCCACCTCATGCTGAGCCTGTTGAAAAAACTCACGGCAGCAAAGCCAGCCCCGGCGCCGGCGCAACCCGTTGCACCGGTTGCCAGCAAAGTCGATCCGTACATGCTCGGCTTGTACGATGCCAAGCTCAGTGGCTGGTTCAACCAGGAGACCAATGAGCTGTTCAAGGGCTTTGTGGTGTCTGCCGACGACACCTTGCTCGACGTCGGCTGCGGTGACGGCGGCAATGTGCATTTCTGCGGCATGCGCGGGGCGAAAATCATCATCGCCGACATCGACGCGGCCAAGGTCGAAGCGACTCGTCAGCGCCTGAGCGACACACCGGCGCGGGATGTCGAATGCCACGTCACCGATTGCAACCCGCTGCCGATTGCCGATGCGACGGCGACGCGCGTGGTGTCTACCGAGGTGATCGAGCATGTCGACGATCCGCAGCAGTTTCTTGCCGAGCTGGTGCGTGTTGGCAAACCGGGGGCGTTGTACCTGCTGAGCGTGCCGCACCCCAGTTCCGAAGACCTGCAGAAAGACATCGCCGCCGCTGAGTATTTCCAGAAGCCCAACCACATCCGCATCCTCAGCGAAGAGCAGTTCAAGACGCTGGTCAGCGACGCCGGGCTGGAGATCGTCAGTCACAGCCAGTACGGTTTTTACTGGTCAATGTGGATGCTGCTGTTCTGGGAAGCCAAAGTCGATTTGAGCAATCCAGACCATCCGTTGCTCAACCACTGGGCCGAAACCTGGCAAGCGCTGCTGGCTTCGCCGCGTGGCGCGCAGATCAAGCAGGCGCTGGATGCGGTCGTAGCGAAAAGCCAGGTCATCATCGCGCGCAAGCCCTGACACACTCCCGCAGGGCTTTTGTGTAACCTTGCGGGCTAGTGTTCTCAAAGGTTTGCAAGGTATGCGGCGCGTTATCGGTCTGTGTTTTTTTATCCTGCTGTCTGCGTGCAAACCGCAGGACGCGCCGCCCCTCGATCAACAATTGTATGTCTGGCAACGCCAGTGGACGCCGGCGCACGAAGCCGCGCTGCGCGACAGCCACGCTGATTTTTCGACGCTGCGCGTGTTGGCGCTGCAAGCCTTCCCCAACGCGGGCTGGAGCCGGGCGCGGGTCGATGCGCCGTTGCTGAAGGCCGATGGCCGGGCGCTGATTGCGGTGATACGCCTTGATGGCCAGCTCACGGCGCTGGACCCGCAACAGGTCACGGCGCAGATTCTGCAGTTGCTCACCGATTGGCAAGCGCAAGGCCTGACGTTGAGCGGCATCGAGATCGACCACGATGCCGGTAGCGCACGCTTGCCGGCCTACACCGCATTCCTCACGCAGTTGCGCTCGGTATTGCCCTCGACGCTGCGGCTGAGCATCACCGCGCTGCCGGCCTGGCTCGACAATCCGCAACTGCCCGCGTTGCTGCAAACCGTCGACAGCAGCGTGCTGCAAGTGCATGCGGTCAGCGATCCTCGGCGCGGTTTGTTCGATCCCGGGCAGGCCTCGAAATGGGCCAAGGCTTGGGCACGCGTCACCGACAAGCCGTTCTATCTGGCGCTGCCAGCCTATGGCGTGGCGTTGTTGCCGGATGACGGCGGGGCGCCGGTGGTGGAAAGCGAGGTGCAGCTGGAGCGGGGCGGGCAGCGTCGCGAACTGCTCGCCGATCCGCTGTCACTGAGCCGGCTCGGGAAAGTACTGCGCGACGATCCCCCGGCCCATCTGGCCGGGCTGATCTGGTTTCGCTTGCCGCTGGCCAACGATCGCCGCGCCTGGAGCCTGACGACCCTGGCTGCGGTTGCCCGTGGCGATCAACTGGTCAGTCGCCTCGGCGTGACGTTCAGCGAACACGCCGGCCTCTACGACATTCAGCTCGAA
>Ga0079104_1001376_pt1 | contig 16582 bp, 15 predicted proteins | sample MedtruBG_FD_76829 | JGI IMG/M metagenome (GOLD analysis project Ga0079104, IMG submission 76829) | Root nodule microbial communities of legume samples collected from California, USA - Medicago truncatula BG | ecosystem: Host-associated > Plants > Roots > Nodule | place: USA: California...
CGAAAAACACAATGCCGGAGAGAAGTAATAGCAGGAGCCGCTTACATTCTGTCCTTTTCAGGGCTTCTTTGGCATTCGTGTTCTCCGTGGGGTATGAGGGGAAATTAAGGACGCGCATTTTACCCTGCGCCCGGCGGGCCACGTCTTTGATATCACGCAAGTAAAGCGGCTACAGCGCGCATTTCTCGGGACAAAAACGCCTGACGTCGGCGACAACGTCAGGCGAAGGGGCGTTATTTCTTAAATGTCGCCCACACTGGCGCGTGGTCGGACGGTTTTTCCATGCTGCGAATTTCGTAGTCGATCCCGGTTTCGATGCAATGCGGTGCCAGGCCCTGGCTCGCCAGCAGCAGGTCGATACGCAGGCCGCGGTTGTCATCAAACCCTTTTGAGCGGTAGTCAAACCACGAGAACTGGTCCTGCGTTTCCGGGTTCGCATGACGGAAGGTGTCCACCAGGCCCCAGCCAACCAGGCGATCCATCCACTCGCGCTCTTCCGGCAGGAATGAACACTTCCCGGTGCGCAGCCAGCGTTTGCGGTTGTCTTCCCCGATGCCGATGTCCAGATCCGTCGGGCTGATGTTCACGTCGCCCATGATCAGAACCGGGTTTTCAGGCTTCAGTTCGCTGGTGAGGTAATTTTGCAGGTCCTGGTAGAACTTATGTTTGGCCGGGAATTTGGTTGGATGGTCGCGGCTTTCACCCTGCGGGAAGTAGCCGTTAATCACCGTGACGTTGCCAAACGGGGAAGGGATTTCCGCCATGATGATGCGGCGCTGGGCCTCTTCATCGTCGCCCGGGAAACCGCGACGCACGGAGATCGGCGTCTCTTTGGTCAGCAGCGCCACGCCGTAATGGCCTTTCTGACCGTGATAAAACACGTTGTAGCCGAGCTTCGCGACATCTTCGAGCGGGAACATGTCGTCGTGGACTTTGGTTTCCTGCAGGCCAATAACGTCTGGCTGATGCTTGTCGACGATGGCTTGTAACTGGTGTGGGCGGGCGCGCAGGCCGTTGATATTAAAAGAAAGAAATTTCATAGTCGCTGCCACTGTGCAAGGTGAATGATGCACGGATGTTAGCAGAATTTCAGACCCCGGTCAGGCACTGTGATTTACTCTCGTTAGGTGATTGGCCGAATTTACGCGAAAAAGAGCGATAAATGTGGCGGCAACAGATTTTACGCAGCGGACGTATCAGCTGCGCAACAACATCCAGCCGCGAATGCGGGCTGGATGCCAGTAGGCAAAAATTGTAGACGATTAGTTATCGCACTTACCAGGAACAGCTAACTTAACTTCGGGTTTGGAAACCACGCGCATACCTTCGGTCTCCGAAACATTTTCCAGCCCAGCACCGCCGACGAAAACGCCCATTTTAATATATTGACGAACAAAGTAGTTCTTTCCAGGGACCACATTGAGCGTCAGATTATTTGGAGAAAATTCGGATTCTGTACCCAACATATGCGACTGACTGGTTGAGATTTGCTGATAGAAAAAGACTCTGTCGGACGTTTCTCCAAGGCAGTGTCCATCAAGATAAACATCTTTTTTTAACGCCTTTCCGGCAAAACTGTCTCTGTACACGTATAGACCAGCCTTACCGTTTTCTGGCGCAGGGAATGCTTTAGCTGTTGCATTCTCTGCATCACTTGCCAAAGGCACCGAAGCACAACCGCCAAGAAGCATTGAAGAAAGAATTATTGCTGCAAATGTTGTTTTATTCATTATGTTCTCAAAGAGTTAAAAAAATCCCGGAACCAGAATAATCCTATTTACTGTGCATGTCACTTGGAAACATACCGTAATAAATTGTAAAAACAGGATGTAAAATCAGCAGTTAGTCTGGAAAACACAGTGCCACTGGGCAATTCAATAAAATGTTATACAGTGCAAGAACCTCTGTTGACGCTATTCACTGCGGACCTAAGCGAGGTGAGTCAAAACTGAATTTTTGAAGTTAAATTTAAAGCGTGATCGAGGATACTTACCCTGCAAAAGGGTTGTGCCCACTCGATGAGCTAGCACAACCCCTCCGTTATCCAATCAGTGTTCTGCTGACTGACGCTGCCAGCGCGGGGCTTTCATATCTGCCGCGAACATCCACACCAGCTCGCACAATAATGCGCGTAACGTTCTTTCCGCATCAGGCAGCAACGCTTGCTGAGACAGCAACTGCGTCAGCGTCTGGCAGTACTCACACAGCGCCTCGTGATCGGGGTCGCAATAGGGTTGTGGCTCCGGCAGTTTATCGACGGTCAGGCGCTCAACAAGATGTGGCGGAATGGCATCGTTCAGCGTCGGGGCAAGCAATGCCAAGCAGCTGCTGAGTCGGCCTAATAGCGCCAACTTATAAACGTTATCGTCGCTCTCGCATTCAATCAGGGTTGCCGCAAAGCGGTCGCAACAGTCGGCCAGATCGAGAAAATCGGTGGAGGCGCTAAAAGGGATAGTCAGTAAATCGCAGTCTGGGGGAAGAAGGGTAGTCATAGGTTGAACTCCAACAAGTAGTATTTAAATACCGCCAGCGGAGAGGCTAATCTCGCGGGTGGCGGACCAGGAGAGGTTAGCCTTACCGGCCTTGTTGGGAACCGGCGCGTCTTTCGACGCCCTCGCCCGGCCCACCATTGGAGTGCAGCCGTGCGCACGACACAAAAAAGGCGCGAAGCGCCATTGTGTCGCCAACAAGTTTAAATCAGGAGGCTAATCCAGGCACCTGATTTTGCAGGTGCCTGGCGAGATTACTGCGAAGGGTGGGGGCGAACAAGTGTGTTTCCGGAGGTTGTGAGATGGTATGAGCGAAGTGCTGATGCTAAAGTCAGTAACGCTGAAGTGTAGCGGTATTTTGAAACGCATAATTTGGTTTATTAGATGGACTGATTTCGATATTCAATTTCTAAAATCGCCTTTGTCATTGCCGCAATAGCTATAGCCTCTACCATTGTCAATTCAGGCTTGTTCAAGCTTCCGTGCCCAGCAGTAGGTAACTTGTTGCGTAAATCATAAATATCTTTAACTGCATCAATTAGATTTAGAGGTAATTTCGACATATTTTTGAACTGTTGAAAAAAACCACCCAATGTTTCATTTGATACATTTGGATTTTGAGTAATTTCTTTGGCCATAGTTTCTAAAATATTAGAGGCTGCGTGCAGTGCACCTGCTGGATCATTAGCATCTAAACAATTATCCATTCTATATATTTGCTGGATAATATTTGGATGTAATCTTTTTAAGTAATCATTGCCCAATTCATCATTGAATTTCTTAACACTTTCAAAAACATCGCAATCTAAATAAAACTTAGGGTTGACTGACATCCATGTATATTTCCAGTCATTTGCTAACTTATCTTTTTTTGCAATGCGCGCGCCTATATCTTGGTCTATTTCATCAATGTATTTATGCATATAATCGGCATAATAACCCAAGTATTTAAACGATATTTCTGGACAGAAGTTACTTATTGATGAAAGGACGCCAAATTCTTTGAGAGTAATTCCGGGTACTTCTTCATCACATAAAGATGAAAAACTGGTTCTTTCCCAAAACTCGCGCAACTCTTTTTCTTTTCTGGTCGCCATGCCAGATATCATGTTGATACGTGAAAGCAAAACTACACTCTCATAGTATCGAGGACATTTATGTGAACTAGCGTATGGGCATACTGATGACACATTACGATTATAACGCTCTTTTTCCCACCAATTTTTATCAGGAACAATTCTTTGCATAATTTAACTTTCACCGCACTCTTGAATAAGTAATTGACTCTTTGCATAGTATATCAGTTCTGACATGTTTACGGCTAGTCCACTGATTCAACATTAAGTTATAAGCTAAAGTGATTCGATCTCCACCTAAACCGTTTGAGACTCGTTTTGTAAGTGTTTCCTGGCTTCAAAAGAGTGAACATAGATCTGCTTCATAAGTAATTCTATAATATCCAGCGATAAATTTAATTGCTCTATAGATGGTTTAAATGATTCGTGAGCGGATTTGTTATAAAGGATTCTAAGTGAATGTAATATTAATTTGCTATCCCCACTAATTTTCCCTTCAGTAAATAAATTGTTTATTTTATCCACAAGGCTTCGGCCTTTGATTTTCTCTTCTTTGCAAATGATTTCAATTAACCCTCTAATACCGATACCAGCAATTGTTAGACAATCACTATTTATTGCGCTGATAGTTTCAATGTACATATCTCTTAATGCTGTAGGTAATCGGTAAGTATGTTCAAACTGAGATAATTGCTTGCGCTTTGGGTAATAGTCTACAGAAATTTCTGGTTCGTTAGTAGTATAATCAAAATTTTGTGAATCATAAGTCTCAGTTTTTAACGAAGGCTCCATGCAGCCTTGGCATTGTAAAATTTTCAGGTTTTTGTAGCATGTTATTGAGTTATCATACTGGTCATCTTCATGCTGAGTTGAGCTCAACTTTACTTCGACCAATCTCTTATGATTTGTTATTCTTTCACAAATATGACAGTCAACAGAAACAAAAATCGCATCGTTAAATTTAATTGCTGGTATTTCCCACGTAATTCTACTCATGCTTGAACATCCTATAGGGTAAAAATTTTAGCATATCGAAAAGTAGGATCGTTTAGAAGATATATTATTAAAAATAATATCGTTACGGGTAAGTATGTGATCAGCATTACAATAATTTATGTTAAAAATTTCCTCTGGGAAGATAATCAGTATGTCTCAAATCTTGGCTGATCTACTGAGCAGGTCAATATTTTTGCTAGGGGCATCACCCCGGGAAAGGTTCCGGAGGTGATGCCGTACTAATTAGGCAGTGCGCGCAGCCACCTCTTGATTTGCTGCCGGTGGGAGGGCGATTATTTTGTCACATTCTAGAATAACGTACTCCGGGATTAGGTCAAACTTAGATGGGTCCAACTGACAGATAAATTCATTTTCAATATGGTACGTTTCATTAACGAACTTCCGTATCACTGGGTGGTTGTGATCTAGCTCCAGTAAGCGAAACACCTGCAGTTTTTCATAGCCGTTGCGGCAGCGCTGATAGAGGTGTCTTATTTCATCAGAGTTGCTGATAATTGTAAGCTGACGCTGATAGTCAAAGGTATGGATACTGTGTCTGATATCGTGTAGGCCCAGCTGAAACTTTTCTGCATGCATTTCAGGATAACCAACCCCTTCAACTGCAGGTTCGCGATGATCTTCCAGCACTGGGCGACGATGAAACAAATTGGAAAGAACCTGATACGCATCCCCACGATCGTCAACGATTTCATAATACCGGCGCAAATAGATGAGTTTAATTATTTCCTCACAGTTTGAACCGATAATGCTTTTGCAGATTTGCAGGAATGTTTTGATATCCTCGTCGCATACGGGTAACTCGTGAATTACTCCGGCCGATAGGCGAAGACAGGACGCAGTGACTAGATTGTTGAATAGTTTTCTTACCGATTTGATCGTATCAATCACAGGCTCAACATCATGAGTCAGCATCAACACCGTCCGATTTTTAAGACATTCACCGCTGGCGCGCCTGAACAGCATTTCGAGGATGGCAAACTTCTTGTTTTTATCAAAGGAAGAAATAGGATCGTCAAGAATAATCAGACCGGGTTTTTTAGACAGACATTCATACATAAACAGCACAATTGCAAAAGCGTTACGTTCTCCATAGCTAAGATGCTGACTACCACCGTTTAAGTACCCGTCAAAATCAATGTGCCGTAATCTGAGTTTGCATTGATCTTCCTTACCGACAATGTCTACTCTGTAACGATAGCCAGCATAAGTGAGGAAATTATTGATATTAGTTTTATGCTGGGAAATCAGTCGTATCATACCGTCCCTATGCTGGTTTATCTGCCCCTGCAGACGTCCGGCATTACTAATCAGCTCGTGTAGAGCGGAGTTCAACCTGTCGATGATGCTTTGCGTCAGCGTTGACTGAAGGTCAGGGAAATACTGAAGATCAACAAGCCTGCCTGTCAGAACATCCCTTACGTTTTCTTGCTCCTGCAGGCTAAATACATTCAAGTTCTTTAACGCAATAAGCTTATTTGTAAGAGTTTCAGTCTGCTGTTTCAGTGTAACAAGATACTCTACATGCTCATTTTCCGGGCCGTTCTGAAGTGTAGTTATGCCTTGAAGCCTACTTCTGGCGTCTTCTGAAAAATAGTTTCCAAGATTATCAAGTACCCCGAGAATAGCGATTAGATTTTTGATAACACCCTTATCGTACTCCTCGCTGACCAATCGGATCTGCGCTTCATTTGCACGTACATCGCTAGTACAGAAAGGGCAGCAGCCCTCGGAAATAGGGGCAAACTCTAGCCCTTTCGTCTGCCAGTCGATCCATTCTACACTGCGCTCGCTGCGGATATAAGGCTGATAGTTTTCAAGACCTGCTGGGATGTGCTGAATTTTGTTGCCACGTGACAATCCTTTCATACCGGTTGAAGAGCGAGATATTCCTGAACTGGATAATCTGAAGGCGTTGCTGAGCTCTGTAAGATGGGCTATAAGCGATTCAAGTTCGGCGTTATCCATAAACACCTCCCGGATAGCCTGGGTCATAGTTCCTATCTCACGCTCCCTTTCTGCATAGGCTTCATTTCGGATCAGAATATCGAAACTGTTACTAATCAGTTCATCCGGTTGGAACGTAAACTGCCCAACATATTCCTCGTCAAAGCACATGACCTCACCGATGTTATCAGCTCCGGTAACTGTTGGTTGGGCATGGTCGGGATTAGCCTCTCTGAGCCGGAAAGGCAAGAGCGCTCCCAGTCCGTTGGTGTCGCTCATGGCAGCGCAGCGTATGGCCCGGGACAAGCTACTTTTACCTGTACCATTAGGAGCAAACTTAATGTTGAGTTTACCCTCCGTGATGGTAATCCTAGCCTGTTCAATGTTGTTACAGTGACGTATTTCAATATCCATTCGCCTTTCCTATGCAGTTTCTTTAATGTCTGCTATATCCTGATGTATTGTGATTTTCGTTGCTGTGACGAAAACGATAATTACGTTTCGTTACACTACAAAATAATCCCGCCATCTTAACTTTATTGATAATTAGAATCAGTTTTTGCAATGTGCATCGTTATCTCACAGATCAAGCTGATCTAACTCTGATTAAGGATAGCGTTGCATCGACCCATTGAACTCACCGCGCATAGCGGACAAACTAACTGAGCTGAAGGTCCGCTGCGAGCGAGCAGCGGACATGTCGCACTCCCTCCATACGACCGGTACTGGCGTCGACCGGCTGGCTTACGCCATAACTGCTACTCATTACCTCTATAGCGCCCTCACGTCCTGTCAACATACCGCCGCCGTTCAGAAGTATTCCATTTTCATCATAAATAAATAGGCTGGTAAAGACATTGGATTTCCTTATTTGCTTACGACATTCCAGTTGTTGTCTATGAAAAAGTCATAACGATAGGGTTTGTTGTTCAGGGTATAATATGCCCCGTATTGATAGCCCTTTTTCAGAGCAATGTTGAAGCAGGTGTCGGGGTACGAAAGCGAAACCGGCTTGCGCGAATCGGAGGCCATGATTTCTTTTTCGCCGCCTTCATTTGAGGACAGGTAATACGTGGTCAAAACATCATTCTTATCGATGCTGTAACAGACGTGCGCATGGTCTACGCTGATCCCGCGTTTCTCAACAATGTTGCCTTTGCCCGGACAGCCCGAAAGCATGATTACCACGGGGACAATCAGTAATACGCGCTTCATTGTGGGAAGCTCCCAAGTACCTTTTTGTACTTCGCAATGAGCACATGCTCCGGTTCAGACGGGTCGTAGTCGCGATACGCAATACGGGCAGTAGTTTTGTAAAAACCATAATGAACAAGCACCCAATAATCACTCACAATACTGGCCTGTTGCTCGAGGCTGTACTCGAGAAGGGTAGCTTTATCCAGGCTGTAGGTGTAATCCGCAGCCCAGGACATTAATCCCCGCAGACGAACCATCATCCTTCGCTGATGCTGCCAGACGTGCATCATTTCATGCAGGAAAAGATGCTTGTAATACACATTGGCAATGGAGAAATCGGGCTGATAGAGATCAGACCGAAACCACATTTCACCGTTCGGCGACATGGCCTGCAATCTGTTTTGTGTGTTGAAGGGAAGATAGCTTTCTAAATGCACCCACACGTAGTTGTAGTGAATGGTGAAGCCATATAGTGTGCTGGCCATGTTAATTTCGCCAAGCCGTAACGGCCGTAACCCTCCTTCTTTTATTTCGGGCCACGTTACTGAATTCGGGTAGTACATTCTTAATCCCTCAAGCGTTACTCCATATAGTCAAATCTACGACGATTAATCACAATAGAGGGAGGGTTATTACGATAAAAAGCACTTAAAATCAAAATGGTTTAAGCAGCTCTTAAGTAACTGCAGTGGTCAACAAAAACTGGCCGCGGCTTTAGCGTTTTTCCAGAACAATCGTTCTGATTCATTTGGCGTAAGCCTTACGCGAATATAATCAACTTGACGCACTCTCTTAAAATGAGTGGTCTGATATACGTGCAGGAGGATTTCGTCATCAACTGACTTCCCGCCAGCGCGGCAGGCTAGTCGATGAGATCCTATACTAGCGTGATGGACTATTACTGATGCGGGTCCCACGTACCCAGAGAATTGTTGTCTGCGCATGCAGATATCTGAATAGACTGAGGACATCATTATGATTCATAAAAGAATAGTGCTTTGCCTGTCTTTAGCATCCTTCCTCAGTACTCCTGCCTGGGCAATTAATAAAGAGTACCGGCATAAACTGGAGCAATCCGGCTGTACGCAGGTGTCCGAAGCCCAGGGGTGTGATATCAATAAAACGAAGGCAGAAAACATCAGCGCTGGATTCGTCAATAACGATAGCAGCATGGCCTCTACTGCAAGCCCTTATACCGGTCAATGGCAGGCAATGAGTGATAGTGGGGCTACCGTGGCCACTATCAGTATTGACGCACATGATAAAGTGACGATTAACGGTAAGAGCATTAAGGCTAAGAAACTGGATGGCGGCCTTCAGTTCAAACAGGGTAAGATTATTTACACCATTCAAGGTGACCGACGCCTGGAAGGCGAAGATGTCTGGCGGGATACAGATGCCGGCACACAAGGAAAAATCCTCAAAAAATAATCCTGGTAGCGAGGGAATAGCGCATTTATTCCCTCGCTACGTTCAGTCAGTCATCGACCTTATTTAAGGGTGGAAAAGCCGGATGAGAGCCATCAAAAAAACAGCGGGTTACTCGCTCACGACCTGATTTTTGCCGTTGTGCTTTGCGTGATAGAGTCGGGCGTCGGCCAATTTTAAGACTTGCTCGACGGATTCATCGGATGAATGCTTCGCGATGCCCGCGCTAAAGGTTACGTGTAAACCAGGTTCCCGCCATATGCGCAAAGAAACCATCTGCAACCATGTCTCAATCATCTGATGGAAGAAGTTGTGATCTTCACCGGTATAAATCACGCATAACTCCTCACCGCCGAAACGGTAAATATGATGCGCATCGCCCACGACTTGACTACCAATAGCGCTCACACCTTGCAACACGACATCGCCGGTATCGTGGCCGTAAGTATCATTGATCGTTTTAAAATTATCGATATCGACAATCGCCAGATAAAAAATTGCCTTAGCATTTACCAGTTGAGATAAATCATCATCTAATTTTCTACGATTATAGATATTTGTCAGGCCGTCTGTTGTTGCATCAAGAATCGCCTGTTCTAAATTACCTCTGCTTTTCTGAATATTTTCATAAATAGAGTTAATTGTCAGGTTGTTTTTCTTTGCATCCAGTCCGTTAATACCCATGTATAACCGTGAGATTATTTGCTCCATGTAAAGTTTCGCGAGGAAGATCATAATCAGATAAAAGACCATGCAGGATAGAACGACTATCCAAAATATACGTTTGGCTCCAGCGGATAACTCCATGTAATCGGCTTCCTTAACGATAGTAAAGGCATACCAATCAGGATTCTCATAGCTTCTGTAAAAAACATAAACCTTATCGTTACTGTCATAGAACTCGCCTTCAACGTTGACGGCTTGCTCTATCCAGAATGCGGGAATATGCTTTCTCAAAACCTCTGCTTTGTTATGGCTGATAATCACCTCTCCCGTTGAAGACGTGATGATAAACTTGCCGTTATAGGGTGGTGTTTTGTTGCTGATGTTGGCGCTAATGGCTTTCAAATCTAAATCGAAAGCGATGTTGCCTATGAACTCTGAATGCTTATTAAACAGATTGACGCTGGTTGTGATGGCTTCTTTAGACGATTTAGTGGAGTTATTCACGTCTTTAATAACCGACTCATACGGATCTGAAAAATTAATAACATCCTTTGCCGCTATCGATGGATACCACGGGCGAGCTTTAGGCGAGAAGTCTTTTAAATCCACGTTGGGATAACTTCTGTATTTATCATTGGCATCTGATATGGTTACATGATTAAAAAATACAGCAGAGTCAGTAATAGTGGGGATGATTGCGGCTAAATTGGAGTTTTCGCCTTTAATATAAAGTGCGAAATCATCCTCATCAATATTCGCAGATAAACTACGAAAGATTAATTTTATTTCATTTAAGGGTGTTTCAATATTGGCCCTCGATGCGTTGGCCGTAAACCTCGACATCGTACTCTTAAATTCCATTTTACTATTAACATCTATGTACATGTAGGTATAGACGCAGATCACCACGAAAGGGGTCAGTAGTATTAATACCAGGCTGGCTATCGCTTTGTTCGTGCTATAGGCTTTCACTTGTGCCATTCCATTACAAAAGTTGCGTGTATTCTACCACGACACATATGCGATAAAAATTAGTTACGGTGAGTAATCATCTGATTGCCTGGATTTTACACTACCCCGAAAGTGGCATTCATCAGCGGTTTAAGCCTTGCCAACACCGTCGGGAAGAACTCCGCCACGGTAGGGTGCACGGGCAGCGCCTGGAGCATCTGGCGGTAACTGGCCCCGGTGGCCATATAGTTGGTAATCACCGAGATGATTTCATCCCCGCCGATACCGAGGATCGCCGCCCCGAGGAAGCGCTCGCTTTGCGCATCGACAATCAGGCGCATCATGCCGTAGGTTTCGCTCTCTTCTTTGGCCCGGCTGACGTCAGCCATGTTGAAGTCGGCCACCAGGATTTGCGCGCCTTGTTTCACCTGTTCCCGAGCCTGCGCCAGCGTCATGCCCACCCGGCCCAGCGGTGGGTCGGTAAACATGGCGTAACTGAGTACGCGTCGGTCGGCGTCGTGCCATTGGCCGTCCGGCTGCTGGCCGTCAATTTCCGCCAGCACTATCTGGAAGTCGTGATAGCTGGTGTGGGTGAACGCGCCGCGCCCGTTGATGTCGCCCAGCGCTTTGATGCCTGCGACGTTGGTATTGAAATGCGCATCGGTGCGAATAAAGCCGCGCGCGTCGGTTTCAATCCCGACGGCCTCGAGATTCAGTCGTTCTGTATTAGGCTGGCGGCCTGTGGCGATTAACAGATGGCTGGCGCTGAATTCCTGGCCGTCCGCGAGCTGAACGCTTAGCCCGTCTGCGGCGGGTGCCAGTTTTTTTATGCTGCTGTTGAGATAAAACGTTATCCCTTCATCGCGCAGGAAATCGGTAATGTGCGCGCTGACGTCGGCGTCTTCACGCTCGGCAATGCGATCCGCACGGTGAATAATCGACACCTCCGCCCCAAGACGGCGAAAGATTTGCCCCAGCTCCAGCCCGATATAGCTGGCCCCGAGTATCACCAAGTGCTTCGGGCATTCAGTCAGGGCCAGCAGACTGGCGTTATCGAGATACGGCACGCTTTCCAGGCCGGGCAGCGACGGGATAAACGCCCGGGTGCCGGTATTGAGATACACCTGCGCGGCAGACAGCGTTTCGCCGTTGACCTCAAGCAGAAAACGCTCGCCGTCGCGCCCGACAAAACGCGCCCAGCCGTGGATCGTTTCTACGTTGTCGGTGCCTTCCAGCCACTGCACCAGCCCGCTGCGCGAAGTCTCAACCCGAGCGCGCATTCGCGCCATCGCCGCGGAAAAATCCACGCTTACCGGCCCGGTGATCACCCCAAAATCCGCAGCCCGACGCACCATATGCGCCACCCGCGCGGATTTGCGCAGGGTTTTGGTCGGCGTGCAGCCGAAGTTGACGCAGGTCCCGCCAAACATATTGCCTTCAATCATGGCGACGTGCTGACCACGCGCCGCCAGTTCAACCGCCAAAGACGGGGCCGCCTGGCCCGCACCAATCAGTACCGCATCAAAACGCCGCATAGGTTTCCTCGCCGGGTTGCCAGTGAAATAAACCTCTTGAGCGTAGTGCAGCGGGAGAAGGGCGACAAACAGGGTTCGCCAGGTGCAAACGGATTGGCGGTCTGGCGTTTTAATGACCGATTTATCGTCCAGCGATGCGCCTTTTTGGCGCACGACGCCCCGTTTTGGGGCGGAAATTTACGACAAATGTCGCAGCCCTCACAAATCACGAATTAAGATTTACTAATGCATAATGTTGCTCTTATTAGGGCTTCTAATGGCGCTGAAATCGGTTTCTATTCACTTTGTATGCATTAATGGTGAATAGCGATGGGTTGTAAGTTATTGATATTCAGTTGCCCACTTCCGTTTATGCACTTTTGTCGCTGGCTGGCACGATGCCTGCAATATACATTTACAGCACAAGTGCTCATATTTATTAACATCACAATAACGTTGTGTTTACCGGAAGAAGAGGTTGCTATGTCTCAGTCAGTTACGCGTGCAAATTTTGACGATTGGATGATGCCGGTTTACGCCCCGGCGCCTTTTATTCCGGTACGTGGAGAAGGGTCTCGCCTGTGGGATCAGCAGGGCAAAGAGTACATTGATTTTGCGGGCGGGATCGCGGTGAACGCCCTGGGCCATGCGCATCCGGCGATGGTTCGCGCCCTGACCGAACAAGCCGGAAAGTTCTGGCATACCGGCAACGGCTACAGCAACGAGCCGGTGCTGAAACTGGCAAAACAGCTGATTGACGCCACTTTTGCCGACAAAGTGTTTTTCTGTAACTCCGGGGCGGAAGCCAACGAAGCGGCGCTGAAGCTGGCGCGTAAATACGCCCACGACAAATTTGGCCCGCAGAAAAGCGGCATTGTGGCCTTCAAAAACGCCTTCCACGGCCGCACGCTGTTTACCGTTAGCGCGGGCGGTCAGCCTTCCTATTCACAGGATTTCGCGCCGCTGCCGCCACAAATTCAGCACGCCATTTATAACGATATCGACTCGGCGAGAGCGCTGATCAACGACGACACCTGCGCGGTGATTGTTGAGCCGATTCAAGGCGAAGGCGGCGTGGTGCCTGCCACGCCAGCGTTCCTGAAAGAATTGCGTGAACTGTGCGACCGCCATAACGCGCTGCTGATCTTTGACGAAGTGCAAACCGGCGTGGGCCGTACCGGCGAACTGTATGCCTATATGCATTACGGCGTGACGCCGGATGCGCTGTCGACGGCGAAAGCGCTCGGCGGCGGTTTCCCGATTGGTGCGCTGCTGACCCGCGAGGAATTTTCCCGGGTGATGACCGTCGGCACCCACGGCACCACATACGGCGGCAACCCGCTGGCCTGCGCGGTCGCCGGGGAAGTGCTTTCTATTATTAATACCCATGACGTGCTGAACGGCGTGAAGCAGCGCAACCAGTGGTTTACCGAACGTCTGAGCGCCATCAACGCCCAGTTCGGGTTATTTGACGATGTGCGCGGCATGGGCCTGCTGATCGGCTGCGTGCTGAAAGCGGAATACGCCGGAAAAGCCAAGCAGATTAGCCAGATTGCCGCTGAAAACGGGCTGATGGTGCTGATCGCCGGGGCCAACGTGGTGCGCTTTGCGCCCGCGTTGATTATCAGCGAAGCAGAGGTGATGGCTGGTCTCGACCGCTTCGCCAAAACCTGCGAGCGCTTTGTCTCTGAGGTGTCATCATGATGGTGATCCGTCCGGTCGGACATGAGGATTTGCCCGGCCTGCTGGCGCTGGCAGGGAAAACCGGCGGCGGTTTAACGTCGCTTCCTGCCGATGAAACTACGCTGTCGGCGCGCATTGAACGCTCGATCAACACCTGGAATGGCAGCCTGGAAAAAGGTGAGCAGGGCTACGTTTTCGTGCTGGAAGATACCTCCACCGGTCAAGTGGCGGGGATTTGCGCCATTGAGGTCGCGGTCGGCCTGCACGATTCCTGGTACAACTATCGCGTCGGCACCCAGGTGCATGCCTCGAAAGAGCTGAACGTTTACAACGCGTTGCCGACGTTGTTTTTGAGCAACGATCACACCGGCAGCAGCGAACTCTGCACGCTGTTCCTTGATCCGGAATGGCGCAAAGAGGGCAACGGCTACCTGCTGTCGAAATCCCGATTCCTGTTTATGGCCGCTTTCCGTGACCGCTTTAATGACAAAGTGGTGGCGGAGATGCGCGGTGTGATCGACGAGCACGGCTACTCCCCGTTCTGGGAAAGCCTTGGCCAGCGCTTCTTCTCTATGCCATTTGCCCGCGCGGATTACCTGTGCGGCACCGGGCAAAAAGCCTTTATCGCCGAGCTGATGCCGAAACACCCGATTTACACGGATTTCCTCTCCGAAGAGGCGCGAGCGGTGATTGGTGAAGTACACCCGCAAACCGCACCCGCGCGGGCGGTGCTGGAAAAAGAAGGGTTCCGCTACCGGAACTACGTCGACATTTTCGACGGCGGCCCGACGCTGGAGTGTGATATCGACCGGGTGCGGGCGATCCGCAAAAGCCGTCTGGTGGAAGTGGGCGAAGGCCAGCCTGCGCCGGGTGAATTGCCGACCTGTCTGGTCGCCAACGAGCAGTATCAGCACTACCGCGCGATGCTGGTGCAGGCTGACCCGCACACCGACAAACTGTTGCTGAGCGCGAAACAGCTCGATGCCCTGAAATGCCATGCGGGCGACCGCGTACGGTTGGTTCGTCTTTGCCCTGAGGAGAAAAAAGCATGAGTTTATGGATCAATGGCGACTGGGTCGCCGGGCGCGCAGAGGCACGCAGCAAAACCAATCCGGTCAGCCACGAAGCGGTGTGGCAGGGCAACGATGCCGATGCACAACAGGTGAGCGAGGCGGTAAAAGCGGCCCGCGCGGCGTTCCCGGCCTGGGCAAAACAACCGTTCAGCGTGCGGCAGCAGATTGCTGAGAAATTTGCCGCGCTGCTGGAAAGTAATAAAGAGGCGCTGACGGAGGTTATCGCCCGCGAAACCGGCAAACCACGCTGGGAAGCGGCGACGGAAATCGGCGCGATGATCAACAAAATTGCCATTTCGGTGAAGGGCTATCACAGCCGCACTGGCGAGCAGGAAACGCCGATGCCTGACGGCGCGGCCACGCTGCGCCATCGTCCACACGGCGTGCTGGCGGTATTCGGCCCGTATAACTTCCCCGGTCATTTGCCTAACGGGCATATTGTTCCGGCCCTGCTGGCGGGTAATACCGTGGTGTTCAAGCCCAGTGAGTTAACGCCGATGAGCGGCGAAGCAGTGGTGAAACTGTGGCAGCAGGCGGGCTTACCGGCGGGCGTGCTGAACCTGATTCAGGGCGGGCGTGCGGTCGGTGAAGCGTTAAGCGGGCAGGCCGATCTCGACGGGCTGCTGTTTACCGGCAGCTCGAATACCGGTTTTACGCTGCATCGCCAGTTGGCGGGGCAGCCGCAGAAAATTCTGGCGCTGGAAATGGGCGGCAATAATCCGCTGATCGTCGATGAACCGCAGGACATTGATGCCGCGGTTCACGTGGCGGTGCAATCGGCGTTTATTACCGCCGGACAGCGCTGCACCTGCGCCCGTCGTCTGCTGGTGAAACGCGGTGAAGCCGGGGACGCGTTCCTGAAACGTCTGGTGGAGGTCACCCGTCGGATCGTGCCTGATAGCTGGGATGCCGAGCCGCAGCCGTTTATCGGTGGCCTGATTTCCGAACAGGCCGCGCAGAATGTGCGTACCGCCTGGTTGCAGCACGTGGCCAACGGCGGTGTGTCGTTGCTAGAGCCGCGTTTGCTCAAACCCGGCACGTCGTTAGTCACGCCGGGCATTGTTGAAATGACCGAAGTGCAAAATGTGGCGGATGAAGAAGTGTTTGGCCCGCTGCTGTGCGTCTGGCGTTACGACACCTTTGACGACGCGATTGCCCTGGCGAATAACACCCGCTACGGCCTCTCGTGTGGGCTGGTGTCAGCCGAGCGTGAGAAGTTTGATCAGCTGCTGCTGGAAGCGCGCGCGGGGATCGTCAACTGGAATAAACCGCTGACCGGCGCGGCGAGTACGGCCCCGTTCGGCGGCGTGGGGGCTTCCGGCAACCATCGTCCGGGCGCATGGTACGCCGCGGATTACTGCGCATGGCCGATGGCCAGCCTGGAATCGCCGGGGTTAAGCCTGCCGGGCACGCTTAATCCGGGCCTCGATTTTTCCTCTGAGGTGAAATCATGAAAGCCTGGGAAGTGAACTTTGACGGGCTGCCAGGGCTGACGCACCACTACGCCGGGCTGTCGTTCGGTAATGAGGCCTCGACGAAGCACC
>Ga0079104_1001384_pt1 | contig 16466 bp, 19 predicted proteins | sample MedtruBG_FD_76829 | JGI IMG/M metagenome (GOLD analysis project Ga0079104, IMG submission 76829) | Root nodule microbial communities of legume samples collected from California, USA - Medicago truncatula BG | ecosystem: Host-associated > Plants > Roots > Nodule | place: USA: California...
ATTAAGAATAAGCTAAAAGAGGATTACATTATTATAGTTGAAGGGTATATGGATTTAATATCACTTCATCAATATGGTATAACGAATGTTGTAGCATCACTTGGAACTGCACTTACAGTAAACCAAGCAAGACTTCTTAAAAGATATGTTAATAAGGTAATAATTTCTTATGATGCTGATTTGGCTGGACAGACTGCTACCCTAAGAGGACTAGAAATTTTAAGAGGCGCTGGATTTGATGTAAAAGTATTAATAGTACCAGATGGAAAAGATCCAGATGAGTTTGTAAGGAATCATGGAAAGGAGTCATTTCTGAAGTTGGCAAAGGAAGCTCTTCCTTTAATTGAGTATAGAATTAAGAAAGCAGCGGAGGGTATAAATCTAAATAATGGAAATGATCTGATAGAATATGGAGAAAAATTTGCAGAAATTTTAGCAGATCTAAACCCTATAGAAAAAGATGTATACATAAGGAAAATTTCAGAAGAAACAGCGATTAAAGAACAGGCGTTATATGACGTACTTTCACAAGTAATAACAAAAAAACAAAAAGAAGACAATTTTGTGAATAAAAAGGAATATTTTGGAACAAAATTATATGTAGAACCCGCATATTTAAAGGCCGAAAGAGCATTATTAAAATTAATGTTCAAAGATGAATTTTATGATGAGATTAAAAGCTCGATAAAATCCGGAGATTTTGTAATAGAATCACATAATAAAATTTATTCATTAATATTACAAGGCAAAAATGAGGATACTAATCATATAGGTAATATAGAATCCTATGTAGAAAGTAGATGTGACGATATAGAAAGTTCTAAAGAGTTGACCAAAATAAGGGAACATGAGATTTTAGATTTTACTGATAGAGAGAGACTAATAAAAGATTATTTAAAAGAGGTAAGAAGCTTTAAACTTAAGCTGCAAATTGAGGATTTAAAGAAAACGCAAAATAGATTCGAAAAAGAGGGGAAAATTGAAGAATCTATAAACATTGCAATTGAGCTTACTAAATTATCTGAAACACTTAAAAAGGGAGAGAGAGGTTGAAGGTTATGACGGAAGGAGGCAATAATAAGATGGAACAAAAAGCGAATGGAAAAGTAACAAAGCCAAAAGACGATAAAAAAGATAAAAATGCTAAAATGGCGGCTGTAAAGGAATTAATTGACAAGGGTAAAAAGAATGGTTCACTAACATATAAAGAAATTATGGAAGCTATGGATCATATTGATTTGAGCCCAGAGCAAATAGAAAAGATATATGAAGTTTTGGAAATGACAGGTGTTGAAATAATAGGTGAAATTGCTGATACAGAAACAGAAGAAGAAATTGATTTATCGGTCCCAGAAGGTATAGCTATAGATGATCCAGTTCGAATGTATTTAAAAGAAATTGGAAAAGTGCCTTTATTGTCTTCTGAACAGGAAATAACTTATGCTAAAGAAATTGAAGAAGGAAACCAAAAAGCTAAGAAAAAATTGGCTGAAGCGAATTTAAGATTAGTTGTAAGTATAGCTAAAAGATATGTTGGAAGAGGTATGTTATTCTTAGATTTAATTCAAGAAGGAAACTTAGGGCTTATTAAAGCTGTTGAAAAATTTGATTATAGAAAAGGATATAAATTTTCGACTTATGCTACCTGGTGGATTAGGCAAGCAATAACAAGAGCAATAGCAGATCAAGCGAGAACCATAAGAATACCTGTTCATATGGTAGAAACTATAAATAAACTTATTAGAGTACAAAGGCAATTGCTCCAGGAATTAGGTAGAGACCCATTCCCAGAAGAAATTTCAAAAGTTATGGAGCTCCCTGTAGATAAGGTTCGTGAAATTCAAAAAATAGCACAAGAACCAGTTTCACTAGAAACTCCAATAGGTGAAGAAGAAGATTCGCATTTAGGAGATTTTATCCCAGATGATGAAGCGCCAGCGCCAGCTGAAGCAGCAGCATTTACAATGCTTAAAGAACAATTAATCAATGTTTTAGATACATTAACTCCTAGAGAAGAAAAAGTATTAAGATTAAGATTTGGACTTGATGATGGAAGAGCTAGAACACTTGAAGAAGTAGGTAAAGAATTTAATGTTACTAGAGAAAGAATTAGACAAATTGAAGCAAAAGCTTTAAGGAAGTTAAGACATCCATCAAGAAGCAAAAAATTAAAAGATTATTTAGATTAGTAGCTAAAAGCACCTAAAGTTAGGTGCTTCTTTTTAAGTAGAAGATTTAAATTTATAAATAAAATAAAAGAGAGGTAAACATGGAATTAAGTAAAAGACTGAAATGGATTATAGAAAAAATTAATAAAGTAGAAGTAATAATGGATGTCGGAACAGATCATGGATATATACCAATATATCTAGTTAAACATAATATTGTTAATAAAGTCATTGCATCAGATGTTAATAAAGATCCACTGAAAAAAGCAAAAATTAATGCTGCACTTGATGGGGTACTAGATAAAGTAGATTTAAGATTAGGAAGCGGCTTATCTGTATTAAAAAATAAAGAAGTTCAGGCTGTAATAATTGCTGGGATGGGTGGCAATTTAATTAGAGATATATTAGAAAATGATTTAGATAAGGTAAAAGAATTAGAATATTTATTACTTCAACCGGCACAAAATCCAGAAGTATTAAGGGGATATTTATATAGCAGTAATTATGAAATATTAGAAGAGGATATTTGCTTGGATGAAGACAAGTATTATGAGATATTTAAAGTTAAATATAAGAAAGGAGACTATATAAAATTAGAAAATATATTTTATGAGATAAGTCCATTTATGTTAAACAAAAAATTACCTTTATTTAAATCATATATAGAAAGCAAAATTGAAAAAAATGAAAAAGTGATAGATTTTATTAGAGATAATACTGAACATGCAATTTCAAGAAAAAATGAATTGATAGAAAAGAATGAGAAGTTAAAAAAACTATTAAAAAGTTTTTAGGTGGTGAAATTATGGTCAAAGTTAAAGATATAATAAAAGAAATAGAAATATTTGCACCAAAATTTTTGATGGAATCTTATGATAATGTTGGCCTAATGGTTGGAGATGAAGATAAGAATATAAACAAGGTTTTGTTGTCTTTAGATTGTACAAATGAAGTAATTGAAGAAGCAGTAGATTTAAGATGTGAATTAATAATAACTCATCACCCTCTGCTATTCAAAAAGCCTAAAAATATAGTTAAAGGAGATTTATTAGGGAATAAGTTGATACGCTTAATTAAAAAGGATATAGCTTTATATTCTTGCCATACAAACTTAGACAGTGCTAAAGGTGGAATTAACGAAACTATAGTTGGAATTTTAGGCTTTGAATCACAACAAATTATTGAACCCAATGAATCTAATAATTATAAAGATGGCGGAATTGGAAGATTGATTAAATTAGAAGAAGAAATAATGTTAAATGATCTTATAGAAAATATTAAAAAAAATTTAAATATAAAAAATATGAGGATTGTTAGGGGAAAAGATAAAGCAAAAACAATAGCTATAATTAATGGCAGTGGGCAAGATTTCTTTTATAAAGCAAAAGAGCTTGGTGCAGACTGTATAATAACAGGGGATACAACATATCACTTTGCATCAGATTTCAAAGAATTAGGTATAAGCATAATAGATGCAGGACATTTCTCAACAGAATATCTTGTATTTTTAAAAACATTAGATTTTTTAGGGGCAAAATTTAAAGGTATAGAGTTTATTGCTTCAAAAAAATGTGAAGATCCTTATGAGTTTATTTAATAAATAGAGTGATTGGTAGAACTTTATATTAAAATGGTTGATGTATTAAACTATTTAACTATTAGTTCTTAAGAACGATACCTTGAAAAAGAGTTTACTAAAAAATTGAATACGTGCATATACTAATATTGAAATAATAATTATGCGGTGGATTATGGGGAAAGATCATGATTTTAATAATAAGGATAGTGAAGAGCTAAAAGATGAATTGAAAAACTTTTTTAAACATAGTAAGAGAACAATACGAAATTTTTTTAGGGGAGGAAGCAGAAAAAGTAAGTATGGTGGATGGAATGGACGGTTTCCGCCATTTTTCCCTAGCAAGAATCCTCTTTTATTTTTACTTTATCCTAAATTAATTGTTGGCGGACTTATATTATTAACGTTATTATTTTGTGGTGTAAGTTTATATGGAATAATAGTAATATTATTATTAACAGTAATATTTTTTTTAATATAACTATAATTTAGAAATGTTGTATGAAAAATATATTTGCATCTTAAAAGGATATATGTTAATATAGAATTTGCGAGTGAGACGTGCAATCGCTGCTAGACGTAGATCTAGGAGAGGAAAGTCCGAGCTCCATAGGGCAGGGTGCTGGATAACGTCCAGTCAAGGCGACTTGAAGGAAAGTGCAACAGAGATATACCGCCTAAGTTTTACTTAGGCAAGGGTGGAAAGGTGATGGTAAGAGCTCACCAGCGTGATGGAGACTTCACGGCTATGTAAACCCCACTTGGAGCAAGACCGAATAGAGAGGCAATTAAAGGGGCTGCCCGTCCCGCCTCTGGGTGCGTCGCTTGAGCTTACTGGCAACAGTAGGCCTAGATAGATGATTGCTTAATACAGAACTCGGCTTATGGCTTATCTCGCAACATGGTAAATGAATGGTTTAGCGATATATTAATATTGCTTTGCCCACATTTTGCCCACAAAGCAAACAAAGAGGTACTTTTACCTTAATTTAATTATTTTGTTAAATCTAAAATATTTGAAATAGTTTGGGTCGCTTCTCTATTCAAATTATCAGTAACGTGCGCGTAAATGTCACTGGTAGTTTGCATTAAGGAGTGACCTAATCGTTCTTGAAGAACTTTCATACTTATACCACCTTCTAATAATAGGGTTGCATTAGTATGTTTTAAATCATGCCAACGTATATTTTTTTCAATATTGCAATATTTCATTAATCTTTTTATTCTCTGCAATAAACTCGATGGTATTATAAATTTACCATTTTCCTGAACCATTAAAAGGTTAAGATACATATTATCAAATTTATTTTTTACATAAAATTCTCCATATTTTATTTTATTCTTTTTTAGAATTTTTTTATGATTTTCAATTTTATTACATAGGGAATTGCTTATTGGCAAAGTCCTGTATGACGATTCAGTTTTTAATTTTGTAGACAGTACATAAGTATTTTCAACTCTGATTAAAGCTTGGCGTACTGATAATGTTTGCTTACTCATATCAATATCTCTATCAATGTCTAAGCCACATAATTCTCCACGCCTTAATCCAGTTTCGGATGTAATATCCAATGCCAATCTAAAAATATAATCTTCATATGAATCTGAATTTATTCTTTGATATATAAGTTTTAATTCTTCTATTGTAAGTTCAGTTGCTTTAAACTTTGCTCTTTTGGGTGTATCTACGAATTTGCAAGGATTATTATTTATCAATTGTAATTTTACTGCTTTGTTTAGTGCACTTCTTAGAATTCCATAATATCCTTGAACCGATGTTGGGGAGATTAATTTTCCTGTATTAACTTTTACTTTTTTTAAGTCTCTAATAAACTTTTCAATATTCATTACTTTGATATTACTAAGTTTAATGTTTCCAATTATAGGATTTATATATTTTTCTATTGTTTGCAAATATTTATTGTATGTGTTTTCGTTTTTTTCTCCTTTTATATAGTCATTAATCCACATTTTCATATAATCTTTTAATAGCATGTCTGAATCTGATATATATCCATTGTTTATCCTGTATAAAACTTCATTTATTTTTTTTTCTGCTACTTCTTTTGTTGCTCATCTTTTTTCAATTAATTTGTCATTTTCTGTGTAAACAATAATACCATATTTCCCCTCCTTTTCGATGTATAGACCAGTTATACAAAAAAATAAAAAAAATTTCGGTTTATTTTTGAAAAATAATCTGATACATACTTTTGGCCGGGATTTAAAATGGAATACTCATGTACATATGAGGGTTATAGAGGGGGGGAAGGGAAAAGTAACGATATGGAGAAATTTTAAATATTTTTCATATGAAGCATTACGAAAGAGATGGCAAAAAATATTACTAGATGCAATAATAAAAGAGAAGTAAATAAAGATAGTTTTAGACGATTAAAGAACAGGATATATAAAAATAACAAAGAAGTAACAGAAAAAGTTCCCGTGTTTGAGTTTGTGAAAAAAGTCATAATACATATACCAGACAAAAACTTTAGAATGGTGAGATACTTTGGCTATATTCAAGGAGAAGTAAGAATAAAGATCAAGTTATTAAGATGATAGATAAAAAAGTAGTACAAATTAAAAAATCCATAGAAAAGTGGGAATATAGGATTCTTGCCTCTTTTGGTGTAGATCCATGTAAATGTCTTAAGTGTGGAAGTAAAATGAAATTTAACGATATAGTGTATCCACGATACGGCTCGATGCGAGAATATTTTAAAAAGAAATTTATAAATGAAGGTAAAGAAAAGTTAGAAAACATTCTGAAAATATATGCAATTGCAAAAGGAGTTCTATATGGTAAAATAAGGCCGACAACAACATAATTGGAGGGATGTTAAGTGAAAAACATTATATCATATAAATGTTTAAAATGTGGAATAATAGAAAATATACCTGGGGAGGTTGTAGAATACTTTGATGAGGTGGATCAAAGTAACATAGATGAAACGCCTTGTTTTTCATGCGAAAAATGTGGCGGTACTATGAGATCAAAAGAATATGATGGGGTATATGGGAAAAATATAAGTTGTAATAAGAAAACCATAGAGAAAATGCAATCTCTATGGTTTTTGCTTTAATTATTAAAAATTTCTCCGAAGGAGCGTGGCGCAGCCACTTTGTTCTTTCTATTTAAAAATTGATGGTAACTGTGATTTTTGATTAGAAATTTTAGAGACCTACTATTTTTAGCTTGATTAAATTTAATTTAAGGTATAATGCTCATCCCCCTACAAATAGTACTATGAATTTTTTGGAATTTTATTTGAAGGCCTGCTTAATTGAGGTTCTATTTTTTTCTTATCATTTTTCCATTACAAATAGAGCAAACATATATATCTTTTCCAGTAAGTTTTAATATTAATTCAGCTATATATAGTTTAAAGATTTCTCCATGTTCTTTTGATTGTAAAACTTTTAAAATCATTTTACATTTCTTTAATTTTATTATACGGTTTCCATTGCTTAATATTCCATAATACCTTATTTTTATAAACTTAGATGGTAATATGTGCATCAAAAATCTTCTAATAAACTCATCAGCTGAAAAAGTCATATATTTTTCTGTGTTATTATCGCTATAATCTCTCCATTTAAAAACTACGTAACCATTTTCTAATGCAACAATTCTATTATTAGAAGTGGCTACTCTATGAGTATATCTTCCTAAATACTCCAGAACATGCTCGGCGCTACCGAAGGGCGTTTGCAATATACAACCCATTCAGTTTTATATAGTTTATCTATGTATACATCAAAAACATCTTTTCTTTTAAGTTCTTCAGTTTCACCTGTAAATACGAGATCATTATTAATCTTATATTCTTCTCTAAGATAACTTAAAAACTTTCCTCTAAATTTTCGAGGAATGACTTTAGTTGGCATTAAAAAATCTTCTTTTGAATTTATCCACTTATCACCTTTTAATGATAATCCACCACTTGGAACTTGAAGTGTATGTGAGGATGATTCATTAAATTTTGTCCCCAGGTATGAAGTATCATTGTAAATCCAATTTCTGTACCTAAATGTTTTTTATCTTTTGCAAGTTATAATAAAGTTTCAGATGCTGCTTTAAATAAAATAGAGTATATGACTTTTGATTTAATAAGATTAAGTAGTTCAGTTCTTGTGGAATGGTAAAAACAGTGTGGAAATAAGATACTGGTAGCAAATCGTTTTTCTGGACTCAAGCCAGTTTTCCTTGGCTAATGTCTGACATTTAGGACAATGTCTATTTCTACAAGAATTATAAGAGATTCTTGTTTCACCACGTTGCCTGAAAATGTCTTGAACCTCAATCATTGTATTCACCTGTTATAGTATCAAGTGGACTCTTGATGGTTTGGGAGGCAAGACCTCTAAGATGCAAGTAAATAGTAGTAGTAGATATGTTGGAATGTCCTAATAATTTTTGAATATAGAAAATATTCGTTCCATCTTCTAAAAGATGGGTAGCGAAGCTGTGTCGTAAAGTATGTACAGATGCATTCTTTTTGATTCCAGCTTTGTTTAATGCATCCTTAATTACTAACTCAACAAATCGTGTGGTTATTGGATCATCTTCAAGTTTTCCAGCAAAGAGATATTCTTTAGGTTTGTACTCTTTCCAATACATCCTCAAAACATCCAGTGCAACTCCAGATAAAATTGTATATCTATCTTTGTTACCTTTTCCTTTATTCACAAATATCTTCATATTTTTGCTATCAATATCAGATATTTTTAAATTAGCTGCTTCATTAGCCCTTAAACCTACTGAATATATAACCATAAGTAAAGCTTTGTGCTTAATGTTACTTGTTACTTCAAATATTTGTTCACTTCGTGGCTCGAAAGCACTAAAGGCAAACTTTTATCTTCTTTCATTCTAGGAATTTTTCTTATTTCATTAGGTCTATCAAGAGTAATTGAGTATAAGAATTTTAACGCACTATAATGCATTCTAACAGTTGCTTTCTTTAATCTTTTTTCTGTGATACTATGATATAGATATTTTTTTATTTCTTCTTCCCCAAGAAATTTGAGAGATTTATTATAAAATTTAGCAAAATTAATTACGCACTCCGTGTAGCGTTTGATAGTTCCAATGGAAAGGCCTTTTAATTTCATATCCATTATCATTTTTTTTCTTAATTCTGACATTGTTACACTACTTTTAATTATGATTTTTCGTTTCAATAAAATAATAAAAGAAGTGTTATCAATAATAAAGGGACGTCTTTTTGAAAGATGTCCCTTTAACAATTTTAAAATTATGTTCTTATTTCAGTACTTCAAATCATTGCAAATCCAGCCACCGCCATAGCGGTTTAGTTCAACGTACATTTTGTTGCATGAAAAGAAAAATCCCTAAAATATTCTTTTCATGCAACAAAGTGTGCGTTTGGTGCAATATGTATTAACTTTATCTGATTATTATGTGAATATTTACTTGTAAGTAACTGAACAGTTATTTTAAATTATAAAAAGTAAAATAAAGGAATTGTGTTATGAGTAGGGATTTTAAGTTAATTGCTGATTCTTTCAGGCTAGTGAAAGAATATAAATTTAAATTTATATGTACTCTAATTAGTATTTTAGTTGAAATTGGTATTGGATTAATTCAGCCAATTTTATGGGGGGTTATATTAAGAGAATTATTTTTAGAAAATTATGAGAAGATAGCGATTTATATTATAGAGTTATCACTTATATATATATTACAGTCAATAATAATGTTTTTAAAATCATATCTTTTTTCATATTTAAATGAAAATATAATCTGTGATGTTAAAATATTACTATATAATAAAATATTAAACTTACCTTTAAAAGCATTTGATGAAATGGGTTCTGGGGATATTCTTTCAAGATTGGAAGGAGATATTCCTGTAATAGCAGATATAATTACAAATCAATTATTGAATTCGATAGTTGATATTTTAAAGGTAGTAGTTGTTGGGATTATGGTTTTTTATATTAGTATCCAATTGTCAATTACTGTTCTACTATTTTTTCCTTTGAGTTATAGTATATTTTTTATATTTGGGAAAATGCTTAGGAAAAAAAATGAGTTACTTAGACATAATTCAGATGAATATTTTTCATTGGTAGATCAATCAGTAAATGGAATAAAAGAAATAAAGAGTTTAGGCTTAAAGAATTATAATTTTAATATGTTTAAGAGATTAGTTGAAAAAGGAAAATCATTAGGAATACAAATTGGTAAGTTATCATCTATGGCAACAAGTATATGTGAATTAGGAAATTTCTTTTCTCAAATTGCAATATTCAGTTTAGGAGTATATCTGATTTATAAGCATACACTTAAGATAGAATATTTTATAGCATTTTCTTCATATTCTACTATATTTTCAACTTCGCTTATTAATATTACCCAGTTGAACTCAAAGATACAGCAAACATTAGTTTCTTTAGAGAGAATATTTAATATTATAAATGATTTTAGTTATAATCACGAACAATTTGGAACAGATTACATTGATGTGGTTAAAGGAAGCATATGTTTTGAAAATATAAAATTTAGATATGGTGATGATTTGATATTAAATGATATATCATTTAACATTAATGAAGGGAAAAAGCTTGCAATAGTTGGAGAAAGTGGTAGTGGTAAAACAACAATATTAAATTTATTATTAGGTCTATATACTAATTTTACTGGAAGTATATATATAGATAATAATAATATTTCTAATATTTCTGAGGAGTCTTTGCGTAAAAATATTTGTGTAGTTAGCCAAGAGTTAATTTTATTTAACTTAACCATAAAAGAAAATTTATTGATATCAAATCCAAAGGCTTCGATGAAGCAAATTGAAAATGCTTGCAGAGCAGCATGTATTCATGAATATATTATGAGTTTAAAAGATGGATATAATAGCATGATTTCAGAGAATAGTATAAATCTTTCTCCAGGACAGAAACAAAAAATTGGAATTGCTCGGGCACTACTTAAGAATACCAAAATTATTTTATTTGATGAAGTTACATCTGCTTTAGATAATAATTCTCAATTTTTTGTTAAAGAAGCTATAAACAGATTACTGCCAGAACATACAGTTATTGTTATTGCTCATAGATTAACTAATGTTTTAGATGCTGATAAAATAATTGTACTGAGAAATGGGACAATCATTGCTGAAGGCAATCATGAATTTTTATTGAAAAATGACATTTATTATAGAGAACTATATAAAAAAGAATTTTATCGAGGTAAAAAAGTTAATCCTAACAAAATTTATGGATATTGATTCAAAATAATAAATTATCATTAAGTTATATTTGTAAGAAATTTTGATTACATGCATTTGTAATTTTATGTAATATTTATGAGAATTAACATGATATCCAATTAATGCATATTATTTTTCTGCTCTGAACATATGTAATTCAATAATTACTTACTGTATTTTAGTGGAAAATGATATATATATTTAATACGTTAAAGATTAAATAGTTTTGATTATCTAATTATTTAGTTTTTAGCCAATATAGAAAGGAGGTGAATTTCTATGAAAAAATTAGTTAAGAAAAATTTTGAACAAAATTATACTATACAAGCTTATTCTACAGATTGTTCAAAATCATGTGCTTGTTTTTGTTGTACTTGTTCTTGCTGGGCTGGTATTTTAAGTATAAATAGTACTTCTGCTGCTGGTAAAGGATACTTATATACACCAAATGCAACAGCACAAGCCAACTAGTTGATAAGCTTATTATTTTTCTATTAGTAATGGGTGGATATTAAGATTATAACAAATATAGCTGAAAAAGTATCTTTATTCATTGTTAATTAGGAAAAAGATGTATCTAGTAATAAAAATACAGGTATTAGTTTATGGGGAATATTTCTTAGTATATTACTATGAAAAATTTTGAAGTCTTAATATAAATTTTTAAATTATATTAAGAAGATAATTTTTGTAGGTAATATACTAAGTATATTACCTATTCCTTTATATTAAGTTTTATATGTAAATATATATGAGTTGGGATAATTAAATCATATTATAGTAATTTACATGAATATAAACGCCGAATATGAAATGTAAAATTTTTAATGCAATTTATATGGCATAGTTATAAATAGTTAACTTATAAAATAATTTTTTATAGAATTAATAAGTAGAGATTGGATTTAGTTTTAATGATATAGAAATAAGTATAAAACTTAGACTTTTTATTAACTATTTATAAAAGTATTTTAATATATAATTTATAGTAAATTTAAATTAAGTAAATATATAAGGAGGCATACAATTGAGTAGTAATGTACCATTTATACACAAGTTTACGTGTATGAATAAATTTTATATATTTGATGTAAATATGCATAAGGTATTAGAACTTCCTAAAGATTTATATGATATTTTAGAGGAAAATCAAGCTTGTGAAGAATTATCTCATCCATTAATAGAAAAGTTAAAGGCGAATGGATTTCTTAAGGCAAGTGCAATACAAGAGATAATTCATCCATTTGATAATATTGCGCAAGATTTGGTTAATAATAGGATTATGAGACTAACTTTGCAGGTTACACAACAATGTAATTTTAGATGTGATTATTGTGTGTATTCTGGTAGTTATAATAATCGTGAACATTCAGGGAAAAGAATGGAGTTAGAACTTGCTAAAAAGGGTATAGATTTTTTAATTAAACATTCAAAAGACACAAAAGTATTGAATATAGGATTTTATGGAGGAGAACCTTTATTAGAAATAGATTTAATTAAAGAATGTATTAAATATGCAATTGAAAAAGCAGAAGGAAAAGAAGTTGATTTTGTTATGACAACAAATGGAAGTTTATTAAATGAAGAAATAGTGAGCTTTTTCTTGGATTATAATGTCGCATTAACTATTAGTTTAGATGGACCAAAGGAAATACAAGATAAGAACCGTAGATTTATCAATAATTGCGGTACTTTTGACGTCGTATATAATAATTTAAAAAGTTTGACTCAAAAATTTCCGGAACTAAAACGTAGATTAAATTTCAATATGGTTATAGATCCGACAATTCAATTAAATTGTTTAAATGATTTCGTCGCTAGTGAAGAAGACTTATTTGATGAAGCTGCTTTAACGACTGGATTTATTTCTGACAACTATCGTAAAAATGCAGTGGCTACAAGCGAAGAGTTTTTTGCAGATTGGGAATATAATAGGTTTAAATATCTATTATTTTTACAAAATAAACTTCCTGGAATGAAAGATTCTAAATTGATGCAATCTTCATTTTCACAACTTTTTAGTTTAGGGGATAGTCTTAGGTTAAATTATCCACAATTACATGAAGCGGAACATCATTCTGGTCCATGTGTTCCAGGACAAGTAAGACTATTTATGGATGTTCATGGGACATTTTATCCTTGTGAAAGGGTATGTGAATCATCAGAAATAATGAAAATAGGAAATATTGATGATGGAATAGATATTGAAAAAGTAAAAGTGCTGTTAAATGTAGGTAGAGCGACTAAAGAAGAATGCAAAACTTGCTTTGCAATAAGAGAGTGTAATGTTTGTGCGGCATATGCTGATGATAATAGTAATAAGTTATCAAAAGAATTAAAATTGAAACAATGTAATAATATGAAATATCATTTTGAAGAAATGTTGAAAGATATTTGTGTTTTAAATGAGATTGGGTTCAATTATGATTTAGTGAAAAATGCTAAATAGTTTAAGGAGATGTAAGTCTGAAAGAAATGCTTTTATGACATTTTAGATTTCAAAGAAAGGAATGGATAAAACTATGAAAGAATTAGAGAATATACTTATTTATCCGTATAATGAGCAGTTTACACCAATATTAAGAAATACATCATTTGTTAAATCATATAATAAAATATATCTTTCTTCATTATCGGGGTGGGGATTCTGTAATGAAGATGCTGGTTATGTCGATGGTGGTGATAATTTAGGTATTATTGTGGATAACAGATTTGAAGAATATTTTAATGAATGTGAAACTGTAATGTTTGTAGATCCTGATTATCCAATAGATTATGATAAATTTATATATCCTAGAATATATAAAGCTATAGATAAAGGTAAAAATATTATTTGTCTTATTAATTTAAAAGATAAATTACATGAGATTAAAAAATATTGTGAGATAAAAAAAGTGAGTTTTAAAAATTATAGCGATAGTAATTTAGACACATCAACTTTTGCAGGGAATAATATTGAAGAAAACGAAATTTTAGATTTAAATACACCAATTATATCTGTAGTGGGTCTTTCAGATAATACTGATAAATTTGCATTACAATTAGAAATTAAAACTGAGCTTGAAGATATGGGATATAAGGTAAGTTATATTGGTTCTAGAGAGTATTGCGAATTTTTTGGGGCTCATTCATTTCCTAAGTTTATGTTTGACAAGAATATGTCTGAATCGGATAAAATTTATTTATTTAACAAATTAGTGAAGTATATTGAAACAAAAGAGAATCCAGATGTGATTATTATTGGAGTTCCAGGTGGAATTTTGCCTCATAATAAGAAAATAAGTAATAATTTTGGAATTACAGCTTATGAAGTTTTTCAATCAATAACATCAGATGCGTTAGTTCTTAGTGTTTTTCATGAAGAATACAATGAAAAATTTTTTAAATCTATAAATAATAATATTAAATATAGATTTGGAATAGAAATTGACGTTATAAATATATCAAATAAGAAAGTAGATTGGGGAGAAATGATGGCAATACAGCCAAAAAAGATTTCATGTACGACAATAAATAAAGAATATTTAAAAGAAAGTGTCGCGCAATTAAAATCTTTAACACAAATACCGATTTATAACTTGCATGATAAAACAAATAATCCTAAGATTACTGAAATTTTAGTTAATAAGTTAGAAGAAAATGTTGCAATAACTTATTTGTAAAGCTAATCAAGAAACTACCATAGATATAAGAATAATTAAATGTATTGGTTAAAATAATTTTGAGGAGGTTTTTTATGAGTACAGATATAACAATAGGCATTTTGGAAGAATCTATAGCAGATATTATTGTAAATAATAATTTATTGTATAATAAGTTATCTAAAGAGACTATTATGAATAATTTTCTTGAGAAAAATTTATATATGAATGCACGTAGTTTATTGTATTTAAATTATGAAATTGAAAAAAAATATAATATTACAATTCCAAGCGATGAAATTGTAAAAGGTAATTTTAATACAATACGTAATATTTCTCAAATAATATTTAATAAAATTTCAATGCTCCAAAAATTATGATAAGGATTGCTATTATTGATGATGGAATTAATGAAGATGTCTTTACCATTGGAATTTTACAAGATAATTTAGAAATTCTGCCACATATGAATATTATAAATAGAAGTAATTATAATAAGTCTATTATTAGTCATGGCACAATTTGTGCTGCAATAATCAAAAAGTATGCTCCTGATGCACCATTAACAAGTATCAAAATTTTAAATAGTAAAAATAATAGATGTAACAAAAAGCAATTAATTGAAGCATTGTTATTATGTGCAAAAAAAAAAAGAATTAATATTATAAATCTAAGCATAGGATCAGTTGACTATAGGGATTATGAAGAGATTAAAGAGTGTGTTAATACAGTTATAAAATACGGATGTATTATTATAGCAGCTTGTAATAATAAGAATATATATACGGTTCCGGCATCTCTTTCAAATGTTATTGGTGTTAGATGTGATAATGAACTTATTGATGATCAGTATAAATTTCATAAATATGCACTTGATGGCATAGACATATCATCTAGTGGTAAGCAGAATTTGAATAACTATTTATCGCAAGCGTCAAATAGTTATGCAGCTCCAGTTATTACAGCTAAAGTATTCGGGATATTAATGAAGAATTTAAATATAAGATTAAGTTTAGAAGATATAAAGTTTGAATTATTTACCGATGCTTTAAATAACAAAGATAGCAACTATAATCCATATATTCAAACCTGTATCGATTGGATAGGAAAATACATTATTATTAATAATAATAGTATGTTATCCAATGATAGCTTTAAAAATAGTGAATATCAGACGGCCATAATTAATTTAGCTAAATACGATTATATCAAGAAAAATGCTCGAGATAAAATATTCAATAATATAATTGAAAATAAAAAAAATGTTGTTATTTTATCTGAACAACAATCTGATTATTGTTTATCATATATACCTAAAAGAATTAAGATATGGCATAGTGATTTTTATAAAAATATACTTAATTATGCATTTAAAGGACAGGTATTTAATTATATAAACATTCCTATAATATTATTTCGTAATAAATATAATTCTGAAATTTTTTTGAATTTAAATAAATTGTTTCGTAGAGAGGGTTATTATTCAATTATAGTATCTGATGAAAAGGAAGATATACTTAAAGGATGCATGTATTTGCCGCAGGGTGTTAATTCAAAAGAATTATTATCATATATTTGTTTAAAATATAACTGTGATTTAATATTATTGAATGCTAGAAATCTTGATATTACTAAAGTTATTGAGAAAGATATTGATATTTTGATATCAACTTCACAAAGTAAGAATGTAAAGTTAAGTGTACGTAATCAACAACGTATGAATTTTAATTCGATTAATCTATTATATAATAAAATAAAAGAAATACTTGAATAGAATTTCAGAGTGGAACGGAGTTGATTTCTTTGTCTATTTTAAACATAAATAAATTAACAAAAG
>Ga0079104_1001390_pt1 | contig 16417 bp, 17 predicted proteins | sample MedtruBG_FD_76829 | JGI IMG/M metagenome (GOLD analysis project Ga0079104, IMG submission 76829) | Root nodule microbial communities of legume samples collected from California, USA - Medicago truncatula BG | ecosystem: Host-associated > Plants > Roots > Nodule | place: USA: California...
AATAAGTGTTAATGAAAAAATTATAAAAGAGAATGGGGATGAAGTATGAATCCATTACAAAGAAAACAAAAGTCAATAGAAATATTAAAATCAAATAAAGTACCATATATGGAAGGCCTTCCGATAATAGAAGATGTAACGGAGATAGAGGTTAGAAGTGCAGAAGAAATTGCTAAACGTGCTATAGCTTGTTTGATTGCAATTCAAGTAGCTTGTGATATTAATAGTGGAGAAAACATTGAAGAATCTAGAGAATTTTTCAAAGGATTTTTAAAAAAGTATGAAGTAAAAAACGAATTAACGGAAGCAGAGAAAAAGATTATATTTGGTACTCCAGATGAACAAGATGTAATTAATATGGCATGGAAATATGAGGCTTATTGGACGCTAATTTGGGCATTAGGGATTTTGGACGAACTAGATTATCCTTCACAAATATGTGATTGTGATTTTGCAATTAATGTAGTGGCAGATTGTAAAGATTTTAATGAATTTATGAAAAAAGTCAACTTAAGAAGTATAGATCAAATACTTAATGAAGCCGATTTAATTTATAGATATAACTGGGCTTGTGTAGATGCAAGAATACATGGAAAAGATATGCCGGCACAATTAGACTCGGGAGTTGTGTTTGAACGCCATTGGGGATTAAATTGGCTTATTGGTAAGGGAACGGATAATGATGACTGGGATTGTGTTTCCACAGATACTTAATAAATTAGTATTTATGCCGAACTTATGGAAGTAAAATATAATTTGGAAGGAATAAAGTAAATAAATTGAGCAATATCATTGAACTTAAAAATAACAGTAATATGAATATACATATGAGTAATGGAACAACTAGTGTGTTTATCACAGTTTTAGGTCTTAGCGGAACTAGGCTTGCAAAAACAGATGATGAAAAAAAGTTATTAGTATGGATATTAGAAAAAGATCAATCAAAATGTGGGATTGGAACTGTTGGATTTGCTATTAGTGAAATGCCTTGGGTGAAAGAAAATTTTGAGAACCAGAAAACATTTATGTTAGAAGTAGTAAAAAGCGTAAAAGAAAAATTAGGGTGGGAAACTTTAGACTATACTCCCAATGAAGAAATTATTTTTCCGTGTATGGATACTTTTTCTGATATGGTTAAGGAATCAAAAAAAGAGGATATAGATGAAAATGCAATAGAAGAATGGGAAAAAGCGTGTGAAGATAGTGAACCACTGTTTAATGGATATCCAGTATGCAAAGAGCATAATGTTTTATTAACGATTTTTGGGTGTCATGCATGCAATGATTGGTAAACAAATTAGTAAAAAGTTTATTGTGCTGAATGTTAAAAATAATTATACAGACATGATGATATTGAAGAAAAAACTTATACTGAATTGATAAGGAGCTTATTGTGAAAAATAGATTAACCATAAGATATTTAATAATATTTTTAGTATCTTATATTCTCGTAGTGGCAGTAGTTTTGCCAGGACAGCAAGTAATGAGTAAAAAGTTCAAAAAAGATAGCGATATGCATTTTACAGTAAGCTGTGAACAAGCAACTGGGGTGCCTACATATATCATGAATAAAAAAGAAGATATTGAAGTTTTTGACAAAGTAATTAAAGAAAAATATCCCAATGCAAGTCAATATGAAATTAAACTTATAGGAAATACTTTAGAAAATAAAGGTATTGATTGGCAGGATGTAAATAGTGATACTATGGAGATATATGGAGAAATAGTAGGAGTAGAAAGCAAAGATAAAAAGAGTGAATTTGGAGCTAATGTAGTGGCAGGATTAAGAGTATTCGGTAGCTCATCTAAAGAAGAATATGACAAGTATAGAAATGGGCAGATTATGGTATTTAATGTATCGTATATCGATGCAAGAGCATTTACAGGATTAAGTTTGGCAGCGTTTCTGGTGAGTCCTGTTTTTATTATAATTTTTATATACTTAGTCATTAGGTTTTTGTTGGATATAAAAAGTGTAGGGAAACTAATTTAATAAAATAGGACTAAAACTTTTAATAAACATTGATTGGGTGGGATAGTATGGGACTAGATATGTATGTATATTGTATTTCTAAAATGGAATCGAACAATCCTACATTTTTAATTTCAAAAGAAGAACTTGATCAATTAGATAAAGAGACATTTTCGGCACTATCATTGTTATGTACGGAATATTCCAAAGATAAGAACTTATTTGATTATAATAAATTCTGTAAAAAATATGGTGAGGGCTGGAAATTTGTTTTAGGTGATAAAGTTTGTGAGAAATATAGAAATAAAAATACAGATGAGGAACTAATTCTTTCAAAAGAAGAGTTAGGAAAACTAGAATCTGTTTTTAAATTGAATTATTGGGCATTTAATGGGGAAGAAGTTCTATATTGGCACAAATCATATAGTATATTTAATTGGTTTTCTAAAGTGGTGTGCAGTAATAGATGTGAAGAAGGGAAGTACTATCTATTTACAGAAAATCATATGAAGTTACTTTTGAATTTATGTAAAGAAATACTTAATGACAGTAGTAAGGAGTGTGTGTTATTACCTTTAAGTAATCTAAATGATGAAGAGTATTTAATGTGGGCAGAGTACACTTATAATAGGTTAAAAGGGATAATTAAATCAGCAGATTTCAAAAATCATATTTTTTTATATTGGGCAGGTTGGTAAGTGTTATCTTTGTATGTTTCATCCTTGAAAAATTTCCTTCAAGGAATTTTAGCAAAGATATTTGATTAAAAGTTTATATTTAACTGTGGTGAAAATATTATTTGGAGTTACTGATACAATTATGGAGAAAATCAAATTGAAAGGAGTTAAGAAAAACGAGGTTTCATACAATAAGATATAATTTGGAATAGAGAATATGATGAGTAAAACATTATAAGGCAGATAAATTTTTGATGGTGTAATACAAACGATGATATTTATATAAAAATAGGAGAGAAATTTATGGGACAAAGAGCAAACCTTATACTTGTTACAAAAGATTCGTATGAATTATATTACAATCATTGGTGCGGAAATACAATTTATAGAGATTTGTTTTGGGGAGTAGAGCATGCACTAAGCTTTATTAAGGAGCAGAAAAAAGTGGACAAAGAAAATGGATGGCTTAATGAGGCATGGGCTGAAGGTGGGGCAGTAGTAGATACTCATAGAAAAGTGTTATTAATATATGCAGGAGAAGATTTAAGATATGAGATTCCTCTTAGGAGAATGTACTTAAAACTTTTAGCTCAGGTTTGGAAAGGGTGGGATATACGATGGGCCAATGAAGGGATAGCAGATTTAGCTGAGTATGTTGGATATCCTAAAGAAAGTTTATTAGAAGAATATGAAGAGGAAGAATGCAATCCATCATTTGATATGCCTCTAGAAAAAGATGATATGGATGTTATAGGAAGTGTGACATTTGATAAGAATGAAACTTTGATTTTTCCTCTTCATGGGTATGCAGAAGAATATTTATTTAATGGGAAAGAATCTTTAAATGCAATTAATAGGAGTAATGGTCATAAAGAATTAAAATTACTTGAATGGAACACTAATTTTCCAGTAGGGGGATTTCATATTGATGTTGTAAATAGATCAGTAAGTTTTTGGACTGCTACAGATTGTCCGGGATTACTATATAAGCTAAAGCCAAAATGGACAGGATGGAAATTAAAATGCGAATACGATAAATTTGAGACACAAATTGAAGCTTTAAACAAAAAGATAGATTTTTATATACCAACAGAAGAAAGTTTACTAAATAGGTTAAGAAGTATGCTATTGCAAGAATATAAAAATCCAGTAGATTCATTCTTATTATTTTCAGATAGAATGTCTGAAGTAAATCCATGGTTACTTGAAAGTAAGACTTTAAATATGGATAAGAATATCAAAGAGCACATATTAGATTCTTTGGAATTGTTTTCGTAAATAGATATACAATTGTCAGGTACTACAGGCTGATGAAATATCTGTTCGCAATATGATGATGGTGATATAGAATAATATTGTTTTTATACAGATGAGTATAAGGAGGATGAAAATGTAGTAATTTAAAAGTACATAATATTCTTTTAATCCTAAAAATGACTAGTGAATTTCAAGAAAGTATGAATTAAAGGCTATAAAAAATGTAGAAAGATTAGAGGTATTGCAAATAATGAAAATGGGTTTTAAGCAATATACTAATGATGAGTTTTATAAGTTACTTGAAAATTATATTCCGTCTTTAGGAAAGCTAAATTTAATGCCAAGATTTATTATAATGAATATTGATAGAATAAGAACTGAAGCAGAAAAGAGTAATTTTAATATTAAGTATGGAAATGTTGGATGTACAGACGATTATGATTTTGAAGAGCATTATAATGATGATGAAATGATTGATTTAATATTTAATGAATGTTCTTATGTTGGAGATATTATAGTATTAGAAAATAGTAATATAGGTAGTTATCCATTTGAGTGTAATTTCACAGATTTGAAAGGTGAATTGAAAAAATTACCAATGCCTATTTTCGATATTGGAGATGTTGTGATTATATGGACTTCAAGAAGAATTATTACTTTGTTCCATCATACAGGATATTTTGCACATATATTTTGTGATATCTAAAAAGGGAAACAACATATAATTTAAGTGAATTCTATAAGAAAAAAATTTTTAAGAGAAAGATATAGTTAAATAAAAATTTTAAATTAAGCTTCAGTTAAAAGATACTTTAATTTAGTTTATTTTATTTTGATGGAAATTAAAATAATAGGGTAGAGAAAGTTAATGATATAGATAAATTTTTATTAAATAATTTTATTAAATCAGAGGCTTATAAATCACGATGCTGAAAGCAGACTAATATAAATTTAATGAATCAAGGATACTAAGAAATGTAGGAGGGTTTAGACTATATTAGTTTATAGGATGGAAACTCTTTTTTTGAGTATTACTGCCCGTTGTATTTTAAAACAGAAATTATAAAGGTAGATAGGGATATGGTGAGATAAGTTGTATTTTATGTTATAATTATCCTTAAAATAGAAGGAAATAATCTAATAATAAAATATGAAAGTCTAGAGAATATATATTTATAACTTGAAATAAGGTGAAGATAAAATGAAGGAAGAATTATTTGATGATAATATAGTTGGAGAATATGTAGAATGGAAAAATGCAAATCCAGAGAATTTTTCATGGTGGAATTTTGTGAATCTAAAGGCAAATATGCAGACAGCATTAGGGTTCGCAAAATTTTTTTATCCAGATGTTATTGAAGTTGATGGATGTTTCTTATTAAAGGATAAATATTCACCAGAAATATTTAAAGGTTGGAAAAAGCATTTAAATAATAATAAAACTCAAATAGAAAAAATGATGAATTTATATGAAGTAGGAGATTTTTTTCATATTAATAAAGATGAAGAAGAGAATGAAGATGTTCACATAACTGCCTAGGAGATGTTTTGAAGCATTTATGGACATTAAGTTTTAAAGATAGATTTCCAGATAGAAAAATTAATGTGGATGTATTTCAAGAAGATGATGAAGTATTGTTTATAACAGTTTATGAATTAATAGATAAGTAATAAATTTTTGACGAGGTTAACGTAATGAGCAATAGGTAGCAGTAATTTTTGAAATGAAACCAAAACAATTGGGGTATAGAGGTGATCCCTACTTGTGGGAGGATTTAAAAGAAGCCTTTACAGCGATTCATTCACCATGTCCAAAGAAAAAATTCTTAATACTATTTTATAAGTATTATAAAGAGATAACCAAACATGATCTGGAATATGAAGATTTCTTTTTTATAGAAAAATATATTCATGGTGGAATGTCAAGTGGAATGCTTAGTGCTAGGTTTTGGAGGGAAAAGGCGATTTATATTCTGGTCAACAAGCTTGAATTAATCAATAAAATAAAAATTGCAATTCATGAATGGAATCCATAGGGTTTACTTCCACTTGCTCTAGATGATGAATTTTTATCAGAGACTAAGAAAATAGCAGATAGAATATCAAATGAAAACAAAGTTGATGAAATTGAACAAATCATTTCAGAAGTATTTAGTAAAGCTTTTGGTGACGAAGTCAAGTTTGGTGAAGAAAACTGTATGGAAGTCTCTAAAAAAATTAAAGAGTTAATTAATGTAAGTGATATCTAAAATGAGTATAAATATAAGAAATAATAGAATTTTCATATACTGGGGGATATTATGGGGTGGGTTATGTATAAAACACATAAAGGTCTTAATACATATGAAAATGAGTCTCTAGCGCCAAAGGATGCTTTTGAGGTTTTGAAATATATAAAAAATAAGTTTGGCAAACGATTAAAATCTGGGAAAGAATTTTGGGACATAGTTACTGATGATATTTATAATGATCTAATAATTGATGGAATAAAAATAAATTTAGGCTTTGATAACTGGAGTGGTGTTTTTATTATGGCATGGGATGAGCGCGGAAATGAATTAGTTAAAGAAATAGCGGAGATGATTCAACGAGATAAATTTCTATTATGAGTTAATCTGTAATTCATAAACATATAACTGCTCTATAAGTTTATGTAAAAAATTATAAGAACTATTATATAAAATTATCAACAAATTAAATTTGTGAAAGGAAAATAAGATGAGCGTAGAGCGAAATTTATATATGAGAATATTGACTAATTTGGATGGTTTTTCAGATATTATTAAAATTCTAATTGATAATGGATTTTGTTTTAATAGTGATAGAACAATAACATCTTTAGAAGAAAATGATGTTGATGATTTTAATTATATAGATTTTAAATCATTTGAAATTGTAAAGAAGATATTAGATAAAAGAGAAGAGAGTGGACAAAGTAATTCAATAATTATGATCAATTATGATATTAATGAAAGATTTATTATAAGAAGTGTAAAACTAGCAAATGATTATTCTAAATATAGAAGGCATTATGAAATAAATTTTGATATTGGACACGGCATAAGAATAAGCGGAGCTGAGAGATATACTGACTTTGGTATTTATTTAAATAAGATAATTCCGATTTTTGTTAAAAATAATATTTATATATGTGAAGTAAAGTGCAGTGATTATGATTGTTAAGAATCATAATTGAGTCGTAGTGATATTAATTAATAAATAATTCATTTAAAAGATTTTATACTAAAACACGAGAAATTTGAGACTACTGAAGATAATAAAGATTATAGTAGAATGCTTTCAAAAGGAGTAAAAGAAAAATTAGGGTGGGAAACTTTAGACTATACTCCTAATGAAGAAATTATTTTTCTGTTCATGGATACTTTTTCTAATATGATTAAGGAATTAAAAAAAGAGGATATAGATGAAGAAGCAACAGAGGAATGGGAAAAAGCATGCGAAGATAGTGAACCAATATATAATGATTAGTATGCAAAGAACAGAAGGTCCTTTTAACAATTATAGGCTGCTATATATGTAATGAACGATAATATTTTATTAATTATAGTGAAATATTTAAGGTAACTATAGGAGGGCGATTTAAATGTCTAAAAGGAAAATAGCTGTAGTTAATTCTGATAAATCGTGTGTTTTTAGAATAACAATTGAAATTATAAGTTTAGCGTTATGCATGTTATTTTTGATTTACTTGTATATTAAAACGCAAAGTGATTATAAAAGTAGTGGTTTTATAGTGCTATCATCACAAAGTGAGTTAGCTTTCTTTATAGCAATATCCTTCTTTTGCTTTATATTGGTATTTGCGTGCATAGTGGCGCTAAGAGGATTATTACTGAAAAAATGGTATAGTGATAAAAAGCTGGAGTCGTTAATTTTATCAGCTTGTGTTGCTGTATTTCTAATTTGTATTATTATATTTTCATGTGGTTATAGAATAATATTTTCAAAAGATGAAATTATTTATAAAGATTTTAGTTCTAAAACTTATAAGTGGTCTGATGTAACTCAGATTACAACATATGCCACTAGGATGGCAGGGGGGGCTAAATCATCGCCATACTTATATGGAAGTTATAATCTTTATTTTAATGATGAGACTAAAATTAATTTATGGGATAGAGATGAAGGCTTTATAGAACACTATAAAGAAATAGAGAATATAGTAAAAGAGCATAAGATTAATGTTTATAAGTACCCCATAGATCAAGACGCTATAGATTTCATAAAAGGGGAATATAGAAAAGAACAAGAAAAGATTATATTTCAAATAGTAAATAAAGGTTAACGATTTGAAATTATTTATAAGCTATATAAGCAAGTTGAAAAATTTGGTTGAAGGAGGATAATACCATTTGGAGATAAAAGAATTAAGAGTTGGAAATATAATTATACCAAACAATGTTCTTATGGCACCATTAGCTGGGTATACATGTTACCCTTTTAGAATGCTGTGCAGCGAACTAGGTGCGGGGCTTTGCTATACAGAAATGGTAAACTGTAATGCACTTAAATATAAGGATGAAGCAATGCATAAATTGCTTTTTACAACATCCGATGAAAAGATAAAGGCAGCTCAATTAGTTGGATCTGATCCAAGGATAATGGAGAAAATGGCTAGAAGTGAATACCTTTCTGAATTCGATATTATAGACATAAATATGGGATGCCCAGTACCAAATGTGTTTAAAAGTGGTCAAGGAAGCGCACTCCTTGGGGATCTCAAAAGAGCATCTTCCATTATTAAGGGCTGTAAAAAGAGCGGAAAAGTAATTACGGTTAAGATTCGCACAGGAATAAAGGAAGATACAATGATAGCTGGTGAATTTGCAAAAATGTGTGAGGATTCAGGAGCCGACATGATTGCAGTTCATGGAAGAAGCAGGAATATGATGTATTATGGTACTCCATATTATAATCAAATTGAGCAGGCAAAATCAGTAGTTAAAATTCCTGTAGTTGCAAATGGAGGTATCTTTTCAGTAGAAGATGCTGAAAAAATGATGAATCTTACAGGCGCTGATGGAATTATGATAGCAAGATATGCTCTTGAAAATCCATTTATTTTTAGTGAGCTCATACATAAAGAGATTACAAAGAGTAAATATACATTAATATTAGAGCAGATTGATTTAACATCAAAATATTACGATGAAATGTTTACAATTTTGTATATAAGAAGGCTTGCAGCTTACCTTATGAAAGGAAACACAGCCGCTAGACAGTATAAAACTGAATTATACAAATGTGGCAATATAGAAGAACTTAAATTCATTGTTAAGAAAATATTTTGTGAAGAAAGAGAGAATAGTTGATGGAAGAAGGATTTATTATTAATGAAGGAATTTTAGAAGCATATACACTTAGGGATGCAGTGGTTAGAGTTCCAGACCAAGTTCGTGTAATAGGAAAAGGAGCCTTCAAAGGATGCGCTTCTATTGAAGAAATAATTCTCCCTGAAACAATAACAAGTATTATGGACACTGCCTTTAAGGGGTGTAGGAAGTTAAGAAAAATAAATTTTCCTTCAGAGCTTACGTATATTGGTGAGTATGCTTTTCATCGTTGCCATTCTTTAGAAAGTATAGAGCTTCCAAATTCAGTGAAGAAGCTTAATAGTTGTGCTTTTTTATATTGCGATAGTCTTGAATATGTTTCTATGCCTGGAGTAATACATTTAGACAGACATGTATTTTCAAATGATGAAAATTTGAAAACTATTAAGGTTTCAAGTAACCTTGATATATCAAGTATTTGTGATGTTTTTACAGGATGCGGAAAGGTTTCAAGAATAAGCCTAACAGACGGAAATACCTTTGAGATTGAAAGCGTAATTGATATTATTGCATCTCATTCTGATATGCATCCTGTAGTTAAAGCTATTGCTACAGATATATACAGGATGATGGAAATTGACAATGGGATTCTTACAAGATTTCTTATAAATGCTAGGGAAATCGGAGTGCCAAAGGGAATAACAGGGATAGGAAAAAGCTGTTTCTTTGATAAGAAAGGTGTAGTGTCTGTAAAGTTCCCTGAAACCTTAGTTAATATTGAAAGTAGAGCCTTTAGAAATTGTATTAGTTTAGAAAGGATAGAATTTGAAAGTGAGAAGGTAGCTATAAGTTCTGATGCCTTTAAAAACTGTACAACGCTAAAATATATCACATTATCTGATGGAAAAACATATGAACTAAAGGGTCTGCCAGATAGAGATGATGATGGGATGCCGGAAATAGTAAGAAGAATTCATTCCCAAATACTAAATAACTTTTTTATTAGCGGAACTACCTTAATGAAGTATAGAGGGAGCGAAGAAAAGGTAGCTATACCAGAAGGCATAACTGTAATTGGAGAGAAAGCATTCGCAGGCAATGAAGCAATTGGAAAAGTCATTTTACCACAATCTATAAAAGAAATTCGTGAAGAAGCTTTTACTGATTGCCTGCTTTTACAGACAATTAATCTTAGGGAGGGACTTGAATATATTGGTGAGTCCGCCTTTGAAAATTGTGTAAAGCTTATACGTGCAGATTTGCCAGAATCTCTTACTATAATAGAAAAATCAGCCTTTAACAGGTGTAGAAAATTGAATGAAGTGTTTTTTGGAAGCGGAGTTAAGGAAATAAGAAACTTGGCTTTTTATGGATGTAATTCACTAAAAAATGTGCAGCTGCCAGAAAAATTAGAGAGTATAGGTGATATGGCATTTTATAAATGTCTATCTTTAACTGAAATCCATTTACAAAAGTCTTTAGGTAAGTTAGGGAATAATGTATTTACAGCTTCTGGCATAAAATCAGCAGAAATAAATTGCGATTTAATAGAGTGTGGAACAGATATTTTTTCAGAGTGTAATAAATTAAGAAAATTAACTTTCGGCGAAGGAGTTAAGGAGGTTTTCGATAAATTTGCATTTAAATGCCCTTCACTTAAATATGTTAATCTTCCTACTTCAATTGAATGTATTGGTAGAAATGCCTTTGAAGACAGCATTTACATGAAGGATAAGACTCAAAGTGCTGAAATCAGCCATATATTTATGGATGGAACTAACTTTTCGGGGGATATTATAATTCCTGAGGGAGTAACTGCCATTGCAGGAGGAGCATTTTATGGTAACACTCAGGTTACAGCTATAACACTCCCAAAATCCCTTAAGAGAATTGGCTTAAGAAGTTTTTGCGGCTGTACATCTCTTAAAAATGTCATAATTCCAAGCAGCATAACTGCGTTGGAGGAAGGCGTTTTTGCATATTGTACATCTTTAGAGACTGTTGAGTCTTATGGAAAAATAAAATATATAGCTGATAATGCTTTTTACGGGTGCAGTGCTTTAGGAAAGATTCCTTTAATAGAGGCAGCTTATATAGGACAAAATGCATTTAGTGGTTGCACAAATCTTTACGATATGGATGTAAAGTGCACTAATATACAAGCAGATGCTTTTAAAAATACAGGATTCTTGGAAAACTTAAAAAATAGATCACATCTAGCTGTAGTATCAAATACTGTTGTTGATGGTAAATCTTGCTATAAAGAGGTTACTATACCAGAAGGTGTAGTAAACATTGCCCCATATGCTTTTGCAGGCAATGAAAATATAACTAGTGTAGTACTTCCTAAAAGCCTTGTTTTTATAGGTGAAGGGGCATTTGGATGTTGCAAAAATCTAAAAGAGGTTATCCTTCCAGAAGCCTTAAAATATGTTGGAAGGAAAGCTTTTCAAAAGTGCATATCTATTACAAGGGTTTCAGGTAAGGCAGAGGAAATTTTAGAAGGAGCATTTTCCTATTGTATTAATTTAAAAAATGTTGCTCTTGAAGGGGTGACTTTCTTTGGAAAAGAAGCCTTTTGTGGATGTGCAGGGCTTGAGATTTGTGAGTGTAAAGCGCTTAGAGTAATAGGAGACAGTTGCTTTGAAGAATGTGAAGCCTTAAGAAAATTAGATTTTACAGAGGTTAAAAAAATAGGCGTTAGTGCTTTTAGTGATTGCAATTCAATTAGAAATATATCCCTTAAGTTAGAGACTGAGATTTCTGCGCATGCTTTTGAAAATTGTGGAAATCTAGAAGAAATAATGGTGTCTCATGAAAGTTTTAGATATGGAAGCTATGCTTTTGCAGGATGCACGGCACTTAAAGTAATAGGTATTGGTGATAATAGATATTCAGTAAAAAACTATTCAGTTATTTTTGAAAGAAGCCTTCCAGATAGCGTAAAAGCAATATATAATAACGCAATGAGCTGCTTTAATATAGATGAAAATCTATCTTTGTTTGGATATTTAAATAAAGGACGTTATATACATATTCCAAAAGGAATAAAGACAATTGAACGTGAAGTGTTTAAAGATGCCATGAATCTCGAAGAAATATATATACCTGAAAGTGTAGAATATATTGGTGAAAGAGCTTTTCATGGGACAATGTGGTTAGAGAAACAAGGTGAAGTTTCGCCTATGGTAATTGTTAATAACATACTAATAGAGGCAGCTTCCTGCAAAGGAAAAGTAGTAATTACTGATTATATTAAAATAGTTTCAGGCTGGGCCTTTGCAAATTGTTTTGAACTTGAAGAGGTTGTCTTTTCTTCTGATAAAACAGTTATAGAAGAATACGCCTTTAGAAACTGCATTAATCTAAAGAAGGTTATTACGCCAGATGGAAAAGAGTATAACTTAACAAAAATTACAGATAGAAATGATGAAATGCTGCCTAAGAGTGTAAGACAGATTTTTATGGATTGTTTGAATTGCTTTAAAACAGATGAAAATAATGCTCTTGTTGAATGCACAGGTAATATAAACGACTTGATATTAATAGATGGAATAACTGAAATTCATAATGAGGTATTTAAAGACAGCAATTTACTAACCTATATAACTTTAACAAAAGATGTTAAAGCAATTGGTAAAAATGCCTTTGAGAATTGTAAATGGCTTAGGTCTGTAAAGAATGCTTACAATGTAAAAAGGATAGAAAAATTCGCATTTTCAAGCTGTTATTCACTAGAAAGTATAGAGCTTTCAGACAAACTTGAATTTATAGGAATGAGGGCCTTTGAAAACTGCTCTTCCTTAAAAAGTATTGTAATACCAGAAGGAATCACAGAAATTCCTGAAAAGGCATTTTATAGATGTAAAAGCTTAGAGAGAATTTTCCTTCCATCAACGCTTAAGACTATAGGAAAAGAGGCCTTTGCATTTTGTTATGAATTAACAGAGATAAACTTCCCAAAGAAGCTTGAAATAATAGATTCAAGAGCTTTTGCCTGGTGTTCAAAAATTGATAAAAAACATATATCAGAAAATGTTTTAATAAGTGCTGATGCCTTTAACTTTGGTAGCTTCTAATCTATGAAATCTAAGAAGTGTAAACAAGAAAGCAAGAGAGGAGTTAAAGGATGAAATACAGAAATTTGGGAAGTACAGGACTTAAGGTATCTGAAATAGCTTTTGGAACAATTCCTATCCTTAGTGGGAATGCGCCTGTGCTTCCAGATTACTTTAGTCCAGATGAAGAAACTGCAATACAAATCATGGAATATACCTATAGCCTTGGCTGCAATCTTTATGATACAGCAATTGTGCCTGAATATGGAGATGCAGAGATTAAACTTGGCAAATTTGCTGCTCATATAGGCAGAGAAAAAATTATCATTTCAGATAAGTCAAGATTTTTTAATGGAGATGAGATGTATAAAGCGGTTAATGAATCCCTTAAAAATCTTGGCACTTATGCAGATATTTATTTTGTGCATCAAGTAGATGAAAGCAATGAAGATATTACTTTTGGAAGATATGGTGCTGTAGATGCATTAAAGGAACTTAAAGCAGAGGGGAAAATTAAATTTACAGGGGTTGCCACTCACTACTATGACATATTGTTAAGAGGTGCAAAGGATAATAGAGTTGATGTGCTCCAAGGAAGTGGAAATGTTTTTGAAAGAGGCATGCTTGATAGAATAGAAGCTGAGGCTTTATTTAGGCGAAAGGGATTTATTCTAAATAAAGTATATGCAGCAGGCATACTACCAGCCTTCTTTCCGATTAAAACACTTTTATCAGGTGCACTTTCATACCCAGTATCAAGTGCATTAATAGGCATGGGGAATATTGAACAAGTAAATCAAGCAATGCTTAGTGAATCTAATAATTATGAAAGACCGACTTTTCATCAAGTAATGTCACAATTAGAAAAGAGTTTTAAACCAATTCCGTGTGATAGGTGCCAGAGATGCAGGTGCATATATGGCACTGAAATACATGTGGTCTTTAGACAATACAATTACTATTTTCTTGGCAAAGATTACTGGGCGCTTAGAAAACTGGATCTTGGCATAAGAGAAAGTGCAATGCAGTGTAAAAAATGCATAGATTTATCATGCTTGAAAAAATGTCCGAACGCGATAAATATTCCTGAAATTATGCAGATGATAAAGGAGCTAGTAGAAATTCATGTTAGGAAATCTTTAATATAATACAAATGTTTAATGAATAGTAAATTTCTAAGAGCTTATGTAAATAGGCTCTTATTTTTATAGGAAGAGACAAAGATAACACATAGACATCCCTTATAACATTTAACTATAAAACTATTAAAGGCTTAAGATAAGCAATTTCATCAGCCTTAAAAATATTTATAACGTTTTCTTTGAAAGTTTAGAAGTAAGATTAAGTTATGGTACTTAGTCTGTATTTATTGATACATTTTAAGAATGGAAATATGATGTTTGAGTCAACAGTGCTAAATGAACAAGTATTTATACAATTTAACCATCTAAAGGCTATGAAGTAATATACTATCCACCCCTAGATGGTTATTAACTAATCAATATCAATAGAATTAAAATCTATCTCAAAATTATCATAAATATTGACCTTAACTTTATCAGAGAAAGCATAAGTTATAGGTGCATCGTATCCATTTTCAGTTAATACGTAAACTAAAATATTTTTTCTAGTAGGATTTACAATCCAATACTCCTTAACTTTAAACTTTTCATAAAGATTTAGCTTTCTTACATAATCATTACTAGGATTATATGGAGATATAACCTCAACAATCATGTCAGGTGAACCAGTACAGCCTTTTTCAGTTAATTTATTTTTATCACATATAACGGATATATCCGGTTGAACTATATTTTTACTATTAATCACTTCATCATCATCATCTTTTAGTATTACATCAAAAGGTGCAGGGTAAACCTTACAAGAGCCATTGTTAGATTTAATATATTCTTTCAATTTGAAATGTAATTCGGATATTATTTCTTGATGTATTCTACTAGGAGCAGGATTCATATTAATTATTTCGCCTTCTATAATTTCTATTCTCTCATTTTCATCATAAGTCAGATAATCTTTATACGTATAAGCTTTTATTGGATCTATTAACATGAAAAAACCTCCTTTAGTTATAGTATCGACTTTTGTTAATTAGTTAAAACTAATGTTTGACGAATATTTAATATTTATAAATTGATAAATTAAACATTGGTAAAATCGCATTCCTATATTAAAGCTTTTTATGATAAAAAATAAATTTGGAGCTTCTAATGAAATGATAACATTAATTAAGAATTAATTCTAGAAAATAAGTATTAAACTATTTATGAAAGAATGTAGAACTTGCTGCAAGGAGTATTCAGCAAGTTTTATGAAGCATGAATTCTCAAAAGTCGTAGATTTTCTTGGATTTTAGAAAAAGAATTTATTATTATGTATCTAAGTATGATAATATAGATGAAATACTAAAAAGTATGAAGTAAGCTATTTAAGGAAAGAACTAAAAATATAGGTTAAATAAAAACTATCTGTTTTTGATAAGAGTTTATGTAAAAGTAAGCTCTTATTTTTATTGTAGTATATAGTTAAGTTATGGAATAAAAACTAGTAACATACGACCAGAAGATGAAGTAATGAAATATCTAAAGGGAGCGCATCAAGCATATTTAATGTTCCTTGCAGGCAAGTGGTATATATGCCAAATTGTGAAATTTCAAAAGAGAAGAATAAAGAAACACTAGGAAAAGGAATAAGCAGCCAATCCTTTGGAATATTTAACAGAATTAAAGAAATGAATGAATTTTTAAATAAATCACAAATGAGAAAAATAATAAATACTAAAGAATATAGAAAAATATAGGGGAGTATCCTTGGCACTTTAAGATGTTAAATGAAATCATTGTGCATAAAGAAGCATAAGATAACATACTGAAGCATGTCTAATGCAATATCGTTTAAATCAATAAATTGAGAAGAATTCGTGTTGAATACTGTCGAAAAGATGATAAGATAGAGACATGTCCTTACTCGAAAGCAACAAAAACTTAAAAAATACTTTTTGTTTATATAAAAATCACAAGGACAAATAAAACATATAGAAGGAGAAAAACTAATGAGAAAGAATGGTTTAAGAAGAATAGTAACTACAGTTATTGCAGCTACAACAATAGGGAGTTTCTCATCATTAGGAGTATCTGCAGC
>Ga0079104_1001393_pt1 | contig 16340 bp, 17 predicted proteins | sample MedtruBG_FD_76829 | JGI IMG/M metagenome (GOLD analysis project Ga0079104, IMG submission 76829) | Root nodule microbial communities of legume samples collected from California, USA - Medicago truncatula BG | ecosystem: Host-associated > Plants > Roots > Nodule | place: USA: California...
GGGCGCAGCAGATAATTCAGGAACTGGTACGCCTCATCGGTATTTTTCGCATCTTTAGGGATAGCGAACATATCGAAGTAAACCATCGCCCCTTCCTTCGGAATGGTGTAGGCAATGTTCACGCCGTTTTTGGCTTCTTTCGCACGGTTTGCCGCTTGCAGGATATCGCCGGACCAGCCAATCGATACGCAAATGTCGCCGTTCGCCAGGTCGTTAATGTACTGTGAAGAGTGGAAATAACGGATAGACGGACGCAGCTTCAACAGCAGATCGTTCGCCGCGCCGGTGTAATCTTTCGGGTCTGAACTGTTCGGATCTTTGCCGAGATAATGCAGTACCGCGGCATAGATTTCGCTTGGCGCATCAAGGAATGAGACGCCACAGCTTTTCAGTTTTTCGAGGTTTTCAGGCTTGAGGATAAGATCCCAGCTGTTCACCGGCGCATCTTTGCCGAGCGCCGCTTTCACTTTATCGACGTTATAGCCAATGCCGGTGGTGACCATCATGTACGGAATCCCGTATTTATTATCGTGGTCGTTTTGCGCCACCAGCTTGAGCATTTCCGGATCGAGATTTTTGTAATTCGGCAGTTTGCTCTTATCAATCGGCTGGAAAATGCCCGCCTGCGATTGACGCTCGAGGAACTGTGACGATGGCACCACGAGGTCATACCCGGTGCTGCCCGCCATTAATTTACCTTCCAACACTTCGTTGGAATCAAATACGTCGTAAACCACTTTAATGCCGGTTTCTTTGGTGAAATTCGCCAGCGTGTCCGGCGCGATATAATCAGACCAGTTATAAATATGCAGCGTTTTTTGTTCAGCGGCGAGCGTGCCTGCAGAGACTGCCATCAGCGCACCCGTAATCAGACCCGTTAACCATTTCTTATTTAAGGCGGTCATATCTCTTTTCCTTATTAACATTAACGTCCGCTATCAGGGACTAAACTATACGCACAGCGGTGCATGCAAAAATCATGCATATTTTGTCAGTCTGCAAAGAAAAGGAGAGAGCTTCTCTCCCGGCCGGCATTGCTCGCGATTGCCTCAGGATATTACGCGCCGCATCACGGTTAACGCAGTGTTTCACGCGCCCTGTTAAGGCTTCGCAAGAATAACTTTAGCCAGGGTTCGAGGCTATAGCTCGGGTTAAAAAACGCCTTTTATCAATTTTTTATGCAAGATCACTTTATGGCGTAAGCCAACAGGGGCAATAGCGTGGTGAATAATGCTTTAGGAAGAGGTTAACAGCAGAATATTGGCGGGTTTTACGCAGTCGCGCGGGTGGCGACTGCGTTGATAACGAGGGACTTTAGTGAAGAAAATGGAATTTTGACTCTTCCAGCAGTTGCTCTTCTTCTTCGTCGCCTTTAAACAGCAGCTGGTGCGATGCGGCCTCGAGGATCACCATCGACACCTGTTCTTCGCTCTGACGGAAGAACCATTCGAACTGTTCGCGCGTGACGCCCACATTGACCGACAACGTCTGGCAAACCACCAGCTTCGGCAGGTTATCATCCTGAATGTCGAGGAACGCTTTCACCGTCAGCGAACTGGCGTTGATAGAAGAGAGATCGGAGGCCAGCGGCAACAGTGCTGAAGGCTTCACTTCCGCCAGCGCCGAAAACAGCACGACGTTGTCGAGCAGATCGAGCTTGGCATCGAAAATGCCCTCAAAATTCTGCATGTGCGGCAAGTGCAGCGCCTGACAGGTATCGCACTCATAGAAGCTGATGCCCATTTCGTCGAGCCATTGACGTAGCGTATCCAGACCCGGAACGACGAGTGAATCCATAAACCCTGAAACCTCTTGCTGTGAAATGAATGCGTAATCTGAATGAAACGCGTATTAGGGTACGCAAAAATGCCTCCAGAAGCTACGACACCGACGAAATCCTGCGCTATCCGCCCGTTTTAAGACAAAAGCCTGGCTGGGCGTAGCGCTCGATCCACTGGATCATTTTGCCCGCGATATCAACCCCGGTGGTTTTTTCGATCCCTTCCAGCCCCGGTGACGCATTGACTTCCATCACCAGCGGCCCGCGATTGGCGCGTAAAATATCGACTCCGGCCACGTCCAGCCCCAGCGTTTGCGCCGACTTAATGGCTATTTCGCGCTCCAGCGGCGTAATGTCCGCCACGGTGGCCACGCCGCCGCGATGCAGGTTCGAGCGGAAATCGCCTGGTTTGGCGCGACGCTCAATGGCCGCCACCACTTCATCACCCACCACGAAGCAACGAATGTCGCAGCCTCTGGCTTCCTGAATGTATTCCTGTACCAGAATGTGTGCGTTCAGGCCGCGAAACGCATCAATCACGCTTTCCGCCGCCTGCCGCGTTTCCGCCAACACCACGCCAATGCCCTGGGTACCTTCCACCAGTTTCACCACCAGCGGTGCCCCGCCGACCATATCGATCATGTCGCTGGTGTCGTCAGGCGAGTGAGCGATGCCGGTAATCGGGAGGTCGATTCCCTGGCGCGCCAGCAGTTGTAGCGAGCGCAGTTTGTCGCGAGCGCGAGTAATCGCGACCGATTCATTCAGCGGATAACTGCCCAGGATTTCAAACTGACGCAGCGCGGCGGTGCCATAAAAGGTGATTGCCGAGCCAATGCGGGGGATCACCGCATCGAAAGGGGGAAGCTGGCGGCCCTTATAGTGAATGGAGGAAGCCGCCGGACTGATGTTCATATAGCAGGAAAGCGGGTCGAGGATTTCGACCTGATGGCCGCGCTTTGACGCGGCCTCGCGCAGACGTTTACAGGACCAGAGCGTTCCGTCCCGGGACAAAATGGCTATTTTCACCCTGCACCTCACTGTGATGGCCTGAACGGCCCGTCACATGATACACGCCAGCGATTTTATCGGATAGCCCAGCCAGATTACCGAACGGCCCAGCCCTGCTTATGAAGATAGTCGAGAATAAACGGACGGGTTTCTTTCACGATAGTGCGACGAATGTGATCACTCCAGGTATCGGCCCGGGTATTGCTGTCGCGCGACAGATAGTAATTCGCCACGTCTTCGTCGTAGCGCGCCAGTTCGGCGGCATCGACGGGCTGGTAGTGGTTTTCGTGCACCACGATACTGGCTGGCAAACGCGGCTTAGTGCCCGGTTCGTCCGCAGGCCAGCCGAGGCACATGCCAAACAGCGGCAGCACGTGCTGCGGCAGCTTCAGCAGTTCAGTCACCGCGTCAATGCTGTTACGAATTCCGCCGATATACACCCCGCCCAGCCCCAGCGATTCCGCAGCGACCATCGCGTTTTGCCCCATCAGCGCGGTATCCACCGTGCCCAGCAGCAGCTGTTCCGCGCGGCCTAATTGCGCATCGGGGCAAATTTGCAGGTGGCGGTTAAAGTCGGCGCAGAAAATCCAGAATTCGGCGGCCTTCGCCACGTGCTGTTGTCCGCCAGTCAGCGTGACCAGCTGCTCGCGCATCTGTGGGTCAGTCACGCGCACAATGGAACTGCATTGCAAAAAGCTTGAGCTGGCCGCCGCCTGCGCGCTGGCAATGATGGCTTCACGTTGCGCCTGGGTCATTGGCTCGTCGGTAAAATGGCGAATGGAACGGTGGCTTAAGAGAAGATCAATGGTCGGCGTCATCACGTTTTTCCTGGTCAGGCGAAGTCGGTTTATCGTTACGTTGCATCAGCTGTGGGGCAATGGTCTGCGCCATGCCGCGAAACAGTGCAACCGCGGCAGGGATCATCAACAGTATGCCCACAAATATCATGATTAGCCCCGCCATTGGGCTGGCGAACGGTGCGGGCAAGGCGACATAGTCTTTCAGAGAAAGCCAGGCCAGCACCAACATCACCATGCCAATGGCTTCGAGGATAAGCACGCTTTTTGGGAGAGCGCCAAGTGAGCGCATAGTCAGTCTCCGGTCATCAAGTATAACGGGGAGGATAGCAACTGTGTTTGGCGAAACAAGCCCTCTGCATCGGGTTAAGCCATCGGAACAAAAGGTAGAACCTTCTTTCAACGAGACGCCAGGACGGGCATCATAGCGTCATTCGCCGAAAGGCTCAGTTTCAGGAGAGAATACGATGTTTACCGTTATTTTTGGTCGCCCGGGTTGCCCTTACTGTGTTCGTGCTAAAGAACTGGCAGAAAAACTGACCGCTGAGCGTGATGATTTCAACTTCCGTTATATCGACATTCACGCCGAAGGGATCAGCAAAGCCGATCTCGAGCAGACCGTCGGCAAGCCGGTAGAAACCGTACCGCAGATTTTCGTTGATCAGACTCACATCGGTGGTTTTACCGAATTTGAAGCCTGGGCTAAAGAAAACCTGGGTCTCTACGCATAAGCGTCAACGTGGGCGTCACTGGCGCCCACGTTTCTTTATCATTCCGCTGATAAACAAGAAGCACAGCGCACCCAGCGCACACCAGAACACCGCACTGAAAATCCACGCCAGTTCCTGCCAGAAAGACCTGTCCGCAAATACCCAATAACGCATCAGCACCAGACACACCGGCGTCGCCAGTATCGCACCGACTAACGGTACCAATACCCGCTGCTTTGATGACATAAAACTCGCCACCGCGCCGGGAATAATAAAGAACAGCAGGCCCAGCTCCGGATGACCGGACGCCCGAACGGCACCTTTCACATTAAGTAACAGAAAAAGACACACCACAATAAACAGGACAAAACAGCAAATAACGCCCGCCCAACCTCGTTCAGATCTCAAAATTCCTCCTGACAAGTCTCTATCAAACTTCAATTACGCCCAGTTGGATAAAGTTTCCGGCAATCCATGCCGTGAAGCACCTACGTAAGGACAAACGATTGTGACTAGCCGCGGCTATCAGGAACGATTAAACTAGCGGCCTTAATTTGATGGTGAAAAACAGGCCGCCGTATAATAGATTTCTCCTGACGACCCGGGAAAAACCTTAGCCCAAATAGCCATTCCTTTCAACAACTTACTCGTAAACAAGAAGTTAGCTTCCGTGAATATAAACGTCGCAGACTTGTTAAATGGGAATTACATCCTGTTATTATTTGTGGTACTGGCGCTAGGCTTGTGTCTGGGCAAATTGCGCTTTGGATCCATCCAACTGGGTAATTCCATTGGCGTTTTAGTGGTCTCTCTGTTATTAGGCCAACAGCATTTTAGTATTAACACTGATGCCCTGAATCTGGGCTTTATGCTGTTTATTTTCTGCGTCGGTGTAGAAGCTGGACCCAACTTTTTTTCCATATTTTTTCGTGATGGCAAAAATTATCTGATGCTGGCGCTGGTCATGGTGGGCTCCGCCCTGGTGATAGCGCTCGGCCTCGGCAAGCTGTTTGGCTGGGATATTGGCCTCACCGCCGGGATGCTGGCGGGGGCGATGACCTCCACGCCGGTGCTCGTCGGTGCCGGTGATACCCTGCGCCATTCGGGAATGAAAGGCGACGAGCTGGCGCTGGCGCTCGATCACTTGAGCCTCGGCTACGCCCTGACCTATCTGATTGGTCTGGTGAGCCTGATCCTCGGCGCGCGCTATCTGCCGAAATTCCAGCATCAGGACCTGCAAACCAGCGCCCAGCAAATCGCTCGCGAGCGCGGCCTGGACACCGATTCCAACCGTAAAGTGTATCTGCCGGTGATCCGCGCCTACCGCGTCGGCCCGGAACTGGTCGCCTGGACCGATGGCAAAAACCTGCGCGAACTGGGTATCTATCGTCAGACCGGCTGCTACATCGAACGTATTCGCCGCAACGGCATTCTGGCAAACCCGGACGGCGACGCGGTGCTGCAAATGGGCGATGAAATTGCTCTCGTAGGCTATCCGGATGCGCATGCGCGCCTCGACCCGAGCTTCCGTAATGGGAAAGAAGTCTTCGACCGCGATCTGCTCGACATGCGCATCGTCACTGAAGAAGTGGTGGTAAAGAACCATAACGTGGTGGGCCGTCGTCTGGCGCAAATTAAGCTGACCGATCACGGCTGTTTCCTGAACCGCGTGATCCGCAGCCAGATTGAAATGCCCATCGACGACAGCATCGTGCTCAACAAGGGCGACGTGTTGCAGGTCAGCGGCGATGCGCGCCGCGTGAAAACCATCGCCGACCGTATCGGCTTTATCTCAATTCACAGCCAGGTCACCGATCTGCTGGCCTTCTGCTCCTTCTTTATCGTCGGTTTGATGATCGGCATGATCACCTTCCAGTTCAGCTCCTTCAGCTTTGCCATCGGCAACGCGGCCGGATTGCTGTTCGCCGGGATCATGCTCGGCTTCCTGCGTGCCAACCACCCGACCTTCGGTTACATCCCGCAGGGCGCGTTGAACATGGTGAAAGAATTCGGCCTGATGGTATTCATGGCGGGCGTCGGTTTAAGCGCCGGGAGCGGCATCGGACACGGTCTTGGCGTCGTCGGTGGCCAGATGTTGGTCGCTGGCCTGGCAGTCAGCATGGTGCCAGTGGTTATCTGCTTCCTGTTTGGCGCATATGTGCTGCGCATGAACCGGGCGATGCTGTTTGGCGCAATGATGGGCGCGCGCACCTGCGCCCCGGCGATGGAAATTATCAGCGACACCGCACGCAGTAATATTCCTGCGCTGGGCTACGCGGGCACCTACGCCATCGCTAACGTGTTGTTAACCCTGGCAGGCACCCTGATTATCGTCATATGGCCAGGCTTGGGATAAATCTGAAGAATGCAATAAGCAGAAAAAAAAAGTGTGAACTGCCGAACTTTTTGAAAGGGCGGTAGTCATAATTAGTGCCACTGCTTTTCTTTGATGTCCCCATTTTGTGGAGCCCATCAACCCCGCCGCTCTTCGGTTCAAGGTTGATGGGTTTTTTGTTGCCTGAAATCCGGAGATGCTTTCAAATCAGCAAGATAGAGCACTCTTTTAATAAGATTGACGGCTGAGCTGAAAATCCCCGTCACAGCTCATCGATTGCCGTTAAGCGCAACATCCTGACCAGTACGGTTATCACGCATCCGCTTCTGAGTCAGTAGGTATTCAGCCGCTTCGTGCAAGACTATCTGGTGTTTGGTAATGCCTACCTGGAGAAACGTACCAACCGCCTGGGCGGCATTCTGTCGCTTTAGCCATCGCTGGCACAATACACCCACCGCGGCGAGGACCTCGACACCAACTCGCCATCCCTTCTGCCCTAATGAATCAGTCCGCCACGCTTTCCGCAGGAAGTATTACATCAACGGCAGCCACGCGATGAAAAGTGCCAAAGGATTGGGCAACTTCCGCGACCTGTTTATGTACTCTCATAACGGCAAAAAGGATGGCATTAAGATCATCCCAATGTCAGAGGTTGCAGCAAATGATGAGTTTCTGAACATCAAGTACTTGTGCCGGGATGACATGATGGTCACATACCGCGTACCGCCGCAGTTGATGGGGAATATGCCGAGCAATGTTGGCAGTTTTTTTGGATGTGGAGAAGACTAGGAACGTAATTGTAAGAAATGGGTTATTACCCTCTTGAAAAGAGCCTAATGTAAGTAAACTCATGGCTTAAAGAAAAAAGTTATTAGCTTAGGGCCATATAATTTAAAAGGATTGGCAGAATTTTAGCCAATCCTTTATACTTATAATCAACTCCCCTACCAATTCATACTTTCCTTTAAATCAATCCTTGCACCTTCAACAAGCTGCACCAACTCTTTTAGAGAGTCCGTTAATATTTGATGATTACCTTTAACAGCCTTATAAGTTAACATATTAACATTCAGGGTTTCTTCTATGACTGGTATCATGTCTTTATGCAAGCTGTTTTCCGCTATAACCATAAAGTGAGGTTTGACAGCATTATGCTTAAAAAAAGCATCTTCTAAAAGCAATCTTATGTCCGGGTCATTTGCCCCACAGCCAATAAACAAAAACGTATGGGTAAGTCCAAGAGCATTCAGTATTTCATAAAAATCTCTATAATGGGATCTGGCTTTCGCATAATCACTCCTGGAAAATATGATCTTTGATGTATTATCGATAGTCCCATGTATTTTCAAAATAACACGACCACTATCTTTTATCGCAGTAGCAATATCATCATCGAAATAATTTTTAATACTTACCGTACCTTCAGTCTCACCTGTAACATAAGTCTCATAAATCTTATCAAAATTAGGTGTTACGACAATCCTACAATCCAATTTAAATAGAAATTCATGTATATCTGCTTTTGTATATTGAGGATGCAAAAAAGAATCTTTGGATATATTATCAAACTTCCCTTTAGGAAGCTTCGATTTTATTAACTCGCAGGCAGTTAAATAGTCCTCATTTTTAATGAGACGTTTAATTTGCGCCGACGACTTTGCATTCAGTTCAGGCAGGCAACCTTCTAAAAAAGCTTTCCAGCTGGGCGGACGTGCATTTTTCAATCCTGTGCTGTTCATTGAAACACCCGCTCCGAGGAAAAGTATACATTTCCGTCTAGCTAAATCTGAAACTAAGCTTTTATCCCAGTCAATCATTTTTTGCTCGCTTCTACATTTTCCAGAATTCGTGAACAGATGGTTCTAAAAAGTATTTTCGCGTCATTAACTTTTGAAAAGTGAGAACCTACGACCCCATCTTTATTTTTAAGATTGAAAATCGGAGCATTCGCCAATTGGGATAAAGGAATCAAACTATTCATATTTTCGATCTGGCCTAACTCAAAATCCATTTTTGGATTTTCAGCATAGTTTGATATTATTTCCTTCTTCATGACCTTAGGAACTTTGAGTGCAATTTTCTCATACGCATTAACTTTGACTTTAGCACCTCGAACCGTTTTTCCTTTATACTGCTGCATCGCATAACCTAGAAACTGTAAATTAGATTTAATCAAATTCCCGTTTACAGTAAAATCCTCTCCTTCATTTTTTTTATAACTTTTCAAACCATCAATAACACCCTTTTTCCAAGTTTCAAGAGAAACGTTAATATTATTCAGAGCTAACAGACTAAACATATCAACAGACATAGGAATAATGAAATAATCACAGGCTATTATAATTGCTCGGTTTAATGCACCTAGTGATGGGCCTACATCATACAATATATAATCATAATCCTCGTACATTGAAGATAAATGAGAGAATACAAATGTTGTCTGAACTCCACGCGGTTTCCCTGCAACGGCAGGATCCCAGTCAGAAGCAAGAAAATCTTCACTCAAGGCTAATTTGGGATCCCCAGGAATTAAATCAAAACCAAATCTGTCTGTTTTAATAGGGTCAACACGAGTTGCTGCATACCCCTTAGCTCGTCTTACGGGTATCAAAAAATTCTCTATAGTGTCTCTTTTATCTGAGCTATAGAGGGCTTCAAGTTTTTTTTCACCTAAACAATATGATGTTGTATTACATTGAGGGTCTGCATCAATAACTAACACTTTTTTTTGCAGCTCTAAACTGAGATAAGCACCAACATTACACAAAAGTGTCGTTTTACCTACGCCACCCTTATTGTTAAAAAAAACTATGCTTTCCATGATAATTTCGCCCGTTAGTAATAATTTTCAAAAAGTTATACATAAGAATCCTCCCAAAGTCTATGCGCATTGTTACGAACAATCTTGCCCTTGAATTCCCGTTTATGATTTTGTGAACCTGATCTTATGCTTGATATTTATAGATTCCCCGCAATTGCGCACGTTCGTATCCTCGTCACGCCTGCCCGCTTTATATAGCAGTTTTCCTGCACCTGCATAACATGAACAAAAGCCCGCCAATTCTGGCAGGCTTCAGAAAAAAAGATCCTCAAACGATCATGCAAATTCATGCAGTCTGGTCACAAAAATCTAAGCGCCATAGAGGACAGCCTATAGCGCTTTTGAGGATGCAGACTCAACCAAAAAGCCAAACACCCGCCCTTGCCGATTCGGCAAGCATACGGAGCGTTAGAGGCTCTGGTTCTTCGTCGTTCTTTCCACTGGTGAGCAGCGCGTACAGAAAGAAAGTTTCAACTGGCCAGTAGCGGTAAAAATCAAAACCGGCAGACTCAACATCGAATCGTTCGAAATACTCCTTCATGATCTCTGCCCCTGTCTCACTTGCCCAAACATAGTTTCCGGTACTCAGGCTCGTATCCATCGTGACAGGCCAACGTTTTTTAGTGAACATACCCGGCTTATTAAAGCGCTCGTTGTACCACGCAATAACGTCATCGTCGGTCACCATATCTTGTCATTTCCTCTGGCTATGGTGTTGTATTTCGTCGTAACTCTGTAAGCAATCTGCGCAACGTCATTGGCGATAATGATTTCTAATGAGGGCACCGCCGTCGTCCTTCAGCCACAGATACGATGGAATTGCCATAGATTAATAATCCCTTATGATTTATACGGATGAATTTATGAGCAGTCTAATCGGTCGCGAGTGGTTGGTAAATGAACAATTAAATGTAACCAATTGATTTTAGATGGGCTTAAATAAAATTAAGCAGTAATTACATCTATAGGGGAATATTCGCGACACTCGTTGTTCAACCTTGCTGGTGCCTGAGAAACGCTTACGCCATCAGCTCATCGTCACACTCACTCGCCCCTACTGAGACTCCTCCGAAACGCTCCCCTCACCCCACAAGGCGAAAAGTGAACGACTAAGCTAAAACTTTACGTTTTTAGGAGGTGCTATGAGCCATCAGTCAGAGCAATCAAACTCGTTCCCGACTCCCCCATTTGAAGAGCAACCTCAGGAAGCACCGGGCCTCGCGTCTGAAATGACACCGGAACCCGATCATGGCGAAACCAGTTATGTCGGCACCGGCAGGCTGACAGGCAAGAAGGCGCTGATTACCGGGGGAGACTCGGGCATTGGCCGGGCCGTCGCCATTGCGTTCGCCCGGGAAGGTGCCGATGTCGCCATCAATTATTTGCCTGAGGAAGCTGCGGATGCGGATGACCTCATTGCCCTGATAAAGGCCGAAGGCAAAAACGCCGTCGCACTTCCAGGAGATATTCGGGATGAAGCCTTCTGTAAATCACTGGTTGATGATGCTATTAGCGCCCTGGGCGGGCTGGATATTCTGGTGAATAACGCAGGTCGTCAGCAGTATTGTGAATCCCTCGAAGATCTCACGACCGAGGCGTTTGATGCGACCTTCAAAACCAATGTGTATGCGCCCTTCTGGATAACCCGCGCGGCGCTACCACACCTGAAATCGGGGGCCTCAATCATTAATACGTCCTCTGTTCAGGCGTATCAGCCGAGCGCCATCCTGCTGGATTATGCCCAGACCAAAGCCTGCCTGGCGGTATTTACCAAAGCGCTGGCGAAGCAGCTCGGGCCGAAAAATATCCGGGTGAATGCGGTTGCCCCTGGACCGTACTGGACCGTCCTTCAGCCCAGCGGTGGTCAGCCGCAGGAGAAGGTCCGCGAGTTTGGTAAGAACGCGCCGTTGGGACGCCCAGGCCAGCCCGTCGAGATAGCGCCGCTATATGTCACCCTGGCCTCTGATGCTTGCTCCTATGCGTCGGGTCAAGTGTGGTGCTCCGACGGCGGGACAGGCACCCTCTGATCCACGCTATCGAAACCAGAAGCCACTTACCAGGCTTCTGGTTCTCTCACCATATGCACAATATTGCACGGGCTCATAATCCAGCCGCCGCTGAATCCTTCGGGTAAAAGCTCGACGCTATCGCAGCGGGTGACGCCCTGCTCTGCCAGATGTTTTTCGGCGTGTTTAAAATTGGGCGTGAACAATTCCAGCCAGATCTCGGCCTGACTCATTGTCGGGGCTTCATCGATCCACAATCGATTGGGGCCGAGCATAAATCCGGTAGCCGGAGCTTTATCCGTAATTTCTTCCAGCCCAATCGTGTGGCGATAGAAATCCAGCGTCTGTTGATACTGGTGCGACGGCACTTTGAGCGCGATATCGATGCCACCTTTCATCTCTGCTTTCATAATGCGTGCTCCTGATTCAGGGTTAACGATGCGGTGATGCGTCAGACGAAACTCTGAGTATGTCGCATGATTTGTCGATGCGCCTCGCCTTGCGTCAGGCCCGTTATTACCCATACTTTTTGCAGGTCAGGCGGATTTGAGAGGCAACGCGATGTTACTTCAGGGCAAAGTGGTGGTGATTTTCGGGGGCAGCGGTGCGATTGGTGGCGCGGTGGCGGAGGCGATGGCGCGTGAAGGTGCGCATGTGCATCTTGTCGCCCGGCATCAGGATAAGCTGGACCGGGTGGCGAACCTCGTCCACTCTGCGGGTGGAAAAATAGACACCTGTGTGATGGACGTTCTCGACGAGCAAATCACCGTTGAGAAAACGGCGCAGCTGGCGCAACACATCGGCGGGTTTGATGTGGTGGTGAATGCCACCGGCTTTATGCACGATCAGGGCAAAAACATTTTTGCGTTGTCGCTGGCCGAGTTCAGACAAGGGTTCGATCCGTTTTTGTCGGCGCTGTTCACGATTTCAAAAGCGGTCGCGCCGCATATGGGGGGCGATCGGGCGGGCGTTCTTCTAACAGTCGTTGCTCCTGCGGGTACGATGGTAATGCCGAATCATCTCGGCCATATCGTCGGCTGCGCCGGAACGGAAGCCTTTATCAAAGCCCTCGCCAGCGAGCTCGGTCCGAAGAATATCCGCGTCATTTGCGTACGCTCGCACGCGATTGTCGATGCAGTTCAGGCGGGTTCCTATACCGGGCAAATTTTCGCACCAAAAGCGCAGGCGATGGGACTCACGGTGGACGAATGGCTGGGCGGCGCAGCGCAAAGCACGATGCTCAAACGTCTGCCCACACTGACACACGTCGCTGACGTAATGACATTTTTGGCCTCGGACTCTGCCAGCGCCATGACGGCGACGGTGGTGAATATGACGGCGGGCGCAACCACCAGCTGACGCGTCCCGGCGATTATATCGCCGCGATTCTGCCCACCATCTGGCGGATATCCACGTTGCCCAACGGGGCGCGGTCGGTGACGAAATGCAGCGTCATGCCTTCAATAAACGCGTCCAGCGCGCGGGCCGTTGCCGGATCAAACCACTGCTCAAGCACCTGCTGGCTGTGCTGCATCCAGTTCTGCATGACGTTTTTCAGCGCCGGTTTGCAGCCAATGTACGCATAAAGCTGATACATCAACTCCATGTTTCGGGGGGTCGTCACCTGTGCGCTGAGGATTAGCTGGGTGATCGCATCGCAGGCTTCCTGCGGTGACGTGACGTCCGCAAAAAACGCTTTGTACTGCACCAGCATTTGATCGGTAAAACCGCTGAAAGCTTCTTCCAGCAGCGCATCTATCCCGCTGAAATAATAGGTCATTGAACCGAGCGGCACGTCGGCACAGGTGGCGATTTTACGGTGCGTCACGGCCTGAATGCCGTGGCGGGCGATAGTGTCCAGTGTCGCTTGCAGGATCCTCTCCCGGCGCTGCGGATCGTTCGGTCGGCGTGCCATAATTTTTCCTTTTACGATTTGTGTACAAATGTACACAACCTTGTTAGTGTTGTCTCTCCCTCTTTTTCTACAGGCAGTTTACGGATGACGTCGCATTCCTCCCGCCGGGCCCTACAGTTACGCATGTGGGCGCTGTTTATGTTCTTCTTTTTACCGGGCCTGTTGATGGCGTCGTGGGCCACGCGCACCCCCGCCATCCGCGACATTCTCTCGGTGAATACTGCCGGAATGGGCGTGGTGTTGTTCGGCCTGTCGATTGGTTCGATGAGCGGCATTCTCTGCTCCGCCTGGCTAGTCAAACGCTTTGGCACGCGCAAAGTCATCCGCACCACGATGTCCTGCGCGCTGGTGGGGATGGTGATGCTCAGCCTGGCATTGTGGCTCGCGTCTCCGCTGTTTTTCGCGTTCGGCCTGATGGTGTTTGGCGCCAGCTTCGGCTCTGCCGAGGTCGCCATTAACGTGGAAGGCGCGGCGGTTGAGCGCGAGATGAACAAAACCGTGCTGCCGATGATGCACGGCTTCTACAGCTTCGGTACGCTGGTCGGCGCGGGCATCGGCATGGCGCTGACGGCGTTTGGTCTGTCGGCCACCACCCATATTCTGCTGGCCGCGCTGTGCGGCATCGCGCCCATTATTATTGCCATTAAAGCCATTCCAGACGGCACCGGCAAAAACTCCGCCGAGAACAGCGCCCATCACGAGAAAGGTGTGCCGTTCTATCGCGACGGTCAGCTGATGCTGATTGGCGTGGTGGTGTTGGCGATGGCGTTCGCGGAAGGTTCCGCCAACGACTGGCTGCCGCTGTTGATGGTTGATGGTCACGGCTTCAGCCCGACCTCCGGTTCACTGATTTACGCAGGCTTTACCCTCGGCATGACTGTCGGGCGCTTTACCGGCGGCTGGTTTATCGACCGCTACAGCCGCGTCACGGTGGTTCGCGCCAGCGCCATTATGGGGGCGCTCGGCATTGCGCTGATTATCTTCGTCGACGTCGATTGGGTCGCTGGCGTGTCGGTCATTCTCTGGGGACTGGGCGCATCGCTTGGCTTCCCGCTGACCATTTCCGCCGCCAGCGATACCGGCCCGGACGCGCCAACCCGCGTCAGCGTCGTCGCCACCACTGGCTACCTGGCGTTCCTCGTCGGCCCGCCGCTGCTCGGTTTCCTGGGCGAGCATTACGGCCTGCGCAGTGCCATGCTGGCGGTGTTATCCCTGGTCATCGTCGCCGCGCTGGTGGCTCGCGCGGTGGCAAAACCTGAATCTGAACCTGTGACGGAGCGTGCGTAATGAGTATCAAACTGATTGCCGTAGATATGGATGGCACCTTTCTCAGCGATGAGAAGCGCTACAACCGGGCGCGTTTTCTCGCCCAGTATCAGCAGATGAAGGCACAGGGCATTCGCTTTGTGGTCGCCAGCGGAAACCAGTACTGGCAGCTAATTTCATTCTTTCCTGAAATTGCTGATGAAATCGCCTTTGTTGCTGAAAACGGCGGCTGGGTACGGGATGCGGGCGAGGACGTGTTTAACTGCGAATTGCCACAGGCGCATTTCAAAAAAGTGGTCGATTTTCTGCATACCCTGCCGGACGTGGAAATCATTGCCTGCGGCAAACGCAGCGCCTACACCCTGAATCGTTATGATGACGAACTCAAAACCATGGCCGCGCTGTATTACCATCGTCTCGAGCTGGTCGATAGCTTCGATAATCTTGACGATACGTTCCTGAAATTTGGCCTCAACCTGCCCGACCGGCTGGTGCCTGACGTCCAAAAAGCACTGCACGAAGGCGTGGGCGATGTGATGACCGCGGTCACTACCGGCCACGGCAATATCGACTTAATCATTCCCGGCGTGCATAAAGCCAATGGCCTGCGCCTGTTACAACAGCGCTGGGGCATTGACGACAGTGAAGTGGTGAGCTTTGGCGACAGCGGCAATGACCTTGAAATGCTGCGTCAGGCCGGGTTTGGTTTTGCGATGCAGAATGCGAACGAGGCGGCTATCGCGGCGGCAAATCATCGTGCGCCGCATAATAACCAAGAAGGCGTGTTGCAGGTGATTGATCGGGTGTTGAATCGCGAAGCGCCGTTCCATTAATTCCTTGGCCCGGCAGACATGGCGTCGCCGGGCCAACGTCCGCCCTACTGCTGCGAATCTCCGACCGTTTTATCCTTCAGGAAGTAAACAATCAGCCCCAGCCAGATAATGCCGTTCGCGAGGTTAAACAGGCTAAACAGGCCATTGCCGCCGAACTGGTAAGCGTGTTTGCTGACCTCAATGCCGACGGTGAAAATGAGCATCTGCAACATACCCATCGCCGCCGATACCGTGCCTTTGCTCATGTCGCTGGCGAATAGCGTCAGACGCACCAGCCCGGCGTTCGCCAGGCCAATCCCGAAGGCGTAGACGCTCAGGCCCGCGGTCATCCACAGATAGGCATGCGTGGAGACCACCGTGGCAGCCGCAGCCAGAATCAGCCCGGCCATAATCGGCCAGCCACCGGCAATAATCAGCCAGCGCACGCTGCGACGCGACGTCAGCTTCGCCAGCGCCAGGTTACCGAGGATCAGCGCCCCAAAAATCGGCACCTGCAACATGCCATATTCATAGGTGGTGGCATGTTCCCCGCTGATAATGATCACCGGCGATTGCGCAATCCACGCCAGCAAAGGCAGGCTGACAAACCCAATCGCCAGCGCCCCGGCAACAAAACGCAGGTTTTTCAGCACCAGGCCGTAATCGTGGCCCAGTTCTTTCAGGGAAAGTTTTTCACCCAGACGGGTCGCCGTTTCCGGCATCGCTCGCTGAAGACCGAAGAACGAGATCAGCGCCAGCACCGCAAACAGCACGAACATGGTTTCCCACGGCGCGACGTGAACCCAGGCGGCACCCACCAGCGGCCCCAGCAGCGGCGCAATCAGCGCCACGTTCGCCATCAGCGCGGTGATTTTGATACACACCGCCTC
>Ga0079104_1001400_pt1 | contig 16300 bp, 12 predicted proteins | sample MedtruBG_FD_76829 | JGI IMG/M metagenome (GOLD analysis project Ga0079104, IMG submission 76829) | Root nodule microbial communities of legume samples collected from California, USA - Medicago truncatula BG | ecosystem: Host-associated > Plants > Roots > Nodule | place: USA: California...
TGAGCTGAAAGACGCGGGCGCCGAGCGTATCTGGTACATCGCTGATGCCTTCCGTGCGGGCCTGTCCGTAGACGGCGTCTTCAACTTGACCAACATCGACCGCTGGTTCCTGGTGCAGATTGAAGAGCTGGTACGCCTGGAAGAGAACGTGGCAGAAGTCGGTATTACCGGCCTGAACGCAGACTTCCTGCGTACGCTGAAGCGCAAAGGCTTCGCCGATGCACGTTTGGCAAAACTGGCGGGCGTTCGCGAGTCGGAAATCCGCAAGCTGCGTGAGCAATATAACCTGCACCCGGTCTACAAACGCGTGGACACCTGTGCGGCAGAATTCTCCACCGACACCGCGTACATGTACTCCACGTACGAAGAGGAGTGTGAAGCCAACCCGTCCGTTGATCGCGATAAAATCATGGTCCTCGGTGGCGGCCCGAACCGTATCGGTCAGGGTATCGAATTCGATTACTGCTGCGTACACGCCTCGCTGGCGCTGCGTGAAGACGGTTACGAGACCATCATGGTCAACTGTAACCCGGAAACCGTTTCTACCGATTATGACACCTCCGACCGCCTGTACTTCGAGCCGGTGACCTTCGAAGACGTACTCGAAATCGTGCGCATCGAGAAGCCTAAGGGCGTTATCGTGCAGTACGGTGGCCAGACTCCACTGAAACTGGCGCGTGCGCTGGAAGCCGCAGGCGTGCCGATTATCGGTACCAGCCCGGATGCTATCGACCGTGCAGAAGACCGCGAACGTTTCCAGCAGGCGGTTGACCGTCTGAAGCTGAAACAGCCTGCAAACGCCACCGTCACCGCGATTGAAATGGCGGTAGAGAAAGCGAAAGAGATTGGCTACCCGCTGGTGGTGCGCCCGTCCTACGTGCTCGGCGGTCGTGCGATGGAAATCGTGTATGACGAAGCTGACCTGCGTCGCTACTTCCAGACTGCGGTCAGCGTCTCTAACGATGCGCCAGTGCTGCTGGACCGCTTCCTCGACGATGCGGTTGAAGTGGACGTGGATGCCATCTGTGACGGCGAAAACGTGCTGATTGGCGGCATCATGGAACACATCGAACAGGCTGGCGTTCACTCCGGTGACTCCGCATGTTCTCTGCCAGCGTATACCCTGAGCAAAGAAATTCAGGATGTAATGCGCCAGCAGGTGCAGAAACTGGCCTTCGAGCTGCAGGTTCGTGGCCTGATGAACGTCCAGTTCGCCGTGAAAAACAACGAAGTGTATCTGATTGAAGTCAACCCGCGTGCGGCACGTACCGTACCGTTCGTCTCCAAAGCCACCGGCCTGCCGCTGGCGAAAGTGGCGGCGCGTGTGATGGTCGGTCAGACGCTGGCGCAGCAGGGCCACCTTGAAGAGATCATCCCACCGTACTATTCGGTGAAAGAAGTGGTGCTGCCGTTCAACAAATTCCCGGGCGTTGACCCGCTATTAGGGCCAGAAATGCGCTCTACTGGGGAAGTGATGGGCGTGGGCCGTACCTTCGCTGAAGCGTTTGCTAAAGCGCAGCTCGGCAGCAACTCCACCATGAAGAAGCAGGGCCGTGCGCTGCTCTCCGTGCGTGAAGGTGACAAAGAGCGTGTGGTAGACCTGGCGGCAAAACTGCTGAAACAGGGCTTCGAACTGGATGCGACCCACGGAACTGCCGTTGTGCTGGGCGAAGCGGGTATAAACCCACGTCTGGTGAATAAGGTGCATGAAGGTCGGCCGCATATTCAGGACCGTATCAAGAATGGCGAATACACCTACATCATCAACACCACCGAAGGGCGTCAGGCGATTGAAGATTCCAAGCTGATTCGCCGCAGCGCGCTGCAATACAAAGTGCATTACGACACCACCCTTAACGGCGGTTTCGCGACAGCCATGGCGCTGAACGCGGATGCGACCGAGAAGGTGATTTCGGTGCAGGAAATGCACGCGCAGATTAAACCTTAATTCGTTTTCTTTCTAAAAACACCGCATGGCTTGCCTGCGGTGTTTTTTTATGGGTAGCTAATATAAATTTACTGAATGAATTAAGTGCAGGTTGAATAGCGGTGTAATAGGTTAGCAGTGCTATCTTACTAAGCGCTGTTTTATTATTATGATGAATACATTCATGATTACTATGGTTTTTTTGTGATCGTTATCAAGTGCGTCCTCTTATTTCAAAATGTAAACAAGTTGTTGTTTGGTTATAGTGAGTTCACGTTAATTATTAACGTGAATTAACTTTGCATCTACTGAACCGGCTATTTTGATAACAGGACACAAACGATGAAAACCAAACTCAGCATGATAGCCTGCGCGATAGGCTGTTTATGTACGTCAGGCGCTTTCGCTGCGCTGCCCGGCAAACCGACGCTTGGCGCGGATGCCACCACTTTTTCAATTATCGATATCAGTCAATCCGCCACTGCTTATCAGCAGCTGGTGACCATCAAAGATGCCGCAGATGTGACGGTGACCTGGAACCTGTGGACTGGCGATGCCGGACAAACGGCAAAAGTCCTGCTCGCGGGAAAAGAGGTTTGGAGCGGTGCTTCCTCGGCGGCAGGTAGTGCAATATTCAAAGTGAAAAAAGGCGGACGTTACCCTTTACAGGTTGCGCTGTGTAACAGCGAAGGTTGTACGAGTAGCGATGCAAAAGAGATCATGGTTGCTGATACGGACGGCAGCCATTTGTTGCCCCTGAAAACCCCTCTGCAGGAAAATAACAAACCCTACAGCAATAAATCCGGCAAAGTGGTCGGCACCTATTTTGTGGAGTGGGGTATTTACGGACGAAATTTCCCGGTGGATAAAATCCCGGGACAAAACCTGACGCACATTCTCTATGGCTTTATTCCAATTTGCGGCGGCGATGGGATTAACGACAGCCTGAAAACCATTGAAGGAAGCTTCCAGGCATTGCAAAACGCCTGCGCTGGACGCGGTAATTTTAAAGTTGCCATTCACGACCCGTGGGCGGCGGTACAGAAGCCACAGCAGGGGGTCAGCGAGTATTCTTCTCCTTACAAAGGCAACTTTGGCCAGTTGATGGCGCTGAAACAGGCTAATCCGAATTTAAAAGTCATACCATCGATTGGGGGTTGGACCTTATCCGATCCGTTCTATTTCATGGGTGACAAAACCAAGCGCGATACGTTTGTGGCGTCGGTCAAAGAGTTCTTGAAAACGTGGAAATTCTTTGATGGTGTGGATATTGACTGGGAATTCCCGGGCGGAGGAGGCGAAAACGGCACGCTGGGTAACACCACGACCGATGGTGCAACCTATGTGCAATTGATGCACGACCTTCGCACCATGATGGATGAGCTCTCGGCGGAAACCGGCAAAACCTACGAGTTAAGTTCTGCTATCGGTGCCGGGCGCGACAAAATTCAGGATGTGGATTACCGCGCGGCTCAGCAGTATATGGATCATATCTTCCTGATGAGTTACGACTTCTATGGCGCGTTTTCTAACACCAGCCTTGCGCACCAGACCGCGCTCTATGGTTCCGCGCTTGAGCCAGATACCGACTACACCACTGACCACGGCCTGAAAGCGTTGTTGGCTCAGGGGGTGACCCCTGGAAAAATCGTCATTGGTACCGCGATGTATGGGCGCGGCTGGACTGGCGTGCAGGGTTATCAAAACAACGATCCGTTCACTGGCACGGCAACCGGACCGGTGAAGGGGACTTGGGAAAATGGGATTGTCGATTATCGCCAGATTGCCATTATGAAGGCCGCCGGAGACTGGCAGTATGGCTACGACGCAGTAGCTGAAGGGGCGTATCTGTTTAAACCGTCGACGGGCGATTTGATCACCTACGATGATCCGCGTTCCGTCGCGGCAAAAGGACAATATGTTTTGGCGAATCAGCTAGGCGGCTTGTTTGCCTGGGAAATTGACGCCGACAATGGCGATATCCTTAACGCCATGAACGAAAGTCTCGGTAACGGAAGCGACGGTTCGGTCAATCAACCGCCAATGGCTAACGCCGGAGTTGCGCAGCAGGTGAGTGGTCCGGCAACGGTCACGCTCGACGGTTCGCTGTCTCGCGACCCGGAAGGCAGCGCGCTGACCTACGCCTGGCGGACGATCAGTGGCCCGGCGGTAACATTAAGCCAGGCGAATCAAAGCAAAGCCCAGTTTACGGTTGCACAGACCACCGCGGACCAGGTTTGGGTGTTTGAACTGAAGGTGACTGACAGCGCCGGTTTAACCTCCACTGCACAGGTCCAAGTGAAGAATACCGTTGCGCAGGCAAATCGCGCGCCGGTTGTGACGTTACCGGCTACGCAAAGCGCAACCTCAGGTAATGCCGTAACGCTGGTGGCCCAGGCCAGCGATCAGGATAACGATCCGTTAAGCTATCAATGGCAGTTACCGTCTGGCCTGAACGCCGCGTCACTGACCAATAGCGCATTGACGCTGACCGCGCCGCAGGTGACCGTCACAACGACTTATAGCATCAGCGTGACGGTATCGGACGGTAAAACCTCGACCATTGGCAACACACGCCTCACCGTCAACCCGGTGGCTGCGGGGGGAGGCTGTGGTTCACTGTCTGACCCGGATGCGGTGAATCATCCAACCTGGTCTTCCACGGCGACCTATAACACCGGTGATGTTGTGAGCTACAGCAATCTGGTCTGGAAAGCGAAATACTGGACCGCTAACAACGAACCCGGCGTGACGGCGGAGCAATGGCAGTTGCTGAGCAATGTCATCCTGCCGTGGAATTCACTGGCGGCTTACAATCAAGGAACTGTGGTGAGCTATAACGGGCATCAATGGAAAGCCAACTACTGGACGCAGGGAAATACCCCAGGCGAAACCAGCAACTGGCAGGATATGGGCAATTGCCAGTAAGCCCAGAGTGAAGATGTTTGTACGTCGGGTGTGAAAGGCACCCGACGTCATTTCGCAGGCGGTGTTAATAGGGTTCGCTGCGATAAAGGGTTTAGGAGTTCTCTGTTTCTCAAATTCTCTACGCTTTTCACGGCTATAGTTAAGGGCAAATCATGAAAGCAGGGAGAAAACCATGCGTAACAATCTACTGATCACCTCCATTTTTGCCGCCGCCGCACTGTTTACCGTCGCAGGCTGTTCCTCAAATCAGGCGCTGAAAACCACCGATGGTAAAACCATCGTCACCGACGGTAAGCCTGAAGTCGACAGCGATACCGGCCTCGTGTCCTATAAAAATGCGGAAACCGGTAAGACCGAGCAGATCAACCGCGATCAGGTTCAGTCCATGGGCGAGCTGGATAACTAATCTTCGCTGTTAGCCTGGCAGTTAACTGACTACACTTTGCTGATAAAACAGTGAAGTGCAAAACAGGCTAACAGATGATTTTGATTATTTATGCGCATCCTTATCCGCAGCATTCGCATGCGAATAAAAGGATGCTTGAGCAGGCGAGGGAAATCGACGGCGTAGAAATTCGCTCGCTTTATCACCTCTATCCCGATTTCAATATCGACATTGCCGCTGAGCAGGAGGCGCTTTCCCGCGCCGACCTGGTCATCTGGCAGCATCCAATGCAGTGGTACAGCGTGCCGCCGCTCCTCAAACTGTGGATTGATAAAGTCCTTTCTCACGGCTGGGCCTACGGGCACGGCGGAAAAGCGCTGCACGGTAAAAGCCTGATGTGGGCGGTCACTACCGGCGGCGGAGACGATCATTTCTCGATAGGCAGTTTCCCCGGTTTTGACGTGCTGGCGCAGCCATTGCAGGCGACGGCGCTGTACTGCGGCCTGAACTGGCTGCCACCTTTCGCCATGCACTGCACCTTTATCTGTGACGATGAGAAGCTTGTTGCCGAGGCCCGGCATTACAAACAGCGTCTGCTCGAGTGGCAGGAGGTGAATCATGGATAGCCACACGCTGATTCAGGCACTCATTTACCTCGGCTCGGCGGCGCTGATTGTGCCAATTGCCGTGCGCTTGGGATTGGGTTCCGTGCTCGGCTACCTGATTGCGGGCTGTATCATCGGGCCGTGGGGTTTGCGCCTGGTCACGGACGCCGAGGCCATTTTGCACTTCGCTGAAATCGGCGTGGTACTGATGCTGTTTGTCATTGGCCTGGAGCTCGACCCGCAGCGTTTATGGAAACTACGCGCCTCGGTGTTTGGCGGGGGCGCATTGCAAATGGTGGCCTGCGGGGCGCTTATCGGCGGCTTTTGTATGCTTTTAGGTCTGCAATGGCAAGTCGCCGTGCTGATTGGCTTGACCCTGGCACTCTCCTCCACCGCCATCGCCATGCAGGCGATGAATGAACGCAACCTGACGGTCTCGCAGCTCGGACGCAGCGCCTTTGCGGTGCTGCTGTTCCAGGATATCGCAGCCATTCCGCTGGTGGCGATGATCCCGTTGCTGGCGGCCAGCGGGGCCTCAACCACCCTGGCGGCGTTCGGCCTTTCGGCGCTGAAAGTGGCGGGCGCGCTGGTGCTGGTAATTCTACTTGGCCGATACGTGACGCGTCCGGTGCTGCGTTTTGTGGCGCGCTCTGGCCTGCGTGAAGTGTTTAGCGCCGTCGCGCTGTTTCTGGTTTTCGGTTTCGGCCTGTTGCTGGAAGAGGTTGGCCTGTCGATGGCGATGGGTGCGTTTTTGGCGGGGGTCCTGCTGGCGAGCTCTGAGTATCGTCATGCGCTGGAAAGCGATATTGAACCGTTCAAGGGCTTGCTGCTGGGGCTGTTCTTCATCGGCGTCGGTATGTCTATCGACTTCGGCACGTTGGTTACCCATCCGTTACGTATTCTTATCCTGCTGGCGGGTTTCCTGATCATCAAAGCCGCGACGCTATGGCTGATTGCACGCCCGTTAGGCGTGCCAAAGGCACAGCGCTGGTGGTTCGCTGCGCTGTTAGGGCAGGGCAGTGAGTTTGCGTTTGTGGTGTTTGGTACCGCGCGGATGGCCGACGTGCTTGACCCGGAATGGGCGAAAGCATTGACTCTGGCGGTGGCGCTGTCGATGGCGGCCACGCCGATTCTGTTGGTGCTGCTGTCACGCAGGGAGAAAGCCAAAGGCGGAGATGATCGCGAGGCGGATGAAATTGATGAAGAGCAGCCGCGGGTGATTATCGCCGGCTTTGGCCGCTTTGGTCAGATTACCGGCCGACTGCTGCTGTCGAGTGGCGTGAAGATGGTCATTCTCGATCATGACCCGGACCACGTCGATACGCTGCGTAAATTCGATATGAAGGTGTTTTACGGCGATGCGACGCGGGTCGATATGCTCGAGTCAGCCGGCGCGGCGCGGGCGGAAGTGCTGATCAACGCCATTGATGACCCGAAAGCCAACCTCGAACTGACGGCGCTGGCGAAAGAGCATTTCCCGCATCTGCGGATTATCGCCCGCGCCCGCGATATCGATCACTACATTCAACTCCGCCAGGCGGGGATCGATGCGCCGGAGCGTGAAACGTTTGAAGGCGCGCTGAAGTCAGGCCGCATGGCACTGGAAGCGTTGGGGCTTGGGGCATATGAAGCCCGCGAGCGCGCGGATGTGTTCCGTCGTTTCAACGTTCGGATGGTTGAAGAGATGGTGGATATGGCCGATGAGGACGATGCGTCCTTCGCCGCGGTGTTCAAACGCACCAGCGCGATGCTGACCGATATCATCAACGAAGACCGCAGCAATATGTCGATCATTCAGCGTCACGGCTGGCAGGGAACCGAGGAAGGAAAGCACACCGGCAATCCGGCCGACGAGCCTGAGGCGAAACCGTCGGCATAACGGGCACTTAGTGAGAAGACGAAAATATTTCGTCTTCTTTACTCTCCCTATTGTCGACGAAAGATTATGCTTTCCGTATAGTGGCGGCAATTTTTACATCCGGGATATTTCAATGATCAGTCTGATTGCGGCGTTAGCGGTGGATCGCGTTATCGGCATGGAAAACGCCATGCCCTGGAACCTGCCTGCCGATCTCGCCTGGTTTAAACGTACCACGCTCAACAAGCCTGTGGTGATGGGTCGTCTGACCTGGGAATCCATCGGTCGTCCGTTGCCGGGCCGTAAAAACATTGTCATTAGCAGCCAGCCGGGCACTGACGATCGCGTAGAGTGGGTTAAATCGGTTGATGACGCCATTACCGCCTGCGGTGACGCAGAAGAGATCATGGTGATCGGCGGTGGGCGCGTTTACGAGCAGTTCCTGCCGAAAGCGCAGCGCTTGTATCTGACGCATATTGATGCGGAAGTGGAGGGCGATACCCATTTCCCGGACTACGATCCGGATCATTGGGAATCTACGTTCAGTGAGTTTCATGATGCCGACGAGCAGAACTCGCACAGCTATTGTTTCGAGATTCTGGAACGCCGTTAAATTTCTGTCAGTAAAAAAAACCGTATGGCAGCCACATAAGTGGATTTCCATACGGTTTTTTTTTACTTAACGTCGCTGTCGATTAAGACATCGATGGGTTACTCATAGGTCACCGTGAAGTTGGCGACGGCGTTGGCCACGCCGGTATTGATGGTATTCTCGGTTTGAATATAGGCTGCCGTCAGCGGGATGTTAAATACGCCCTGTTGGGTGGCTGTCGCAACGAAAATAGCCTTATTAAATTCAACAGGCGTATCTTTATATTTCAGCTGGATACCCACGCCTTCCGCACCGCCTTTGGCCAGATCAATGATGCCGTTGCCCAGCGATGATTGCGCATCAAAGCTGATATTGACGCGAGTATCGGCGCTGCACTGGAGAGGGATGGTGATCTCCGTCGGTGGCAACGTGGAGTTTTTGCCATTAAAGTCTTCCAGCATAACGTTGCCCATCGGAACAGGGATCGCGCTTGAACCGGTGATATCACACGATGCTTGTTTAACATTGACCGTTCCAATGTTCACAACCAAAACCTCTTGGGCTCCTGTTTTGTCCTCTAACAGAACGTTCGCTAACTTCCCTGACGTCACTGTGCCGGGAACCACATCGCCTGTCTTTACAAACTCAACTTCAATGCCCTGGATATAGATAGGGTCGGAATTATAACTTGTACCGCCACCCATACTCGGAGCCCCGGTAGACAGCGACGTTCCGTTTATCTTGACACGGATACCAATACCCGGGACCCCACTACTAACGGTACTGCTATTGACCGAAGGGAAAACCGACTTATTGAACGCATCTGCCGTCAGATACTCGCCAGTACAGCTCTCCGCTATTTTATATTGCATGGTCCAAGACACTGTTGAGAGTGAAGAGCCCACAGGTGCGTCCTGTTGCACGGTAAAATCCCGGTTCACTGTCTTTATTACCGGAGACGCTATATAGCTACAGACCCCCAGTGCCATTGCGTTATTAATACCGCAGAACAAGATAAACACGGCCAGAAGTGAGCGGAGACCTGTTTTTGCTAAGCCTGGTGTTTTAAAAATAGAGTAGAAATTTTTCATGTTACTTCCTTATGCCTTACTGGCATTGCGCCGTAATTTGTTTAATCAGCGCAGACGGGTCGCTAGCATTGCTGCCGGTCAGCGAGTAAGTGCCTTTGCATTGTTCGTTGCTGCCGTTGCCCCATTTCGCCTGGATACTGCCGCTTTCCGGCAGGCCGGTTAAGTAGACTTCGCCGTTGTCACTGACAATGCCGGTGACTGTGCTTTCGCCACTAAGCAGGCTGACCGTGGCACCAAATGGCACGGGTTTACCCATAAACAGCAACTGCACCAGGGCACGTTGGCCGACGCGGGTTTTGAAGTCTGCCCGTACTACCGCACCGCGGGTTGGAATCACAGTCTCGCTGTTCATGTCCATATCCACGTCATCACCAAAGCTCTGGGTATCCAGACTGATGTTGTTTTTACGGTACGGCTGGGCATATGGCACCACGGCGTAGCCACGCCAGTCAGTGTGAAGGCCGGTGTTATTTTGGATATCCACGCCATCTGCACCCGGTGCTTTCACTAGCGCTATGGTATCGCCCAGAGGCTGTGACAGAGTGATGCCATTTTCATGGACCAAAATGCCGCCCTGGAGACCGTAGTTCCACTGGCGAGTATCCTGGTCATAGCTGTAACCCAGGTTTGCTTCTCCGGAGCCACCTTTGTAATCCAGGCTGGCATTACCCGACGCACCATTACCTTGGTTTTCATACCCTTGCTGTACGGTATAGCTCAGGTTATCGCCTTGCAGTAACGTCCCGCTGACACCAGCCTGTTGAATGGTGGAGCCATGGCGTTTGCTACTCATGCTGTAGGTCGCCCACGAGCCTGATGGCCCCATAAATTTGTCGAGCGGGATTGACATGTTGAAGGCAAATACTTGATCCGCTTCAGTCATGCCCGGGTTTTTCGAGTAGTTGTAGTTAAAGCCATAGGCGATGCCATAAAGATTGGTGTTATACCCCAGCTGTAAAAGCTTCTCTTTCCCGTCGCCGCCCCAGTAATCCTGCTGGCTACCGCTGACATAAATCGAACCGTAATCGCCTATCGACTGGTTGACGGTCAGCTGCATTTTGCTGCGCTGGTTGTGAGAGCGGTCGTAATCGTCGAAATCGCTATCGGTGTCATTTTTATAATCTTGCACGTCACTGAAGGCGTAATACCCTTCCGTGGAGTAACGGTAGCCTGCGATCTGCAAGTTGGTATCGGTCGCCTCGAAGTTCTTGGCATACATCGCCCGGTAGGACTGACCTTTTTGTGTGCCCAGGGTATCGTCGTCGAACTCACTGGTTGCTTGTGTCGCATCAAATGACACGGCACCAAATGACCCTAAGTCGAAACCGAGACCCACGTTAGCGGACCGGTAATTTTCAGCATACTGAATACCGCCGTAGACGGTCGTGCGAGCTGTCAGGCCGTAAATATTTGACAACTGAACAAATTTTGGCGTTTCGGTATCATCATTACCGGTTCGGTATTGGCCCATTGCCAGATTGTATTTGAAGCGACCTTCACGTTGTAAAATCGGTACCGAACTGGTGGCAACAGTGAACTTGGTGGTAGAACCATCAGACTCCGTGACCGTGACTTCCATATCCCCGCCGTTACCCGACGGATAGAGATCGGTAATAGCAAACGGCCCCGGAGAGACGTTGGACTGATAGATAACATAGCCGTTTTGTTTGATGGTGACCTGCGCATTGGATTTAGCAATGCCGCGTACGGTCGGCGCAAACTGACTCATGGAGTCAGGCAACATCTGGTCGTCGGAGGCCAGTTGAAGACCGGTGAACTGTATGCTGTCAAACACATCTGCTGGTGTGGAATACTCACCGAGTGTCAGCTGACCACCCTGTAAGAAATGCACGTCGCGTTGTAAATAGGTGTTAATTGACTCGAAGTCACTGGTATTGGTGTCACTTCCACCATGCGAACCTTCAGTGTGTTGCTGGCTGTAGGTTGAGTAATTACGTAAACGCCATGCAGCAAGGTTTGCACCGACCCGCAGGTTAACGAAGTTACTTTGCGATTGACCGCTGTTATCGCGCTCCGTCGTAGAGCCGGAGTAGCTGTAGTTGAGCATGAAGGCAGCAATGCCGTCATTCCAACGTTTAGGATCAACCGAGTTACGTGGACGCATATTGACACCAATCTGAGGGACGGTGATGTCATAACGCTTACGGTTCAAATCAAGGATTTCTGTCGCTTGCGGAACGTACGCACTCAGGGGTTTCGTCAGTTTTGAATCCGGCGCAATTGCTTTCAGATCCGGAAACGCATCCATTTTAACGCCGTACTCTTCCATCTCAGCCGGCGTGATCACGCCGTAAAGTTTGCCCGGGGAATCCGGCAGGCTGACGAACTCGACATTTCGAGAGTCAACCTGCTGGTTGTTCAGGTAAATATCAACCTGATACGTCCCTGGCATCTGTCCGCCCTTTTCGGCGAAGTAATCCAGATTAACGTCTTGTATATCGCCGCCGTTACCTACGGCTTTCAGCATGTCCGCGTCAAATGTCTCAGCCGCGAAAACAAAACCAGGTAAAGATAACAATATGAAAAACGATAAGGGCTTTAAAAGAAAAGAGCGGGCAGGTTTATTTCTCTGGACTGCGCTTTTCCTGCCTGTATGATCTTTTCTTTTCATGCTATTTGTCGCCTGACAATTTTTAATATTATTATTTTCCATAATCAACAGCCATATTCCGTATTATATTTAAAGACGCGTCATTAAATTGATGCTTTATATTTTTCTGTCAGGCCGCCAAAATCATCAATAGCTTGCCAGGTAATATTATTACCGGCTGGTGCATTGGTGATTTGCAATGAGGATTTTGGTGGGACCATATATCCATCTTTCAGCGTAATACCGTTAACGGTCATTTTGGTCAGGTTGATATAATAAGGTGTTGGGTTGTTGGCCGACAGAGTATTACCTGATCGAGAGAACGTGACCTGTTGGTAAGATTTTGCCACCGCACTTTTATTCACCAGTGCTGTAGGGCGGTAGATGAGTTTGATACGGGTGTTAATTGAAAACTGCAAAGCATTTTTTGCTTCCGTTTTTGGCGGTATCGCCAGGGTGTTCAACCAGTAGACGGACTCTCTGTCCTGAGGCAGCGTTGATGCGGTCTGCGTGATACGCACAGCGTTGTCCTGGCCTGGTTCAATGCGGAAAAGTGGTGGGGTAGTGATAAACGGAACTTTTTCACCTTTGTTGTCGGTGCTTACCCAAGAGCGAATAAGATAAACATTCGAGTCTTCAGTGTTTTTTACTGACAGCGCGGTTTCTTTCATATCACCGTTATAAATAACGCGGGTGGCACCCACAGAAAAACCAGCAAATGACGGTGAAGCCAATGACAGCAGCAGTAAAGCATAGGTTGCTTTTTTTAAAGAAAACATAATTAACCTCAGGAACAGGTGTCCAGATAAAAAGATAAGGGGTTTGAAACTAATAAGATGATTGAGGAGGCTCAATCATCTTATTTTAATGGCGCATATAAACTATGCGCTAATAATTACTCGTAAGACAGGGTGTAAGTCAGGGGCACGTTAATTGAACCCGTGGTTGGGCTGAAATCAATGTTGGTACGGGTCAGACCTACCAGGTAAGTCAGGCTGTTATCACCAGCAACGATTGTTTTGCTGTTGAATTCACCATCAAAGGTGTTTGGAGAAATTGGATTACCCGCTTCATCCTTAATGATAACACCAGTGTAACTAGCTGCACCTGCACCAGAGGTGGTAAATACGTTAGCATTGTAGCTAGATACCGCACCTTCGAAATTAACTTTGGCGGTGGTAACGCTTTCCGGGCAACCGGTCAGGTTAATCGAAATTGGACGCTGCAGTTCAGGTGAAGTTGTGCCACTGCTACCCAGTGCGATCAGGGTTGCACGGCTAATTGCGTCAAAAGAAACGGCCAAAGCGCGGCTGTTTGAATTTACAGAACAGGTGCCTGACATCACTGTACCGGTGAAGTTAAGAGTACCGGTTTCTGCTGCCTGAACAGAAGACATACCCAGACCCAACATGACCATCATTGCAACGCTTACTTTTTTCATATTCATTTTTGGTTTAATCCTTTCAAACCGAATAAAGACAACCGATAGAAATTAATTTATATCGAATGATCACAGGGTATTAGTTATAAGACAGGGTAAAGTTAGTGGTTGCAGTGAAATCACCACCGGTAACATGTTCAGCAGTAGACATTGCGGCCGCTTGCAGGTTAATGGTGGCAGCACCGGTCTCAGCATCAATAGCTGCAGCAGCAGATGCAGAACTCATTGGAATCAATGCGCCATCTTTGTTGTACAGTGCAATACCGAGGCCAGTTGCGGTTGAATCTGCAGCCAGTGCCAGTAATTCGTCATTAGTTGCATCAGCTGCGCCGCTAGCGGAAAGCATTACGCCAGCCTGTGAAGTCGGGCAAGAAGTCAGATTAATAACGATGTCATGCTTATCAGAGATATCACCAACAGCAGCAAAGTCAGATGACTGCAGTTCACCCAGAGCTACAGGTGCTGCCAGGCTTGCGGAATCAACGGTACAGCCAGAAGAAATAAGGCTACCGGTTACATTCAGAGTACCATCAGCTGCGTTTGCACCCATTGCTGCAACCAGACCAGCAGCCAGCACGCTCATTTTGAAAAATGAATCCATTTTCATTACTATTCCTTCATTGAAATATTTTAACAAAACACACTCTTAATAGTAACAAGAGCTAGTGAGGGATGATAAAGAGAGCATATAACTCTGCACCCCTTATCGTTGGGTTGCATTATTCATAGTCGCGTGTTAAATCGCCACACTATTGTCTTAATCTACAATTCAGATAAGTTAATAATGAACGTATCTCGATGAATAATGATGGGTTTGTATGTTTTTTTATTTTCACTGGAAATGAATGGATTTAATTTTCAATGGTTTAATGCATAATATTACTTCTACTATTACGCGTTCGGTTAATTTATTTAATGACTTATTGCTGCTTGTTTTGGTGTTATTTCAGTTATTAGGTTGTTTGTTTCTCAATGGAATGTATAAATAAAATTACTTCAAGGAGTCAAAAATTGAGTATCTCGACTATGATTGATGTTGAGAGTACGAATCTTCGTATTTCATCTGAAGCCAGAGGGCTGGACAGCATGAAAGAAAACAGACTCACCGATCGGTTTAAGATGGTGAAGAACTTTGACCTCAACCTTTTGACGACGTTTGAGGCTGTTTTCATTCACCGTAGCGGAACCAAAGCGGCTGATGCGCTCGGCATTACTCCCTCTGCAGTGAGTCAGGCTTTGGGGCGTCTACGTATTCATTTCAATGATGCTTTGTTTATCAGGGAAGGGAAGGCACTGGCACCGACCACCGTGGCGATAGGTATCCACGAAGGGTTGGAAGATGCTTATGACAACCTTATCGCGAAGCTACAGAATATTTCATTTGATGCCGTACCCACTCGCCTTGTGGTGCATTGTGCGGCGTATATCTCAATGTTCACCTTGAACGTGATGCGTAAAGTATTGGACGAAATATCGCCAGAATGCGAAATCGTTCATACGATCAGTCACAATTCGATTACTGAAATCGAAGAGTCTCTTATTTTCCGCAAAGCAGACATCATATTTGATACCCACTCTCATGTTAGTCATTCCCGCATAAGCCAACAGATTTCCAGCGAAACTCCGGTAGTTATTTGTCGCAATCAACATCCGCGCCTTAATGGGCATTTGTCACTTGAGCAGTTTCATACTGAAACATATATATATCTGGACTCGGAGAGTGCGAAACTGTTGTCTAACCGTCTAAAAGTGAACGAGATGATGGGAGAGGACAGAATATGCCGTTTTATCAGCCCTTCATTGCTGACAAATATCTCAATGGTCGAGTCATCTGATATGCTGGCTTTGGTGCCTGAACGTTTTTATGAAAAAATGAAAGGTTCTTTTAATATTCAGAAATTGGAAGTGGATTTCGTCATTCCCTCTTTGCCTGTTTATATGGTTTATAATAAGACCGCACTGAACAATCAATTTTTCGCCACGTTGGTTAAAAAAATGACGGAGATTTTCCTGCAAGAATTTGAGAACGAATCTGTCAGTTAAGATTGTTGGAATACGAAACAGGAATGTTGGTTGGGGTAGCATGTATTGGAGTAAGGGTTCGAATTAGGGCACTGAAAGAAGGGGGAGGGTAAAATTGAGTGCTACACAGTAAGGCGCTTTCCCCTCATGCTATCAACTGAATAATATGAGGGAAAGGCGTATTCTTTATTACGTTTGACTAAGAGGCGATAGCCGCATCGCCCTCATCTAAATGGGGTTTACGATTAGACGGCTGCACAAAGACTTTCTTATCTTCCCAGCGCAGACAGGTTAAATCCCCACCCCAGCAGCACCCGGTATCCAGCCCGTAAATCCCTTCCGGCGTACCTTTGCCTTCCAGTGAAGCCCAGTGCCCAAAAATGACGCTGTACTCTTCCGTAACGGGGCCAGGAATAGCAAACCACGGCTTCAGCGGTGCTGGCGCGTTTTCCGGCGACTCTTTGGTGTACATGTCGAGCTGCCCGTTCGGGAAGCAGTAACGCATCCGCGTAAAGGCGTTGGTAATAAAGCGCAGCCGAGCGAGGCCACTCAGCTCTGGCGACCAGTGGTTCGGCAAATCGCCGTACATGGCGTCCAGGAAGAACGGATAGGAGTCACTGCACAGCACCGCTTCGACGTCGTGGGCACAGAGTTCTGCCGTCTCCAGATCCCATTGTGGCGTGATACCTGCGTGAGCCATCACCAGCTTCTTCTCTTTATCCACCTGTAATAGTGGCTGGCGACGCAGCCAGTTCAGCAGTTCGTCAGCATCCGGCGCTTCCAGCAGCGGCGTGAGTCGGTCTTTCGGCTTGTTACGACTGATTCCGGCGAACACCGCCA
>Ga0079104_1001405_pt1 | contig 16282 bp, 15 predicted proteins | sample MedtruBG_FD_76829 | JGI IMG/M metagenome (GOLD analysis project Ga0079104, IMG submission 76829) | Root nodule microbial communities of legume samples collected from California, USA - Medicago truncatula BG | ecosystem: Host-associated > Plants > Roots > Nodule | place: USA: California...
CCCGTACTACATCCTGCCGATCCTGATGGGCGTGACGATGTTCTTCATCCAGAAGATGTCGCCGACCACCGTGACCGACCCGATGCAGCAGAAGATCATGACCTTTATGCCGGTCATCTTTACGGTCTTCTTCCTGTGGTTCCCGTCTGGTCTGGTGCTGTACTATATCGTCAGCAACCTGGTGACCATTCTGCAGCAGCAGCTGATCTACCGCGGTCTGGAGAAGCGTGGCCTGCATAGCCGCGAGAAGAAAAGCTCCTAATCGTAAGCTGTAGGCCGGGTTAGCACAGCGCCACCCGGCAAAGGAAAGTACAGAGAGGGCGGTCAGATGACCGCCCTTTTTATTGGTAACAATAGAGACATATCATGAGCCATAACGACACTATCGTCGCCCAGGCAACCCCACCGGGACGCGGTGGTGTGGGCATTCTGCGTATCTCTGGTCACAAGGCCCGCGAAGTCGCACAGGCCGTGCTGGGCAAGCTGCCGAAACCGCGCTACGCCGACTACCTGCCGTTTAACGACGCGGACGGCACGGCGCTGGATCAGGGCATCGCCCTGTGGTTCCCCGGCCCGAACTCCTTTACCGGCGAAGACGTGCTGGAGCTGCAGGGGCACGGCGGGCCGGTGATCCTCGACCTGCTGTTAAAGCGCATCCTGACCCTACCCGGTCTGCGCATCGCCCGCCCCGGCGAGTTTTCCGAGCGCGCATTTCTTAACGACAAGCTGGACCTGGCCCAGGCCGAAGCGATTGCCGATCTGATCGACGCCAGCTCGGAACAGGCCGCACGCTCGGCGCTGAACTCGCTTCAGGGTGCCTTCTCCGCCCGCGTTAACCATCTGGTGGAAGCACTTACTCACCTGCGTATCTACGTAGAGGCTGCTATTGATTTTCCTGATGAGGAGATCGACTTCCTCTCCGACGGTAAAATCGAAGCGCAGCTTAATGGCGTGATGGCCGATCTCGATGCCGTACGGGCGGAAGCGCGCCAGGGTAGCCTGCTGCGTGAAGGGATGAAGGTGGTCATCGCCGGTCGCCCGAACGCCGGGAAATCGAGCCTGCTGAACGCCCTGGCCGGGCGCGAGGCGGCTATCGTGACCGATATTGCCGGCACCACCCGTGACGTGCTGCGCGAGCATATTCATATCGACGGCATGCCGCTGCATATCATCGATACCGCCGGGCTGCGCGATGCCAGCGACGAGGTCGAGCGCATCGGTATTGAGCGCGCCTGGCAGGAGATCGAGCAGGCCGACCGGGTGCTGTTTATGGTCGATGGCACCACCACCAACGCCGTAGACCCGGCGGAGATCTGGCCGGACTTTATCGCTCGCCTGCCTGCGAAGCTACCGATTACCGTGGTACGCAATAAAGCCGATCTGACCGGCGAGACGCTGGGCATCAGCGAGGTGAATGGTCACTCACTTGTTCGCCTCTCCGCCTACACCAGCGAAGGCATTGACGTGCTGCGTAACCATCTCAAACAGAGCATGGGCTTTGATACGCAAATGGAGGGTGGCTTCCTGGCCCGCCGTCGCCATCTGCAGGCGCTGGAGCTGGCCGCAGAGCACCTACAGCAGGGCAAAGCCCAGCTGCTCGGCGCGTGGGCAGGCGAGCTGTTAGCGGAAGAGCTACGCCTGGCTCAGCAGAGCCTGAGCGAGATCACCGGCGAGTTTACCTCCGACGACCTGCTGGGACGGATCTTCTCAAGCTTCTGTATTGGGAAGTAAGCCTAAACGCCGGGCGGCGCTCCGCTTGCCCGGCCTACCAAACCTGTCAGACCGTAGGCCCGTGCAAGCGTAGCGCCGCCGGGCAACAAAAGGACGAGATAAATAGATTAGTAGTTATAGATAACCGAGACTAATAGTGCCTTAGGGCTGTCCAGCGTGCTTACGGTTACAATCTCTTGCGGATCCGCGCTTCGCCAGCACACTGCCTCAATATGACAGCTTTCCTGCTTTTGATAGCCCATCGTATTCAGATAATTTTCGATTTGCCTCGAATCGTCAGTACCGAAGTATCTGACAGCATACACGTGTGATGCCGGACCGGTGATATTGGCAAAGTCGAAGTCATAACGGGGCGAAATCCGTGGCATTTTTTTTAAAAGATCGGGTGTGTAAAATTCATACTCCCGTTTATCCTGCTCGGTATAGTGTGCGCTCCCGGCGAACTCCATTGCCATATAAGGCCAGACATAGATCATTGCTACGGCAGCAATCATAATGACACTACCAAGCACTTTATATGATTTACGCATACGGTAATGTTCTCCCTTCATCCCTGAATACCAAGGTTTTCATGAGCCTCGGATCATAGATAGATAAACACAGTATTGGCACGTTAGCGCCAGACCGTAGGCCCGTGCAAGCGTAGCGCCGCCGGGCAACAAAACGCCAAGAATTACCCCGAATTGTAAAAGTCCCGCAGAGTGCTTTTTACCCCCTTTTATCCGTGTTAAAACCTGCACACAATACGACATACTGCTTCTACCGTTGCGAGCGGGCTTAACCATTATCATGGAGTGAAAAATGGCGACACATTTTGCAAGAGGGATCCTTACCGATGGACAGCTGGTTTCCGTCCGCCTGCCCTCGTCCTGTCACGATCGGGCTCGGGCGCTGCCGGAGCACCACCGCAACCGCTACCTGGCCTCCCGCGCCCTGCTCGCCGAGCTGGTATTTATGCTCTACGGGTTAAGCGAGCTGCCTGAAATCATCATCCAGTCCAATGGCCGCCCGGTCTTTGCCGATCGCAGCCTGCCCCATTTTTCATTGGCCTATGTCGGAAACATGGTCGGCGTTGCAATCACCACCAGCGGCCTGTGCGGTCTGAACATGGCGTTGCAGCGGGCGACGCGCGGCTTTCACAGCCCTCACGCCCAGGAACCGCAGGTTTTCTCCAGCAACGAAAGGCTGTGGATCAATAACCAGAGCGATCCCAACGAGGCCCAGTCGCAGATCGTGACCCTGCGGCAGAGCGTGCTGAAGATGGCCGGGCAAACTCAGGACACGCCAGGCTTTCTGCAGCTGCTGCCAGGCTCCGGCAAGCTGCGGGCAGCGCAGCCTGCACCGATTGAGGTGCTCTGCGACGCGGAGGACGTGCTAATCTGGTCCGTGGCGGTTTCGCCCGCCATTGAAAGCCTGAAGATTTGGGAGTTTGATACTAAGCGGGGGTGGCGCGGCCTGTCAGATATTCAAACCCGAGCAAACAATCCCGCCACCCGCCTGATGCGTTTTACCAGCCTGCCTGCGTAACTCGCTTCACTACACTTACCGGTAAGGAGTAAAGATGTCTGATTCACTGCACGTCGTTACGTTACTTGGCAGCCTGCGTAAAGGCTCATTCAATGCGATGGTGGCCCGTACGCTGCCGAAAATCGCGCCGGAGGGCATGACGGTTGCGCCCCTGCCGACCATCGCCGATATCCCGCTGTACGATGCCGATATCCAGCAGGAGGAAGGTTTCCCGCAGAGCGTAGAGGCCATTGCCGAGCAGATCCGCAATGCCGATGGCGTGGTGATTGTGACGCCGGAATATAACTACTCCGTACCGGGCGGCCTGAAGAACGCCATCGACTGGCTGTCACGCCTACCCGCGCAGCCGCTGGCCGGTAAGCCGGTGCTGATCCAGACCAGCTCAATGGGCGCTATCGGCGGCGCGCGCTGCCAGTATCATCTGCGACAGATTCTGGTGTTTCTCGACGCGATGGTGATGAACAAGCCGGAGTTTATGGGCGGGGTGATCCAGAACAAGGTGGATCCGCAGACGGGCGAGGTTATCGATCAGAGCACGCTGGACCATTTGACCGGCCAGCTGACGGCGTTTGGTGATTATATCAAGAAAGTCAGGGCATAAAAAAAGCCCGGCAGTGCGAAATCTGCCGGGCCAGTTTTAGCGGTTAATGCGCGTCGATAAATACAATCTTCAGCACAAACAGCAGCGCAACAATGATCACGCACGAGCTAAGGTCGCGGAAGCGTCCGGTCCCGATCTTCATAATGCAGTAGGAGATGAAGCCCAGCGCGATGCCTTCGGTAATTGAGAAGCTGAACGGCATCATCACGGCGGTAATAAACGCCGGCACGGCTTCGGTCAGATCGTCCCACTTCACGCGGGAGAGGCTGGAGGTCATCAGCACGCCAACGTAGATCAGCGCACCCGCAGCGGCATAAGGCGGAACCATCCCGGCCAGCGGCGACAGGAAAATCACCAGCAGGAACAGCACGCCTACCACTACAGCGGTGAGGCCAGTACGCCCGCCGACGGAGACGCCGGAAGAGGACTCGATATAGGCGGTGACCGAAGAGGTGCCGATAAAGGAGCCGGCTACGGAGGAGACGCTGTCAACAAACAGGGCCTGCTTCATGCGCGGGAACTTACCCTTCTCATCGGCCAGCCCGGCCTTATCGGTGACGCCAATCAGCGTCCCGGAGGAGTCGAAGAGGTTAACCAGCATAAACGAGAAGATCACACCCGCGAGGCCAAGGTTAAACGAACCGGCGAGATCAACGTGGCCGACAACGCTGGTTACGCTCGGCGGCTTAGAGACAATCCCGCTGTAGTGCACATCGCCCAGCCACCAGCCCAGCAGGGTGGTCACCACGATAGAGACCAGCACCGCCGCATGGACGTTACGCGAGGCCAGAATGGCGATGATAAAGAAGCCCAGCACGCCCAGCAGCACGCTGTGGGAGGTGAGATTGCCGATGCTCACCAGCGTCTCCGGGTTCGCCACGATCACGCCCGCGTTTTTCAGACCCATCATGCCGATGAACAGGCCGATACCGCTGGTGATGCCGACGCGCAGGCTTACCGGGATGTTAGCAATCATCCAGTAGCGGACGCGGAAGATGGTCAGCAGCAGCAGGCCGATAGCGCCCCAGAAGATAGCGCCCATACCCACCTGCCACGGCAGGCCCATTGCGCCAACGACTACAAAGGCGAAGAAGGCGTTCAAACCCATCGCGGGCGCAAGCGCTACCGGCAGGTTAGCGAATAGCCCCATCAGGATGCTGCCAAAGGCGGCAATCAGACAGGTGGTAACGAATACCGCGCTGGTATCCATGCCAGCAACACCCAGAATCTGTGGGTTAACAAAGACGATATACACCATCGTCAGGAAGGTGGTAAAACCGGCGATCACCTCGGTGCGTGCCGTGGTGCCATGCTCGCGCAGTTTAAACACGCGGTCGAGCAACCCCTGGCCCGCGGCCTGGGTAGTGTGTTGTTGGCTCATTATCTATTTCCGAACAGGGAAGGAAAATTCGTCGCTATCCTATACCAAAATGCGACAATATTGACGGTTATCACACACTTTTTTTCATTGCGTTTGCTTATACGGCATCGATTGCGCGGAGGAATCTGCCGCAAGTAAACGTTAAACTTGTAATAAAACAGGAAACGGCATGTCCCAAATAGAAGCGATTTTTTTCGACTGTGATGGCACGCTAGTCGACAGCGAGGTGATCTGTTCCCGCGCGTACGTGCATATGTTCGCGCAGTTTGGTATTACGCTCGATCTGGCGGAGATTTTTAAGCGCTTTAAAGGCGTTAAGCTCTACGAAATTATCGACATTATTAACGCCGAGCACGGCGTGAACCTGGAAAAAGCAGAGCTGGAGCCGATCTACCGCGCCGAGGTCGCACGCCTGTTCGATGCCGAGCTGGAGACAATTGCCGGGGCAGATGCGCTGCTGGCATCCGTCAGCGTGCCGATGTGCGTGGTGTCAAACGGTCCGGTGAGCAAAATGCAGCACTCCCTTGGCAAGCTCGGAATGCTGCACTATTTCCCCGATCTGCTGTTCAGCGGCTACGATATTCAGCGCTGGAAGCCAGATCCGGCCCTGATGTTCCATGCCGCCAGCGCGCTGAACGTGGATCCAACAAAGTGCATTCTGGTGGATGACTCTGCGGCAGGCGCGCAGTCGGGGATTGATGCCGGGATGGAGGTGTTCTACTTCTGCGCCGATCCGCACAACAAGCCGATCGATCACCCGAAAGTGACCACCTTCACCGAGTTATCGCAGCTGCCGGAGTTGTGGAAAGCGCGTGGGTGGGAAGTGACTCGGAAATAACGGTGTAAACGTAGGCCCGGTAAGCGCAGCGCCACCGGGCATTTTACAGCAGGTTACTCTTTCGGATCTTTTCCGGCGAGCAGTTTGTCCAGCTCGTCGCCGCCAACGTGGCGGAAATCCTGACCCTTCACGAAGTAGAAGATGTACTCGCAGATGTTCTGGCAGCGATCGCCGATACGCTCGATAGAGCGGGCGCAGAACAGCGCGGTCAGCACGCTTGGGATGGTACGTGAATCTTCCATCATGTAGGTCATCAGCTGGCGCACGATACCTTCGTACTCCTGATCCACCTTCTTGTCTTCACGGTAGATACGCACCGCTTCATCAAGATCCATGCGCGCAAAGGCATCCAGCACGTCGTGCAGCATCTGAACCGTATGGCGGCCCAGCGACTCCAGGCTCACCAGCAGCGGCTGGTGCTGCTGAGAGAACTTCTCCAGCGCGGTGCGGCAGATTTTGTCCGCCACATCACCGATGCGCTCCAGCTCGGCGATGGTTTTGATGATCGCCATTACCAGACGCAGGTCGCTCGCCGTCGGCTGGCGCTTGGCAATAATACGCACGCAGGCCTCGTCGATCGCCACTTCCATCATGTTGACCTGATGGTCACCGGCAACAACGCGCTTGGCCAGCTCGCTGTCCTGGTTGTGCATGGCGGTGATCGCGTCAGAGAGCTGCTGCTCTACCATCCCACCCATGGTCATTACCTGAGTGCGAATGCTCTCTAGCTCAGCGTTAAACTGGCCGGAGATATGTTTATTAAGATTTAAGTTATCCACGGTGCTCTCCCGATCAACCGTAACGGCCGGTGATGTAGTCTTCTGTTTGTTTCTTCGCGGGCTTGGTGAACAGATCGTCCGTGTTGCTGAATTCAATCAACTCGCCCAGGTACATAAAGGCCGTATGGTCGGAGCAACGTGCAGCCTGCTGCATGTTGTGGGTCACGATCACGACGGTGTAATCCTGCTTCAGCTCGGTGATCAACTCTTCAATACGCCCGGTAGAGATAGGGTCGAGTGCTGAACACGGCTCATCCAGCAGCAGCACTTCCGGGCGAATGGCAATACCACGCGCAATGCACAGACGCTGCTGCTGACCACCGGAGAGAGAGTACCCGCTCTGGTGCAGTTTATCTTTGGTTTCATTCCATAATGCGGCCTTGGTCAACGCCCACTGCACGCGCTCGTCCATATCGGTGCGGGAGAGTTTCTCAAACAGGCGCACGCCGAAAGCGATATTGTCATAGATAGACATCGGGAACGGCGTCGGCTTCTGGAAGACCATCCCGACTTTAGCACGCAGCAGGGCGATATCCTGACTGTGGGTGAGAATGTTCTCGCCATCCAGCAGAATTTCACCCTCGGCGCGCTGCTCCGGGTAGAGAGAGTACATTTTGTTAAAGGTACGCAGCAGGGTGGATTTACCGCAGCCTGACGGACCGATAAACGCCGTTACCTGATTCTTGGCGATATCCAGGTTGATGTTTTTCAGCGCGTGGAACTTCCCGTAGTAGAAGTTCAAATCGCGAACCTGAATCTTGCCGGAGGTGGTGTCAACCATACTCATTACTCTTTTCCTCAATCGGGCGCGGCCTAAGCCACGCCGCAAAATTTTAACCGTTCTTCTTGGCGAAGATGACGCGCGCCAGGATGTTCAGCAGCAGCACGCACAGGGTGATAATCAATACGCCAGCCCAGGCCAGCTGTTGCCACTCGGCAAACGGGCTCATGGCAAATTTAAATATGGTGACCGGCAGGTTGGCGATAGGCTGCATCATGTCCGTGCTCCAGAACTGATTGGAGAGGGAGGTGAAGAGCAGCGGCGCGGTTTCGCCAGCAATACGCGCTACCGCCAGCAGGATGCCGGTCAGGATGCCGGAGATAGAGGCCTTCAGCGTAATCGCGGAGATCATCTTCCATTTCGGCGTGCCCAGCGCGTAGGCGGCTTCACGCAGGCTGTCCGGGACCAGCTTCAGCATGTTCTCGGTGGTGCGGATAACAATCGGCACCTGCAGCAGCGCCAGCGCAATCACGCCTGCCCAGCCGGAGAAGTGCTCCATCTGCGCCACCACGATGGTGTAGACAAACAGGCCCACCACGATAGACGGGGCGGAGAGCAGAATATCGTTAATGAAGCGGATCACCTCTGCCAGCCAGGATTTACGTCCGTACTCTGCAAGGTAAATACCCGCCATAATGCCGAGCGGCGTACCAAACACGGTCGCCCAGAGGATCAGCAGGCCGCTGCCCGCCAGGGCGTTTGCCAGCCCACCGCCTGCGGTGTTCGGCGGCGGCGTCATCTCGGTGAACAGCGCCAGCGACATGCCGTCGATACCGCGCGTTACGGTGGAGAAGAGGATCCAGATCAGCCAGAAAAGGCCGAACGCCATGGTTGCCATCGACAGCGTCAGCGCAAGACGGTTTTTCATGCGGCGACGCGCCTGCATTTTACGGCGCGACTCGGCCAGCTCCGTCGTGGTTTGCATTTCGAGCGTAGCCATTAGCGTGCCCCCTCGTTTTTCGCCAGACGCAGGATCATCACTTTCGAGATCGCCAGAACGATGAAGGTGATCACAAACAGGATCAAGCCCAGCTCCATTAGCGCGGCGACGTGCAGCCCGGATTCCGCTTCAGCAAATTCGTTAGCCAGCGCAGAGGTGATGCTGTTGCCCGGCATATAGAGCGAGGCGCTGTCGAGCTGGTAGGTATTACCGATGATAAAGGTCACCGCCATGGTTTCACCCAGCGCACGGCCCAGCCCAAGCATGACCCCGCCGATGACGCCGTTTTTGGTGAACGGCAGCACGATGCGCCAGATCACCTCCCAGGTAGTGCAGCCGATGCCGTAGGCCGACTCTTTCATCATCACCGGGGTTTGTTCAAACACGTCGCGCATCACCGAGGCGATGTACGGAATGATCATAATGGCGAGGATAATACCCGCCGCGAGGATACCGATACCAAACGCCGGGCCGGAGAAGAGCGCGCCCACAAACGGAATGGCAGAGAGCACGTTGCCCACCGGCTCCTGGAAATAGGTGGCAAACAGCGGAGCGAAGATAAACAGCCCCCACATGCCGTAAACGATACTGGGGATAGCAGCGAGCAGCTCAATGGCGATACCCAGCGGCCGCTTCAGCCAGCCGGGAGCCAGCTCCGTCAGGAACAGCGCGATACCGAAACTCACCGGCACGGCGATCAGCAGCGCGATAAAAGAGGTCACCAGCGTACCGTAGATCGGCACCAGCGCGCCGTAGATATCGTTCGGGGCGTCCCACTCTTTGGTCCACAGGAAGGAGAAACCAAATTTCTGGATGCTTGGCCAGGAGGAAACAATCAGGGAGACGATAATGCCGCCGAGCAGCAATAGCACAATCAGCGCAGCCAGTTTGACCAGCGCGCCGAAGATCATGTCACCTTGTTTACCCGGTGGGTTAAAAGCAGGCTTGGTTGCAGCCATAAATTACTCTTCTGTTATGTACGTCTTACGAATTTGCCCGGTGGCGCGAACGCTTACCGGGCCTACAGTTTTTATCCGTAGGGCGGGAAGCCTACGCCACCCGCCATCTTCGTCAAAAAGATCCTGTTAGTACAGCGCTTTACCGCTGCTGTCTTTCACATTCGTTTTCCATGCAGCACGAACCTGCTCAACCACGCTGTCCGGCAGAGTTGCGTAATCCAGCTCGTTAGCCTGTTTCGCACCGTCTTTGTATGCCCAGTCAAAGAACTTCAGCACTTCGGCGCCCTGCTCTGGTTTCTTCTGCTCTTTGTGGATCAGGATGAAGGTGGTGGAGGTGATCGGCCACGCGTTGTCACCCTTCTGGTTAGTCAGGTCCTGAGCGAAGGTTTTGCTCCAGTCCACGCCTTTCGCAGCGTTAGAGAAGCTCTCTTCGGTCGGAGAAACCGGTTTGCCATCGGCAGAGACCAGCTTGGTGTAGGCCAGGTTGTTCTGCTTAGCGTAAGCGTACTCTACGTAGCCGATAGAGCCCGGCAGACGCTGTACGAACGCGGCGATACCGTCGTTACCTTTACCGCCCAGACCGGTCGGCCAGTTCACGGTAGAGCCAGAACCAATTTTTGATTTCCACTCTTCGTTTACTTTCGCCAGGTAGCTGGTGAAGACGAAGGAGGTACCGGAGCCGTCAGCGCGACGTACTACGGCGATATTCTGTGAAGGCAGCTTCATGCCTGGGTTGAGCTTAGCGATCGCTTCGTCATCCCATTTTTTGATTTTGCCCAGGTAGATGTCACCCAGCGTTTTACCGTCCAGCACCAGCTCACCGGATTTCACGCCCGGCAGGTTAACCGCCAGCACCACGCCACCGATAACGGTCGGGAACTGGAAGAGGCCTTCCTGATTCAGTTTCTCATCAGACAGCGGAGCGTCAGACGCGCCAAAATCCACGGTGTTCGCAGTGATCTGCTTCACGCCGCCGGAGGAGCCGATACCCTGGTAGTTTACTTTGCTACCGGTTGCTTTCTGATAGGTATCCGCCCATTTGGCATACACTGGCGCTGGGAAGGTTGCACCCGCGCCGGTCAGGCTTGCCGCTGCGTTAACAGCGAAAGCGCTCAGGGATAAGGTCGCGGCGACAACAGTAGCGACAGTGGTACGCATGACTTTCATAATGTCTCCTGGGGGATGGTAAATCGTTGTTTGGTTTCTACGATATGCAAAATAGGACAACCAGGTGACAGTTAAATGTACGTATTATGACATTTTTATGACAGGCGCTTATTTGACCGAAAATGGTCTATGGATTGTTTAAAAATAGCACAATATGGGGAGACGTCCCGCCGCGAGCGACGGGACGTAAGAGGAAGATTACTCTACGGTTACAGACTTCGCGAGGTTACGCGGCTGGTCGACGTCGGTGCCTTTGATCAGCGCGACGTGGTAGGCCAGCAGCTGCAGCGGCACGGTGTAGAAGATCGGCGCAATCACCTCTTCTACGTGCGGCAGCTCGATAATGTGCATGTTATCGCTGCTGGTGAAACCGGCATCCTGACCAGCGAAGACATAGAGCACGCCGCTACGGGCGCGAACTTCTTCGATGTTGGACTTCAGTTTTTCCAGCAGTTCGTTGTTAGGTGCTACAACGATAACCGGCATATCGGCATCAATTAGCGCCAGCGGGCCGTGTTTCAGCTCGCCTGCGGCGTAGGCTTCCGCGTGGATGTAGGAGATCTCTTTCAGCTTCAGCGCGCCTTCGAGGGCGATAGGGTACTGATCGCCACGGCCAAGGAACAGGGCGTGGTGCTTCTCAGAGAAGTCCTCTGCCAGCGCTTCAATACGTTTGTCCTGGGAGAGCATCTGCTCGATACGGTTCGGCAGCGCTTGTAGGCCATGCACGATATCCTGCTCGATAGAGGCGTCCAGACCCTTCAGGCGGCTCAGCTTCGCCACCAGCATCAACAGCACGGTGAGCTGGGTGGTGAAGGCTTTGGTAGACGCCACGCCGATCTCGGTGCCAGCGTTGGTCATCAGCGCCAGATCGGATTCACGCACCAGCGAGGAGCCAGGCACGTTACAGATCGCCAGCGAACCGAGGTAGCCCAGCTCTTTGGAGAGGCGCAGCGCGGCCAGGGTGTCCGCCGTCTCACCGGACTGGGAGAGGGTGATCATCAGGCTGTTGCGACGCACGGCGGATTTGCGGTAGCGGAACTCAGAGGCGATTTCCACATCGCACGGAATACCGGCCAGCGATTCAAACCAGTAGCGTGACACCATGCCGGAGTTGTAGGAGGTGCCGCAGGCGATGATCTGGATATGCTCAACCTGAGAGAGCATCTCGTTGGCTTTCTCGCCCAGCTCGCTGAGATCGATCTCGCCGTGGCTGATACGCCCGGTCAGGGTGTTTTTAATCGCGTTCGGCTGCTCGTAGATCTCTTTCTGCATGTAGTGGCGGTAGATACCTTTATCGCCAGCGTCATATTGCAAATTAGATTCGATGTCCGGGCGCTTCACTTCGTGGCCTGAACGATCGAATACCACGACGCTACGGCGGGTCACTTCCGCAATATCACCCTCTTCGAGGAAGATAAAGCGACGGGTGACCGGCAGCAGGGCCAGCTGGTCAGAGGCGATGAAGTTTTCGCCCATGCCAAGACCGATAACCAGCGGGCTACCGGAGCGAGCGGCCAGCAGCGTGTCAGGGTCGCGGGTATCCATGATAACCGTACCGTATGCGCCACGCAGCTGCGGGATAGCGCGCAGAACGGCATCGCGCAGCGAACCGCCTTTTGCCAGCTCCCAGTGCACCAGGTGAGCGATCACTTCGGTATCGGTTTCGGAGACAAATTCATAGCCGCGCGATCTTAACTCTTCGCGCAGCGGCTCGTGGTTCTCAATAATGCCGTTATGCACCACCACGATATGTTCAGAGACATGCGGGTGAGCGTTGCCTTCAGACGGTTCCCCGTGCGTCGCCCAACGGGTATGGGCAATACCGGTTCCGCCATGCAGCGGATGCTCTTCGGCTGCTTGAGAGAGCATCTGGACTTTACCGAGACGACGCAGGCGGGTCATATGCCCTTCACTGTCGACTACTGCCAGACCGGCAGAGTCATAGCCACGGTATTCGAGACGACGTAAGCCTTCGAGAAGGATTTCAGCAATATCACGCTGCGCAACTGCGCCAACAATTCCACACATAGTTAGATTTCCTGATTATGGCGTAAGCCATGCGTTGTCGGTCAACCTGCGTTACCCGTTTTCCGGGCGCCCCGAGCCTTGTAGAGAGTGGGGTTATATTTATAGCTACTGCTGGTGGGCGGGAGATCTATATTGACCTCCTCATCCCTGTATGCCGGACGACGCGAGCGCCTGCCGGCCTACAAAATGATTTACTTCTTCTTGGCCGGACGCTTCCAGCCCTTGATATGGGTCTGTTTCACTCGGCTGATGACCAGTTCGTCCTCGGCAACGTCACGGGTCACCGTGGTACCCGCCGCGATGGTAACGCCGCTGGCCACGCTCACCGGAGCGATAAACTGCGAATCAGAGCCGACAAAGACGTCGTCGCCGATAATGGTTTTATGCTTGTTGGCACCGTCATAGTTACAGGTAATCGTCCCTGCGCCGATGTTAACGTTGTCGCCAATCTCCGCGTCGCCCAGATAGGTCAGATGTCCCGCCTTGGAGCCTTTGCCCAACCGCGCCTTTTTCATCTCGACGAAGTTACCGACGTGCGCGCCAGCCAGCAGCTCTGCGCCAGGACGCAGACGGGCAAACGGACCGATGGTGCAGGCCGCTTCAAGAGTGGCATCTTCTACCACGCTGTAGGGGCTGATTTCGCAGTCGTCACCGATAACGCTGTTTTTGATCACGCAGCCCGTGCCGATTTTAACCCGGCTGCCCAGGGTGACGTTGCCTTCCAGAATAACGTTGGTATCGATCTCGATATCTCGACCGTGGCTCAGCGTACCGCGCAGGTCAAAACGTGCCGGATCGCGCAGCATGACGCCCGCCAGCAGCAGCTTTTCTGCCTGCTCGGACTGATAGACGCGCTCCAGACGAGAAAGCTGCAGACGGTTGTTCACGCCCTCAACTTCGCTCAGACGCTGCGGATGCACCGCGGCAATCTCACGCCCTTCGAGGTAGGCCAGCTCGATAATATCGGTAATGTAGTACTCGCCCTGCGCATTATCGTTGGTGAGCTTGCTCAGCCAGCGCTTCAGATCCGCCCCGTTGGCAATCAGGATGCCCGTATTGATCTCCTGAATCTTATGCTGTTCAGGGGTCGCATCTTTATGCTCAACGATGCCGGTTACCTTCCCGTCTTGACGGGTGATACGGCCATAGCCGGTGGGATCGTCAAGATTCACGGTGAGCAGCCCAATGCCGCCCTGCGGCTTGGCATCACGCAGGCGCTGCAGCGTCTCAACGGAGATCAGCGGTACGTCGCCGTAGAGCATCAGGATATCTTCATCGTCGGCAAAACCAGGGGCAGCCTGCTGCATAGCATGGCCCGTACCCAGCTGTTCCGCCTGCAGCACCCAGTTCAGGTTGTCGTCACGCAGCGTCTGTTTAAGCAGATCGCCGCCGTGGCCGTAGACCAGGTGAACGTGACGTGCGCCGAGATTATTCGCGGCATCAATGACATGCTGTACCATCGCTTTCCCGGCGAGAGTATGAAGCACTTTAGGAAGATCCGAATACATACGGGTTCCCTTGCCAGCGGCAAGGATCACCACGCTCATGCTACTGTTCAACATACGCGTCCTGACTCTAGTTTGAAGAAGAATTTTTACCGTTTACTGTTGAAAATACTACATTTTTTTCAACGTGAAATGGGGTGCGTATAAAATGTGCATTTGGCATCTTTTACCCGCGCTGATCCCCCTATTTTGGCCCATCATAGAACGAATTGCTGCATTGCGCGTACATATTGCTGCGCATGTACTCGCTATGCCGATGTTTTTACGTTTCTTTCGTTGCCTGAATAAAGAGAGCGCAGTTAATCCGCTGCCGCTTCGGCGCAAATCGAAGGTGAGTATAAGGGGATCCCGAAGAGGAGAATCCAGGTCGATCGGGCGATATTTGTCGAGGAATATAAAACACAAAGGCCGCCCGGTAGGCAGCCCTTGTTATGTTCTGTTCATACCGTCAGCGATTGTAGTTCTAATCGTCGGTATTTTTAGTCATTACAGATTAAACGTACCAAAAGAAACGTTCATGTTATTGAAGAAAGCGATGATTTTGTTAATCAGTTTCATGATGTTTTTCCCGGTCGATGGATTCATTAGTGTGACTTACTTCACAAAAATAAGTCTACGCCGTGTTGATTAATCGATCAACATTTTTGTGATGAAACTCACAAAAAAGATAAAACACCTTTTCAATAACCCTTAAAGTCTACGTGCAGGCATAAAAAAAGCCAGCCTGGAGACCAGACTGGCTTCGTACGTTCAAGCCGGTGTTACATCGCTTTTTTGGTCAACTCGATAACGCGCAGTTTCGCAATAGCTTTGGCCAGCTCCGCAGACGCCTGAGCGTAATCCACGTCGCCGTGCGAGCTCTTAATGTGCTCTTCTGCTTTACGCTTCGACTCCAGGGCTCGCGCTTCGTCGAGATCCTGGCCACGAATCGCGGTATCAGCCAGTACGGTCACGGTGCCCGGCTGTACTTCAAGTACGCCACCAGACAGATAGATAAACTCTTCATGACCGTGCTGTTTCACGATGCGGATCATACCAGGCTTAATGGCGGTGAGCAGCGGGGCGTGACCCGGGAAAATCCCCAGTTCACCTTCGCTACCCGTTACCTGGATTTTCTCGACCAGACCAGAGAACATCTGTTGCTCTGCGCTGACCACGTCCAGGTGGTAAGTCATTGCCATATCACCCTCCGATTAAGGCGTTAAAGTTTTTTGGCTTTTTCCACGGCTTCGTCGATGGAACCCACCATGTAGAACGCCTGCTCCGGCAGGTGATCGTACTCGCCTTCCATAATGCCTTTAAAGCCACGGATAGTGTCTTTCAGGGAGACGTATTTGCCCGGAGAACCGGTAAAGACTTCTGCCACGAAGAACGGCTGGGACAGGAAGCGCTGGATCTTACGAGCGCGTGCTACCACCAGTTTGTCTTCTTCAGACAGCTCATCCATACCCAGGATGGCGATGATGTCTTTCAACTCCTGGTAACGCTGCAGGATAGACTGTACGCCACGCGCGGTGTCGTAGTGCTCCTGGCCAACCACCAGCGGATCCAGCTGACGGCTGGTAGAGTCCAGCGGGTCAACGGCCGGGTAGATACCCAGAGACGCGATCTGACGGCTCAGTACCACGGTTGCGTCAAGGTGCGCAAAGGTGGTGGCTGGAGATGGGTCAGTCAAGTCATCCGCAGGTACGTATACCGCCTGTACGGAGGTGATAGAACCGGTTTTGGTGGAGGTGATACGCTCCTGCAGAACGCCCATCTCTTCCGCCAGCGTCGGCTGGTAACCTACCGCTGAAGGCATACGGCCCAGCAGTGCAGATACTTCTGTACCGGCCAGGGTGTAACGATAGATGTTGTCAACGAACAGCAGAACGTCACGACCTTCGTCACGGAACTTCTCAGCCATGGTCAGGCCGGTCAGTGCCACGCGCAGACGGTTTCCCGGCGGCTCGTTCATCTGGCCGTACACCAGGGATACTTTGTCCAGAACGTTGGAGTCGGTCATCTCGTGGTAGAAGTCGTTACCCTCACGAGTACGCTCACCC
>Ga0079104_1001406_pt1 | contig 16279 bp, 11 predicted proteins | sample MedtruBG_FD_76829 | JGI IMG/M metagenome (GOLD analysis project Ga0079104, IMG submission 76829) | Root nodule microbial communities of legume samples collected from California, USA - Medicago truncatula BG | ecosystem: Host-associated > Plants > Roots > Nodule | place: USA: California...
TTTCACCAACATATCTTAGTTTAGGAGATTCAGATGAGTATATAAAGCCAACGGAAAATAGTAAAAGAATTAAAGGATTAACTGAAAACTACTATAATACAATTCTAATTTTGAGTGGGTATACAAAAGAGGCGGCAAAAATTAAAGTAGACAATTTATTTAAATTCGAGAATATAATTGCAGAATCAATAGTAGGTAAAGAAGAAAATAATAAAGGGACAAGTTCTAATTCGGTATATAATATTTATACTATTAATCAACTAGATTCTTTAGCTCCTAATCTAAACATAAAAACTATTCTAAAAAATCATAAATTAGATAGCGCTAATAAAATAGTTTTAGTACAGCCTAGATGGCTAAAAACTTTAAATGGATTATATACAGAAGAAAACTTGCCAATGATTAAAGATTATCTTGAAATTTTAAATATATCAAAAGCAGCTCCATTTCTAACTGAAGATTTTGAAAAAGCATCAATTACTTTTAGAAATGCATCTTTTGGATCACAAGGAGATATCTCAAGTGAGGATAGAGCTATTAATAGGATTGATTCTGTTTTAGGTGAACCTCTTGGTAAAATATATGTACAAAAATATTTTTCAGAGGAAACAAAGCAGAATGTTAAGGGTATGACAAATGAAATTATAGAGACTTATAAAAAGAGAATTAATAAATTAGACTGGATGAGTGATAGCACCAAAAAAAGTGCACTAGAAAAGTTGGACAAACTTATTGTTCACATTGGATATCCAGATAAGTGGGATGATTATTCGAATTTAAAAATAAGATCTTTCGAAGAGGGCGGTTCCCTTTGGGAAAATATTAAAAATGCAAGAAAGTTTGCCAATGATAAGTCAATAAGCCAAGTAAATGAAACAGTTGATAAGTCAAAATTCACCTGTACTCCACAAACAATCAATGCATCTTATAGTGCTACAACAAATACAATAACTATTCCAGCAGGTATCCTTCAAGGTGAACTTTATAATTTAAATGCTAGCAAAGAAAAAAATCTCGGTGCAATTGGTACCGTAATTGGTCATGAGATAAGCCATGCATTTGATACTACAGGTGCTAAATTTGATGCAAATGGTAATTTGAAGAGCTGGTGGACATTAGCTGATTATACTAAATTTCTAGAGAAAACTAATAAGGTGAGAGCTTTTTATAGTAAAGTGAAATCTGATAATGGTAAGTTTGTTAATGGTGACCTAACTGTCAGAGAAAATATTGCGGATATTGGTGGAGTGGCTTGTATATTAGATATTTTGAAGCAAATGCCAAATCCAGATTATAAAGTTTTTTTTGAAAGTAATGCTGTTATGTGGCGTGAAATAAATACAAAGGAATATGAAGAGTATAAGCTTGAATTTGATGCTCATTCACCAAATAAAGTAAGAAACAATATAGTTTTAGGACAATTTGATAAGTTCTACGAAACCTATGGAATTAAAGATGGAGATAGGATGTATATTAAGCCTGAAGATAGAATACAAATTTGGTAAATAATTTTATGTTAAAAATGATAATGCTTGCTACTAAAATAGCAAGCATTAATTTATCTTAATTCTTTATTACTTTTTGCTTTGATATATTTGAAGAGCTTTTTACACTGTTTAAGAAGTAGATATATAGGAGATCAAAGAGCGAACAGAATATACCAAGCACAAGTACTAATTTACTTCCATAAATAATACCATACAAAACCGTTGGAGCTAAAGTACCAATCCATTTGTTTATAGCAATAATTAGAGTTTGACCTTTTGAATCTGTTCTATGAACAAGCATGTTTATAAACAAAATGGACATTATCAGATTTTGAATGAAAGCAGAATAAACTTCTCCTAAATTTTTGAATTCGATTATGAAGAAATATTGAAGAATAAACGCCATTATAAATATAATTATAGTCCAAGGCATAAAATACTCTGTACTAGTTTGTTTGGGAAAATATTTTTTACCATATAATAAATAAGTGCAAAGAATAAAAAAATCCAGAAATAACCACACAAATACAATCAATGTCAAAGTATTTATGGTATTAGTTTTTAGAGCAATATAAGACTGAATTGCTTCCAAAGAAAAATTCAGAGCTAATGCAATAAATGGCATTCCATAAGTTTTTTCCTTAAAGCCCAAATAGATTAATTCGAGGTAAACTATTGTCCAACAAATCCCGGTTATTAGTAGAAGTGAGAATACCATGAGAAATTTCCTCCTTATGATTTTTGTTACAATCTCAAGATTTATGTAATTGTAAGACTTTAATATACAATATTCATGAACAATAAAAACTAGACTTATATTTATTAAATTAAAGAACTTATTATTGTTATAAATATAAGACCGTGTAGCATTTTAATTGCATACCGGGAGATTTTTGTATGTATTTCTAAATTTGAGGAATAATATTCTAGAAGTTATTTTAGACATTAAAGTAAAAGAAATTATACTATATATGTCTTAAAACGGAGGAGAATATTATGGATAAAGAACATAAAGGATTATCTGCGTGGCAGCTTACAATGATGGCATTAGGTACTGTAATAGGGGGATCGTTTTTCTTGGGGTCAGCAGTAGCTATTCATGCTGCGGGACCTTCTATTTTAATCTCATATATACTCGGTGGAGTGTTAGTTTATTTTATACTTTACGCTTTATCAGAAATGACTGTTGCAAACCCGGATTCTGGATCATTTAGAACTTTTGCAGCACAAAATTTCGGTCCGGGAGCTGGCTTTGTTGTTGGCTGGGTTTATTGGACTGGAATGGTTTTAGCAATGTCTAGTGAAGCTACAGCCGTATCAATATTAGTTAGGGAATTTTTCCCTTATGTATCTATATCTTTACTTGGTGGTGGTGTTATAATTGGTATTACCCTTCTTAATTTATTAGGCGCTGATAAGCTAAGCAAGTTAGAAAGCGGCCTTGCTGCAGTAAAATTACTTGCAATAGTATCGTTTATGATTATTGCAATATGTTTGATTGTAGGGCTTATTCCAGGAGCGCCGGCTATAGGGGTAGGGGAACTTAATAGAGAACCTTTCATTCCAGGAGGTATAAGAAGTATTGCAGGGAGTATGCTGATAGTAATATTTTCATATGCAGGGTTTGAGATAATTGGGTTGGCAGCTTCAGAAGCTAGAAATCCAAAAGAAACAATACCTAAAGCAATTAATTACACAGTGGTATGTCTTGTAGGGTTTTATATTCTTTCAGTTTTTTTGCTACTTCCGCTGATACCTTCAGCTATGCTTAGCGAAGAAGTAAGTCCTATGGTAGCTGCCCTTAATAGATGGGGAATGGGATGGGCTGGTACAGCAATTAACTTAGTGCTTATTACGGCTATACTTTCTACTATGCTTGCAGCAATGTTTGGACTTGGAAGAATGATACGCTCACTTACAGATGAAGGGCATGCCCCTAAATGGTTAAAAGATAATAGCGATGTGCCCTATAAAGGTATATTATTTTCCGGGTTTTGTATGCTTCTTGGATTAGGAACAGGTTTATTATTTCCAAGAATTTATTTGTTTCTATTAAGTTCCGGTGGATTCGCGTTACTTTTTACTTATGCAGCAATAATGGCAACTCATATAAGGTTTAGAAAAAGAAATGGATGTCCTCCAGATGGGAAGTGCCAAATGCCTGGGTACCCATATACATCATGGATTGGGCTTATTAGCATGATTGTCGTTATTTTTAGTATGCCATTTATTCCGGGGCAGTCATCTGGGCTTATAGCAGGATTAATAATGGTTGCTGTATATTCATTAAGTTATATGGGATTTGGACTACTAAAGAATGTTAAAAGAAGTGATATGACAGCGAATAGAACTAGAAATAAAATGTATAGATCAAGATTATCTACAGAATTTTCTGATGAATTGACTCCAACGGCAAATGAAGAGAAAAAAGGTTCTAGGAGTTGTAGTAAAAATTCAAAATGCAGTACTAATAAAAAATCAATGAAGAAATAATTAAGAAAAGGACTATTGCTCTTAAGAGAGTAGTAGTCCTTTTCTTATTTACAAGCACAATTTTTGTTTGAAATTTCCCCAAAACTTAATACTGTTTATTAGAACAAATCTGAATATCTTTTATGGGTTGATATACATAAAGTTCGCAATAATTATCTTTTGATACAGAACTGTCAATATATTCAAATCTAAAAGTGTCAGCAAACTCATATCCTGAATTAAAAATCCATTTTCTATATAATTGAACAAGTAAACGACCTAAATGTCTTCCATTAAGGTCATCTGGACGAAAAAAGCCAACAAAGCGAAATACTACATACTTATGGGCAGGAATAGAAATACTTGTCATTCCTTCGGGGATGTTAGTTAAGTCTGAGACTTGCGAACTTGGAATATAATATATAAATCTATCGCTATTCCAGTCTGTAAATCCAAAGTACTCATTAGGATTAATTATATTTTTAATTTTATTCTTATAATTGTAAAAGAAATCTCGACCATAGGCATTTGCACTTTTATCACCAGATTTGCTAAGTATTTTATGTTTAATACCGATTAGATTAAATTTTTGCTTAAAAACAAAGCGTGGTGTATAAGTAACAGAATCACCAACAGATAAAATATCATTTGTATTAATTTTCTCTTTAAGAATTAAGCTTAATGATGTTTGATCAGATCTTATTTTTAAAGGTGTACATCCAAAACACTTTTTGAAAGCCCTTATATAAGATTGCTCATAATCAAAGCCGTAATTTAAAGCAATATCTATAATTCTCATATTAGTGTTTATAAGTTCACTAATACTCGAAGTTAGTTTTCGACTTTGTACATATTCGATTATAGACTCTCCCGTCAAGGATTTGAAAATTCTATGCAAATAATATTTTGATAGGCCAGTATATAGAGATATATCATCCAAAGAAATTTTATTATAAAGATTTTCCTCGATGTATTCCACAGTTTCAATAATAGTTTCTTTTAAGTCTTTCATAATTTAACACCTTTTCTCACAAATAGTTATCATATTAAAAAGCAATATCTGTTCATTTTAATAAAAAGTTTCCATTAAAATTATATTGAAAGGCGACATTCATTTATTTCAATATATTATATCTATTATAACAATCAAAGTAAATACTATGAAAAAATTTTAAAAATATACTATTATGTAAAATGGGAGGATTTAAATGAAAAGAAGAGTAGTTATCACAGGCATGGGAGCTGTTACATCTCTGGGGATAGGTGCAGATAAACTTTGGCAATCAATTAAAGAAGGAAAATGTGGAATCAGTAAAATTGAGAGAATTGATGTGTCAGATTTACCTGCCAAAGTTGCATCAGAAGTAAAAGATTTTAATCCAGAAGATTTTATTGAAAAAAAAGAAAGTAGAAGAATGGATAGGTTTGCGCAATTTGCTTTGACAGCAGCTCAAATGGCAGTGGCAGATTCAAAACTTGATTTAGATAAAATAAATAAAGAGAGGCTTGGAGTAATAATTGGAAGTGGTACTGGTGGAATTGAAACGTTAGAAAACCAGTGTGCAGAATTTCAGGAAAAAGGATATCGCAGAGTGAGCCCATTTTTGGTTCCGATGATGATATGCAATATGGCTTCAGGGCTTGTTGCAATAAAATTTGGAGCAAAGGGATATAATGAGTGTTCTGTAACTGCATGTGCTTCATCTACAAATTCAATTGGAGATGCGTTTAAGGTAATTCAAAGGGATGATGCAGATATAATGATAGCAGGAGGTGCAGAAGCCTGCATCACAAGACTAACTATAGCAGGGTTTTGCTCAAGTAAGGCAATGACAACAAATTCTGATCCAGAGATAGCCTGCAGACCATTTGATATTGATAGAAATGGATTTATCTTAGGAGAAGGTTCAGGAGTATTAATTCTTGAAGAGCTTGAGCATGCTTTAAGCAGAGGAGCTGATATCATAGCAGAGGTGGTTGGGTATGGTTGCACAAACGATGCGTTCCATATAACAGCACCAGCTGAAGGGGGAGAAGGAGCTGCAAGATGTATGGAAATAGCTATCAAGGATGCTGGTATAATACCATCTGAAATTGGATATATAAATGCACATGGAACTTCAACTAAGGCAAATGACAAAAATGAAACTGCTGCTGTGAAATCAGTTTTCGGAAAGTATGCTTATGAACTACCAATGAGTTCAACAAAATCAATGACAGGTCATTTATTAGGTGCAGCAGGAGCGGTTGAGGCAATTATAACAGCCTTAGCACTTAGGGATAGTTTTTTGCCTCCAACCATAAATTACAGGACTCTAGATCCTGAATGTGATTTGTATTATATACCTAATGAAGGCAAGAATTCTAATGTTAATTATGCTTTAAGTAATTCCTTTGGATTTGGAGGACACAATGCATCATTAGTATTAAAAGCTTTTAAGTAAATTTGTATTTTAAGCACTATTATATTAGATTTTATGTGGACGGCAGACATAGGGGTGAAGAATTAAAAGCAAAGGTAAATAATATATTAAGTAAAAAAGGAATGACTTACTTAGGGCGTAAGTCATTCCTTTTTTGTACGTACCAGAATGAGTAATACTTTGGTGTGAAAGTCTGTTACGAGCGTGATTGTTGGAGTAACTAGTCAATACAATAGCAAGAGTGAACATAGTTAGATAGAATCTTAAGGAAGTCAGAGATAAAGTCTTAGTATGAGTGACACCAATTTATATAATGATTATTTGGAACGTATGAATTTATTAAATAAAACAATAATTGAGTATATAGGTTTACTAAAATTATAAACATAAAAAATAATGTTTATTAATATAATAGACAAAAAATAAAAATGCACATATAATAAATATTGGGAAAAATCATTAAATAAGGAGTGGTTTAATATGACAACAATTGAGAGATTTTTAGATGAGAAGGGAATTATTAAGGTTTGGCCTGCAAAAAGGGAGGTAAAGATGACAATATTGGAGTATCTAAGCACAAAGTTTGAATATGATGTTATTTACAGTGAAAAAGAAATAAATACAATTATTGATACTTGGCACAGTTTTAATGATTATTTTTTGCTTAGAAGAGGTATGATAGATTACAAGTTTTTATATAGAACTAAGGATGGAGCAAAGTATTGGAGAGAAAAGAAGAATGGCTAAGAATCCATAGTAAAATGAGGAGAGTATGAACTGTTCGGGAAAATTATAAACAACTATAAATATAGTGGTTAGATAATAAAATTAATACGATATGATATAATTAATTGTAAATAGAGGCGATGTAATATTTAGGAGGAATTATGACAAGAGAGTATATTTTATATCAGGTAGATTCATTTACAAAAGAGAAGTTTACAGGAAATCCTGCTGGAGTAGTAACAAATGCTGATAGATTAACCGAAGAGGAAATGCAAAAAATAGCTAGAGAGCTTAATAATTCTGAAACAGCGTTTATTATACCTTCAAATAATAATGAGTATAACGTTCAAGTAAGATTTTTTACACCTTTAAAAGAAGTACCCATCTGTGGACATGCTACTATTGCTGCCCATTATGTTCGGGCTATAGAAAATAGAATGAATTCAGCAAGGATTTACCAGAAAACAGGAGCAGGAATATTACCTGTTGATATACTAGAAGAAGATAATGACTATAAGATAACTATGACTCAAGGTGAAATTCAGTTTGGAGATATTATCGAAGGGGCAGATAAAGAGATTCTTTTAGAAGCGCTTAATATGAACGAGGATAACTTAATGCAAAATTATCCAATTCAAATAGTTTCAACAGGTCATTCAAAGGTCATGATAGGTATAGAAAGCATTGAAATTCTGAATGGATTAAATCCTAATTATGATGCTCTTTCTAAACTAAGTAACAAAATTAAGTGTAATGGGTATTATGTTTTTACAACTGATTCTCAAGAGAGCGATATCTTAATAAATGGTAGAATGTTTGCGCCAGCTATAGGGATTAATGAAGATCCTGTCACTGGCAATGCCAATGGACCTTTAGGAGCATACCTCGTTCATTATAATCTTATTAAGCATAATAATTCAATGTTTAAATTTAAGGCGAAACAAGGTGAGGCTATAAAACGAGCAGGAATTATTGAAGTTGAAGTAAAGATTAAAGATAAAGAGCCAGTGGAGGTTAAGATTTCCGGAAATGCCGTAATAGTATTTAAATCAGTTTTATCTCTATGATATTTTTGAGAAAATTTATTATGTTGAGTATTAATTGAAGGTATTGTGATATAATACCTAATTATAGAAATTTATCGGAGAAAGGAAAAGTATAATGAATTTGCTGTATATCATTATATAGTGTGTGCTGATATGGATATAAGTTTAAAAGACGAAAGAGAAATTTTACTACAAAAGAAAAACATAATAAAGCAGGAACTAAAGGAAAAGAAAATAAAAGTAGAAGAAGTAGAAAGAAAACTCAGCACTTTAAATAGAGAAGTTAAAGGAGGCTATAGTGAAGAAAAGCAAGCCAACGAAAGAATATTTAATCATTTAGTCCAGGATATCGAAAAGTATGAGGAATCATTAAGTGAGCCTTATTTTGGAAGAGTAGACTTTAGAGAAAAAAAGGGTTTTACTGAAAGCATATATATTGGGAAAAAAGGTATAAATAATAGTAAAGACGGGGAAGAAGTTATAGTTGACTGGAGGGCGCCAGTTGCTGATCTTTATTATAGTGGAACTGGTGGAGAAGCTTATTATAAGGCTCCTAAGGGGATAATTGAGGGAAGTTTAGAATTGAAAAGAAAATTTCTATATAAGAATAATGATATAGAAAGGCTATTTGATGAAGGCATAAATGAAATTATAATCAATGAAGAAGAGGGGCAAAATTTAGTTGATGAATTCTTAAAGCTTAATCTAGAAGAAAATAGGGGGAAAAAACTAAAGGAAGTTGTTGCAACAATTCAACGTGAGCAAAATGAAATAATAAGGTGGCCTAAAAACATTCCTATAATAGTGCAGGGATCTGCAGGTTCAGGGAAGACTACAATTGCATTACATAGATTGGCATATCTTATTTATAGATATAAGGAAAGTATGAGTGGGGATGAGATTTTAGTTTTAGCTCCCAATAAATTATTTCTAAGTTATATTTCAGATATTTTACCTAGCCTTGGGGCAGAAGAAGTAAATCAAAGTACCTTTGAGGAAATGATATTATCAAAATTGAAATTAAAAGGAAAAATATATAATAAAGATGAAAAATTATTAAAGATAATAGAAGAGCAGGATGATCATCTTAAAAAACTTATAGTGAATTCAAGTAAAGTTAAAGGTACTATGTTATTTAAAACCATGTTAGATAGATATATTTCATTAGTTGAAAAAAATACAGTTCATATAAATGATATTAAAGTTGGAAATGAGATTTTATTTGATAAGAAAGAAATAACGAGGTTGTACATTAAAGATTTAAAACCTTATCCAATAAATAAAAGAAAAAACGAAATAAAGAGATATTTGAACTTAAAGATAAAAGATAGAATGTCAAGTTTGTTAATAAAAATAGATGATAAATGGGAAAAGAAGATAAGAGAAGTAAGAAGAGAACTGAAAGATTCAGAGGAAAGAAGAAAGCTGCTTATAGGCTTATATGAAGAAAGAGATAAAGTTAAAGAAGAGGTTAAAAACAATAGTAAGAAAGAATTTAATAGCTATTTCAAAGAGTGGAAAGATGTGGATTCAAAAGATATTTATTATAACTTTTATAATGATGATTTGTTTGAAACAGCCACTGGTAACAAAATTCCTAAAATATTGGCAGACTATATGCGGGAGGAATTCAATTTTAATTTTCAAAATAGAATAATTGATGAGGATGATTTACCTGCACTAGCGTATATAAGGATTTTGCTTGAGGGAGTAGAGGAAGAAGAGAAATTTAAATATATAGTAGTAGATGAAGCACAAGATTATAGTCCATTTCAGGTATATTTAGTTAATTGTTTTTCTAAAGGAAATGGTTTGACATTAGTTGGAGATTTAGCTCAAGGAATATATTATTATAAAGGATTAAAGACATGGGAAGATATAACAGAACAAGTTTTCAGCGGTAATGCTACGTATATTCAATTAACTCAAAGTTATAGATCAACTGTTGAAATAATTGATTTTGCACAAAAAACGTTGCAGGCTCAAAATTTGGGACTTAAAAATTCGAAGCCAGTTTTAAGGCATGGAGAAAAGCCTAAAGTAGTAAAAATAGAAAGTGATGAGGATTATGTTTGGGCTATAGAGAAAATTATTAGTGATGTACAAAACGATGGAAAAAGAACAATAGCAGTAATTACTAAAGATATTTCACAAGGAGAGGGAATATATAAGATTTTAAAGAAAAAGAGTAAGTATAATTTTGAATTGATTTTGGGCAAAGAAAAAGAGATAACAGAAGATTTAATTATAATTCCATCTTACCTAACAAAAGGTTTAGAATTTGACTGTACAATAATCATGAATCCAAGTGCTAATAATTATAAAGAAAACACATTGGATGAGAGATTGTTATATGTATCACTAACAAGAGCGTTACACTTAGAATATATAATTGAAAAAGATGAAGTTACAAAACTAATTTAGAAAAAAGAATGACTTACTTAGGGGGGTAAGCCATTCCTTTTTTGATATAATTACGTGTAAAGTATTGATTATAAGTGTCTTATCGCTTTACAAGTTGAATTATAACTTACTTATGTTACGTTATTGTTACAAAGTTGTGAAAATATTATAAATAAAAATAAAGGATAAAAAAGAATGACTTACTAGGGTGTAATAAGCCATTCCTTTACCGGTTAATAAATTATTTAATGAAGGAAACATTAATGAAAAATGTTTATAGTTTTATTATAATGTTATTTTGTGACAAAATTGTGACATGATAGGGGAAGGGAAAGTTTATCTTCGGCTCTTGAAATAGGTAGGGATTTTGCATTGCGGAAGAGAACTTTTATTTATAAAACCCATAACACCGTTTTAGATTTTATCATTTAAATATCTTAACAAATGTTTATTAAGGAGTAATGTTTTATTTTTAGCATATATAAAAACTGTTATATATACATAAAGTAGGAAAAATAAGTAAGAGGGAGGAAAATGAAACTATTGCCATATAAAGAGTGGTTTGACAATTTGAAATAAATTGGAATATTAGTTAAAATGTTGATTGTATGTTTAACACACAGGGGGGAAATAATAATGAAAAACTTTAAAAAAATTCTAGTTGTCATGATGATATCTTTAATGACAATATCTATGCTGGTTTCTTGCGGTACAAAGGCAACACCAGAAGAAAGTGCCAAGATTTTCTTGGATGTTCTTTTAAAAGATGATAAGACTAATATGGATAAAATAGGTTTGAAGGAAGAAGACTACACTAAATTTAAGAAAGAAAAAGAAGACGAGTTGATGAAAGGCTTTTCAAGTGCAGGTGTTGATGAAAGTATATTAACTGATGAAATTAAAACAACGCTAAAAGATAATATCTTTAAAGGCTTATTATCACTAAAATATGAAGTGACTCCGGTTTCGACTGAAAAAGATACTGCTAAAGTCAATGTAAAAATATCAGTATTTGACATGGATAAAATCGTAAAAGATGGTCAAGCTAAGATTATGGAAAAAGTCATAGCAAATCCATCAATGACAGAAAAAGAAATATATAAAGAGTCATTTAAAGTTATTGGAGATGCAATTGCAGCTGGAACAGTAAAAACAGAGCCCAAAACTGTAGAAATAACTTTAACTAAGCAATCTAATGTTTGGTTACCAAATGACGATGATATTGAAAAAATAATGTCATCAATAATGGGTGAATAAAGTTTTGGAGTAAGATAGAATATCCTAAAGTTAAAAGGTGCTTTAGGATATTTTTTATTATATAAAATAGAATTTTATATATGGCATTTATAATTTTTTTGTGTAATGTATAAAGAGTATATTAATTATATAAAGAATTTTAACATTAATCATTATAGATAATAGGATAAAATTGTAATAGATTTAACCATTAAACGGAAAAGGTAACCGAATAAAGAACGAATTTTAGTTGATTTTTTTTACCATATTGGATAAAATGAGTATAATTATTACCAATTGATAATAATATTCAATTAAAAACACGAGGTGAAGAAAATGATCAAAAAAATAAAAAAAGTAATTCTTTCATTTATTTTAGTATCAATGCTGAATTTAATTACTAATATTAGTGTTTTTGCTGCAATTAAAAGTGATACAAATAAATTATCCCCTTTAGAAGCTTTTTTGAATTTCTTTAATGATATATGGACGAATTATTCTACAATAATATTAATTATAGGAGCTTTAATATTTATTTCATTGTTAGATGCTTTTTATTGCTTTGTTGTGAAGGCAAGGGAGTCTGTAAAATATTTAAAAGAGTTAGATTTAGAACGTGAACGATACCATATAGTGGTTGAACAATTGAATGACATAATCTTTGATTTTGATTTGGTTGAGAAAAAGATATCAAGTTCTTCAAAATTTGAAGAGAAATTTGGATGGACTTTAAACATACAAAATTATTATAGTAAGAACTTTTTAAAAGATTTTAGAATACATCCAGAGGATGAAGTATTAGTAAATAAAATTTTTGACGATATGAGGGCACTAAATAAACAATCTATAATAAAGCAAATTAGATTAATGAAAAGTAATGGTGAATATTTATGGTGTGAATTAAAACTAAATTATATACAAAGAAAAGATAAAATTATTAGAGTGATTGGGAAGATTACAGATATAGATAATATCATTAGAGAGCATTCTCTTTTAAAGTTAAAATCAGAATATGATCAGCTTACAAAAGTTTATAATAAATCAGCATTTTATGATAAAGTTAGGAGATATATTGAAGAGAATAAAGAAGAAAACTGTATATTGGTTTTCATAGATTTAGACAACTTTAAAGCTATAAACGATAATTTAGGACATATGGTTGGTGATGAGGTATTGGTTGATACTGCAAATAAAATTTGCGATATTTTCAATAGTACAGAAGCCGTTGTTTCAAGATTTGGAGGAGATGAATTTTGTGTGTTTAATCCAAGTATCTCTCTTTCTATAATTAAAGAAAGAATAAATGCTTTATGTGATAATCTCAATGCTACATATATTTATAAAGAGTCTAAAATAACAGTGTCCGCAAGTATTGGAGTTGCTTTCTATCCAAAACATGGTGAAACTTTGGAATCATTAATTCATAAATCTGATATAGCTTTATATAAATCAAAAGAAAATGGCAAAAATCAATTTACTATATATGATAGTAAATTAGAGCTAACATGCTAAAGTTAAAATAACAGGTATATATTAATACAAAAAGATATATACTGTGTAGATACCCCATTCAACTAATACTTAACTTCCTTATTTTATGATTATAGGTGGATTTCCACCTATTTTTTTTAGAGAATTACTGGAAAGAGAAATTTGATTTTAATAAATATAGGGGCAGGAAAATTAATATATGAAAGGAAAATAAATTATCGGATTTATTTCATAGGAACAATATGGTAATATATTCTATATAAACTTAATGTTTTAATTAATATAAAAAGTCTAGTGAAGAAAATCATAAATAATAATTAATGAGCAAATAAAAGAGTATTTATAGATGATAGTAATTAAAGATTTTATGTAGTATTAAATTTTAGCATATAGTAGCAGGGAATTAGGTATTAGATGTTGTTACATTCTTTCAGACGATTGAGGATAAGTATTATAAGTTTTGTTATTAATAATCAAGTGAAAATTATAATCAATAATTATGAAAGGAATTTGTGAATGAATTACTTTGAATTTAGAGACCGATATTTAAATATACTTATTAAATTGAGAGAGACAACTAATCAAATCTATATTCATATATCAAGGGAGTTAGAGGGAACTTGTAATATTAATGGTAAAGCAAATAGTATTTACAAATACCAGGAAACAGATAAAAGTAAAACTGATGGTATGGATAAGGATAAGCTTTATAATAAATATTTGATTTTAAATCTAATTGAATTTACTAATTGTAAAATTGAAAATTTGATGAAATTACTTATTGATACTACAAATGTTCCTTATGAAATTGGAATTCTAAGAATTGTCAAAGGCATTTGCAGAGTAAATAGTTACTTATATTCTATAAAAGTAAGAGTTGAAAAGTATTCCTTGGAGCATAGCAAAAATTTAAAAATGATTTATCATATATATATTGAAGAAGCTAAACGCTTGTTTAACAATTTAGGATATGTGGAAGCTACCTTATTAATTATATCTACGGATAAATTGCTTTGGGAAAGGCAAGAAGGTGATTTCACTAAGATTAAAGCAAAAACTTTAGAACAAATAGATTGTTTTCCAAGTGAAAAGTTAGTCTAATATCTCTCGAAATTGATAAACTTATAAAATCTATATGGTTTTATAAGAATGAAAAAGTTGAATTTCATTATAAAAATGAAAAAAATATAGGGGGCCAGCCTTTGTATTACAAGGAGTTAAAGGATATCATAGAGTATAAAGAAAGAAACAAGAGCATGTTAAAGGACTTAGGAGCTAATATCTTTTAAAGCAAATAATTCGAAGAATGTCATGTTGAATAATGTCGAAAAGATGTTAGTATAGAGACATGGACTTGCTTGAAAACAATAAACATGCAGAAACAGATTAAAAAAATATTTATTGTTTACATATAAGATCAAGAAGCCAAATAAAAATACAAAGGAGAAAAACTAATGAAAAAGAATTTACTAAGAAAGATGGTAACTGCAGCAATTGCCGCTACAACAATAACTAGCTTCTCATCATTAGGAGTATCTGCAGCAACTATTAATTCAACAGATTATAATAATTATTATAATGCAATGATGAATAATTTCGCAAAAACTGGTTGGGTTATGAATAACGGCAATTGGTATTTCTTTAATAATGCTGGAGAAAAACAAACAGGAGTTATTAAGGTTAATGGTAAAACTTATTGCTTAAATCAATCAGGTATAATGGAGAGTGGAAAGGTTTTAGTAAACAATAAAGTATATACAACTAACCAAAACGGACAAGTTGTAGGAACTAAAACTCCAACAGCGGATAAAGTATTTAATTCAAATAATGATGTAATAAAAGATAGCAATAAAACTTCTACAGTTAGTAATACAAATAATACAACAGGAAATACGACTAGTACAAATACAGGAAGCAACACAGCAACTAAACCTGTAACAACAACTAATACTGGTAGCACTACAACTACAGGAACTACAAGTAATACATCTACAACATTAGCAGATGTTCAGGGGTTACCTAAATTACCTACAAATTATTCAATAACGGTACAAGCTGCCGCTGAACAAAAAATTCTTGAATTAATGAATGCAAAAAGAACTGAAGCAGGTTTAAAACCATTAGTTTTAGATAATACTTTAATTCAAGTAGCTAGATATAAGAGTAATGACATGATCCAAAATAACTTCTTTGATCACACAAATCCAGACGGGACAAAGTGGACAAACTGGTTACAAACAATAGGATATAAATATACTACAACAGGTGAAAATATTGCATACAATACTTATGATGCAGTAGAATTGTTTAATCAATGGTGGAATTCACCAGGTCATAGAGCAAATATGATGAATTCTTCTTATACTAAAGTTGGTATAGGAGTAATTTTAGGAAACGGTAAATACATGGGAACTCAAACTTTCGCGGGTTAATAGTGAAAGATATATTTAGATAATATTTAAACATAATTTGAAGTATTAAAAATCCAAGGAATTATACCTTGGATTTTTTTCTTGTAGGAAAGATACCCACTATGCGAAAGAATTAAAGGAGTATACTCATGCGAACTGTATTGTATTTCTTAGTAAAGATGAGTCGCTAGTATTCAAAGCATTAAATACTATAATAGAACAAATTAATAATCCTAGCTTTATTCGGGTTCATAAATCATATATTGTCAATATCGATTTTGTCCTAAAAGTATTACCTGATAAATTAAAGTTAAGAAATGAATTGGAAATACCAATGGGGAGAAACTTTAAGGAAAAAGTCATACAGGGAATTGCAAATTTAGAAAATAATTTTAGTTATTAATATTAAACTTTAAAATGTAAGCACTCACCACTATTTTGTGGTGAGTGCTTTTTAGCATAATTTAGTATAGATAATATCTTGAAAATAATCTTAATATATAACTACGCTAAGTTTAAATATTTTTTAATCTTTAAGGAAAATATATTCTAAGAGTACAGAAGAAATCAATTGAAGTTTAATA
>Ga0079104_1001407_pt1 | contig 16270 bp, 21 predicted proteins | sample MedtruBG_FD_76829 | JGI IMG/M metagenome (GOLD analysis project Ga0079104, IMG submission 76829) | Root nodule microbial communities of legume samples collected from California, USA - Medicago truncatula BG | ecosystem: Host-associated > Plants > Roots > Nodule | place: USA: California...
GTATAATGCCCCGCACTAGGAAGCGTGGCCGAGTGGTTGAAGGCAGCAGTCTTGAAAACTGCCGACGGTTTGCGCCGTTCGTGAGTTCGAATCTCACCGCTTCCGCCAGATGAAATGAATAAGCCCTTGATAATCAAGGGCTTTTTTGTTTTTCGCCCGTATGCGTCGAGCAAGTGCAAGTAGGTAAATTTAACGAATATTTTACAACTTGCGGAAACGGTTTCCGCAACTCGTGTTATCGGGTGGGCTTGACGCGCTCTCCAACACGGCGATAAACCCGCTTGGTAATGTTGGTGTTGGTGTGCCCCAGCAGCTTACTGGCGTCATCCAGACTCTCGATTTCGCTGGCTGCTTTTGGCCGGATGTCGCGGAACTGGAAGGCCTTGATTCGCTTGGCCAGGTCGGGCGCGCCCGCCGCTTCTGCCTCAGCGGATGCTGTCGCCCTCGCTTTCTCGAACCTATCGCGCAGCATCTTTGCGGTGACGTGCGTGCCGTTCGGCGTGCATACCAGGTGGCCGCTCATGCATTGCACTGGCCGACTTTTCAACTCCTCGATGAACAGGCCGAGATCCGTCAGGCCGGCGGCGTTGCGTAGTTGGATGCGCAGCTTCTGGCCGCGCTTGCCCTGTGTCACCATCAACTCGTCGCCGCGCACGTGCTCCTTGCCCATCTTGATCACGTCAGCCGGCCGCTGGCCAGTCAGATAGTTGAGGTCCATCGCGTCCTGCAGCTCGATGACGCCGGCGTCGTAGACGGCATCCCATACGTCGGTCTCGGCGTAATAGTCGCGCGGGACCTCTTTGTTTTTGCGAATGCCGGTGCAGGGATTTTCGTTGGTCGTGTAACCCCATTCTCGCGCCAGGTTGTAAATCGCCGACAGCACGGCAATCTCGCGGTTGGCGCGGACCTTCGCGGTACGCGCGTCGCGGTACCGGGCGATGTCGGACGGCTTGATGGCGCTGATCGGTGCGTTGGCGAAGGCGCCGCGCAACTGCTTGATGCACTTCATGTACTCCGCCTGCGTGCGGACCCCTAGTCCAGGCAGCACCTGCTTGACGTACTGATCGATGGCATAGCCCACGAGCGTAGCATCGGCCGGCGGCGGCGTTCCCTCGAGCTCGGCCCACTTGCGCTTCGCTGCCTGGAGGTCGGTGCCGAGAGGGATCTCCTGGCGATCGCCCGTGGCGCTGCGGCCGTTGTAGTAGTAGCCGACCCACACCTTGCCCGACGCCAGTTTGCGGCGCCGTGCCAGCATGCGCGGGGGCAGCTTCATTCCGGTAGTTTTCGGGCGCATCGTTTATCGGACTTTCGAAACGTCGAGCTGCCATCCGTCTGCCGCGCCGGCCAGGGTCGAGGGATTGATGCCGGCCAGTCGCATGCGGGCGTACAACCGGCCAACCACTGGTGTGCCGGCGCGGTTCTTGAAAAACACCCAGCGGTTATTGGTGAGCCAGTCTACCTGGTCGCTCTTGCGTGCGCAGCCTGAGATCTCACCAAGTTCGTCCGGAGACAGTGTCTCCGATTGAATTGGCACTTCGAATATTGCGGTCATGGTGGGCTTTCTATTCTTCGATCTGAGCGGCGTTGGCGGGAAGATGGGCGGCGAGGTAGACGGGCACGATCCGATAGCCAGTGTCAGGGGAATCGTTCAGGCCGTTGACCTCGATTGCCAGCGCGCCCGGATCGCCGGCAACGCAGTTCTCATCGATGTGCGCCTTGCCGTCCGGGCCTTGAATGGCATACATGAAGGGGCGCAGCTTCCCCGCTTTCAGCTGCTCAACTGCGGCAATAAGGTTTTCCAGTTTGACCAGCGGAATTGCGACCATCTCGGTCGGGCTCGTGATGCTATTTTTCGCTTCGTTCAATGTGCTCTCCAGCGCCGCGCGGCGCATCGTTTCAAGTGATTTCTGGCGCCAGCGATACCGCGTCTGGCTTTTTCTGGCCATCTGGCAGCCCTAGTGGAACTCGTTAATTTTTACGTCCGGCGCTTCGGTCTTTACCTCGTGCAGCGCGCTCTCCAGCCAGCCAAGCACGAACTGGTCGCCCTCAACGGTGCGCAGCAGTTTGTAGGAAATCAGCATTAGCGCACTGAGGTAAGAGCCGCGCTCTTCCGCTTTCAAGTGGGGGATAATGGAAACCGCTTTCATCGCCTCTTCCACCATTGATTTATCGACCGCCTTGCTATCTTTCTGATCCATCGTCTTCTCCAGCGCGCCTGGGCGCATCGTTTCAAGTAATTTCCGGCGCCAGCGATACCGCGTCTGGCGCTATTGGTTCAGGGCTTCCGGCCAAGTACACGACGGCATCGACGCTACCGCCCGACAGGCTGAACGTGATCGTGTGGATGAAGCCCTTGCGATCGTTGTGCATCACCGGGTGGCAGGTCTGCAAGGCGTGCAGCAGCACCCGGTTGTGGCGCGCTGCTGCCTCCAGCTTGCTGAGCGCCACGCTGGGCGCTTCGTCGCGGCTGCCCATGGTCTACTTCCAGCTGTAGATGATTAGGGCCACCAGAGCGGCGTGGTAGGCCAGCTCGGCGGCGATCTTGGCGCGCCGGCTCATTCTGGCACTGCCTCTGCCGCCGGCTGCTTGGCCGCGTCGTACTTCTCGATACCCCAGGCCAGCGCGTAGCAGCACCAGATAATGCTGTGCGTGTATTCGGTGAAATCGCGCTCGAATAGGTCATCGAACTGCCAGCCGTGTGCGCGCTTCGCCAGGGCGGTCGGGCCGAAGTGGAAGTCGTACGCCGCGTACTGTGCACGGTCGCCGCCTTCCTCCAGTGCGCCCAGCACCTCATCCTCGACGGCTTCCCACAGTTCCCGTCGCCCCTCTTTGTCGAGCGAATTGCTTTGCTTCGCGTCGCGCATCCACCGCACCCGGTATTCGTTGATGACGCGTTTGAACTTGTCGTCATCGAACGCCTTCGGCTTTCCACCATGCCGGTTGCCGTCTACGGCGATCAGCTTCTCGGTCCAGTAGCCCAGGTTGATGCCCAGCTTCCGGCCACGCGAATGGTTGTATGCCCGGTCGGTGCGGAAGAATTCGAACATGTCCGTCAAGCTCTGAAACACGTACGTGCCCATGTCGCCGGTATAGCAGAGGTGACCGGGCCAGGTAATCAGGTCGAAGAACATGGCGCCACTGTCCGGCTTCTTGAATCGAATGTGGCGGTTCACGCCGTCGTCGCGGATCACGGTCATCTCGTGATGAGTGACGTCGCGCAGGAAGCGCTCTTCGTTGCAGGCCGTAGTCATGCCTTTGCCTCCCCGCCCAGCGCATCGACCACGTCGCCCAGCATCTTCGCCAGCTCGGCCGTCATCAGCATCATGTCGCCGTCGAAGCGCTCCTGGTCGTTGCGGGTACTCGACTCTTTTTCCTGCAGCACGTCGAGCGGCTTCACCGACTTGATCGCCAGCGTCTCGTCCAGAACGAACGACACCTTGCTGTCCCACGTCAGCGCCAGGCGCGTGCACTGCTTTCCGGCCTCGATGTGGCGGCCCACGTCGGCTGGGGCGAGCGTGTGGCGTTTGTAGGCTACCTGCGCCTTGCTCTCTCCGGCCGCGCGCAGCGTCGCGTCCATGTCCACGGTGAAGCCCGCCGGCGCCTCATCCGCTTCCAGCCACGAGGTCATCACGCCCACCGGCGATCGCTGCACGCGCAGGCTTTCCACAGGCATCTTGTCCACGGCGCGCAGCAGCAGCTTGAGCACATCGTCGGCGCGGCTCGGGCTTGACGCATCTACCACCAGCCAACCGTTCACCGGATCGATCCACACCCAGGTGCGGGTGGCGATCGAGAACGCGCGCGGCAGCAGCTCGTCAACCACGCGTTCCTTCAAGTCCTTCATGGCCTTCTTGCCCGGCGCGAATCCCTGGGCCTCTTCCGTTTCGGCGGCACGCGCTTTCGCCACCTGGTTGATGACGCTGGTCGGCAGCAGCTTCTTCTCGGTGGCCAGCACAAGCAGGAACTGGCGGTTGACGACGTGCACCAGGTCGCTGCCCGGGCGCGGCTGATCCCAGCCCTGTCGCAGCAGCTCGTTGCTGGCGGCCGGCACGAAAGAGTGGGGCGCCAGCGCAGCGTTGAGCTGGTCGGCGGTCATTGCCCAGGGGGCGGGCAGGCGGTACACCTGCAGATTTTTGAACCAGGACATTCCGTCTCCTACGTGGTGGTGTTGAGAAGCCGCTCCATGCGTGCGGCAGCTGCGGCCTCGGCGCGCAGGGCTCCCGCCAGCTCGCGATCGAGCCGGGCGGTGCGCTGTGTGCTGCGGCGGTAGGCGCGCGCGGCGGCGCGGATGCTCCGCGTGGTGGTGAAGCCGGTGATAAGGCGGTTCATGGCTGCACCATCGCGGTGACGCCCAGGACTTCGCCTGTGTAAGCGGCGTCGAGTATTTGGCCGAGGTCACCGGTCTCGGTGTAAGTGCGCGTGCTGGTGGCGGTGCGCTCGGTGATGAGGTAGGTCATGCGGCACCTGCTGCGGCCGGTTGGGGAGGCTGAACGATGGCGAAGATGGCGGCGCCAAGGGCCGCGTCTCCGGCGCCACGTACGGCGCCGGCGAGGCAGGCGACGAAGCAGTGCGCGCGAACCATGCTGCGGTCGTCCGTGGCCGATTCGCCGAACATCGAGAGTGCAGTTTTGAGGGCACCGACGTAGTCAGGCTGCGCGGTGGTTTCGGAGTGGGGTAGTGGTGCTGAGCTTGCTGCGGTTGCGGTATGCATCTATTCCTCCATCGGTGTGTTGATGGAGGAACTATAGCAAACGATAGGTATTCAAGACAAGCAAATGATAGTTTTTGACCTATCTTTTGTTAGGATATGTTAGTTATAAAGCGAAGTGAAAACCACTACTTTTTGTTATAAAGAAATGGAATTCGCAATTATCACTATTTTTGGTCATTACCGACGTCGAGATTTCCGTCGATGCTCAGCCATCACTCCAATTATCGTGAGCGGTGTAATGTCACTGCGGAGGGTCGGATAGTCGTCGTTAAGTGGGGTAAGTTCAAAAATTTCATTACCCCTTGCATCTATGCCGCGTGGGCGATATTTTTTGAAGGTGGCTTCTTCCTTGCCGTTTTTGGCAGCCACGTAATCGCCTGGTCGAGGCTCCCATTCGGGATCAATGATGACCAAATCCCCAGCCTTGAACTCTGGAAGCATCGAATCGCCCTCAATGATTAGCGCGAACGCCCATTTTGAATATTCATCGTCAGCGAAAATGATGGATGAGCCATCACCAGGCTCGTATGGCTGGGCTATTTCTCGCGCCGCGCCAGCTTGTATTGCCGAAATCACAGGAATTGCCCTCTTACCTAAAGTTACGGATGAGGCATTCGAATGAAATTCCTCTTTCCGATCAGAAACTAGGGCTAATTTACCACGGGGAGGGGAAGGAGATTCCTCAATTTTGTCGAGCTCCATCGGTGACAAACCGGCCGCTGCCTCAATCGCGCGGGCCGACTTTTCACCAAAATTCTTACCTTCTCGATATTTGTCGGATAGCACTTGCGATAGGCGAGCCTCATCGATGCCCGTCTCTCGGGCAAATTGTGCCGCGTTCCCGCCGGTCCGCTGCTGGATTATCGCTCTCAGGCGCTGTCTTCGGTGTGCATGCATGTCCATGCCCAAATTTAAACCCACATTTATCATTTGCGATACTATCGTTTGCTTGACTCTGCACCTATCAGTTGCTAAAGTGCGTGCTATGAAAAAACTTCTGGATTACCTAAACGGTCGCCCGGTTGCCGCACAGGAAGATTTTGCTAAACGATGCGAGACAACCGTTGGCTATTTGCGACAGATCGCGTATGGACACCGCGAGTGTCAAGCCGCCCTCGCCATCAACATCGAACGGGAATCAGCACGCGAAATCACGTGCGAAGAACTTTGCCCAATTGGTGTTGACTGGTCCTACATCCGGGCCGAGCGGCGCAGAAAGGGGCCTCGACGGTCAAAGCCCGATCGCAGGGCAATTCCTGATCCTCCCGCTGACGCGACCGCCGACTGATAGCACCCGGCGTCTTCGTTTTCATAAGTATCACATTAATTTCCAGTAAACCTTACGTTTTTTGAATGGAACAGCAAATGAATGTCCATGACGCTTTTCACGCCACGGTGCACGGAGCAGTCGGAGGATGCGAAGCATTGGCGGTTCGCATGGGCGTGGCTGCCGGCGTGTTGCGCAATAAAGCTAATCCCAATGCCGACTACCACAAGCCAACGTTGGCCGATGCTGACCGGGTCATCGCGCTCACTGGCGACTATTCAATTCTTCACGCGCTGGCGCAAAACCACGGTCACGTGTGCCTGCGCGTAGACGTCGAATCCGCCCCTTCCGACATGGCCGTGCTCGAGCTGGTTGCCAAAGCTTGGTCGGCAAGTAGTGATGTCGGCGCCGAGGTGTATGCCGCGCTGGCGGACGGCATCGTGGAGGCGCATGAGCTCGAGCGAGTTAAGGCAAAGGTCTACCACACCAACAAGGCGATGAACGAGTTGCTGCGCCGCCTCGAAGGCATGGCCGAAAAATGATTTACCCACCACCAGGAGAACCCATGAGCACCGAATCCCTGCCGCTCGATCCGAGCCGGCTGCTGAACCACGTGAAGGAACGCATTGGCGCCAAGAGTGACGCCGCCTTGTCGCGCGCACTCAACGTGGCGCCGCCGGTCATCAGCAAGATCCGCCACGGCCGCTTGAACATTGGCGACACGCTGAAGATCCGCATCCTCGAAAAAATGGAAATCAGCATCCACGAGATCAACTACTTGATCGGCAAGGCGGCAACGTGAGCGCGACCGATCAGCAAAGGGATGGTGCGCCACTGGCTGCACAGGATGTGCCGCCGATTGAACCGGGCCACGTCATGCCCCTGGCGCAGTACGAAGAGCTGGTCCGCAAAGCAGCGGGTCAGAAATAGGAAAGGCCCGCGTCCAGGCGGGCCTTAGATACAACAACTTCAAGAGGTTTCAATGTTAGCACAATCGAATACCGTACTCCCCGCAGCCATGCCGCACGCCGTACGCATGCAACACACGGCTGCCATTTGGGATGCCATCGAGCAGGCGCTGCGCGCGCGGTCGATCGCCACCACCCGCGAGATCGCCGACGCCGTCGGCTTGTCGCCATCACAGGCACAGGCGCGCCTGATGGACCTGCGCGAAATGGGCGAGGTTCGCCACGCCACGCTGCCCGGCCGCGCGGTGCGCGCCTGGTCGTTGGGCGCGGAAGAATTCGCTGCGCGCGCCGAGCGCATGGCGCCGCTGGTCACGAAGGCGCGCCAGCTGGGCACGTTCCAGCGCGATCCGCTGGTAGCCGCGCTGTTCGGCGTTCCTAGTTCTGCCGCCTCGCCAGTTCAGGCGGCAGCATGAAGCGCGACTTGATGACCATGCAGCTCGACCTGGGCCACGAGCTGATCATCGACAACTTCGCCGGCGGCGGTGGCGCATCTGAGGGCATCGAGCAGGCGTTCGGTCGCCCGGTAGACGTGGCCATCAACCACAATGGCGAAGCGCTGGCTATGCACGCGGCCAACCACCCGACGACGGCGCATTACCAGGAAGACGTGTTCGCCGTTCATCCCGGCTTCATCACTGGCAACCGGCCGATCGGCTTGGCGTGGTTCAGCCCCGACTGCAAGCATCATAGCAAGGCCAAGGGCGGCAAGCCGCGCGAAAAGAAGATTCGCGGCCTGGCCTGGGTAACATTGAAGTGGGGCACGTTCCAGATGCCGCGCTGCATCGCCTTGGAGAACGTCGAAGAATTCGCCGACTGGGGCCCGCTCGACGCCGGCGGAAAGCCGATCGTCGCCGAGCGCGGTCGCACCTTCCGCGCGTTTATCGACGCGCTTTCGACCGGCGTCGATCCAGCGCACCCGGACGTTCCCGAGATTTACGACGCGCTCGGCGCCGACTTCCCCATGGAGCGCCTGTATCGTGGCCTTGGCTACAAGGTTGAATCCCGCATCCTGCGCGCTTGCGACTACGGCACGCCGACCATCCGCAAACGGCTGTTCGTATTCGCGCGGCGTGACGGCCGGGCTATCAGGTGGCCACGACCAACGCATGGCAATCCGAAGCTGAAGGGTTTTGAGCAAAGCGGCCTGCAGCCATGGCGCACCGCCGCCGAATGCATCGACTGGTCGATCCCATGCCCGAGCATCTTCGAGCGGGACAAGCCGCTGGCCGACAAGACCCTGGCGCGCATCGCGAAGGGCGTCATGAAGCATATCGTCGGCAGCGCCGACCCTTTCATCGTTCCCGGCAGCGCCGCGTCGTTCCTGACCGAGCACGCCAACGGCTCGACGCAGCGCACGTTCGACATTGCCGAGCCGCTGCGCACTCAGTGCGCCGAGATCAAGGGCGGTCACTTCGCGCTGGTCTGCGCCATGTTGGCCAAGCACTACACCGGTGTGACTGGAACGTCGGTAACAGTACCATTTGGCACCGTCACCACCAGCGATCACCATTCGATCGTGGCCACGACGCTGGTCAGCCTGCGCAACAACCAGGACGGCAAGGATATCCGCCAGCCGGTGCCCACCATCACCGGCGGCGGCACCCACATCGGCGAGGTGCGCGCGTTCCTGATCAAGTATTACAGCGAAGGAGGTCAGGACCAGTCACTGAATGATCCGATGCACACGATCCCGACCAAGGACCGAATCGGCCTGGTGACGATCCGAGGTGAGGACTATGCGATCGTCGATATCGGCATGCGGATGCTCACGCCGCGCGAGCTGGCCCGCGCGCAAGGTTTTCCTGACTCGTACATCCTTGACTTGTCGCACAACGGCAAAAAGCTTTCGAAGGCATCGCAGGTGCGCATGATCGGCAACAGCGTCTGCCCGCCACTCGCCTGCGCGCTGGTCGAGGCGAACTTTACGCATGAGCATGAGATGGCGAGGGCTGCGTAATGGCCGGGGATTGGATCAAAATGCGCAGCAACCTGTGGGACGACCCCCGCGTGACCATGATGGCCGACCTGACGGAATCCAGCGAGGCCACCGTGGTGGGCGCCCTGTACTGGCTGTGGGCCACCGCAGACCAACACTCAAACGACGGCGTCATGCAAGGCCTTACGTTGCGCGCGCTCGATCGCAAGACTGGCTTAGTCGGCTTTGGCAATGCGCTGGTGAACGTAGGCTGGCTTGTTGAACAGCCTGGCGGGCTCGAAATCATTCGCTTCTCGGACCACAACGGCGAGTCGGCAAAAAGCCGTGCCCAAACCGCGCGCAGAGTGGCGAACCACAAGAGTAACGCCAAGGTAACGCAACTACCGTTACCAGAACAGGGGACTACCGTTACCACAGCGTTACCTAGAGAAAGAGAAAGAGAAAGAGAAGAAGTAAACATCAAAAACAAAAGCAAAAAGCCGCCGGCTGAGCCGACGTTCGATCCGATCCCGGTGCTCAAGATGCTCGGGGTTGCCAACCAGACCGCCAAGGACTGGCTGACGCTTCGCAAGGCCAAGCGTGCCCCGGTGACGAAGGCTGTGATCGACAACTTTCTTCGGGAGACCGCAAGGGCGGAAATGGACCTCGATGCCGTCCTGGCGATGTGCTGTGTTCGCGGCTGGACCGGCTTCGATGCAGGGTGGCTGCACCGCTCTGCGACACCAGCCCAATCGCCGGCCGCTCGCTTCGACCCTACCGCTCACGTCAACCGAAATCGCCCGAGGCCGCAATGACCGCTCCGCTCACCACTACCCACGGCGACGGCGCGCCAGTCGCGCCCAGCACCAGGCCGTACTCCCACTGGTTCGACGTGCACCCCGACTTGGGCATTTCGCTGATGGATCACCTCTGGAACCGGCTGGACGGGGCCTACCCGCAAAAATGGCGCCAGAATTTCCCGGGGCAGCAGTCGATCGACAACTGGTGCGAGAGCTGGGTCGAAGCGTTTGAGGAAGAGGGCATCACCCCCGGCGACGTGCGTGTCGGCCTCAAGGAATGCCGACGCCGGTTCACCTGGCCGCCATCATGCGCCGAGTTTATCCAGGCGTGCAAGCCGTTTAGTGACCCGGCAGCGGCTTACTACGAGGCCGTGGCCGGTCTCCTTGCGCGCGGAAAGGGAGAGCTGGGGGTGTGGTCGCACCCGGCTGTGTTTTGGGCTGCCAGTAGCCTCTCGCGCGATTTGACGGAACAGACCTTCGGTCAAGTGAAAGACCGCTGGGCGGCGGCGCTGCGCGTGCAACTGGCGCGCGGTACCTGGGAAGAGATTCCGCCACCGCGCGCCCAACTGCCGGCGCCGGGTAAGACCGCGATGTCGAAGGAGCGCGCTGAGCAGTTCGTGCGCGAGGTCGGCGCCGCCGGCGTGGGCGCAGGCAATGCTGTAGATGGAAAGCGGTGGGCGCGCCGCATCCTTGAGCGAGCGGAGAAGGGCGATAAGACGCTGCTCCAGTACCAGATCAACATCGCGAAGGAGGCATTGGGCCTGCGCGAACCCAGCACGAACGGCTTTTGACAAGGGGCAGGATTGAGCATCGACGTTTTCAAGGTGGGCCGCGTGTACCACTACCGGTTCCAGGTCCGTCCGTTTGGCCGCGTCCAGCGCAGCACCAGGCTTACCGATAAAAGCAAGGCCATCGCGGTGGCCGAGCGCGCCTACACTGAGGCCATCACGCGCGCGAACGGCGGCAACCCGATTCCCACGCTGGCCGCGCTGCTGGCTGACTGGCAGGCCGTGCGCGCCGCCCACTCCAGCGCTCACCACGTGCGCAGCGTCGAGACGTTCGGGCGGCTGCATATGCACGGCCTGGCCCAGCTGCTGATCAGCGACATCGACACCTACACCGTTGAGCGCGCCCGTAGCATCCACCTGCAGACCCACAACCATGCGTCCGCCAATCACTGGCTGCGCATCCTCAAGCTTCTGGTGAACTGGGCGGTGCGCCGTGGCATCCTGGCGCGCCTGCCGTGGTCGGTGGCCATGCTCTCCGTGCAGAAGCGCCCGCGCACCATCCTGCCCATGTCCGCCGCCCTGAGCTGGTTCGCCGCGGTGGATGCAGCATCAACGCGTGCGCCCAGCATCGGCGTGGCGGTGCGTCTGATGCTGTGGCTGGGCCTGCGTGAATCCGAGGCCATCAGCGCGCGATGGGAATGGATCGATTGGGAGCGCCACACCTACACGCCGGGCAAGACCAAGGGCAAGGAAGCAGATGCCCTGCGCATGTTCGACTACCTGACCGACCACCTGGCGCCGCTGCGCCGCGCCGAGGGCCTGATCATCTGCCAGCCGGACGGCAAGCCATTCGGCGCCGGCTTTGCCCGCACCGCCATTCGAGCGGCCAACGCCCAATGCGCCACCAAAGGGATCACCCCACACCGCCTACGCGGCACCATCGCCACGATGATGAGCGAGGCCGGCGCACCGGTGCAAACGATCCAGGCCTACCTGCGCCACAAGGATGTCAGGACCACGATGGCCTACCTCGAAAAGAACATGGACTTAATCACAACCGCCCAAGGAAAAATAGCCGAAAAAGCGGGTTTAACATGGCGAGAAAATGGCGAAGCATTTCAAAGTAACCCATATAAAGACTCAACCTCATGATTATTGAGGATCATCAGCAACAAACCAGCGCGCGCCGCCCGCAAGTAGGGCAAATAAGTCATCAAAAATAGCAAACAGATAGGGTAAATATGCAACAAGAACACTACGACAACGTAAAAACGATGCTGGACCGCTGGGCTGAGTGCATGTCGGTGGGCGGCCAGGTCGGCGAGGGCGCCCCGCGCGAATGCCTGGGCGCGCCTGACGCGCGCGTTCACTCTATCGAAGACCTCGAAATCGAAGTCGATAAGCTGCTGGTGCGCACGGTCGATGGTGCGGTTTATGAACTCCCAACCTTGGAGCGCACTGTGGTGCTGGTGCACTACGGCCTGAACACCGCAAACGTGTGGCGACCCAGCTACGACGGGCTTTTCGACCAGGCAATCGAGTCACTTTTCTCGATCCTGAAAACACGAATTGTTTGCTGACAGCTTGCGCTCCGGAAAAATCGCGCGTATATTCCCGTCTGTCGGGGATTCGTGCGCCCGGAAATAAGCCTGCTACCAGAATTGGTCGCGGGCTTTTTGCATTTCAGCACGCGATTTTCATAGGGAGAACTGGTCATGGGTCGCAAATCAGCGCTGACCGAAGACCAGTGGAGCGACGTTGAGCGACGTCACCTGGTGGACGGCATTTCGATCAACGCCCTGGCGCAAGAGTTCGGCATCAACGAATCATCGATTCGCCGAAGGATAAAGCCGAATAAAGCCGAAGCGCCGAATTCGGTAAAAGCCCTACAGGCTATTGCTGAAAAGAAGGTTCAGGTCGATTCCGAAAGCCGTCGAATTGCCGAACAAATTGCCGCGCTGCCTTTTGCGAAACAGCAGATCGTTTCTGACCTCGCCCGCAAGATGGCAAACATCAGCGAGCACATCGGATCGGCGGCAGAATTTAGCGCCGCGTCCGCGCACCGTCTCTCGATGCTGGCCAACCAGCAACTGGAGCGTGTCGATGGCGTCAACCCGCTCAACAGCCCTGCCGAATTACAGGCAGCGGCGCTGCTGCAGAAAATGGCCAACCAGGCCGGCGAGATGCCGATCAATTTGGCGCGGGCGAACAAGGCGCCGCCTGAGACGCCGAAGCCGCAGGAGGAGGTTGATGGCGAGTTGATGATGCTGCTTGAGAGGGCCGGCGGTGGCTCAGGCGCTTGACCTTACGGGGATCAACGTCGCGCGACTTACGCCGGACGAGCGTCGCCGTTTGCATGAACTACTGGTGCTACGTCAGCGCCTCGCCAATGAGAATCGGCTGCGCGACTATGTGGCATACGCGAAGCAGATGGAATTCCATGCGGCCGGCAAAGGCAACAGGGAGCGCCTGCTGATCGCCGGTAACCAGCTGGGAAAAACATGGAGCGCCGGCTTCGAGAGTGCGATGCACCTCACCGGACGCTATCCGGACGACTGGCCGGGGCGCGTGTTCAGTAAGCCGGTCGTGGGCTGGGCAGCAGGTGTGACGAGCGAGGCGACCCGCGACACCGTCCAGCGCATTATGTGCGGCCGCATCAACGCCATCGGAACGGGGTCGATCCCCAAGGATGCAATTAAAGGCAAGTCCTTGAAGCGCGGCGTCGCTGATGCGATCGACACCGTGGTGGTGCGCTTCGGGGGCGGCGGTGACGTCCAGTCCGGTGAGAGCCTGATCGGTTTCAAATCGTATGACCAAGGCCGCGAGAAGTTCCAAGGCGAGACGCTAGATTTTTTCTGGCCCGATGAGGAACCGCCGGAGGACATCTACATGGAGGGACTCACCCGGACGAATGCGACCGGCGGCATGGTGCTGATGACGTTCACGCCGCTGCAGGGCATGTCCTCGGTGGTGAAGCGGTTCCTCATTGATAAGCCACCCGGCACGCACGTGACGACGATGACCATCCACGACGCCGGCCACTACACGCCAGAGCAACGAGAGGCCATCATCGCCAGTTACCCAGCCCATGAACGCGATGCCCGAACCAAGGGCGTGCCGTCGCTCGGCTCCGGTCGCATCTTCCCGGTGGACGAGGAGAGCATCAAGGTGCCGCAGTTCGAAATCCCGGCGCATTGGGTTCAGCTCGGTGGACTCGACTTCGGCTGGGATCACCCGAGCGCTGCCGCGCGCATTGCATGGGACCGCGACGAGGACGTGATCTACGTGACCGCCGCGCACCGCCAGCGCGAGCAGACGCCCGTTATGTTCTCGGCCAGCATCCGGCCGTGGGGCGACTGGTTACCGTGGGCATGGCCTCACGACGGCCTGCAGCATGACAAGGGTTCAGGCGAGGCGCTCAAGGAGCAATACGCAAAGCAGGGCTTGAAGATGCTGGAGAACAAAGCCACACACCCGCCGGCCGACGGCGAGGAAGAGGGCACCGGTGGTAACGGCGTCGAGGCAGGCGTCATCGATCTGCTCGACCGCATGCAGACCGGGCGTTTCAAGGTTTTCTCGCACCTGAACGACTGGTTCGAAGAATTCAGGATGTATCACCGCAAGGACGGCAAGATCGTCAAGCTGGACGACGACCTGCTGTCGGCGACGCGCTACGCATACATGATGCGGCGCTTCGCCGTGATCAAGGGCGGGCCAAAGCGGGCCGTGTACGACTTCAACAACTCAGCAGCATCAGGATCAAGGGCAATTTGACATGGACGACTTCCAAGAGGCGCAGGAGCTGTACGCCGAGGCGCTCGACGCCACGCGCGACCAGCGCACGCAGATCGAGGAAGACCTGCGGTTTTCCGATCCATCGAACCCGCAGCAGTGGGACGAGACGGTCAAGCGCGCCCGCGAGAGTGATCCGGGCGGCGCGCGGCCGTGCCTGGTGATGGACCACACCGGCCAGTACGTGGCCAACGTGACAGGCCAGATCACCGACTCGCCGCCAGCCATCCACACCGTGCCGGTGGGGTCGGGCGCGGACGTGAAGGTCAGCGAGCACTTGGACGGCATGCTGCGCCACATCGAGTATGTCAGCCGCGCACAGGCCGCGTACGGCGTGGCCGCCACGTCCGCCGCCCGCACTGGCGTAGGCTACCTGGTCGTGCGCCCTGAATACGTGGACCGCGCCATGGGATACCAGGAGCCGCGCATCAGTGCCGTGGCCGACCCGCTGCGGGTGGTGTTCGACCCGTGGAGCGTGGAGCTCGATGGCAGCGACGCCAACTTCGCATTCCTGTTGACGCCGATGAGCGAGCGCGAGTTTGTGCGCAAGTACGGCGACAAGGCCGAGAAGAAGTCGTTCGGCTCGCGCGAGGCGTGCGACGGCGATCAGCGCCAGTCAATCATCGTGGCCGAGCAGTGGTACAAAGAAGAAGTCGTAAAGCACGTCACCGTGTGGACCGGTGCCGACGGCGAGGACCAGTCGGGCAGTGAGGACGACTACTGGGCCGCGTGCAAGGCCGCCGGCACCCAGTTGCCTCTGCTGCGCACGTATAAGGACAAGCAGATGGCCGTGAAGTGGCGCACGATGTCTGGCGCCGGCATCCTGGAGACGCCAAAGAACGAGGATGGCACGGACGGCCTCTACCCAGCCGACTCGATCGGCATCGTTCCGGTGTATGGCTACTGGGGGATCGGCGATAACGAGGTCTTGCGCTACTGCGGAATTCCACGTCGCGCCATGAACCCGCAGCGAGCCTATAACTACCATCGGTCGGAAGAGCTGGCGCACATGGGCGCAGGGCCCAAGAATCCATGGATGGCGCCTGTACGTGCAATCAGCGGCCTGGAGCGGCTTTGGGACCGTGCCTCGCAGGACTCGCGCGCCTACTTGCCGTATCACGACATAGACGAAACCGGGAAGCCTATTTCAGCACCGTCGCGAACGAACGTCTCCGTCAACCTGCAAAATCACCTGGCAGGCGCGGATAAGGCGCTCCACGACCTGGAGGCCAGCATCGGCATGTACCAGGCCAACCTGGGCGCGCCAAGCAACGAATCGTCCGGCGTGGCCATCGACGCCCGCAAGCAGCAGGGCGAGGCCAGCACGAGCCACTTCCCCAAGCAGCTCGCGTTCTCCCTCGGGCAGGTGGGCCGCATAGTAATCCAGATGGCCGCCCGCCTGATCGATACCAAGCGCCGGCAGCGCATCATGGGCATCGATATGAAGCCCGGCTCGATCACCATCGACCCAAAGCAGGACGCCGCGATCGCAGACACCGACGACGGCGTGATCATCAACCCGAACATGGGCGAGTACGACGTGCGCGTGGTGGTCGGTTCGCCATTCTCTACCCAGCGTAGCCAGGCGCAGGCCGCCCTGGGGGAGGTGATGCGTAACAACCCGGAAATGACGCCGGCCATCGCGCCACTATGGGCGCGCAACCTCGACATCCCGCATGCCGACAAGCTGGCCCAGGTGCTGACCGCCATGGCGCCGCCGGCAATCCAGGCTATCCTCGACCCGGACAGCCAAAAGACGCCGAAGCCCGAGCAGCTGATGCAGCAACTGAACGAACTGAAGGAGTCGCTCAAGGAGGCGCTCCAGCACGCCCACGATGCCCAAGCCGAGGCCGATGAGGCGACGATGGAGGCGCGCAACAAGCGCGAGGAAAATGAGGTCAGGGAGCGCGAGCTCAACATCAAGGCGTACGACGCCGAGACCAAGCGCCTGCAGCTGACCAGCACGGCCATGACACCCGAGCAAATCAAGCTGATGGTGGCGCAGACCATCGACAGCATGCTGAGTCACCCCGATCCGCTGCCATCCGAGCGAGCCGCGGAACCAGCACTCGCGCCGGTGCCGCAGGAC